>Ga0209609_10002258_pt1 | contig 11074 bp, 12 predicted proteins | sample LakKivw325mmetaG_FD_184136 | JGI IMG/M metagenome (GOLD analysis project Ga0209609, IMG submission 184136) | Anoxic lake water microbial communities from Lake Kivu, Rwanda to study Microbial Dark Matter (Phase II) - Lake Kivu water 325m metaG... | ecosystem: Environmental > Aquatic > Freshwater...
ACCGCCATCCGGTCGTCGGCCGCCCGCCTTCGTCGCCATCACGCGGAAATACGGGGACATGATTCTCCGGACGCGGTGAACGGGGGAACGGGCATCGTGTCCCCGTATTTCGCCGGGAATCGCGCACACCGCCATCCGTTATGGGGTCGGCTCCCACGCCGACCCGATGGGGCCTGGTTGCTGAACCCGCAACTCGTAACTCTGAACTCAGAACTCAGAACTCAGAACGCACCACCCTCTCCGCGTGCCGTGTCCCCGGCCTTCCGGATAGCCCATAATGTGCCATGCTGGATTCGCGCAACAACCGCCAATCGGATGTGCCTGGTCGCACAGACATCAAACCAGGGGCTCGCGTGCTCATCGTGCAGAAGCAGGATCAGGGCTCGGGCAAGACAACCGAGGGCATCGTCAAGGACATCCTGACGAAGTCAGCCACGCATCCACACGGCATCAAGGTGCGGCTCGTGAGTGGCGAGGTGGGGCGGGTGAAGGAACTGGCTCCACGAAGTTCCTGAGCCTCGGACGCCGTATCCAATCAGGGCACCACACGCATCCCGGAGCACCCGAAGCCACGGCGGTGGTGCCAGCGCAGAACTCGGAACTCAGAACGCTGAACGCAGAACTCCGAACTCAGAACTCAGAACACAGAACGCGCTCGGCGGGCAGCGCGGTGCCCCCGGAATCCCTGCTGTCCACGTGCGGCCGCGTGAGAACGGCGGTAGTGACAGTGCATAACTGAGAACTCAGAACTCAGAACGCGTGACACAGAACTCAGAACGCAGCACTCAGAACAGGCAACGCTCTCCGCGAGCCGTGCGCTGTCCCTGGGATTCCTGGTGGTGTGTCTGCCCGGCGGCGGGGTGTTCGTCGGCGCGGTTGACGACTTCCTGCTATAGTCCATAGCAACCACACGCACACGGAGGCATGACATGGTGACATCCGGAGCGCTCACAGCTGCGCCGCGCGAACTCATCGCCGCAACCAGGAAGGCGGACATCGCGACCGTACCGGCCCGGTTGGTCCTCGCTCTGTCCGGCGAAGGCTCACCGCACAGTCCGGAGTTCTCGGCCTCGATCGGCGCTCTGTACGGAGTGGCCTACGGACTGAAGTTCCGCAGGAAGGAGGCCACCGGACATGACTTCAAGGTCGGCCCGCTCGTCGGCATCTGGGAAGCCACGGGCGGACACGTCGGTGCGGGACAGGTGCCGGCGGAAGACACATGGCGATGGACGGTTCAGCTTGATGTTCCATGCGACGTGACTCGTGAAGACGTTGCAGAGACAATCAAGACCGCCGTCGCGAAGCGTGGTGGCAAGCTCGAGGGGAGTGCGTACGCGCAGCGCGTTGCGCTCGTTGAGGTGCCGGCGCGGCGATTCGGACGCATGCTGCATGTCGGGCCGTATGCGGATGAGCCGGCGAGCTTCGAGGCCATTGGCGCCGCGCTCGCGGCTGCGGGTCTGAGCCGCGAGCCCTGGCACGTCGAGGTGTATGTGTCGGACCCGGGACGCGTCGCGCCTGAGAAGCTGAAGACGGTACTGTTGGCTCCGGTGCGCGGCTGACAGCCACGCGCACGAGAGACCTCCGGGGAGGCCGGGGGTAGCACACTCACCTCTGCAGCCGCCGCGCGATGCGTACGGGCTCCCGGTGCAGATGGCCTACTGGGCCACGTCCGGCAGCGTCAGTTCAGCGGTAGTGATGGCGCAGAACTCAGAACGCAGAACTCGGAACGCATCACTCGGACAGGACCCAGAACTCAGAACTCAGCACGCAGAACGTAGCACACTCTCCGCGGGCGCCGTGGTGTCCCTGGAATCGGGAGCGATCCATCAAAGCTATCGCTCGGCTGCAGGTTGGGTGACCTTACCCCACGGTTGATACCAGTGCCAATTGGAGTCCTGTCGTTGCCTCTGCGTACTCCCAGGGAGTCAGACCGCCAAGTGAGCTGTGCGGCCTGGCGCCATTGTAGTCCTTCCTCCAGGCTTCGATGACTTCTCGCGCATCCGCGAGGCTCAGGAACCAGTTGCCGCTGAGGCACTCGTCGCGCAGCTTCCCGATGAGGCTCTCAGCGTAGGCATTCTCCACGGGCTTGCCGGGGCCGATGAAATGAAGCTTCACACCCGTCCGGCAGGCCCACTCGTCCAGCGCCTTCCCGGTGAACTCAGGCCCGTTGTCCGTCGTGATGGTCTCGGGCAGGGAGCGCGACTCGGAAAGCCGGTCGAGCACGTTCACTACTCGCTTCCCGCCGAGCGACCGGTCCACCTCGATCACGGGACATTCGCGTGTGTACTCGTCCATCACCACCAGCGCCCTGAAGCGTCGCCCATCCGCCGTGCTGTCGTGCACAAAGTCCATCGCCCACTTCTCGTTTGGCCGCTGTGCCATGGGAGGCTCAACCCGTACGCCGGCGGCGCCCTTCCTGCGACGCTTCCGACGCAGCGCCAGTCCTTCCTCCCGGTACAGTCGCTCCGTGCGCTTGTGGTTCACTACCAGGCCTTCTCTCCTCAAGAGCAGGTGCAGCCGCGGGCTGCCGAAGCGCTTCCGCTCTTGCGCCAGCTGACGCAGGCGCTCACGTGTGACCTCGTCTTTGCCCGGACGCGGCTCGTAGCGGTACACTGGCCGGGACAGCCCCACCAGCTCGCAGGCCCTCCGCAGGCTCCGCCCGAGACAGCCCACTGCATACGCCACCGCCGCTCTCCTCGCCTCGGGCGTCAGAAGTTTTTTCTCAGCAACTCCTTCAGCGTCTGCATATCCAGGGTCTGCTCCGCCACGATCTGCTTCAGTCGCCGGTTCTCCGCCTCAAGCGTCTTCAGCCGCCGCAGCTCGCTCACCGTCATGCCGGCGTACTTCGTCTTCCAGTTGTAGTACGTCGTCTCGCTGATGCCGTGCGTCCGGCACAGCTCGCCAACCTTCGCGCCCGCCTCGGCCTCCCGCAGCACCCCGATGATCTGCTCCTCCGTGTACCGTCTGTGTGCCATTCCGAGTCCTCCTCTGCCTTCGCCAGTCTATCAGAGGACTCCAATTCACACTGGTACTGATTCCGGGGGGAAGGTCATGGGCAGTACAAACCCAGATCGTCTTCGTTTGCATGTACTGGTTCATTGCTTCTGTTCCGTTGTCACGTGCCAGTGAGCCTGAGCGCCTGTAGCCTCCGAACGGCGTCTTGATATCGCCCTCTGAGAAACCGTTCACCGAGACTGTCCCACAGGGTAGTTGACGAGCCATGTGTATGGCGCGATCGATGTCGCGAGTGAACACTGTTGCGTGAAGCCCATAGTCTGTGTCACACGCAATCCGGAGGGCTTCCTCCAGGCCATTCACTGCGAGTACTCCCAGCACAGGCCCGAATATCTCCTCGCGCGCAATCGTCATGTCCGGTGTCACGCCTGCGAACACAGTCGGCTCAACGAAGAAGCCTGGCTTTCTTGTAGTGCCTCCCGTGACTAAGCGAGCACCTCCCGCCTTCCCTTGTTCGATGTAACCCATCACGCGAGACTGATGTTCTGCAGTCACCATTGGGCCCATATCTGTCTCCGGGTCCAACGGGTCACCAAGGCGATAGGATTGCGCGCGGATCGTGATCCGTTCAACGAATTCATCGACCAGTCTGGCATCGACCAGTTGGCGCATGTTGGCTGAACAATTCTGCCCGCCGTTCCAGAAAGCCGAATTCGCAGCATGCTCAATCAGGGCGTCGTTGAGATCAGCGTCGTCAAGCACAATGAAAGGGCTCTTGCCCCCCATTTCCAGGCCTATCGTCTTCAGGTTGCTTTCTGCTGCATAACGCAGAAAACAGGCTCCAACCTCTGTTGAGCCGGTAAAGGAGACGGCATCGATATCCGGGTGCCTTCCAACTGCCTGACCGGTGGTTTCACCCATGCCGGGAACGACATTCAGCACGCCATCCGGGAGTCCCGCTTCCTGTGCAAGCTCAGCCAATCGCAGGGTTGTGAGTGGAGTCTGCTCAGCCGGCTTCACCAGCACCGAACACCCGGCTGCCAGCGCAGGAGCAAGCTTCCATGCGGCCATCAGCAGCGGAAAATTCCACGGCAATACCAGGCCAACCACACCGATCGGTTCCTTCACAATCAATGCGAGTGCATCTTCACCTGTGGGAGCAACCTTATCGAATCTCTTGTCAATGAGCTCTGCATACCATTGAAAGAAACCGGGCACCTCGGTACCAATCTCATGCAGACAGTCGGTGATGGTCTTGCCACTGTCGATACTCTCCAGAACGGCCAGTTCACGGGCATTCGCACGAACCAGGTCAGCCAGACGCAACAGCGTCTCCTTACGTGCTTCGGGTGCAATCCTTGACCACTTGCCCGCCTTGAATACACGCCTGGCTGCTCTGACGGCACGGTCAACATCCGCACAGCCGCAATGCGCCACTTCTGTGATGGGTTCTTCCGTCGCAGGATTCACTGTCTGGAACGTGGCTCCATCGGCCGCAGCACAAGGTGCACCATCGATGAATGCCAGATTCCCGATTGTGAGCGTGCTGGCGATGTCGTGCGCTTCAGTCTTAGTCATCGAGACTTTCACTCTGGCCTACTCATTACTTCTGCTGAGAGCGTCGGGAGAGTTCGGGAAGCCAACCCCGTCGAATGACTGCGTCTGTCGGTGAAACCAGGCCAGCGGCACGGGCGAAGTGGCCGGTTGTCGGAGCGGGGCGACGCTGGGCATGTTCATGACTTTAGCGTATCCCTTCCATCGGTTCAACGGACTCCTGGGACAAAGCGACATGGACAAGCCAACCAGTCTCGTTGCGGCTCCGCCGCGGCTAGCGCAGAACCCAGAACTCCGGCCTCCGGCCGGCTGGTTTGCCCCGGTATCGTCCGCTGTCCGGCCGACGCAGAACCCAGAACTCAGAACGCAGAACTCAGAACCCAGAACCCAGAACGCGCTCCGCGAGCCGCGCGGTGTCCCCGGAATTCGAACCTGGGAGCAAGTTGGGTGTGGCGTCCCTGGAATTCAGCACAGGATTGAATCGGATGCGTTGTCCCTCGAATGTAATCTGAGGCTGTACGCAGTGCAGGATTACGAGGTATTCTACTGGCAGTGACGCGCGAACAGCTGACACTGCTCCACTACATCACTCACGCGGCCAATGTCCGGTCTATCCTCGAGCGCGGCATTCTGTCGTACAACCGCGCCAGTGTGATTTCTCACGAGTCGATTGCCATGGCCGAGGTTCAGGAGTTGAGGACTTGGAAAGCTACCCCTGGAAAGCGCCGTCTCCACAGCTATGCGAATCTCTACTTCAATGCCCGGAATCCCATGCTTCTCAAGAGGCGCGACATGCGTGGCAGCTGCTGTGTGTTGCGTGTTGATTCTGCGGTGCTCGACCTCCCGGGCGTATACGTTACGAATGGAAATGCTGCCAGTCGCGAGACGGTCTTCGAACTCGCTGCGGAAGGACTACGGATAGTGGATTATGCGCTGACCTACGCGCACAGCTGGTATGACAACGACGCAGAGGTATGCGCATCACGCAAGAGGGCCGTGTGTGCAGAGGTGCTGGTTCCAGACAAGATACCTCCTGAGCACATCATTGATGCCGTGGTGTGTTCTCAGGATGCGTCAGCCCGGTTGAGGAGTCTGGCGCCGCGGCTGCAAGTAGTCGTGGATCCCAACCTCTTCTTCGACGACTGGTATGGCTCGCTATGACCGTCGTCAGCGACGACCTCGTTGAACTGGGTGCTCTAGGGGATAGGCGTTCGTGTTCAAATCCGGGGACTAGATTGGCGGTCGGATGAACGGCTGCGTCCGGCAAGTACCGGTTCCAAGCCCGGGATCGAGTGGAGTCCAGTAGTCCGGGTGTGCCGAGACGGGGTACATTCGATCCAGGTTGTCTCGGTGACAGCCCGGGCTCGAGTACGAGGCGCACCTGTTGTCGTAGGATGCCACCAGCACTGTGTCTCCGCTCTGTACCGAGGCTGCAAAGCGGGGTATCCTATGTCAATGGACCGCAGGGAACTGAGAGAGTTGCACTACATCACTCCCATAAGCAACGTGCCTTCGATTCTGGCACTAGGCATTCTCTCGCACAATCGGGCGGCGGGAGTGTTCCATCGGACGGTGGCCATGTCCGAGATTCAGGGACGCCGAGCTAGGAAGGCAGTTCCGGGAGGTCGCCGACTACATGACTATGTGAACCTGTACGTAACGTCACGCAATCCGATGATGTTCAAGCGGCACCTCGAACACGAGAAGTTGTGTGTCCTGCGGGTTGACACGGAAGTGCTCGATCTACCAAATGTGGTAGTCACGGATCGCAATGCGGCGAGTGACTATGCGCTATTCAAACCAGCTCCTGGTGGCCTTGACATCATTGATGCGGCGCTCACTTTCGCTGAGTATTGGACTGACGCGAATGAGCTTGTACAATGGCAGAAGAAGTCCGCGAAGTGTGCCGAGGTGCTCGTGCCCGACTCTGTTGGACCCGAGTACGTGTGCGGAGTCTATGTCTCGTGCCCGCTTTCACTTCGGGCGATGGAGCTCTCGTGTCCCTCCGTGGGCGTCTCCATTGACCGACACCTGTTCTTCCTGTAGGGGACTGTCATGGTGATTGTCAAGACTGGTGACATGTTCGAGTCCGATGCTCAGACATTGGTCAACACGGTCAACTGCGTTGGTGTGATGGGAGCTGGCATCGCATTGGAGTTTCGGAAGCGCTTTCCAGACATGTATGAGGAGTATGTGAGGCGGTGTCAGATGCACCTGGTGCGTCTGGGCGAACCCTACCTGTACCGACGGTTGTTGCCGCCTTGGGTTCTGAATTTCCCGACCAAACAGGATTGGCGCTCCGTTTCCCGGTTGGACGACATCGTCAGGGGACTTGCCTATCTGTCGCAGCATGTTCGCGAATGGGGTATTACTTCTCTGGCAGTGCCGCCTCTTGGCTGCGGCCAAGGCCAACTGGAGTGGCGTGTCGTTGGCCCCACCCTATACCGGCATCTCAAGGCACTGGCAATTCCGGTCGAGTTGTACGCGCCCTTTGGCACGCCACATGATGAGTTGCAGCCGGAGTACCTTGACCGAGGCATTGATTTGGTGCCTGCTGTCGCACCGGAGGACCGTGTCGGACCTGGATGGGCCGTTGTGGTTGAGATACTTAGACGTGTTGAGGCTGAGCGCTTCCATTGGCCCATCGGGCGCACATCTTTTCAGAAGATTGCCTACTTCGCTACCAAGTCGGGCATCCCAACCGGGCTCAAGTACGAGCGCGGAAGCTATGGCCCTTTCGCAGCCGATCTGAAGAAGCGCGTTAGCGCCCTCGTGAACAATGGCATGATTTGCGAGGAGTCGACTGGCCGTATGCTGGCGATTCGCACCGGACCGACGTTCGAGGATGCGCGCCGGGCGTATGCAGATTCGATTGAACAATGGTCCTCCGCTATCGATAGGGTTTCCCAACTCTTCATGCGAATGCAGACCACGCAGGCCGAAGTGGCTGCCACAGTCCATTTCGTCGCCGAGCAGCGCAAGGTACAGGGACACAGACTCACAGAAGAGGACTTGCTCGCTGACGTCATGCTGTGGAAGCAACGGCGGAGACCGCCGCTGTCGGACGCAGACGTTGCAGCGGCGGTTCGCAATCTCAATGCGCTCCACTGGATTGACGCCAAGCCCAGCGACGACCTTCCCTTGGCTGAGGATGACTTGCTCCGAGTGTGAGTTGGGTCGCGTGCTCTACTACATGGCGCCGATGGCCAACGATCAAACCATTGCCGCCTTGGGAATCCTCTCCAATAGCTGGTTCGTATAGGGACACCACACTTGTTCTTACAGCACCAAAGCTACACCCGTGTCTCTATGGTTACTGGGCAGGGATCTCCGAACGTGAACGTGAATCAAGTGTGGTGTCCCCGAAATCCCTTTTCCACGAATTCTATTACCCACTCGTATTTCGCTGGATCTTTGTCCAAGAGGTACGCAATGACTCTGTTGCGGGCCTCATCGTGGGACATTCTCAGAGACTGTCTGATCTGCGAGTCACGCTCACTGGGAGTTGCGCCCAGCCTGATAGCTTCTTCGAAGTGCTTGTCGCCCTCGGCCGGGTTGCCTTCTTGGTACAGAATTGCACCCATGAGATTGTGGGGGTGATAGCTGTCTGGTGACTCCCGCATGGCATTCATGGCTGACGCCTTTGCGGCTTCAAGATCATGCAGGTCTCGCAGTGCACCGCCGCGAGTTGTCCAAAGTGCGCTTAGAGCTGTCTTGTTCTGGATGTTTGCCGAAGATATGCCCTCTGATAGGGCGACTGCCTCTTGAGGGAGATGTGCTTGGCGCAGGGACTTGCAGGCTCGGACCCAGTACCAGGCGTCGCTCTTCAGCTCATAGAAGTGGAAGTAGACTATCGAAAGAGGCTCGTACAGCTCTTGGTGCTCAAGCCATTCGATCTCCCACGTTTGAGGTAGCTCTCCAGCTTCAAGTGCGTCCAGGATGGCGCACAGTGGAGAGATTGCGTCGTCCCGCCACAAGAACTCGTTCGGGATCCTGTACTTGCGTGCAAGGGGGCCGAACGTTCGAAGCGTCTGTGCCTTCCGTCGGTCCAGTTCTTGTCTCCTCTGTCTTTCGGCATTCTCACGCGCCTCACGTTCAGCACGTTCCCGCTGTCTCTCGGCATTCTCGCGCGCCTCACGCTCAGCGCGTTCTCTCTCTTCTTGGGCCTGTGCTGCCTTTTGTGCAGCCATACGTGCTGTCAGCGATGCGCTGATCAACAGAGATGCCTTGCCGTCACGGAAGCTGTCGGAATTGAACGTGAGTGTTTCATGCTCGAATACGATGCGAATGAGCGGGATGTAGTTGGGTCTCTGTTCTACGCTGGCGATGTGGCCAGTTCCCCATTCAGGGTGGGATACTTCCGCGCCAACGAGGTCGGACCATCTCGTGAGCTCGCCAGCGGCGAACTCGCGGAAGTCCCTACCATTGATACGTTGACCTGGCTGGTTCACGACTTGACAGTCTAGCACCCTCGCTTGCACGCCAGACGCCGTTTTGAGCAGCGGAGACACAACACCTGTCCTGGAGAAATGACAACTACGGTCGTAACGGTGGGATGGCCTGAGACTGCCATCTGTACGCGAAGATCAGCTGTGTCGTGTCCCCGGAATTCCCTGCCCGAACGCCCGCCTCGGGACGCGTGCGGACTTCCGCTGCGGATGGTCTACTGGCCACGTCCGGCAGCGTCAGGTCGGCGGTAGTGATACCGCAGAACGCCGAACGCAGAACGCTGAACGCAGAACTCAGAACGTTGAACCCAGAACGCGCTTCGCGCGCCGCGCGGTGTCCCCGGAATTCCCCAGAACTCAGAACGCAGAACTCAGAACGCCCCCCAAGCCGCGCGGTGTCCCCGGAATTCCGCACCTGTCATCTCTCGGCGGGTGGTGGTATCATCGAGGCAATTCGCTGCGGTCCCGGCTCCCCACCCCAAGGGGCTGTCAGCAGTCGCTCCAACGTGGCAGTCTGGTCTCGCGTGTTCAGACGGCCAGCGGCTTGCGCCAATTGACGGGCCGTATCATCAGTGATACGCTCATTGGAGACCTGAGTGACGAGGAAGAAGCACGGCAACTACGAGCTTGTCACGTACAAGGGCGATCATCCGCCGTACCACGTGCACATACGCAGAGATGGCAGAGAGGTTGGCCGCTGGGATATCGAGAACCAGAAGCCCATGGACCGCTTCCGGGTGACAAAGGAGATCCTCGACGCACTCAGGGCGTCGGGATACTACTTGGAGGAGACTGAATGAGCCCCCTTGCGACGATCGTGCGCGGCGAGGACACCGCGGCGGAGAAGCCGCGTGCCTGCCTTGTGAGCCAGGATGAGCGGCTTGCTCGTGACTTTGTCGCGGCGTCCGGCAATACTCTCCTCGTTGAGGTCAAGCACACGATAGCCGACCTTCTGAGTGAAGCAGCATTGAGAAGCCGCTTCTACGTTGTTGACACCCTGGTGCGTGACATGGACCTGTGGCCGACTCCGTTTCAGAGGTTTCCGGAAGCGCTGTCGCTCAGATGGTTTCTGCTGGCCTCCCGGCTTCCGGACCCCTCGTGCGAGAGTCTTCTGCCTGTCCAGTTGAGGTTCCTCGACCGCACTCAGGCGACTGGCGCCCGGATTGCAGCAGCGGTCAAGCGCGAGATTGAGATTGAAGAAGAGCATCACATAATGGCAATTCGCTACGTTGAGGAGGCCAGGGGCTTTGCTGTCCGCCTCGGCACTGCCAGGAGTTACTTTTTGCCCCTGTCAGAGCTGCCCGAGGCTGACCGCACTTCGGTGGTGTCAGCCGAAATGGGCGAGGACGATAGCTACTTTGTGGTCAAGCAGGTATCCGGCAACTGGTTCGAGGTGCCGTGGGACGATGTTCTGTATCATTGCGAGCCAGCCTATCCCTACTACAAGCAGACTGCAGACTCGCACGAACAAGGCGACCTGCAGGTCGGCGTGCGTCTCCGCGAGCACAGGAAGCGCAGAGGTCTGACCGTGACCGAACTGGCGCGGCTGGCAGAGATGAAACGCCCGAACCTGAGTCGGATTGAACACGGCAAGCATCGGCCATCGCTGGAGACGCTCGAACGTCTGTCGGAGGCGCTCGGCGTGCCGGTGGCGGAACTGGTGCGCAACCGATAGGCGCCTCGTGTTTGTACGGGGACGCCTCATTCATCGCGATGCTCGCAAAGCCACTGCAGTAGTGACACCGCAGAACTCAGAACGCAGAACGCTGAACGGAGCCCCCAGAACTCTGAACCCAGAACTCAGAACGCTGAACGCCCTCCACCTGCCGCGTGGTGTCCCCTGAATCCCTTCATGTTGTTGATGCTCTCGGTTTCGGACCTGGCCGGTTGCGCCTGAGACAGCGACCGAGCAGATTCTCCACCCTGTCGATGAAGGCCGGATCGCCAAGCGGGCGGCCGGAGCGCTCGTGTCGGCGCAAGGCTCCAACCTCGCTGGCAGGAACGTCCTCGCTCAGGAGTGAGGTGGACCCCCTCCTTAGGACAGGACAGGGGCAAGATTAAGGTGGAGTCCTGCTGTCCGACCGACTGTACCGCTTTCCGAGGCGCCTGAATTGTAC
>Ga0209609_10002259_pt1 | contig 11073 bp, 11 predicted proteins | sample LakKivw325mmetaG_FD_184136 | JGI IMG/M metagenome (GOLD analysis project Ga0209609, IMG submission 184136) | Anoxic lake water microbial communities from Lake Kivu, Rwanda to study Microbial Dark Matter (Phase II) - Lake Kivu water 325m metaG... | ecosystem: Environmental > Aquatic > Freshwater...
CCGCTCCCGGATGGTTTCAGTCGGCGTGTACCCGGCCACGTTGTTGATGGCGATGGCCCGTTCCCGGCCGCGGGTGATGACCGTGCCGGATACGACCACGTCCTGCTCGAGGTACTTCATCAGTTTCGTGAAATCGGGCGGGTCCGTCGCCGTGTCCCGCACGACCGGGTAGTAAATGTCTCCGGAGTCGTCAACGACAATCAGCGGTTCGCCAACCGCGGCATGCATTTCCGTGCACCGGACACGGGCTGCGCCGGTATCGAGCCGGCCCAGCCAGCAGCCCAGGGCAGTGACCCGGCCGAAGACTTTCGCACCGGCAATCTCATTTACCGGGAAGGCCTCGGCTCGCCGGGCCGCTTCTGCCCGGGTGATGCGGTTGATTACGATGCCGCGTTCCGGCCCCCGCTGGACGAACCGGCCCGTGACCACTATCCGTTGCTCCGCGTAGGGAATCAGTTTGACGTTGTCCATCATCGGGCCGGCCGGCGCCGAGAGCGCCACCGGATAGACGATCGAGCCGGCGTCGGTCAGGATGACGAGGGGCTCGCCTAAGTCCGCGCTGGCCACTGCCGCCGCTTTGTGTCTGACCCCGAGGAAACCCCGGTCGAGCCAGTCGTTCGCGTCGACCACCCAGCCGGATACGGTATCGGCCTGCTCCGCATGAGCGATGGCGGCGGTTTGAGCCGTGGCCGCGCTCGCCGGCACGACCGCTTCCTTTGCCGCGAGCGCGCCGGCCAGGGCCAGTAATGCCAGCGCCGTCAGCCCGGCGGCCGGCAACCGGTTGTTACTCACGACCCGAGGCCAGCCAGAACTGCGTCAGGGGTCACTGCTGCTGTCTCCATGGTCTTTAGTTGTTGCAGGGTTCGTGCCGTTTATCTTCGGGCTGATTCTCAGCCGTCGCACCCGTCCCGCCGCCTGGTGAGTCTGGCACGCATGCTGCACACCAACAATCGAGGAAGCAGACCCAGGTTCCTAGGGAGTGAGGGAAAAGACAGGGCAACCAGTGGGCGCGGGGCCTCCCCAAGGGCCCCGCGCCCCTTCTATTATTGCCCGCGGCCGACTGATGCGCCGCTTGAGTCGGGTGCGTTACCGGCGCGCGGGTACCTCACTCTTCGTAACTTCCGGCGTGACATTACCACCCTGGCCGCCGCTGATGTTTCAGTTAGCCTCGACCTGGGAACCCCACCGCTGTCCTCCGGCTACTCCGACGGCCGCCGGTTTCCACCGGCCATCAATCAGCCAGGAACAGAACACCGACGCCGGCGCCGGTCCCAGGCATTCGGGGTTCCACCTGGTAATTGACTCCCCGAGTCACCCGCAGGGCGATTCCGTAGGTGACTGGCCGATTCACTCCTTAGGTCATTCCGGGATTCGTTTAGGGACTGACCACCGCAATGACCCGGGGAGTCATCGAGAGAACGACTTCCTAGGTCATCCTCCAATTCATCCAGCGGTTCAATCCGTAGTTCAATCCGCAATTCATCCGGGGAGTCACCATCCGGATTAATCCCCGGGTCACTTGCCGAGTCACTCCCAGGTTCACTCTGGGATTCAATCCCGGGGTCACTCAGGGGGTCACTCCCCCAGTGACCCCCTGAGTGCCTGCCTGGGCCCGGTAGCGGCGGGTAGGGTGATAGGCCTATCCATTTTAATGTCAGTAACTTAGCTCGACGGATGTTGCCGCTTCCGGCCGCTAGAGGCTCTGGTTTTCAGGCCGTGCTGGCGTGGGCACGTCAGTTACCTGAGTGCTGCTTTGCTGGCGGGGTCTTGTTAAGTTGAGTTGGTGCCGGACCGGGTGTACAAAGACTCGAGGAGGCAGGCTGGAGGCTTTTTGCCTGCCTCCTCGTCAGGGGGCACTCGGAGCTGTAACCTCGGCCGCGCCCTTGCGCGGCCTCAGTTCAGGCCTGGATCGGGATTTGTCGAACCTTAGCCGAGGCGGACTTGGGCAGGGTCAATTCGAGCACGCCGTCCCGGTATGCAGCCGTGGTTTTGTCCCAGTCGACGTCGCTGGGGAGCGTCAGGCAGCGCTGGAACTTGCCATACGCGCGTTCCACCCGGCTGAAATTACGCTTCTTCTCCTGCTCTTCGCGGTTACGCTCGCCGCTGATGCAGAGCGAATCGCCGGACCCGGATACCTTGATGTCTTCCTTTTTCAGGCCCGGAAGTTCGACGCGGACGATTACGTTCGCGTCGCCTTCCTCGACGTCCAGGGCCGGCATCCAATCGGTTTCGGACCAGGCGCGAGGCAACCAGCTAGGCCGGCCCGCCACCCGGTCAAACAACCGGTCCATCGCGGTCCGAAGGTTCTCGGCCTCGGCGATCGGGTCCCACCGCATCATCTCTCTTGCCATAGTATTCTACCCTCCTTGTGACGAACCCACCAGGGCACGGCTCATCGGGCGACGGCTGTGCCTGGCGGCAAACAATGCCAATTGGCCGGACTCTCGCTCGCGGCTCTTTCTGGCGGTCCGGCGTCGCCGGGCAGAGTCAATTGCGAGCGCCGCGACCTGCTCCCGGGCAAACCGTTCCGCGCAGAGAATCATTCGCTTTACACTCCTTCCAGAGTCAGGCGGCCATCGGTGCGGCAGCTCATCTAACTGGTGGTGACGAACGAGTAGCGGCGGCTTCGGCCACCGACAAAGGCCGCGTGAACGAAGGGGGCGTGCTTCAGTCTTTCGTAGGCGCTCACCGGCACATTGTGGTACAGGTAGGTTCCTTCCCGCGGGAACTCCAGGATCAGGATGCGGGACTTGGGCTGGTAGGTGATGGTCCGCGGCCCCGCCCCGGCCTCATATCCCGCTCCCTGGCGCACACTCACGCTCACGGCAGCTCCAGCGGAACCAGCCAGTCGTGTCGTTCCGAATTCCAGCCGCTCGCCGGGTTGTTTCCGGTATTCTCGTAACGGCCCCGCGGCCCGGCAGTCCGGCCGCGCTCCGGCTGCGGCGCCCTGTCCGTTGTCCGCGAGTGACGGCCCTCGGCGGAAGTCGATCTCGATGCGTAGCGTCCTGCAAGTCTCGACATAGCTCTCTCCTTACTTCATCCCAGAACGGACCTTCGTGCCCTCAGCGGTTTGGAGGGCTGCCGGAATGACGGGCGCGGCGCCACTCCGGCAGCCTCCGGTCTGCACCGGGTTTTCTCGCGGACATAATCCGCATGCACGTCGCTGGCAATCTAAGACAGCCAGCGCTTTCCCGTTTGAGTACCCGGTCAGTTTTCCCACTTTTCTCTCCATCCGATTCCATGGTGTGCAACCGGCGTGCCGGAATCGTTGTTACACGATTCACGTGACTTCAGGACCTCGCATGTGCCTCAAAGACGCGGCACTGGCCGACAGCGGGGGCTTTTGTGTGTTCCTTTTGCTGTAACATAAAGAGTTACAATCTGAGCGGTGTTAGCGGATTGTGTTACAGTCTATCGTCATCGTTTGAGGCAGGTGCTCAGGGCACATTTGTTGCATCGGATGTTACACTCACCGGCTTGACTCGCAGCCAGTCCCGGCTGTACACTCTCAGAGAAGTCTCAGCCGATTTGGTGCCGAGTCGCAGGTGCTGATGAACACACTCAAGGGCGCAGACACAGGCGCGATTGCTGTTCTCCCGGTGGCCGGCACCGGGTATTTCGGTATCTGGCCCGGTTCGGCCGGAAAGCCTGCGGCCCCCACCTCGCGTCGCCGGGATTGCTGATGCGCCGAATACCTTTACTGATTACCATTTTTACCACCGCCATTCTTCTGGTCGCCGCCGTCGTCATCGGGTTGCTGTATCAGGCCGCAGTGAAACAGCAGGCTGCCCTGCTCGCTCAGATCGCCGATAGTCAGGCCCGAACAGTAGAAGGTATCGCTCGCAATCAGGAATTGGTCGGCGCGTTCGTTCCCGACTCGCTTGACTACGGTAGTGCCCTGTCGGCCACGCTTGCCCAACTCCGTGACATAAACAGCCGATTCGCCGGCTTCGGCCGCACCGGCGAGTTCGCACTCGGCCGCCGCGAAGGCGACAGCATCATCTACCTGCTGAACCAGCGGCACCCCGGCCCCAGGCGTACCGAAGCGATTCCATTTACCGGCCCCAACGGTGAGCCGATGCGCCGGGCATTATCCGGTCGCACCGGCACGGTTGTTGGCCCGGACTATCGAGGCGTAACCGTGTTGGCTGCCTATGCACCGGTCAACGCTTTCGGAATGGGCGTGGTAGCGAAGGTCGACCTGGCCGAGGTCCGAGCGCCTTTCATCCGGGCCGGGCTGATCAGCATCGTGGCCGCGCTGGTCGTCGTCCTGATCGGATCATTGCTCTTTTTCGTGATAACAAATCCCGTGCTGGTTCAGCTTCGGGCGAGCTCGGAAAGTCTGCGTCGAGCCAATAGCCTGCTCGAAGCGGTGACCACGGGGACCGAGGTCATTGTCGCTGCCGTAGATACGGACTACCGCTATCTCTTCTTCAACGCGGCCTATGGTGAGGAAATAAAGCGCCTCGGCGGCAAGGACCTCAAGGTCGGGGCCAGCATGAAGGATGTGTTCGCTCACATGCCGGAGCTGCAGCGGGCAGCCATGGAGAACTGGAGCCGGACGCTGCGCGGCGAGGTCAGGGGCAACTACCGGGTGGAATTCGGCGACCCCGGTCGCTACCGGCGCACCTACAGTGTGCGGCAGACATTGATCCGTGGCGCCGGTGGCGAGGTGATGGGCGCGGGCGAGACCGCATCAGACATCACGGAACAGGTAAGAGCCGAAGTGGCGCTGCGCGAGAACGCGGCGCGCCTGGCTACGATCCTCGAGGCGACCCAGGAATCCATCTGGCTTTTTGGCACCGATGGCGAGATACTGGCTGGCAACCGCACGGCGGCAGCCCGGCTGCGACTCACCCCTGCCGACGTGGTGGGCAAGCACTTCCGGGACGTGCTGCCGGCTGACCTCAGTGCGGCACGACTCGCCCGACTGAACGAGGTCGTTGATTCAGGCAGACCGCTCGAGTTCGAGGACGATCGAGCCGGCATGACTTTCCGCCACAGCTTCTACCCGGTAACGGATGAGAACGGTCGCGTCACCGCGGTTGCGTCTTTCAGCCGCGATATCACCGAGCGCAGGCGGACCGAGGTTCGACTGCGCGAGCAGTCCATGATGCTGGCCAGCGCGAACGATGCCATCATCGGCTACGATGCAGGCTACCACGTTACGTTCTGGAACCGGTCGGCCGAGCGGCTGTACGGATACAGCGAAGCCGAGGCAATGGGCAGAGTCAGCACCGAGCTCTTCCATCCGGTCTACGTTGGCGGCGTTACTCGCGAACAGATCGTCGAGCGCATCTCGGCCGACGGCCACGTTGAGGTGGAGTCGATTCGGACCACGCACGACGGCCGGCAGATCTACGTGGAGGCGCATGTCATTGTTCTGCGCGATGAGCAGGGCAACACGACCGGCTACGTGTCGGTTGACCGGGATATCACCGAGCGGAAACGCAGCAGCGAGCGGGTTGCCCGTCTGGCCAGGCTCTACGCCGTGCTTAGCCGTGTCAACGAGAGCATCGTGCGAATTCGCGATGCCGGAAAGTTGTACGACGAGGTCTGCCGAATCGTCAGCGAGGAAGGTGGTTTTCCGCTGGCCTGGATCGGGCTCGTCGACGGCACGCAGGTCAAACCGGTCGCGTGCTGCGGTCCGGCCTGCGACTACCTGAAGGAAATCCGGGTTGAGATCGAAGGCGACCTGGGCCGGGGCCCGACCGGTACATCCATCCGCGAAGACCGCACAGTGGTCAACGACGACTTCTCCACCAACCCGGCGACTATTCCGTGGCGGTTGCCCGCTCAGCGCTACGGGTTCCATGCATCCGCATCTTTCCCGCTCCATCAGAGCGGAGAGGTCATCGGCGCGTTTGTCCTCTATGCGTCCGATCCAAGTGTCTTCGACGAGGAACACGTGCGGCTCTTCCAGGCGTTGAGCGCGGACGTCTCCTTTGCCCTGGACGCGCTTGAGCACGAGCGACTCCGAGTCGAGACCGAGCAGGCGCTGCGCGAGGCAAAGGAGAACCTCGAACTCAGGGTCAGGGAGCGCACGTCAGAGCTGACAGCCGAGATTGAGGAACGTAAGCTGGTCGAGCAACGGCTGGCCGTAGCGTCGCAGTACTCGCGCAGCCTGATCGAGGCATCGCTCGATCCGCTGGTCACGATCAACAGCGAGGGCAGGATTACCGATGTGAACGAGGCCACGGTAACGGCTACCGGGGCCACTCGCGTCGAGCTCATCGGCACCGATTTCTCCGAGTATTTTACCGAGCCGGACAAGGCCCGCGAAGGCTACCGCCGCGTCTTTGCCGAATGCTCGGTCACCGACTACCCCTTGACCATCCGTCACCGCGACGGGCATCTCATCGATGTGCTCTACAACGCGAGCGTCTATCGGGATACGCGGGGCGAGGTCACGGGCGTATTCGCCGCGGCCCGGGACGTCACCGAACGAAAGCGGGCCGAGGCGGCGGTAGTTGCCGAGCGCCAGCGGCTGCACGACGTGCTCAACCTGCTGCCCGCCTACGTCATTCTCCTGGCCCCGGACCACACCGTCCCGTTTGCCAACCGGTTCTTCGAGGAGCGATTCGGCAAGTCCGGCGGCCGGCGCTGCTATGACTACCTGTTCCACCGAATCGAACCCTGCGAGAACTGCGAGAGCTATACCGTGATGAAGACCAAAGGTCCACACCACTGGGAGTGGCTCGGCCCCGATGGCCGCAATTACGATATCAGCGATTTCCCGTTCACCGACGCCGACGGCTCGCAACTCATCATGGAGGTCGGCCTCGACGTCACCGAGCAGAAGCGGGCCGAGGCTGCGGTCCAGGCTGAGCGCAAGCGGTTCCTCGACGTCCTCGAAAGCCTGCCGGCGATGATCTGCCTTCTAAGCCCGGACTATCACGTGGTCTTTGCCAACCGGGCGTTTCGGGACCAGTTTGGCGAGGCAGACGGCCGGCGCTGCTACGAGTACTGCTTCGGCCAGCCCGCGCCCTGCACGTTCTGCCAGTCGTTCACGCCGCTTAAGACCGGCAAACCTCACCATTGGGAAGTTGAGTTGACGAACGGAACGGTCATCTCCGCCTTCGACATGCCCTTCACCGACGCCGACGGCTCGCGGCTGATACTTGAGATGGACCTCGACATCACTGCCTTCCGCCGGGCCGAGGCCGCGCTGCGGGAGGCGCACAATACGCTCGAAACCAAGGTTGCGGAGCGCACCGCCGAACTCAGCCGCTCAAACGCGGAGCTCGAGCAGTTTGCCTACGTGGCATCGCACGACCTGCAACAGCCGCTTCGGATGGTGGCGAGCTACGTTGAGCTGCTCGCCCAGCGTTACCAGGGGAGGCTGGATGAGAAGGCCGACAAATACATCGACTACGCGGTGGGCGGGTCCAAGCGGATGCAGATTCTTATCGATGCGCTGCTGCGTTACTCGCGCGCAAATGCCGGGACCCGGCCGGTTCAGCCCGTCGACCTCGGCGTGGTCATCGGCCGGGCGCGGGAGAACCTGGCGCTCGCGCTCGCCGACTCGGGCGGCCAGGTCGTGGTCGATGGAATGCCGACCGTCTGCGGCGACGAGATACTGCTGACCCAGCTCTTCCAGAACCTGATTGAGAATGCCATCAAGTTCCGCAGCGCCGAACCGCCGGTGGTGAGAGTAGACGCGGGGACACGGGGACGCGGAGACGGGGTTCGTTACTATCCGCGTTTCCGACAACGGTATCGGGATCGAGCTGCAGCACCGGGACCGGATATTCAAGCTCTTCCAGCGTCTTCACACCGACGAGAAGTACCCCGGCACCGGCATCGGGCTCGCGGTCTGCAAGAAGATTGTCGAGAGCCACGGCGGCACCATTCGCGTCGAATCGGAGCCGGGCAAAGGCTCGACCTTCATTTTCACCCTGCCCGCAGCGGGCAGCATCGGTCCTATACGTCCTATTGGTCCTATTCCCCAGGGAGGCTAGATGCTACAGCAGTCTGGGTCTGACAAGGCACCGGGAGCAACGCAAGTGCGCGGAAGCGAGCGCCTGAAAGGCCTGACCAAGTGCGCGACCGGAATCCGCGGTCTGGATGAGATAACCTTAGGGGGTCTTCCGCGCGGAAGGCCCACGCTCGTCTGCGGCGGCGCGGGCTGCGGCAAGACGCTGATGGCGATGGAGTTCATCGTCCGGGGCGCGCGCGACTTCGGGGAGCCGGGCGCGTTCATGGCGTTTGAGGAGACCGGCGCCGAACTCTCGAAGAACGTGGCGAGCCTCGGGTTCGACGTGCCCAAGCTCGTGCGTCAGAAGAAGATGGCGCTCGACTACGTACAGATAAACCGCGGCGAGCTGGAGGAGACCGGCGAATACGACCTCGAAGGGCTGTTCGTCCGGCTCGGTTCGATGATTGACGAGGTGAAGGCGAAGCGCGTCGCGCTCGATACCCTCGAGTCGCTCTTTTCCAGCCTGCCTAACGAGGCCATCCTGCGGGCCGAACTCAGGCGGCTCTTCCGCTGGCTCAAGGACAAAGGCGTCACTACCATCATCACCGGCGAACAAGGTTCCGGCGAACTGCTCACCCGGCATGGGCTTGAGGAGTACGTCAGCGATTGCGTTATACGGCTCGACCACCGGGTGGTGAACCAGATTGCCACGCGCCGGCTCCGTGTCGTCAAGTACCGCGGTTCGGTCCACGGGACTAACGAGTACCCGACGATGATTGACGAGCAGGGCCTTTCCATCCTACCCATCAGCGCGATGGGCCTGAACTACCCGGTTTCTACCGAGCGAATTTCCTCAGGCATTTCCCGCCTCGATACCATGCTCGATGGTAAGGGGTTCTGGAAAGGCTCGAGCATCCTCGTATCCGGCACCGCGGGCTCGGGCAAGTCCAGCCTCGCGGCGAGCTTCGTCGATTCGGTCTGCAGCAAGGGCGGGCGTGCCCTTTACTTCTCGTTCGAGGAGTCGCCGGACCAGATAATGCGGAACATGTCATCAATCGGGCTTGACCTCGGGCGTCACGTGCGCAGCGGCCGGCTGCAGTTCAACTCGGTCCGCTCCTCGCTCTACGGCCTCGAAGGCCATCTCGTGGCAATCCATTCCCTGGTCGAGAAGTTCAAGCCGGACGTCGTGGTGATGGACCCGATAACCAGCATGTCGAGCATCGGCACGCGCGAGGAAATCAAGGCGATGTTCTCCCGGGTGATTGACTACCTCAAGAACCGACAGATAACGGCGGTATTCAACAGCCTCACCGCGGCCGGGGATGCCCAGGAGGAGAGCGAGGTCGGGATCTCATCATTGATGGATACCTGGCTGCTGCTCCGGATGGTCGAGTCGGCGAGCGAACGCAACCGTGTCCTCTACGTGCTCAAGAGCCGCGGCATGGCCCACTCGAACCAGATGCGCGAGTACCGCCTGACGAATGACGGCATACAACTGAGTGACGTCTACACCGGGGCCGGAACCGTCTACACCGGCTCGGCACGGATGGCGCAGGAGGCGCGCGACCGGGCCGAAGCGGAAGGCGCGGTGCAGAAGGCTTCCCGTCAAACTCGGGAGCTCGAGCACGAACACGCTTCCGTCCGTGCGCAGGTTGAATCCCTGCAGGCAAAGCTGGCGGGAATCGAGCAGGACCTCGCAAGTTCCCGCAACGCCGAGAAGGCGCGAGTGCAGGCTGAGCATGGCGACCGGGCCGAAATGGCCAGGCACCGCATGGCCGACAAACAAAGGAAGGGGGCAGAATGACGCCCGCGGCGCCGGCTCCAGCCAGCCCAACGCCCAAGTCCGGCGTGTGGAGCCTGAAGCTCTATATTGCCGGGTACACTCCACGGGCGGTCAGGGCCCTCGACAACCTCAAGGAAATCTGCGAGGAGCACCTGCATGGCCTGTACCGAATTGAGGTCATCGACCTGCTCCGTAACCCGAAGCTGGCCAGCGGCGACCAGATCGTCGCCGTGCCGACTCTCGTGCGCAAGCTGCCGGTGCCGGTGCGGAAAATCATCGGCGACCTTGCTGACCACGAACGCGTGCTGGTGGGCCTGGACCTACGATCGCGACCGAGGTGAAGAGTGAAGAGTAAGAAACAAGAGCCAGAAACCAGGAGCCGCAAGGTCGGTAATAGGTCCCATCGGTCCACTAGGTCCTATTCCGGTCTGTCTGCAGCCGGCAGACGCCTGAAGACCTCCACCTACCAGCTCAACCTCTTTGTCGCGGGAGCAACGCCCCGCTCGGCCCAGGCGACCCGGAATATCGCGGCCCTGTGTGATAAGTACCTGAAGGGACGCTACACTCTGAACGTGGTGGATATCTATCAACGCCCGGTACTGGCCGTGGACGCAGGCATCCTGGCGGCCCCGACGCTGGTAAAGACGCTGCCACTGCCCATCCGCCGCCTGATTGGCGACATGAGTGACGAGCAACGGGTGCTGGTCGGGCTGGATATAGGACAGGAGACGCGGTGACGCGGAGACACGGTGACGCGGAGACACGGTGAGTGAGAACATAAGGTCGTTTCGAGACTTGAGAGTGTGGCAGAGGGCCATGGACTTGGCTATGGATGTGTACGGAGAGACCAAGCGGTTCCCCACCCATGAGCGGTTCTCGTTAGTCGATCAGATCCGACGGTCATCACGGTCAGTGCCAAGCAATGTTGCCGAGGCCTGGCGAAAGCGTCGCTACCCTGCGGCATTTGTCAGCAAGCTCAACGATGCAGAGGGCGAAGCAGCGGAGACTCAGTCTCACCTCGAGGTCTGCCTTCGCTGCGGCTACCTGGATGCGCCCTCTGCCAGGCGACTAGACGAGGCATACGAAGAGGTGCTCTCTATGCTCGTAAGGATGGCTTCATCGCCGGAGAAGTGGACCATCCGCGCCAAGCGCGTCGGATCGGAATAACGCATGAAGAAGAAACACTCCGCGTCCCCGCGTCGCCGCGTCCCCGCGTCTACTCCTTCCCCGCGTCGCCGCGTCCCCGCGTCTACTCCTTCCCCGCGTCGCCGCGTCCCCGCGTCTACTCCTTCCCCGCGTCCGCGCGTCTCCGCGTCTGCTCCTTCTCCGCGTACTCGCGACTCCATGTCTTCCCTCCGTCGGCGCCTCGCCG
>Ga0209609_10002260_pt1 | contig 11072 bp, 13 predicted proteins | sample LakKivw325mmetaG_FD_184136 | JGI IMG/M metagenome (GOLD analysis project Ga0209609, IMG submission 184136) | Anoxic lake water microbial communities from Lake Kivu, Rwanda to study Microbial Dark Matter (Phase II) - Lake Kivu water 325m metaG... | ecosystem: Environmental > Aquatic > Freshwater...
ATCCGCTCGCTGCGGTATAGTATGCCAGGATCATCCCGATTTTGCAAGAGGAAGGGGCGAGAGCCTCCCTCTCGCCCCCATATTATACGAGGAGGTGAGCGATGGACGACCTGGAGCATCGCACCGGCTGGTTGTTGCAGCTTCCCAGCCGCGCATTGCGGACTTTGATCGCCGCCCGCGTAACGGCGGAACACCGAAATCAGTGGCTGCAAGGACAGGGCATCCGCTACCGCAAGTGGGAGACCGCCATCCAGCGGTTGACCGTCGAGCAACTTATTCAGCTGATCAACGCCTACCCCGCGGACGTGACCGACGCGGTCATCGAGGCGGAGTTCAAAGAGTACCGCCACGGGCGCAGTCCCACCCTGCGCTTCTACACCTTTCCCTCAGGCGACCTGGCCGATCTCGATCTGAAGCGGGTTAACCGCCGCGCGCAGAACGCGGTGCGGCGGGCCAACCAGACGCTGCAAAAAGCGGTGGGCAAAGAAGAGGCATTGCCCCGCCTCCAGGAACTGGCGATGGAGCCTTTCGTCAGAACCGGGGCCAAGGAGTGGCCCGCTGCTTTGCACGCGGGCTACCACTGCCAATACCGCCTGGACTACGTGGCTCCCGACGAGAGGGCCATATCCACCTATCAACTCCTTTACGGCCACGTGTGGGTGGACCCGGGGCGGGCTTTCATCGCCCTGCACGCCCATCCTGCGGCGCTGGAGCCAACGCTGGTTGAAGTCCTGTCCCAGGCTCTGGGTGCCCGTCTCACGCTAGTACGGGTGGACAAGGAGCTTAAGCGAGAGCTAAAGTTTCTGCAGAAGGCCAGTTGCCGCCGCGTCCGCCTGGTGGACCCCAACCCCGAACGCAAGCGCTTTCGATCCCTCACCCTGGGCGACGATGAGGACCTGGCCCGGCGGGAGTACCTGGGCCGGGACTACCAGGCCTGGGAGAACGATTTTCCGGAGATTGCCTCCATGCGTTATCGGGCTCAGTTCTTGCCCGGGCGGGACACCTCGCTATCCATTGGAGCGACGAGCGGCAGCCTGACCCTCTCCGGGGCGGTGGCTGCTGGCGAGATGCGCGATTGGGCCCGCGATACCGGCGGCCAGATCGTGGAAGTCTGGCGCGACCGGCAACGGCGCTGGCTGGAGCGCCCGCTGGCTTTGGACCACGAGCGGCTGTGGACGCACCCCCTGCTGGCGGGCTTCCCCGACGAACTGCGCAGTCCGGTGCTGGCCCTGGTGCGCGCCCTGGCCACCATCAAAGCGCGGCAAGATCCTCAATTCAACACCTGGCCCCTGCCGCTGGAAATGGGCGAACTGGCGCTCACATCTGCCCGAGCGCAGGCCATGGAGCAGCTTGGGGAAGCGATCAACGCCGGGGGACCGGTGCCCTGGTTCCGGGTGATGGTGCGGGTAGTTTGTCCCGTGGAGGATTGCACCGCCGCTACCGATTACCTGGTCTGTCCCGCCTGCGGGCGTAACCTGTTCTGGTTGGCCTTGAGCGACCAGGGCGAGCGGGTTCTGATGTGCACTCACCGCTATTGTGAGGGGAAATGGGCAGGCGGTTTCCCCATCCAGACCATCTGCGAGGACGAGCACGACATCGAGCTGGCCTGGGACAGCCACATCGGAGAACGGCTGGAGCTTTTCGTCAACCCGGAGTTTGCCTTCCTGATCCAGAAACTTCTGGAAGGGGAGGCCCAGCACTACAACGCCCGGGGCGAGAGTTTGTGGGTGCGGGATGACGTCCTGGTTCATCAGGACAAACGCCCGGACTACGTAGTGCGTGAGGCGGGCGAGGTCACCATTCACACCGGTGGCGGGGCCGTCATTATGGGATCGGCCCATGTACAGGGCGATTTCATCGGTCGGGATCAGATCGTGACCCGCCGGAAGAAGGCGGCCTGAGGGTGGAGGAAGCTTTGTTGTTTGAACGACCCGAAACCATCCGCTCGGGAGGTTTGTCACCATGGATGCATCGCAAGCGGCTACGCCGTCGGTAGCGGAAGCCTGCCGGCTGGCTCAGGCGGGCCAGAAAGACAAAGCGGTGTCTTTACTGCGGGAGATCCTGCTCGAAAACCCGGATCACATTCCCGCCCTGCTGTGGCTGGCTGGCCTGACGCCTGACGTGCAAGAGGGGATCGCCACGCTCCAGCGCGTGCTGGTTCTCGACCCGGACAACGTTCCCGCCCAGCAGGGTTTGGCCAGCTTGCAGGCGAAGGCCGCTGCCGAGTCCGAGCCAACGCCTCCCACTCCTCCGCCTTCTGCTGAGCCAGCACCGCCGGTTGTGGAGGAGAAGCCGTCACCGCCGGATCCAATCGCCGTAGCCCGCGCCGTCATCTGGCCCTTTCGGGGTCTGAACCGGCCTATAGGCGAACTGTTGGACGAGGGAGAGATCAACAAGAACGACCTGATGTACGCCGCCCGCCAGGCCTACGACGAAAAGGTGCGGCGGGCGGCGGCCACCCTGCTGGGCGATCACGCGCCGCTGGAGATGAGCGTGGAACAGGCCCGCGCAGTCGTCTGGTCGTTCAGCGGTGGGAAAGGCCCTTTGGGCGAGTTGCTCGATGCCGGCCAGATTGACGGTCGCGATCTGTACTGGGCGGCCCGCAAAGCCTACGATCCCCGCGTCCGGCAGGCAGCCAGCGCCCTGCTCGCCGCTCGTAAATCGCGATCCCAAGAACCCCAAAGGCCCGTTGCGGAAAGGGCGCGATCAAGAGAGGATGTACTGGCCAAGCGAGAGACGCCGCCGATGGTAACACCATCGCCTGAGCCAGCGCGCTCCAGTGAAGGGGTGTTGCGAGTCGTCCCCGGCAGCGAATATCTGCGCCGTCAGGAGGAAGCCAGACAGCGCAGGGCGGTGTATCTGTTACTCCCCGCACTTACGCTTTGGCTGACCTCGTTGGGGCTGGGCCTCATGCTGATAGGATTGGGGCTTGCCCAGATAACAGGCCTGACGGAGCTGAAACTGCCCACGTGGGTCGGAGGCTTGGGATTGGCGATGCTCCTGGTAGTTTACATCCTGCTGCGAGGGATCGAGCGGCTGATTGAAGAACGAGACCAGTACTACCTGGGCCGCAAGGGTGAAGAGAAGACGGTTAAGGCGCTGCAGCGTCATCTGGACGGACGATGGACGCTCTTTCGCAACGTGGTGCTTCCCGGGAGCCAGGCCGACATTGACGCGGTGTTGGTCGGGCCGCGGGGGGTCTACGTCCTGGAGATCAAGAGCTACAGAGAACGGTTCCGGAACCGCGGCGAAGAATGGATGCGTGGCTACGGGCCAGACTGGCCGGCGATTGACCAGAAATCCGTCACGCCAGGCTAGGATCAATGCTGCCCACCTCAGTGAATACCTGATGCAGGCTGTGGGCAAGAAAGTGTGGGTTGAGCCGCGCGTGGTGTGGGCGGGACCGGGCAAGTTGAGTATCCTGGGTAAGCCAATGGTCTGGTTTCTGGACAATATGGCGACTTACGCAGCAGAATTAACTGCATCTCCCGCCAAACCGGAAGACCTGATACGGCGAGTTCGCGAAGCTCTGATGGCGTTGCAGCTCAATGAACGGCGATGAGATGGCGGTTAGTCTTCCCCGTTCTCTCTACTTCTGGGGGCTGAGTTGCTGGAATGCTGGAATTCTGAGGCGCGAGCGAAGCCCTGCCCTGAGCGGCGTCGAAGGGGAGCGCCCCGGTTAAATCCCGCCGAAGACGGGTCGCCGCTTGGGCTGCGTAGGGGCGCAGTGCGCTGCGTCCCTGCGGCGGTGAATTTACACAAGATTCGCAACACTACCTGGTAAACAGATACGGAGAATAATTTGCTCAGAAGGGGAGTGGTAACGCGGGTCGCTGGCGTGGTGGTGGATGCGGAATTCGCTTCCGGCAACCTGCCCAGTATTCACAACGCGCTGGTAATTGAGCGGAATGACGCACCGGGGCTGGTCATCGAGGTGCAGGAACACGTTGACCCGCGCACCGTGCGGGGGATTGCGATGAGCAGCACAGCAGGGTTGCGCCGGGGATTACCGGTTCTCGACACAGGCCAGCCGATCCGCGTGCCGGTGGGCCGGGCCACATTGGGACGTATGTTCAACGTATTGGGCCAGCCCATCGACGGTCTCCCTGCCGTCGAGGGGAGCGAATTACGCCCGATTCACATCAAGTCGCCGCCCCTGGCAGAACAGCGGATGGTGATAGAACCGTTCATCACCGGCATCAAGGCCATTGACCTGTTGACCCCCTATCCTCGGGGTGGCAAAATAGGGCTGTTCGGGGGAGCAGGGGTGGGCAAGACCATGCTCATCGTCGAGTTGATCCGCCATACCATCCGCCAGCACTCCGGTATAGCTCTTTTTGTCGGCGTAGGCGAGCGCAGCCGCGAGGGCAATGAGTTGTGGTTGGAGATGCAACGCAGCGGCGTGCTGGATAGCACCATCCTGGTCTTTGGGCAGATGAACGAACCACCGGGGGCCAGGTTGCGCGTGGCTCTCACCGCTCTGACCATGGCCGAATACTTTCGTGATCACGAACGTCGCCCAGTGTTGCTGTTCATGGACAACATCTTTCGTTATATCCAGGCTGGCGCCGAGGTATCAGCCTTGCTAGGCCGGCTGCCTAGCGCGGTGGGCTACCAACCCACGTTAGACACTGAGATGGGCGAACTTCAGGAACGCATCACCACCACCAGCCGGGGCAGTATGACCTCGATACAGGCCGTCTACGTTCCCGCCGACGATCTGACCGACCCGGCCGTGGTGGCCACTTTCGCCCACCTGGATGCAGCCACGGTTCTTTCCCGGCGACAGGTTAGCATGGGCCTTTACCCAGCCATTGACCCGTTAGAATCCAGCAGTTCCTTGCTCAACCCGGCCAGCGTGGGGGAAGAACACTGCGCCATCGCCGAAAAAGTACGCTCGCTGCTGGCCCGCTATCGGGAATTGCAAGACGTGATCGCCATCCTGGGCATAGAGGAACTGAGTGACGAGGACCGTCTGGTGGTGAACCGCGCCCGGCGGGTGCAGCGTTTTCTCACCCAACCGTTCTTCGTCGCCGAGCCTTCTACCGGCCTGCCTGGCCGCTACGTGCCTCTGGCCGAGACGCTGCGCGGCTTCCGCGAAATTGTAGAAGGCCAGTACGACGATTTACCGGAGCAGGCCTTCTACATGGTGGGCACCATTGACGAGGCCGTGGAGAAGGCGAAACAGTTGTCCACGGAGGGCAAAGCAGGTGATTAAACCATTGCGCCTTACGGTTTTGACCCCCGCTGAGACCTTGATTGAGGCGAAGGAAGTTAAATGGGTGCAAGCCCAACTGGCCGACGGCAGCGGGATCAGCATCTGGCCTGGACATGCGCCGCTTCTCGGCAAGACGATCACCGCCTCACTGCGCTACGCCGATGAAGCTGGCGAGCACGCCTGCAACCTGGAAGCGGGCATCCTGCAGGTGGGCCGCGATGGGGTGACGATCTTCACCAGTGGTCTTGCTCCACCTCCCGGCTCCGAGCCCGCGGGAGATTCAGCGCGTCTCGAACGGCTGGCAGAGGCGTTGTTCGCCCCTTCGAGTTCACAACCGGGGTTAAGCGATGAAAACGAACTCTGGCCGTGATGCCTGGTGGGCGGCGTGGCGCGACGCACGGGTGGCCATGTCGCTGGGGTGGGACCTGGCTCTGCCGATTTTCGGCGGGGCGTTGCTGGGGCACTTTTTGGATCGCTGGCTGCAAACCGGCTACATCTTCACTCTGGGCTTGCTGGTGCTGGGCATCGGCATCGGCTTCTACAACGTGGCCCAAACCATCCGTCGCGTGATCGAGCGCGACCGGCAAAACGCAGAGCGGCAGGAGCGAGAGAGCGAGGAAGACCAATGATCGCATTGTGGCTGTGTGTGGGCATGGCGGTGGGCGCATTGCATGCGCTGACCATGTGGTGGACAGTAGCCCATCTGCGTCCCGAGTCGGCTGGCCGGGCGTTGGCCGGCATAGGGAGTGGGGCCCTGATACGACTGGCGGCTGCCAGCAGTGTGCTGGTCTTCGCTTTGCGGCAGGGCATCGTGCCTGGCTTATTGGTCTTCGTCGGGTTGTGGTTTATCCGATGGGTGGTGGTTGTCAGTTGTTCGTTGCTGGAATAGGGATGAGACTTTCATGAATGGTGTTTTCCCACAAGTAGTGTTTCGTGTCTTCGGCATCCCAGTGCGCGATACGGTGGTTTCCACCTGGGTCATGATGGTTCTCGTCGTCGGGGCGGCAGCCGTCATCGGCCGCCGACGGCCTATGGCTCTGGAGATGCTGGTGGATTTTCTGGTGGATACCATCTCCGGCGCGATGGGCCAGCCGGCGGAGCCCTACCTGCCATTGCTGGGCACCCTGGCCATTTTTATCGCCGTCGCCAATGTGGTCGGTGCCGTGCCCATCATAGTAACTCCCACCCGCGACATAAACACACCGCTGGCCATGGCCCTGGTCGTCTTTTTCTCGGTTCACTACTTCGGCATCCGCGCCAAAGGAGTGGTAGGCTATTTCAGGGACATGGCCTCGCCGGTTTTCATGCTGCCCCTGGAGATCATTGGCCAACTGAGCCGTACCCTGTCGCTCACCCTGCGCCTGTTCGGTAACGTGCTCAGCACCGAATTGATCGTGGCTGTGGTTTTCTCTCTGGTGCCATTGATTGTGCCCCTACCGCTGGTCGCTTTCAGCATGCTCACCGGCATCCTGCAAGCTTACATCTTCACCATCCTGGCCACCGTCTACATCGGCGCGGGGTTGGAGGCCAGTGGACAATGACCAATGGCAAAAACAAAGGAGGAAGTTAGGTTATGGCAGAAATGGATCCTGGGACGTTGATCACCATTGTCAGCATCGTAGCAACGAGTGTAACCATCTTGCTGGGGACGATCACCCCGGCGATAGTCGAGGGACGGGCGGTAATCAAGGCATTGGAGAGCATGGCCCGCCAGCCTGAGGTGGCCGACCGCATCCGCACCACTCTGTTTATCTCCATGGCCTTGCTGGAGTCAACCGCCATCTACGTGCTATTGATCTGTTTGATTCTGATCTTCGCCAACCCGCTGATTGACCGGTTTTTCTAGGATAATCCAATGCTGGATTTGAGTTGGGCAACAATCATATTCCAGATAGCCAATTTCCTGCTGCTGGTAATCTTGCTCAATCATTTTCTCTTCCGGCCAGTGATGCGCCGTGTGGCCCAACGCCGGGCCGAGAAGGAAAGATTGCTTCGTGAGTTGAACCAGGAACGTGAGGAAGCAGCCAGGTTGCGCGCCGAATGGGAGGCACGGTTAGCCCATGCCGAGGAAGAAGCCGCCGCCCTCATCGCCCGGGCGCAAGAGGAGGCGGAGGCTGAGCGGGTGGCCCTGTTGCAAGAAGCCCAGGCTGAGGTGGCACGCATATTAGCCGAAGCCCACAACGATGCCTATCAGCAGAGGCAGTTGGCGACGGACTCTTTCCACGAGGAACTCCTGGAAGCCATCCTGGAGATCAGCGGGCAGGTGATAGGACGCACCGCTCCACCAGAGATGCACGATTCGCTGGTCAAACAGCTCAACGATCGCATCTGGGAATTGGGGCGCAGCCAAATACAGCGAGTGGAAGCGTTCCGCCGTTCCCTGGGCAATCGCGAGCCCACGGCTCACGTGATAACTGCACACCCCCTTTCACCAGAGCAGCAGGGATTGCTGGTGCGCACCCTCACCGCCCTGGCTGACCGTCACGTGAACCTGGAACTGAGGACCGACCCCTCGTTGACAGCCGGTCTGCGGGTGCGCCTGGGTGACATAATCGTGGATAATTCCATCGCCGGACATCTAGCTGAGCTGCGGGAACAGGTTTCCACAGCTCTCAGGGAGCGCATGGGCAATGGACAGACCGGTTCCTCAACCTGACACAGCCCTGTCGTTGCCAGTGCTCCGCCAGCAGACAGGGCAACGAGTTAATCAAGCTGACCTGGTGCGGCGCATCAGCGATGACGCGGCCTCGCACTCGAGGATACCTGAGGTGCAACCCGAAGTTTCACTGCTGCTTCAGCTTGTGCGCGAACGGGCCGGTCAACTGGTCGCCCAAGTGCGTTTCCACGATGTGGGCACGGTGCAGCGCGTCGGCGATGGCGTGGCCACGCTTTCCGGCCTGCCCGGTGCGCGCACCGACGAGCTGGTCACTTTCCCCACCGGTGTACAGGGCATGATTTTGAACCTGGATCACGCCTTGATTGACGTGATCCTCCTGGGCCCTGACGAGGGTATCCAGGGTGGAGATTTGGTGACCGCCAGCGGCGAGCGGTTGCGCGTGCCAGTGGGACACAACCTCCTGGGCAGAGTGGTGAATCCGTTAGGCCAACCTTTGGATGGCCGTGGGCCGATTCAGGCCGCGAAGTTCCACTACCTGGAGCGGGATGCACCGGGCATCATTGACCGGGCACCGGTGCAAGAGCCACTGCACACTGGTCTGAAAATAGTGGACGCCCTGATACCTATTGGCCGGGGGCAGCGCGAATTGATCATCGGGGATCGGCAAACCGGCAAGACGAGTATAGCCATAGATGCCATTATCAATCAGCGCGACAGTGACGTATTATGCGTCTATGTGGCCATCGGCCAAAAGAAGTCGTCCACGCTGGCCGTTATCGAAACACTACGCCGGCACAAGGCTCTCTCCCATACCATCGTAGTCGTTTCCAGTCCCGATGACCCGCCTGCGCTGCGTTACCTGGCTCCCTATGCCGGCTGTACCATGGCTGAGGGTCTGGTGTACGACGGCCATGACGTATTGATCGTCTACGATGACCTTTCTAAGCACGCCGATACCTATCGGGAGCTGAGCCTGTTGTTACGCCGGCCCCCGGGCCGCGAAGCTTATCCTGGCGACGTTTTTTACCTGCACGCCCGGTTGCTGGAACGAGCCTGTAAGCTGGGTCCTGAGGCCGGGAATGGCTCACTGACAGCGTTGCCGATTATCGAGACACAACGCGGCAACATTGCCGCCTACATCCCCACCAACCTGATCTCCATCACCGACGGACAAATTGTCCTCGACGCCGAATTGTTTAATCGGGGCATTAAGCCGGCAATAAACGTGGGACAGTCGGTATCGCGCGTGGGCGGGGCAGCGCAGACAGCGGCCATGCGCGCTGTGGCCCGCCATCTGCGCCTGGACCTGGCCCAGTTTGAGGAAGTGGCCCGCTTTGCCCGCTTCGGCGCTGAAGTGGACGAGGCCACCCGGCGTCAAATTTGGCGTGGGGAACGATTGCGGGCCGCGCTTAGGCAACCACCACATCAGCCATTATCCCTGGCCGCGCAGATTGTCATCCTGTTGGCGGCCATCGAAGGATTTCTGGACGACGTCCCACTGGAAGACGTGCCGGCCTTTGAACGTGGCCTGTTGCTCCATCTCCAGGCCGAGCATCCGGGACTATATCACCACATTGATCGCAGTGGCGAGTTGGATGAAGAGACACGGGATATTCTGCTGACCATGCTAGCCGAGTATCATGCGAGTCTGTTGGGAGGTAAAGGACGATGAAGATGGTAATGGCCGTAGTGCCCCGAGATGAGGCGGAGCGCGTCATAGAAGCTCTGGTAGCTGCCGGGCACACGGCTACTTTCAGTGACAGCCGGGGGGGCGTTTTGCGCCAGGCTCAGCAAACGCTTTTCATCGCCGTAGAGAAAGCGCATCTGGAACGAGTACTGTCCATTATCCGCACAAACTGCCGCTCATGCGTGGAATTAGAAACCATGGAGGGCGAAGAGCAGCCGTTTCCTGCCGCGCCGCCAACCGCCGAGGTCGGGGGAGCAGCCGTATTCGTCTGGGACTTGGAACGCTTTGAGATTTATTGATGGAAGATTGGGAAAGGGCCCAGACTCGATTAAAAAATATCCGCTCTGTACAACCTATCCTCAGCGCTCTGCGCACTATTTCGTTGGGAAGCTGGCGGGCGGCTCTCAGCAAGCGAAACGGTGCGTACCGCTACGCCGAAAGGTTGAAGGACATGCTGCCCGCATTATTGCCCCATATCCGACTCAAATCGCGCTGGGGACAGTTGCCTGGCCGGCGTGCCAAACCCCCAATGCCCCCATCCCCTGAGCGTATTGCAGTGTTAGTGGTCGGGAGCGAACGCGGCTTATGTGGTACGTTCAATGCAGCCGTCGTCTGGCACGCTGAGCAGCATCTGGTTGAATTGTCAAAGGCTGGCGCGCACGTGGAGCTCATGGCCCTGGGCACGCGGGTTAGCCGTATCTTCCGCCGACGCCGGCAGCCATTGCTCTGGTCTGGTGCGTTGTCGGTGACGGCATTGCCGGACTACCGCCTGGCCCTCGATTTGACCCGCCAGTGGCTGACCCGCTATGAAGAGCGCAATTTGGACGCAGTAGACCTGGTCTACAATGCGTATCGTGGGACGGCGCGCTATGAGCCGACGGTGGTGCGCCTGATCCCGCCAGCGCTGCCCGCCGTAGGACGAGTTGGCAACTCGTCCTACGAGGTCTGGCCACCCCCGATTATCGAAACCGACCCATTAGAGCTATACGCCTATTTTGTTGAGCAGTGGATCGCAACCAGCCTATACGGTTTCCTGTTAGACTCAGCGGCGGCAGAACATTCGGCCCGCTTCCAACTGCTGGAAGGGGCTACACAGAACGCCAGGCAACTTATCGCCGAGCTGACGCTGGTGCTCCAGATGGCCCGCAAACACGCCATCACCCGAGAGATGCAGGACCTGGCAGCCGGCGCCGGATTAATCGGCACCCGACCCAAATGACCGGTGCTCGGTACGAAATACAGCGTCTGGCAAGCGTCTCCTGACCTAGCCGGGCACGTAACCAGAGGTCTCCCGTTCTGGGGGAGCCAGGTAAAACGTGCCATTACAGAGTTTACAAATGCGCGAAATAGGTGTAAAATAAAAACGTCGTAACTGTTCACCGCCGAGGCGCGGGTAGCTCCACATTTAACCGTGGTCAGGTACACCACTGAGCAATGAGTGCTTTCATAATCTTTGATGGCCTCCCACGCCGTTTCGGTGGCACCCAAAGCGGTGGGGGTAAGCGAAAAAACAGCAGTTCTTTGACGGTCCAACGATGGTCTGTGATCCC
>Ga0209609_10002263_pt1 | contig 11061 bp, 8 predicted proteins | sample LakKivw325mmetaG_FD_184136 | JGI IMG/M metagenome (GOLD analysis project Ga0209609, IMG submission 184136) | Anoxic lake water microbial communities from Lake Kivu, Rwanda to study Microbial Dark Matter (Phase II) - Lake Kivu water 325m metaG... | ecosystem: Environmental > Aquatic > Freshwater...
GCCAAGGGAGGGCGCCTTCCAGGAGCGTGCGGCTGTCGCCCAGGGAGTCGGTGAGCACGTAGCGGTACTGCAGCTCCGGCAGGTCGCCCGAGAAGCCGGCGCGGTTGACGAAGAACCGCGGGCAGAAGGGCGCGCGGGGGGCGAGCGTCTGGGCGGTGGGGCCGTCTATGCCCAGGTAGACCGGGCCCTGTAGAGACTTGACGTCATAGCCGAAGTCTTTGCGGGTACGGTCGTAGTTGTATATGCCGTTGTACTCCCACTCGATGTCCTGCAGCTCGGTGTAGACGTAGCCGCAGACCTTCTCTTCGCGCCGCAGCAGGTCAGTGAGGAACTTGAAGCACCAGGAGACATCCATGTCGCCCATGCGGGCGCTGATGCCGCCGTACTCGGAGTTCAGCAGGGGCTCGTCGCCCTGCGTGTTGCCGCCAACGTAGTTGAAGGTCGAGCCCGGGTGTGTCTCGGCGATGACCTTCGCGATGTGCTCCCTGGCTTTCTCGTAGTCATTGATGTAGAAATGCCATGAATTGATGTCGGTCAGGACATGGTCATAGGAACAGGCGGAGTTGTCCTCGATGGGGCGACTGGGGTCCAGTTCCTTGGCGAGCCGGAACATGCGCTTGACCCACTCCTGCCGGTCCGGGGCTTGCGCGTACTCCTTGAAGCCCAGCCCCCAGGTCTCGTTGAACAGCACCCAGGCGAAGATGCACGGGTGGTTGAAGTCGCGGGCCAGAAGCTGCCGGAAGGTCCATTCCCAGCGCTCGCAGCCGACCTCGCCGTAGCCGTCGTAGCCCAGGTTGGGGAAGTCGTACATGATGAGCATCCCCAGGCGGTCAGCCCAGTACAGGAAGCGCGGGTCCTCGGGCTTGATGTGGATGCGCAGGAAGTTGAAGCCCGCGTCCTTCGCAAGCTGCAGGTCGCGGATGATGTCCTCGTCGCTGCGCCAGGCATAGACGCCCCAGGGGTTGAAGCTCTGGTCGAGGGCGCCCTTCAGGTAGATGGGCTCCCCGTTGAGCGTGAGGTACTTGGGGCCGCCCTCGTAGAGCGGGGCCACGGCGATCTCGCGTAAGCCGAAGGCGGTCTCGACGGTGTCCAGAACCCTGTCTTCGTCGAGGAGCTGGACCCGGGCCGTGTACAGGTGCGGGTCTTCCGGCGACCAGAGGCGGGCGTCTGCCCCCAACTGCAGCGTCACTTCGGCGCTGCCAGGGGTGGTGGCGCCGCGCGCGGCCTCATTCCCGGCTTCGTCCCGGACGGTGACCTGGCAATGGCGCTGGCCCCAGGCCTCGCTGCAGGAGGCCTCACAGACCACGCGGGGCGGGTTGAGCTTCGGGGTCAGGCGCACGCCGGTGAGGTGCACCTGCGGCCGCACGTCCAGCCACACCGGCTGCCAGATGCCGGAGGTGGTCGTGTACCACTTGTGCTGTTTGCCCAGGGGCTTGTCCTCAGTGCCCTGCGGGTCGTGGACGCGGATGACGATGGTGGCCTCTTGATCGCCCGCGGCCAACGCCGGGGTGATGTCGCACGCGAACGGCACGTAGCCGCTGCGGCCCTCGCCGACGAGTTGACCGTTGACCCACACCTTCACTTCCCAGTCGGCGGCGCCGACATTGAGCCAGACGCCCTCGCCGGGCCCGTGTGCGGGAACTGTGACCCGCCGCCGGTACCACCCAATAGTGTGGCGGGGGGCTTGCGTGTAATTGTCGCGGGTGACGCTCGCGGGGTCGAGATAGGCCTGGGGGCTGAACCAGTTGTCGTTGCCGGCCCAGGATTCCGTGCCCCAGGCGCAATGAGACTCCCACGGGAAGGGTATGATGATGGTACGGGTGAAGGCGCCATGGCCGGGTTGTTGCCAGTGGGCGGCCTCACCCTCGTCCTGAGGGTCGAAGGCGAAGTCCCACGGGCCGTTCAGATTGGCCCACGAATCGGCGCCGGGGCGCTGCCAGTCGGGTCGGGGATGTTCGGGGCGAGGCGAAAGCTCAAGCGGTGCCATGCCAACTCCTGTACTCATCGAGCACGTCAGTCCGTTTGCCGGAGCCGCAGTTCGCCAGAATAGGTGTGCCATCCTTCGCGAAGTGGTGTAAACTACTGTAGGGCTTGGGGCGCCGGGAGGAGATTGGCGGCGGGTGGGGAAATGAGCGGTGGGGAGACCGGGGCTCAACTGCGTGAGGGAAGGGCGAGGCATGGACGACCGCCTCAAGGATTTCGTGGAGAACGTGGCCCAGACGATCGTCGGGCTGGACGTGGCGCTGTTCTTCCAGGCGAATCCACGGACTTTCGACACGGCTGCCGGCCTGGCTCTGCGCACCCATCGCGATGTGGGGGAGGTCGGCGAGGTGCTGGAACGGATGGCCGCGCACGGCATCCTCGAGGGGTTCAGCCGTGGGGACGGGCGCTATACCTGTTATGCCCTGCCCAAGGACACCAAGGTCTGGAACCTGCTGTGCCTGCTGTCGGAAGCCTACTTGGATCATCCCGACAGCCGTAAGGAGATTGTGCGGATACTCATTCGGCGACAACACGAGCTTTCGAGCCAGAGCCCTGCCGGGGGCACAGGAGGGACAACGTGAGGGCCAGAGACCTGATCGCCAGTGGCGTGCCCGGACTTGACACCATCTTCGGCGGGGGGCTGCGGCGCGGCGCCTGCGTGCTGCTCGAAGGCATTCCGGGGGTCGGGAAGACCACCGTCGGCGTCCAGTTCATCGTGTCCGGCGCCCTGGCTGACGAGCCCGGGATCATCGTCACGTTCGAGCAGTTCCCCGAGCAACTCTACCACGACGGCGCGAACTTCGGCTGGGACATGCACCAACTCGAGGCCGACGAGCGCCTGCGGGTGATCTGCACCTCGCCGGAGGTGTTCCTGGACCAGTTGAGCGACGTCGGGGGGATGATGGACACGCTGGTGGCGGAGATTGGGGCGCGCCGGCTGCTCGTGGACAGCGTGGCCCACCTGGCGCATGTGACGGGCCGGGCGGGGCAGTTGCGCCCCCTCGTGTACGGCATGCTCAACGGCATCCGGCGGGCCGGCCTCACCGCCCTGATCACCAAGGAAGTGGAGTCGGCGTCTCCGGAGACCATTCCTTTTGAGGAATACCTGGTGGACTCGGTCGTTCGCCTCTCGTACGAGATGACGGACACGATGTACCGCCAGCGTTTCATCGAGGTGGTCAAGGCCCGCGGCCAGAACCATTCGGCCGGGCGCCACCCCCTGACCATCGGTACGGGCGGGGTTCGCATCTACCCGCGCTACGTGACCGGCCGAGAGACGGGCGAGGCGGCCGCCGCCCCCGGCCGGGAACGCTGCAGCACGGGCAACGCCACGCTCGACGGCATGCTCTGCGGCGGGCTGTCGCGGGGCTACTCCACCCTCCTGGCGGGCAGCGCCGGCGTCGGCAAGACGTCGCTGGCGCTGCAGTTCATCGCCGCCGGAGCCCGGGCCGGCGAGCCCGGCATCTTCCTGACCTTTGAGGAGGACCACGCGAAGCTCACCGACCTCGCCGCCGGGTTTGGAATTGATCTGGCGGAGCTTCAGTCCAGCGACACCTTCCACCTGATGCGGCGCTCGCCGCTGCACCTGCTGCCCGAGCAGCTTGTGCAAGAGGTGACCGAGGCGATCAAGCGGCTGGGGGTGCGCCGCGTCGTCGTGGACAGCCTCACCGACCTGAGCATGAGTCTGACCGACCAGCGCCGCCTGCGCGAGGTCGTGTTCGTGCTCAGCGAGGCCCTGCACGACGCGGGCGTGACGTCGCTGTTCACCACGGAAGTCCCGGAGCTGTTCGGCCAGACCTACGTGACCTCCGAGCACATCTCGATCATCGTGGATGGCATCATCCTGATGAAGTATGTCGAGATGGAGAGCGAGATACAGCGCGCGCTGTCGGTGCTCAAGATGCGCGGCTGTGACCATGACAAGGGGATCTGGCGCTACACGATAGACGGCAGCGGCATCCACATCCGTAACCGCTTCGAGGGCACGCGTGGCGTGCTGGGCGGCAGCCCCACGCCCATGCCCATCACGCTGTCGGTGCGGAGCTTCACGGAGTTCGACGAGGCCCTCAACGACGAGTTGCTGCGCCGTTTCTCCCAGCTCTACCCGCGGGTCCAGCCCGTCTCCCTGACCATACCCTACAACCCCGACGAGGTCTTCGAGACGGTGCGGGCCGCCAGCCAGTCCTCGGCGACCAGCCTCAGTGTCGCCCCGCTCTGCATGTACTGGATGCGCGACCTCCTGGCCTCCCGACGCTTCCTGTCCCTCGACAGCATCGTGACACAGGCCGAACTGAACGTGCACATGCCCGAACTGCTCGAGTCCGGCCAGGACAATGGCACGCTCTACGCCATGCCCGCCATGGCCCTCTGCGGCGTGCTGCTCTATCGCAAGGACCTGCTGGAGGAGCATGGGTTCACCCACCCGCCGCGCACCTGGGCTGAGTTGATCGAGCAGGCCCAGAAGATCCTGGCCAACGAGAACAACCCGAGTCTCATCGGCCTGCAGTTCCCCGGCTACACGTACGAAGGCTTGACCACTTCGTTCCTGCAGAACCTGTGGAGCAACGGCGGCGACGTCGTCGTGGATGGCCAGGTGGCGCTGCAGTCCGAGAACGCGCTGCAGGCACTAAGGCACATGCGCGACCTGATCTTCACCCAGCAGCTGGCGCCCCAGAACGTGACCACGGCCTCCCACGGTCTGGAGCCGCAGGCGGACTTCCTGGCCGGGCGGACGATCTTCCTGGTGATGCTGCCGAATGTCGCCCAGGCCTGCCAGCGGGAAAGCTCGCACCTGCGCGGAAAGGTCGGCATTGCGCCCCATCCCATCGGGCCGATGGGCACCGAGTCCATCACGTTCCTGGGCGGCTGGCACTACGGCATCCCCCTCGGCGCGCGCGCCCCGGAGACCGCCGGGCACTTCATCCGGTTCATGACGAGCTACGAGATCCAGCGGGAGCGGTCGCTGCGCGGCGGGCCCATGCCCACCATCGCGGACCTGTACACCGACCCGGAAGTCGTGGCCTTCAACCCGGACTACCCGCTGCTGCGGCGCCTGCTCAAGACTGCCCGCAAGCGCCAGGACATCCCCGGCTACAGCCAGGTCTCGCGTCTGATTCAGGCGCACCTGCACAAGGTACTCACCGGCGACACGGAGCCCGAGGCGGCGCTGGCGGACCTGGCCGAGGAAGTGCGCTTTGTGCTGGAGAAGGTGCAGGGGTAGCTTTACGAAGTGGCTCACACGGAATGCCCGCCGGCAGGCCCCCGTCCGTGGACCGGGGCCTGTTCCGTTCCCCATCGCACGCGTTGACGCATACACACAATAGTGATATTCTATACACATCGGGGGCCGAGGCGGATGCGCATGCTGGCCGCCCTGCCGGAAGTCGAGGTGACTGAGATGTCCACTACGGCCGAGGGGCGGGCCGACAGCCGCAAGCACAAGTGCACGCGCACGAACATCGTCTTGGACGACCGCCTGATCGAGCAGGCGCGCGAGTTGACGGGCCTCCAGACCAAGCGCGATATCGTCGAGGAGGCGCTGCGCCTGCTCGTCCAGATCAGGCGGCAGGAGGGCGTCCGGCGTTTGCGTGGCAAGCTGCACTGGGAGGGCGATCTGGACGCAATGCGACAGGGGCGCTTCCTGGATGCTCGTGATTGACTCGTCGGTCTGGATTGACTACCTGTGCCAGCGGCCCACACCCGAGACCGACCTGCTGGACGCGCTGCTCGCCAAGCGCCAGATCGGGGTCGGCGACCTCATCCTGGCCGAGGTCCTGCAAGGGTTCCGTATCCAGTCGGAGTACGAGGCCGCCAAGCGCGAGCTGCTGAGCTTCCCGCTCGTGCCCATGGGCGGGAAGGACAACGCGCTGGCCGCCGCCGAATACTACCGCGCCTTGCGTCGCTGTGGGATCACCGTCAGGGGTCTGGTGGACTGCCTCATCGCCGCCGCGGTCATCACCGGCGGCCACATCCTCCTCCATAGCGACCGCGACTTCGACCACTTTGAGCGCCACCTCGGGCTGCGGGTGCTGCACCCGTCCTGAGGGCGTACTGCAAGGGAGTCCTCAACGATGAAAGTCGGCTTTGCCTCCGCGGACATCACCCCCGCCCTCGGCATGGAGTGCCCGGGCGGCTTCTCCAAGGCCTACCATCAGAAGCTCCACGACCCGTGCTGCGCCAAGGCCATGGTGATCGAGGACGACCACGAAGTGGTGGCCTTCGTCGGGCTCGACACGCTGTCGGTGAAGCATTCGGTGGTGGAGACGGCGCGACAGATGATCCAGGACAAGGCCGGCATCATGGGCGCGGCGGTCATGGTCGGGGCCTCGCACACTCATGCCGGCGGGCCGATCGTCGGGGCGTTCCCCGGGGCCTTCAGCCATGCCTTTGACCCGGAGTTCTGCGAGGACCTCTCCCTGAACAACTCCACTGCCGCCAACCCGGACTACTGCCGCCATGTGGCCCGGCAGATCGGGACCGCAGTGATTGAGGCCTTCAACAAGCGGGAAGAGGCCGGGCTGGCCATCGGCCGTGGCGAGGAAGCCACGGTGGCGTTCAACCGCCGCTTCTGGATGCAGGATGGGACGCAGATGACCCATCCGGGCAAGGGGAACCCCGACATCAACGAACCGGCGGGGCCGGTGGACCCCGAAGTCGGCGTGCTCAGCGCCTGGCGGCCCGACGGGAGCTTCCTGGGCTGCCTGGTCAACTTCACCTGCCACGGCACGACGGGCAACGGCGGGGCCTCGGCGGACTGGATCTACTGGCTGCGCCAGACCATCACGCGCGGGATGGGCGGGGGCGAAGTCGTCTTCCTCAACGGCGCGTGTGGCGACGTGACGCAGGTCAACAACCAGTCGCTGCAGGAGAGCGAGTTCGGGGAGAAGTGGTCGCGCCGGGTCGGCCAGAAGGTCGGGGCGGAGGCGCTCAAGGCGCTCGCGATGGCCGAGCCGAGCGAGTTGGGGCCGCTGGCGGCGCGGCAGACGTTCATCAAGATCAAGACCCGGGAAGTGCCGGAGGAGCGCTTCCAGGAGGCGCTGGACTTCCTGAAGTCCGACCCGGCGGAGGGCTGGGACAAGTGGTGGGCCCGGGAAGTGGTGCTATTGCACGAGTTCAACAGGGTCGAGCCCGAGGTCAACGCGGAGCTGCAGGCCCTGCAAGTCGGCCCGGTGGTGTTCCTGTCCAACAGCGGGGAGTACTTCTGCCAGTTCGGCCTGAACATCAAGCAGCGCTCGCCGTTCCCGTTCACGTACGTGGTCGAGCTGGCCAACGGCTGCATCGGCTATGTGCCGACGCCCGAGGCGATGGGGGCGCAGGGCGGGGGCTACGAGCCGCGGATGGCCATGAGCAGCAAGCTGGTGCCGGAGGCCGGGGGGATGATCGAGGACGCTTCGGTGGCGCTGGCGGAGTCGCTGACACCCGGCGCGGCGCCCGTGCCGCCGCAGATCGCCCAGGCAGCCAAGGCGTGGGATGCGGGGTCGTCGAAGGCGTCGAAGGTGTAGCAACGGCTTGACAGGTTGTTCGCTTTCAGCATACAATTGTTCGCATAATGCGAACATATAAGTCCAATGTTGCCGACGCTCTGTTCCCGCGGGTGCGGCAGCGCGTGTTGGCCATACTACTGCCGCGTCCTGACTCGACACTCCACCTACGCGAGATCGTGCGACAGGCCGGGCTCGCGCCCGCCACCGTACAGCGCGAGGTGACGCATCTGGCGCGGGCGGGGGTGCTGGTCCGCGAGCAGGTCGGCCACCAGGTTCACTACCGAGCCAATCCGGACTGCAGCATCCTGCCTGAACTCCGACGCCTGGTGCTCAAGACGGTCGGTCTGGCCGCCACGGTCGCAGAGGCATTGGCCCCGCTGGGCGATCGGGTACAGCACGCTGCCCTCTTCGGCTCCGTCGCGGCGGGTACGGAACTGCCGGAGAGCGATGTGGACTTGCTGGTGATCGGCGACGCGACGCTGACAGAACTGGCAGCTTGCTTGCGCGAGGCGCGGGCGACCATCGGGCGCGAGATCAACATCGTCAGCATGAGTCGAGGGGTGCTCAAGGCGGCCCTGCAGGAGGGGGACGCGTTCCTCACGAACGTCCTGTCCGGGCCGCATATCGTGCTCAAGGGGGACTGGGATGAGCTTACAGGACCTGCTGGAGCAGCAGCGACTCCAGCCCTACCGGGTGTCGGCGCAGGAGATGGCCGACCTGTGGGCCGTCGTGGATGGCAGCCTTGACGACGCGCAGGTGGAGAGCATCTCACTGGACCTGCGTTTCTCGGCCGCCTACGACGCAGCCCTCACCCTGGCAACCATGGCGCTGCGCTGTGCGGGCTTCCGCACCCGCGGGGTAGCGCACCACGCCACAGCCTTCGAGGGCATGGCCTTGGTCCTGGGCCCGGAATACCAGCCGCAGGCCGATCTGTTCGAGGCCTGCCGCATCAAGCGCAACGTCAGCCACTACCGACGGCGCGGCCAGGTGATGCAGCAGGAGTTGCGCGAGTTGCTGGCGGTCACGCAGCAGTTCCGCGAGCAGTTGCAGGGATGGATGCGGGAGCACTTCCCCGAGTTCGCGCCCGCCACCCCCCAGTAGGTCCTCTTCCCTACTCCTTCTCGACCGGCACCTTCGACAGGTCCAGCTTCACGAACCCGAGCTTGAAGGCCGGGGAGTCTGACTTCAGCTCGTAGTTGTCGTGCGCCGGGTCCACGAACAGCGGGTCGGCGAACACCGAATGGGCGTCCAGCCCGAGCCCCAGCCATTCCTCCCATGTCGGCTTCCCCAACGGCGGCTGCTTCCCGCTGACGTCCCAGAACAGGTTGTAGTCGGACTCGCCAACGTGGTCCTTCGGCTTGACGACATTGCTGTGGAAGAGCGGCTCGGCGTCGCAGACGAAGATGTTGCGCAGGAACGAGATGTTGCTGGACTTGGGCAACGAGACCTGGTAGCTGTCGCCGTTGATGCCGATGTTGTTCTCGAACTTGATGTCGTGGGCCATGTGGCAGTGGAAGCTGCCCAAGCAGCGGTAGACGAGATTGCCCGTCACGGTCAGCAGGCAGCTCTGCTCGTCGGGATAGATGCCCCAGCCCATGCCCGTCAGGCCGTGGATGTCGTGGCAGACGTTGCCCCGCACGATGCAGCCGTCGAGCTTGTTGCCCATGTAGATGGCCGCACCGTCGTTCAGCGCGGTCATCACCCGGTAGATGTGGTTGTTCTCGATGAGCCCGTTGTTGGGCGCGCCGTTCTTCTCGCAACTGAAGCAGATGCCACTGTAGCCGGTGTCGTGAATCAGGTTGCGGCAGATTCGGGCGTTGCTGATCCCGCCGATGCGCATGGCGATGGCGCCCGGATAGACCAGCCCGATGTCGTGTACGTGGTTGTCCTCGAAGGCCTCATTGTCCCCGACGCCGATCTCCTTGGTGCCCCCCGCAACGATGCCAGAGGCCCCCACATAGGCGATCTCGCAGCCCGTGACGCGGTTGCCGCTGCCGGCCTGCATCTTGATGGCGTTGCCGCCCAGGAAGCGCATCCTCAGGTTCTCGAAGGTGCAGTGGCGGGCGTTGTTCACGGTGAGCGCCGACTCGCTGATCCCGGCCGCGCCAAAGCCGGGCGACTTCCACGGCACGTTGGTATCCTGCAGCACGATCTTCGAGAGCTTGACGTTCCGCACCGGTGCGGCGGTCGTGCCCTCGATCTTGACGAGCTGTGAGCCCACAGGGGCAATCGCGACGGCGCGATGCATGTCCTCACCCGGCAGCGGCCAGTAGACGACCTGGCCGTTCTCGCGGTCGAGATACCACAGCCCCGGCGTGTGCATGCCCTCGACGATGTTCTCGACCCGGTAGCGGTGGATGCCGAAGGCGCCGGCGGGATAGCCCAGGGGCGGGGTGAGCGTCAGCGTGTGGGTGACGAGGTCGTTGCTCTCGATGCGGGCGTGCGACATGTCCCAGGAGTGGTAGATGACCAGCTCGGCGTTCTTGATCGAGAGCCAGTTCCCGAGGTCTTCGGGCTTGTAGACCATGGTGCGCTTCAGTTCGACCGGGACCTGGCCGAAGCCGCCACCGGTGGTGCTGCGCCAGGGCTCCTTGTACTCGCTGAGGTGCTCGAAGAAGCCCGCCCGCGGCAGATGGGCGCGGCGGCGCCAATTGCCGTTGACGATGAGCGTGCGGAAGTCCCAACTCCCGTCCTTGACTTCCGGGACATCGGCCGTCCAGAAGCGGCCATCGGTGGGCTGCCAGTTGCGGATCGGCCGCCCGGCCCCGAGGATGGTCGTCCCCAGCGGGTTGCTCTGCAAGGTGGTGTTACTGTCCTCCGGACCCAGCACGATCGGCTCCTTCAGGTGTACGTAGCCGATCGGGAGCGAGATGATGACCTCACGCTCGGGGTCCTTCTGGTGCGCCTCCCGGGCCTTGGCCAGCGCCGCGGGGATCGTGCCGAAACGGTTCTGGGACGAGACTTCCAGGTGCAGCGGCCCGGCGGAGGCGCAGGCAGCCATGATGATCATCACCGTACTTGAGAGGAGTGCGCGCTTCATTTGTTGACCTGCACAGCAGTAGTGACAGCTATACACCGTAGAACATCAGATAGGCGGAATTGATGCCCCAGTTCAGGCCCTGGGACTTCATGTATTCCAGCTTGGCGTCGGCCGCGGCCTGGTACGCCGCCTCCAGCGCCGCCTTGTCGCCCTCCCCCGCCTTCAGCGCGTCCCGGGCCAGCACGAAGTCCCGATTGACCTTCGCGTAGTTGACGCCGATGCGCAGGAAGTCCACGCGCTGCTTGATCTTCTCGTCGGCCCCGGCGAGCTTCTGCGCTGCATCCAGATACCCGTTCAGTTCGGCCAGGAAGGCATCGCTGAACTGCGCGGCCAGCAGCCCCTGGTGGGCCTTGTAGCCCTCGTACTGGTTCGAGGCGGCCAGCTTGTCGCAGACCCGTTCGACGGCGTCGAGGTACTGCCGCACCGGTTTGGCGGCGGGCCCCCAGCCGGCCTGGCAGTAGTCATCAATGATCGCGTCCACATCCCGCGACGGGTCCCACAGCAGCCGGATCGTGACGTAGTAGTCAATGCCACTCAACGCCCAGTGGTTGAAGC
>Ga0209609_10002265_pt1 | contig 11056 bp, 9 predicted proteins | sample LakKivw325mmetaG_FD_184136 | JGI IMG/M metagenome (GOLD analysis project Ga0209609, IMG submission 184136) | Anoxic lake water microbial communities from Lake Kivu, Rwanda to study Microbial Dark Matter (Phase II) - Lake Kivu water 325m metaG... | ecosystem: Environmental > Aquatic > Freshwater...
CAATTTTATTGCTATAAAATTTCCTAGTATTTTGCGCCGGCCGCGCAAAATAATGCTCCGACAAAAACACTTACCTCAACAAGTTTCGTAATTCAAAATGATTAAAAATACGCATGGCAACTGGTTTAGGCGCGATTTTCGCGGAGTTTTTCAACTCGGCGCTGGCGTGGGCGGCAAGCCACGGAGCGCGCGTGATTTTGATTATTTTGGCCGCGACGATTGCCAACGCTTTCATCAAGGCGGCATTGTCGCGCAGAAAGATAATGCCGGTGCTTGACAATTTTCCGCGTCCTGCCTATAAAGGGGTATTGGGAATTCCGCCCTTGGGCAGTTCGGAATTTGACGAGGCGCGAAAGCAGAGAATCGCCACATTAATAAAAACGGCGAACAACATTTTGCGCTCGCTGGTCTGGATTGTCGCCCTGATTATGATTTTGCCGGAATTCGGCGTTAACATCGCGCCGATATTGGCAAGTTTGGGGTTGGCGGGATTGGCGGTGGGAATGGCCGCCAAAGATATCCTCACCGATTTTATCGCCGGGGCGTTTATTATTTTTGAAGGCGGCTATAACATCGGCGACGAAGTGGAAATTGCCGGATTTTCGGGAGAAATCGTGGAAATTTCTTTGCGGCGCACGATTTTGAAAAATAAAGACGGAGTGGTTTGCGCGGTTCCCAATCGCGAAGTTAAATTGATTAAAAAGTTTTTGGGGAGGAAAAAAGAGGTCGAACAAGAAGGCAAGGTGAAAATAATAAGTAAAATAAAATGAGATGGTTGCGACCATCTCGGTAAAAAATATGGAAGCTACCGCTTATCCCCAATATATCAGCCGATTTTTGCCGGTTTGCGAACCGTTGCCCGAAATCGGTTTGTGGTTTTTTGTGATTTTGTTCGCGTGGTCAATCGCGTGGAAAGGCGCGGCATTATGGCGCGCCGCCCGCAACAATCAATCCTATTGGTTTATCGCGTTGTTGTTGATTAACACGATCGGCATCATGGAGATAATTTATATCTATGTGTTTGCCAAGAAACGCCCCGACTCCGGCAGCAGTTCAAGCATCAGCAAGTAATTTTTTTAAAAAAATCCCCTCCTTGCGGAGGGGATTTTTGTTATTGATCCTGCCGGAGTCTTTCTATCAGTTTTAGTTCCAATTTTTTGGTGTCGGTATCCAAAATCGCGAACGCGGCTTTATAGAACATTCCCGCCAAAGTGCCCGGATTTGCCAATTGGTAATTGTTTATATTTTCCAGCCAGGGTTTGTGGGTGTGGCCGTAAAAGACAAAATCAAACGATTGGTTTTCGGCCGCGCGCTTGGCGGTTTCGGGAAAATGGCAAAAACCGATTTTTAAACCGCCGATTTCGGCTTGGCCGAAATTTTTGAATAACTGAATTTGTCCGGGAAATTTTCGCGCCGCCGCTTCCACCGATTGGCGATAATCCATATTGCCAAAAACCGCCAGAATTTGTCCGGGAAAATTTTTGGCGATTTTTTCCAGCGTCGCCCCTTCGGCGATATCGCCGCAATGAATCACCGCGTCCACCGGATTTTTCTTGATGTGCGCCAGAAATTTATCCAGCGTCGCCAGATTGTCGTGAGTGTCCGAAATTATGGCAATCTTCATTGAAATTTTGGTTAAATCAAGTAAGATGATTATATCATTAATTAAATTAAAAATTAAAAAATCAAAATTAAAAATGACAATTAAAAATTTAAAATTGTCAAAAATTATAATTCTTTAATTTTTGGTTCTCCAAAGAATTTTGCGGGTAAATTCAGAATTAAATCGCCAAAAGTTGTTGTGTAATTATAATTTTCACCTGAGCTGTAGGGGCGAATGATTATTCGCCCGTATTATGGATTTATCACGGAATGGATTAAATACGAGCAACCGCCCGCCTTCACCAATTGCGACTAGACAGAACAAGAACCATTCCCCGTAAAATCAAAATACAAATACGGCTACGGGCGAATAATCATTCGCCCCTACGGGAAACTTCAAAAATTACAAATTGTGCAATATTGAGGAATAATTTACTTTGCGCTCGCATAATTCTTTGAAGAATCTAATTTTTCATTTTGATTTTTAAATTTTTAATTTGAAACATGGACTCTCCCGTGGAAGAAATCAAAAGGCGGCTGGATATTGTTGAATTTATCGGCCAATACGTGAAGCTGAAAAAAACCGGTGCCAATCTGTCGGCGCTGTGCCCGTTTCATTCGGAAAAAAGCGGGTCGTTTTTCGTTTCGCCGGCGCGCCAAACTTGGAAGTGTTTCGGGTGCAACAAGGGGGGGGATATTTTCACTTTCGTTCAGGAAATTGACGGGGTGGAATTCGGCGATGCGCTGAGAATTTTGGCGGCCAAAGCCGGCGTGGAGTTAAAACGCCAAAGCCGCGAAAACGCGCAGGTCAAAACCGAGCGCCAGCGCTTGATTGAAATTTGCGAATTGGCGGCGCGTTTTTTTGAAAAACAATTAAACGCGAGCAAAGCCGGAGAACAAGCCAAACAATATCTTTTAAATCGCGGTTTTTCCCAAGACAGCATCGCGTCGTGGCGATTGGGGTGGGCGCCGCCGTCGTGGCAAGGATTGCATGATTTTTTGGCAAGCGAGGGTTATCGCGATAATGAAATTGTCGGCGCGGGATTGGCGGGCGCGTCGGGGCAGGGGCGGGTCTATGATCGTTTTCGCGGCCGGATAATGTTTCCCATTTTTGATTTCAATTCCCAGGTGGTGGGATTTGGCGGCCGGATTTTTCAAAGCGAAAATGACGCGCCGATCGCGCCGGAAAATCAAAAAACGGCGAACGAGCCGAAATATTTAAATACCGTCAATACCTTGATTTATGACAAAAGCCGCGTGCTCTACGGGCTTGACCGCGCCAAGATTGCCATTCGCAAAGCCGACGCGTGCGTTTTGGTGGAAGGATATGCCGACGCGATAATGTCGTCGCAAGCGGGAGTTGCCAATGTTGTCGCCACTTCGGGGACCGCGCTCACCGAGGATCATCTAAAAATTTTGCAACGATTCACCAATAATTTGATTTTTGGCTATGATATGGATTCGGCGGGAGAAAACGCCAGCCGGCGCGGCATTGATATGGCGCGCGCCGCGGGATTTGACGTGCGCGTGGCGCGTCCCGCTGTTTCGGGCAAAGATCCCGCCGATGTTGCTGCCGCCGATCCGCGAGAATGGCAAAAGGCGGTTGCCGGCGCCAAAAGTATCATGGAATTCTATTTTGACCGCGCGCTTGCCGCCGGCGATAGAAACACGCCCCAAGGAAGAAAAAAAATCGCCGATTTTATCTTGCCGGCAATCAAAATCATTCCCAATGCCATTGAGCAAGCGTTTTGGTTGCAAAAAATCGCCGATTCCTTGGAAACAAGAGATATCGGCTATGAAAAATACTTGCGCCAAGAGCTAAAAAAGGTTAAGATAAGCCAAAACCCATCGGGCGGCGGCGAGCGCGAAAAAAAATCGCCGGGTGCCAAAAAGAATCGGGAAACCTGCTTGGAAGAGCGGATTTTGACGCTGATTGTCAAATTTCCCATTCATATCGCGTTGATTAAATCGGTGGAAGATTTTTTTAGCGAAAACGCCAAAGAAATTATCCGCCGATCCGATAAAAACGGTTTTTCCGAAGAGGGAATATCGCCGGAAGCGAAAAATCTTTATGAAGAATTGTTTATCGCCGCGGGCAATGAAACCATCAGCGAACACGCGGCGGCCGAAGAAATCAATTTTCACAAGCGCGCGATAGAAGAAAATTCTTTTAAAAAATCATTATCGCGGCTGGCCGCCGATTTGGGGCGGGCGCAAAAATCCGGCGATGATAACGCCATTTGCCAATTGCGCCGCGAATATAATCTCCTTTCAAGAAATCATTTACAAAATAAATCCGCCGAATAATAGACCTACTTCACAAAGATTTGCGCAACGAAATTTTCAGATTTTGCGCGAGCCGAACGAGGAATGAGGAGGCATATTGAGCTTAAATATGCCGACGATTGACGAATTCGGCGCAGCCGGAATATGGAAATTGCAGTAGTAAATCTTTGTGCAGTAGGTCTAACTCTAACGCGCCATGGTAAAAAAAATCAAAAAGGCATTGCCGGCAAAATCATCGCCGAAAAATAAAACTGTCGCCAAGAAAGTCAAAAAACCCGTCGTTAAAAAACCGGTCGTCAAAAAAGTTTCGGCCAAACCTCAAGCGAAGAAAACCGCTAAGGTTTGCTCGGTGAAAAAAGAAAAAACGATCAAAAAAACGAGCGCCGCCGTCAAGAAAACCAAAAAAAAGGAGGGGATGTCGCCAAAAGTTTTTAATCCGCAAAAATTGGAAGTTTTCATGGAAAAAGGGGCGCAACGCGGCTTTGTGACCTTTGCCGAAATTATGTCGTTTTTTCCGGAGGTGGAAAAAGACATTGACGGATTGGATGAGCTCTATCAAGTTCTTGATGCCAAGGGGATTGAGGTCAAAGAAGTGCGGGAGTTTTTGGAAATCGGTGAGAAAACCGCCAAACGCCGGCTGGAATCAAAGATTGATCCGGTGCAGATGTATTTAAAAGAAATCGGCCAGATCCCGGCGCTTACCGCCCATGACGAAAAAGAATTGGCGAAAAAAATTGAGGCCGGCGACGCGGAAGCTCGCAAGCGGCTGACGCAATCCAATTTGAAATTGGTGGTTTCCATCGCGCGCAAATATATCGGCCGCAGCGCTCATTTGAGCTTGTTGGACTTGATTCAAGAAGGCAACATGGGGCTGTTTCGCGCGGTGGAAAAATTTGATTGGCGCAAAGGATATAAATTTTCAACATACGCCACATGGTGGATCCGGCAGGCGATCACCCGGGCGCTGGCGGATCAAGCGCGCACGGTGCGCATTCCGGTGCATATGATTGAAACCATCTCCAAATATACCCAAGCGAAACGAAAACTTTTGCAATTTTTTGGTCGCGAACCCCTGCCCGAAGAGATTGCCTCCGAATTGGGGTTAGAGCCGTCAAAGATCCGCTATATTCAAAAAATTTCCCAAGATTCGGTGTCGCTGGAAACACCGGTGGGTTCCGATGGCGAAGACAGCGTTTTGGCGGAATTTATCGCCGACCACAAAGTGACGTCGCCGGCGTTGGATGCCGCGCGCAACTTGCTGAAAAACCGTCTCAATGAGGTGCTGGTGGATTTGATGCCCCGCGAACAAAAAATTTTGGCGTTGCGTTTCGGTTTGGAAGACGGTGTGACGCACACTTTGGAGGAAGTGGGGCAGGAATTCGGCGTCACCCGCGAACGGATCCGCCAAATTGAAGCCAAAGCCCTGGAAAAAATCCGCAACCACGCCAGCTTGAAAAAACTAAGAGACTACTAAAGCAATTTTAAAAAAAACAAAAACGGCCTTTGCCGTTTTTTCGCTGAATAGACCTATAAAGATGGATAAGTCAATATGAAGTATCAATCTATTGTTTTTTCCGGGTTGCCCGGAGCGGGGAAATCAACATTGGTGGCGAGATTAAAAGAAATCTATGGCTGGCCGGTGCTGTCAGTGGGCGATTTGTGGTGCCAAAGATGGGCAAAGCTGTATCCCAATAAGGAAATTTCTTTTGAGGAATATTGGCGCGCCACTTCCACCGAAGACAACCGGCAAGTGAATGTTGATTTTCGCGAACAAGCGGCAAAAAATCATTTGTTGGGCGACAGCCGCTACACGATTTATTTAAAAGATTTGCCGATATTATTGATATTTTTGACTGCCGATTTAGACACTCGCGCTCAACGGGGAGCGGGATTGGCAAAGTATAACGGCAGCAGCGAAAAAGAAATAAAAGATATTTTATATCGCCGCGAAGCTGATGAAGTGGCGGCAGGCAAGCGGCTGTTTGGATATGATTATCGCGATTCGGCAAATTATCACCTGATTTTTAATACCGCGTTGATATCGCAAGAAGAAGAAATCGCCATCATCAAAACCTTAATACCGGTATCTTCGTAGCGATATCAAATATCAATATTTGATATCGCTGCAATATTGTTAAAAAATACTAAAAATTATGAAGAGAAAAATATTGTTGATGTTGTTTTTTATTTTCGCGGTTGTGTTTGCCGGGGCGGGGAGTTTGGCGCGGGCGCAGGAGGCCGCCGTTGCTAAGCCGAGTTCGGCGGTGATTTTGGAAGTGTTGCGGCATGAAATATCGCTTTTGAAAATGCTGCTGGCGAATTTGTCGGCAAAAAATCCGATTGACTCTCCGGGCTATATCGCCGTTGATTTGGAAAGCAAAAAAACTTTATTGTCCAAAAATCCCAACGAAGTTTTTCCCATCGCGTCAATCACCAAAATGATGAACGCGGTGGTGGCGCGGGAAAATATCGCCGAGGGAAAAACGGTGGTTCTCAACGACGCGATGCTGGCGCCGCTGGGAAGCAGTCCGACTTTGTATAAAGGGCTGGCGGTGAGCGTGAAAAATCTTTTGCAGGCGTCTTTGATACAATCCGCCAATGATGCCGCCGAAGCGCTGGCGCAAACCGCCGGCAAAGAAAATTTTTTGGCGTTGATGAATCAAAAGGCCAAAGATTTGGGAATGGAAAACACCGCGTTTTTTGACGCTTGCGGTTTGGATCCCCGCAACCGCTCCACCCCCGCCGATTTGGCGAAATTGGTCGCCCATGTCCACAAAAACCATCCCGAAATTCTGGCGATCACCAAAAGCAATGATTTTTGGCTGCCTGATCAATCCGGCGCGTTGTTAAAGTTCCAAAATGTGAACAATTTTTATCCGCTGCCGGCGTTTGTCGGCGGAAAGACCGGCTATTTGCCCGAAGCAAAGCAAACGATCGCGGGCGTGTTTAACGCCAACGGCAAGCCAGCGGCGATCGTTGTCCTTCATTCATCCAACCGCCAGGCCGATGTTTTCCGCATCTTGGAGAATATCCAAAAATGATTTTTCGTTGAGATTAAAAAAACGCTTTCGCGTTATCGCGAAAGCGTTTTTTTTACCGCCGGGGGACGGGGGCGAGCTTGACCGGCTTTCGTAATTTTTTTCGGTGGAAGAATTTTCTGATTTCTTCAACGACAATGATTGACGCGGAAACAAACAGAATCTCAATCCAGTCTTTGATGTCCAGCGGGGCGGTCCGCAATAACTTTTGCATTATCGGATTATATACCGCCAAAAGTTGCAGCAACACCACAGTGACAGTCGCGCCGATGAGAAATTTGTTGGCGAAGGGATTCATTCTAAAAATCGATTTAGTTTCCGAGCGGCAATTCCACGCGTTATACCATTGCATCGCTGCCAGCGCCGTGAGCGATATTGTCCATGCCTTGGCCATATCTTGGCCATAGTGGTCTTTGAAAAGATACAGTGTCGCTATCGCCATGGTAGCCGACATCAAGAATATTCTTTGGGCGATCAATTTATCCACCAGATATTTTTTGGGTTTTTCAAAATTCCCTTTCAATAATCCTTTTTCTTTGGGCTCCATTGCCAGCGCGACGGTTAAAAATCCGTCGGTGATAAAATTCAACCAAATGATTTGCGCCGCCAAGATTGGCAGGGGATATCCCAAAATCAAAGCGCCCATAATTGCCAGCACCTCTCCGATATTAGTGGAAAAAAGGTATAAAATCACCTTTTTGATGTTTTTGTAGATACTGCGGCCTTCTTCCACCGCTGTGACGATATTCTCAAAATTATCGTCCAGCAAAATGATATCCGAGGCTTCTTTGGCGACTTCCGTGCCGATGCCTCCCATTGCCACGCCCAAATCGGCGGCCACCAGCGAAGGCGCGTCATTGACGCCGTCTCCGGTCATTGCCACGATTTCTCCGCGCGCGCGAAAAGCGTTGACAATTCGCAATTTGTGATCCGGGTTAACCCGGGCGAAAACCGTTACCGTGCCGACTTTTTCCGACAGCGCCTCATCGCTTAATTTGTCAATTTCTTCGCCGGTGAGAATTTCATCGCCCGGGTGGTAGATTTGCGCTTCTTGCGCGATGGCTTGCGCGGTGATTTTGTGGTCGCCGGTGATCATCACAACCTTGATGCCGGCCGCCGCCGCTTTGCGCATCGCGCCGGCGGCTTCCGTGCGAATCGCGTCTTGCATGCCATAAAACCCGGCAAAGGCGAGCCCTTTCACGGATTCGGGGGTCAATTTCTTGGGCGCGGCGGCGGAGGCAAACGCGATCACCCGCAAACCTTCTTGCGACATTGATGTGAATATTTCTTCCAATTCTTGCCGTTTTTTGGCGCTCATCAATCCAGTTTTTCCGTTAACGCGAATTTTGGCGGAAAGCTTTAAGATCACTTCCGGCGCGCCGATCACCGCCAGAATCTTTTTGTTGTTTTCCTTATGAATCACGGCGCGGTATTTCAAATTGGAATCAAAGGGGATTTCGGCAATCATCGAGTTTTCAATTTCAATGTTTTCTTTTAAAAATCCCAACTTTTGCCCCAATACTATCAGCGCGGCTTCGGTGGGATCGCCGGCAACGCGCCAGCGGTTCTCTTCTTCGGAAAACATCAGCCGCGCGCCGCCGCAATAGGCGCCGATTTTTCCGGCGAACATAATTTCCGGATGGCGCGCCGCGTTAATTTCTTTTCCGTTTTTTTGGACGGCGCCTTTGGGCGTGTAGCCGTCGCCTTGAATTTCAAACATATTTCCCTCGGTATACACCTTGGTGACCACTAATTCGTTTTTGGTGATGGTGCCGGTTTTATCAACGGCGATGACGCGCGCTTGCCCCAGCGCTTCCACCGCCTGCAATCTTTTGACCAGCGCTTTTTGCTTGCCCATGCGCCAAACTCCCATCGCCAAAATCAAAGTGACCACCACCGGCAATCCTTCGGGCACGATGGAAACCGCCAGCGACACCACAATGCCAAACATTTCCCGCGCCGATTTTCCGGCGGCGATGCCGATTATAAAAATTATCGCGCTCACCGCCGCCACGGCGATGATAATCAACCGCGACAAATCGCGAGTATTCTTTTTGAGCGGAATTTCAGTGTCAATGATCTCTATTTTTTGAGCGATATTGCCGATAAAAGTGTCTTTGCCGGTGGCAAAGATCACCGCCTTGCCGTTGCCGGCGACAATGTGCGTGCCTTTAAAGACGATATTTTTTCTGTCGGTCTGCGCGCAATCCGGCGGCAGAATGTCTTGGGTTTTAATCACCGGATGCGATTCTCCGGTGAGCGCCGCTTCGTCAATTTTGAGATTGTTGGCCGAAATCACGCGCGCGTCGGCGGGAACTTTTTCGCCTTCCTGCAGGATGATGATATCTCCGGGAACGATTTCAAAATCGGGAACAATGATTTCTTTGCCGCCGCGCAAAACGGCGGCTTTGGTATCGGTGAATTTTTTTAACGCCATTAAGGCGTTGCGCGCTTTGCCCTCTTGCATTGCTCCGATGATCGCGTTAAACAACAGCACCGCCATAATGACAATTCCGTCAAAAATTTCATTCATTAAAAAGACCACCACCGCGGCGGCCATCAAAATGTATATCAACGGACTTTGGAATTGACGCAGAAAAATGGCAAAAAAGCTATCAATTTTGGCCTCCGGCAATTTGTTTTCGCCGATATGGCGCAGACGCCGCTCGGCTTCTTTTTGCTCCAATCCGTGTTCATCGGATTTCAATTCTTCAATCGCGTCTCGCGCCGATTTGGCGTGCCACAAAATTTCAGTCATATTGATATGCTTACTTAATTTATTCAACAAGATGAATTTTAACATTTTTTTCCCATCACCGCGAGATTGCCATTGTTAATAACCCTTGATTCCTTGATGATTAACGCAAAAATACGCGACTAATATGCCTATTGAAAAAATCCGTGCGATGAGTTATAACTGTTATGGTATTGCGAATGTTTTTGTTAATTTATCCGGTGTGATATAACTTGACATTCAAGGTTTGATAATAGTAAAATCAAATTATGAGTTATGTCGGCAAATTGGATTTAAAATTAAGGGCGCAAAAATTGCGCAAAAATGGTTTATCAGTCAAGGAAATAGAAAAAGAACTAAGGGTTTCCCGATCTTCGGTGAGTTTATGGGTCAGAGATATTAAATTGACTGATAAGCAACTCAAAAAATTATATTTAAATAGAAATACCGGAAGATTGAAGGGCAGTATTATTGCGGCAATGAATAAAATTAGGACGAGAGAGAAATTAACCGAAAAATTATTGCAAGAAGGGGTTGATGAAATTGGGAATTTGTCAAAAAGAGACAGATTTATCGCGGGCGTGTCTTTATATTTTGCCGAAGGAAGCAAAAGCGACAGGAGCGTTTCATTTAGTAATTCAGACCCGCTTGCGATAAAATTTATGGTTGATTGGTTTAGATGTTTTTGCAATGTCCCGGAAAGTAAATTCAGAATTAACATATATATACACGATAATCTTGATGAGATGAAAGCGAAAAAATTTTGGTCGAGATTAACAAACATTCCTCTTGACCAATTTGGCAAAAGTTATATTGTGAAGAATAATCCCAATCGACTCAGAAAAACAAAACATATTAATGGCATATTAAGAATAACGGTGAGTAATGCTAATTTACACAGAAAGATAATGGGTTGGATTGCCGGATTGCTCCAATAAAATTGAATATATGTTTTGACTGTCGGGCTCCGGCGTGGCGCAATGGTAGCGCGGATCCCTGTGATAAAACTCGCAGCCTTTGGCGGAAACGCCAAAGTGAAAATTCCGGGATAACGGTGAAGCCGCACGTTGATTTAAAAATCAACAGGTAATACCGTGGGAACCGAGCATATTTTATAGATGTGGTTGGAGCTCCGTAGAGACTAGATACCGGACGCCTGTCAAATGGCGAAGATATAGTCCACGCTTCATGGAAACATGGAGATAAGTGTAAGGATTAGGTTGTAGGTTCGAGTCCTACCGCCGGAGCCGGGCAGTCAAAATCAGCGAAAAAACAGCAGGAGCAAGCTCCTGTTTTTGATTTATGTTTTTGATTGCCAGTTGCGGAGAGGCAAAAGGCCGCCTGTCATTTAATAATAGTAATGTCATAGTACGGTAATAATAGAAATGTCATACCT
>Ga0209609_10002268_pt1 | contig 11044 bp, 12 predicted proteins | sample LakKivw325mmetaG_FD_184136 | JGI IMG/M metagenome (GOLD analysis project Ga0209609, IMG submission 184136) | Anoxic lake water microbial communities from Lake Kivu, Rwanda to study Microbial Dark Matter (Phase II) - Lake Kivu water 325m metaG... | ecosystem: Environmental > Aquatic > Freshwater...
GTCTAAAGATAAGCCAATTTTTCCGCGATCAAAATTGTTCAGTCGTAATACCTATTCAGTCAAATCTCTATACGGGGTCAAGTTGTTCTAACGGGGTTGACAAACAAATAATTTTTGTTATAATAATATCAAAAGACAAGGAGGAAATAATGGCTACAGAAACAGAGAATCCCAAGTTGCGCGGCTCTAATCTTATTGACGCTATTCCGCAGGTTGGTGAATGCCCGCTTAGGTGCGATGAATGTTTTTATAACGGCGGTAGATTTTATCGGCCCTTAAATTCACCACTGCTACCCAGTCCCGAAGAGGCGAAAGGTAAAATCGTGCGTGTTAATAGCGGACACGACTCTAATGTTCAGAGAAATTTGGTTTTGACTTCTACGGCTTCATATCCAGACAAGTTTTTTAACACCAGCATTCCCAGATTTGATTTTCCTGCGCCAGTGGTTTTTACCTGCAATAGTCACCGGTTAATTTTAGTTGATAAGCCGCCGGCCAATTTAATGTTTGTGCGTTGTCGTGTTTCCACGGCTAATTTAGAAGAAGCCGATCAGGTTGTCCAGCACTATTGGGTTAGATACAGCATTCCAGTGGTGATGACTTTTATGCGTTATTTTAATGAAGCTGTTGTACCAGACAAAAACTCCTATGAGTATCGCCAGCATATTTTAAATAGTTATTGGATGATTAAAACCGCGGTTTTAATCACAATTATGTCGCGCTGGCAGAAGAGCGCCCCACCGATTCACGGAATTAGGATGTGCGGCACGCCTTATAGTGATTATTGCGCTGATTGTCGCAATTGCGAATTTCTTTATTGGGATTGCCTACGGAGGATGAAACAATAATCAAAAAGCTCTCGCTACGTCGAGAGCCTTTTATTTAAGACCGTTTTGGTTATATCTTTTTATAAACAGCTAGGGTTTCTTTGGCGCATTTGTCCCAGGAATATTTTTTTATTTGTGCTTGGCCGCGTTTTTTTAGCTCTTCGCGTAGGCCGTTATCATAAATGATTTTTTTTATGGCTTCAACTATTTCTTGAACCTTTTCCGGGTTAAAATAGAGGGCAGCTGAACCGTAGATTTCCGGCAAAGCCCCGGCTTTTGAGGAAACAACCGGACAATTATGCGCCATTGCTTCAAGCCCAGGCAGGCCAAAGCCTTCCATTAAAGAAGGAAAAACGTAAGCCAAGGCGTTTTGATACAGAACACTTAAATCCACGTCATTAACTTGTCCAGCAAAAATCACTTTTTCTGTTAAGTCTAAATTTTTAGCCAATTTTTGTAAGCGTTGGTAGAAATAATCTATTTTACCCACCAGGACCAAACAGATGTTTTCGTCAGCGCTGATTACTTTGAAAGCAGTTAATAATCGCTCTAAATTTTTGTGCGGATAGGCATTGCCGACATAAAGAAGATAGGGATGTTTGATGTTTGATGTTTGATGTTTGATGTTTGATGGCATAAAAGTTGATTCGTAAGTAACAATAATTTTATCGAGATTAATTTTATAATACTCTATTATTTGTTTTTTGACAAATCCCGAAACAGCGATAATTTTGCTGCCTCGCTTGACAGTGTTTTGGCTGACCAGGCGAGACACGAGATGCTTGATTAAATATGACCAGAAGGAGCGAGTGCTGCTGGCCTGATTAAATTTTAAGTGAATTAAATCATGAATAGTAACAATAAATTTGCCTGAATAAAACAATGGTTTATTAAAATGAAAAAAATGAACCAGATCCAGTTGATATTGGTTTAGTATTTTAGGCAAAACCACTTGTTCCTTAAAAGAATAAGGGGGACAGTTAACTAAAACTTTGTGCCAATTTTTTTGCCGAGGTTTGTATAAATCAAAACCTTCCTTAGTTAAAAAGACAAAATACTCGTTTTGAGAGTCGAGTTTTTCTAACTCACTAATTAATTGTTGAGTGTACCGCCCGATTCCTTTGCCACTTGGGCCGAAGAACCTGGCGTCTAGACCGATCCGCATATAGATAAATCAAAAATCAAAAGTCACCTGCCCGCCTATTGCCAATTGGTAGTTAATTCTTGGCTAAAGAGATTAAACTTGTCTTGATTTGTCCACCCAATTATCTAAAGGGCGGCTTTGGCAGGCGGGAAACGACAAATTAAAATTTAAAAATTCATTAAAAATATAAAATCAAGAATTTTTATGAATAATGGTAAAAAATTGCCGAGCAGATAGCCAGACCAGCGAATTCAGCGCGTAAAATGCGCGGGCCGAATAAAAATGGCTGCCAGCCCAATTTTTGCAGAGCAGCAATTTCTTTTTCTGCCAAGCCACCTTCAGGGCCAGCCAAGAGATTAATAATTGACGGCTCCTTGACCGGAAGAAAATTTTTTAACTCCCTTTTCGCCTCTTCCCAAGCCACCAGATAAAGAGCTGACTTTTCGTCAGCTATTTTTAATTTAGTCAATTCAATGGGCTGGTTAATTTCGGGAATAATAATCCGGCCAGATTGCTCGGCGGCTTCTTGAGCGATTTTTTGCCAGCGCTCAATTTTATTTTTTGAAATCTGGCGGACAATGGTTCGGTCGGTGATGAGCGGGATAAATTTGGTAATCCCTAGACCAGTGCCATGCTTGATGATCCAATCCCAGTTGTTTTGTTTTAAGAGGGCCTGATAGAGGTTGAGGGCGATGACTGGCTCAATTTGACTTTTAATTGGTTTTAATAGCTGGCTAACGACGAAAGAAGACTGAATGTCGGTTAAAACCATTAAATACTCTTGACCAGTCGAGTCAAAAATCGAAATCTCTTGACCCCTTTTGAGACGCAAAACATTTTTTATTTGATGAACCAAGGCGGGATCATCTATTTTTATCTCTTGACCTTTCTTTTGACCCTGCCAATTTGGTTGTTTAACAAAGAAGCGGTGCATACTCGAAGATTATATCATAAAAAGAACGACTTGACAAAAATTAAACCTGTGCTATATTATTTTTATCACCAAGGAGGTGATATGTTAGAGCAGCTCATTCAAAAAGATCGGCGCAATATCATTCAGGGTGCGTGGATTGGCGATATAATAGTTGGATTCATTCTTTTGGTGGTTCTTTTCTTCGGGTTGATTAAACCGCTTTATTGGGGTCATATCGTTATTGGTGATTTTGTTTTTTGCGTTTTACTCGCTGCGGGTTGTCTCGCTTTGATCATTTGGAATCGCCTGACCCTACATCGTCGGCTTGAGAAGCGAAGGACGTGGTTCTCTAAGATGATGGCTGACAAAGATCGGCTGGAGATAGAGGCATCCCAACTGAAGAGCATGGTCCAGGAAGATGGCGTCTCAAAAGCCGATTTAGCCCAGCGGGCGTTGCTTTGGGGCCTGGAGGCGCTCCAGCACAACATACGTGTGACTGACTATGCTGACTATTCTGACCTCATGGTAGACTATGAAAGCATGAAGTTCTGATTTGTCTTCGGCCTCGACATTGTCGAGGCCTTTTGTTTTTGTCGGCGCTCTTGACAATTTTTTAAAAAACTTTATATTGAAATTAATCAAACCAAGGAGGTTGAGTGGAGAAGAAACAATGTCTGGTGTTTGATGGCGATGATACTTTGTGGGGTAATGTTTGGAAATATCAATTAGTTGAAGCCAAAATTCTTTTGTTTTTAGCTCAGCGATTAAAAGAGAAGTGCTGGCCTTTTGGCAAGATACTGGATCTGAACGATAAAATTGATACTGAAGACGTTCGAGATCTGGGACTAGACAAAAGTCGTTTTCCCACTAGCTGGGCAAAAACTTATCAACAGCTTTGCCAAGAGATTAAAATCTCGCCGCGGGAAGAGGATGCCCAAAAGATTTATGATTTAGCCAGCGGTTTTTGGCAGCCGCCATTTTATTTCTTTGAAGGAGCCGTTAAGGTGTTAAAAGAATTGCGCCGCCGCGGCTATTATCTGGTTTTATTGACTGCCGGCGACCGCGAAGTGCAGCAATTTAAGGTTGACAACCTGAAGGCCGAGCGCTATTTTGACGAAGTGATTATTGTCGCCGAAGATAAGGCTCTGGCTATAATGGCTAAGGCTCATATCTTTGGCCGGTCCAACGTGGTGATGGTGGGCAATTCAGCCCATTCTGATATGGCCGCGGCCATTAAGGTTAGAGTGCGGGGTGTTTATATTCCGATGATAAGCGACGACTGGAGCTATCACAATCTTCGTCGTGTTTCTTCTCGCGCCTGGCAGAAATATATTACCCAACTTAAAACCTTAGATGAGATTTTGACATTGTTTCCTTGAAAAATAAAAAGAGCGCCAAACGGCGCTCTTGTTTTTAACTTCTTTGTTCTTTTAATGCAGCTACAGTGCGGTCAAAATCTTCGCGGCTGACATCGGGCGGCAAATTAAGATGAGTGGCCAGTGCGACGTTGTTATAGCTTTTAATCGGCGTGGGCCGTATCTCTCGGGCATTGCAAAAACAAACACTAAGATTGAGAAGCCGGGCGATAATTCGCGCTTGAGCCAGTTGCCAAAGGCAAGTTCGGCTAATCATTCCATCAGCCCTGGCGTTCCAGGTCAGACAGAGAACAGATTCCTGGGCCTTTTGCCAGAGATCATCTTCGCTCGCGAGAATAGGCGGCTGGGGCTGCAATTCTTCGGCCAAAGGTTTCATGGTTTGCGGGTCAAGAAAAGAAATTCGGCGTTCATGCTCCACGTAGTTCAATACTCTGGCTTGCGCCCAGTCCCACCACGAACCTTCAGAATCGGCAACCCAAATAACACGAAATTCGTTGGCCTTTAAAATATCTTTCCATTCATGCTCGTCGGTAATTCTGATGCCAATCGGATCATCTTGATCGGTGTGTTCAAACGGCACTCTGACTGAATAGCCTTGTCTTTCTAGGTCAGCGGCGTATTTTAGAATTCTTTGTCTAAGTTCGCCATCAAGGTGTCGGACCGGACAGATGATGTAGAGTTGCGTCACTCTTACCTCCTTGGGAATAATTATAAGCATTCAGGCGAAGATTGTCAAGCCCGTTTTGCCACTTAATACTTGACAAAATTAGTCGCTTTATAATATAAAAGTCCGAAAGGAGGACCAATGGCTAAGCACTTGACTGCGAAGGTGATTCAGGCCACAGATGGGGCTACGCTACAGACCAACTTAAATGAATTTTTAGGGTCGCAAAGATTGACCGCAGAAGATGTTTTCCTGATTAAGCAATCGGCCGTGGTGTGGGGATCGAATTTTACGTCCTACCTCATCACCATTTGGTACCTTGATTAAAAACCGTTAAGTTAAGATGGCCTCCGACCAAAGTCGGGGACCTTTTCTTTTTTATAAAAATATGTTAGAATTTAATCGTTTATGTCTATCATCTCAAAAATTTTTGGTGACGCCAATCAAAAATATTTCAACAAAATTCAGCCTTTGGTAGCTGAAATTAATTCTCTTGAGTCAGAAATTTCCCCGTTGAGCAATTCGCAATTAAAAGAAAGAACTGCGGAACTGAAAAAAGAATTGGCATCGGGAAAAACCTTGGAGCAAATTTTGCCCCGAGCTTTTGCTTTGGTGCGCGAGGCAGCCAAGCGGACCTTAAGTCAGCGTCATTTTGATGTTCAGCTGATGGGCGGTATTGTTTTGCATCAAGGTCGGATTGCTGAAATGAAAACAGGTGAAGGCAAAACCCTGGTCGCTACTTTGCCGACTTATTTAAACGCTTTAACTGGTCAAGGCGTGCACATTGTCACAGTTAATGATTATTTGGCCAAGCGCGACACGGTTTGGATGGGACAGATTTATTATTTATTAGGACTGTCAGTCGCTTGCTTGGTTCACGAAGCTGCCTTTATGTATGACCCCGTCTACGGAGTAGAAAATGAAAAATCAAAAATCAAAAGTCAAAAAGAAGATTTAACCCCAGAAGAAACAAAATTAGACAAGGAAAGGGATGAGGTGGGCGGTTTTAGGGTCGTAGAAAAATTTCTCCGGCCGATTTCCCGGCGCGAGGCCTATCAAGCCGATATCACCTACGGCACTAATAATGAATTTGGTTTTGATTATTTGCGCGACAATTTAGTTTATGAGCCTGGTCAGCAAGTCCAGCGCCCTTTTAATTATGCCATCATTGACGAAGTAGATTCTATTTTAATTGACGAAGCCCGAACCCCGCTCATTATTTCTGGTCCGGCCGAGGAGTCAACCGAGACCTATCGCCAATTGGCCTTACTAGCCAAACGTTTAAAGGTTGATGAAGATTATAACATCGATGAGAAAATGAAATCCGTGGCTTTAACTGAAGCAGGACAGGAAAAAATGGCTGGCTGGTTAGGCAGCGATCCCTGGCAGACGACTAATCTTTCTTTGGTTCACCATATTGAAGTTGCCTTGCGCGCCGAAACGCTTTTTCAAAAAGATAAAGATTACGTGGTCAAAGATGGCGAAATTATTATTGTGGATGAATTTACTGGTCGGCTGATGCACGGCCGGCGCTATTCTGAAGGACTGCATCAAGCCATTGAAGCCAAAGAAGGCGTGGAAGTTAAACAAGAATCGCGTACCTTGGCTACTGTCACTTTGCAAAACTATTTTCGTTTATATAAAAAAATTGCCGGTATGACCGGGACAGCCGCTACCGAAGGCGAAGAGTTTCATAAAATTTATAATTTAGAGGTGAACGTTGTTCCCACCAATAAACCTCTTATTCGTCAAGAGCTGCCAGACAAAATTTATCAAACCGAAGAAGCAAAATTTAAAGCCGTGGTTGCTGAAGCCAAAGAGCGCCATCTAAAAGGTCAGCCATTATTAATCGGCACGGTCTCTATTGAAAAAAATGAATACCTGGGGCGCTTGTTGGAGATGAGCGGCGTTCCTTTTCAGATGCTTAATGCTAAAAATCATGAAAGAGAAGGACAAATTATTGCTCAAGCTGGCCGGCTGGGGGCCGTGACCGTGGCCACTAATATGGCTGGTCGCGGCGTGGATATTATTTTGGGCGGTAATCCGCCGGATTTAGAAGAGCAGAAAAAAGTTATTGCTTTGGGTGGTTTGCACGTGATTGGCACCGAGCGTCATGAAGCGCGACGCATTGATAATCAGCTGCGCGGCCGAGCCGGGCGTCAGGGCGATCCAGGCTCTAGTCAATTTTTTATTTCGCTGGACGATGATTTGATGCGTATTTTTGGCGGCGAGAGAATTAAATCGTTGATGACTACTTTAAAGATACCTGCCAACGTACCCCTAGAGCACAGTTTAGTAGGTCGGTCAATAGAATCAGCGCAACATAAAGTGGAAGGATTGAATTTTGATGTGCGCAAACATTTACTAGAATATGATGATATTTTAAATAAGCATCGCTTGGCTATTTATACGCGTCGGCAGAAAATTTTATCAGCCAGCCCCGCGGAACTGAAACAAATGATTTTAGAGATGATTCATCTAGAAATTGAACGAGTGATTTCTTTTCATACGGCTGGCGATGAGCAAAGCCATTGGAATCTAAAAGAAATTGTAGAGGTGATGAGGACAATTTTTCCTTGCCCAGATAATTTGCTGTCAGCCCTAGAAGACATTCGTCAACAGGCCGGCGAGCGATTGGCTGATGCTTATAGCCGTGACCGCCTGATTAAATATCTGTGCGAATTGTCCCAAGAAGCCTATCAGTATTTAGAGGATCGGCTGCTTAAAACTGGCCAAAAAATCGGTGAGCCAGATTTGCCGGAAAAAGTGCAGCGCGCGGTTTTACTGCAAAGCATTGATTATTTTTGGACTTTTCATTTGGAAATCATTGATAATTTAAAGGGCGGCATTGGTTTAAGAGCTTATGGACAATATGATCCGCTGGTGGAATATAAACGGGAGTCTTATCATAAATTTAATGAACTGGTTATGTCCATTGAGAAACAAGTTGTTTATAGCATTTATAAAATAGGATTAGTTGCTCCAGCGCAGGCCAACGCCCCGCGTCAAGAAATTAAATTATCAGCCAGCGTTACTAACAGCGGCAAAAAATTAACCGGCCCGTCCGCCGCAGTCACCAAGAGAGCAACGAAGGTGGGCCGCAACGACCCGTGTCCATGCGGGAGTGGCAAAAAATATAAAAAGTGTTGCGGAAGATGATAGAATAAGCAAATATACAATGCCAGTGCGGCCCGTCCGCCATAGCTTTAGCGAAGGCGGAAGCGAAAAAGTCAGATGGGACACCAATTAAATATAAACATTGTTGTGGGAAATAGATTTTTAAAATCTGTAAATTAAATAGGGCCGACTCATTGATGCAATGAAACGGCCCCGTGAGTTGTGTTTGGCCTTATATGACCGACTCGGTTATTTCTCTATACATCTCTTGGTGTTCGGGGCAGTAGTCTTCTGGCTTTGTAGCGGGATGCGGGCAATTTGGACATTTTTGGATTTCTTTCTGAAGTTCTCGTAGCGCCTCGGCCTCTTGCCTCTGTTCCTGGTCGTTATCGGTCATTTAACCCTCCTTAATACTTTATTTTTACACATTTTAGAATTTAGTTAAGAATTATAAACAAATGTCACGGTTGGGATTTTAAATAAAAAAAACGACCCAATTTTCTATCCTGCCGAATGACAGGAACGCGCACCGTACGGTGACTATTCGAAGAATGGGTCTTTGTATTAAAATTATATCATATAATTGGTGCTTGTCAACTAGTCATGTGGATAACTTTTTAAAAGATTTCTATGCCAAAATTTGTTCCCAGGCCAGGCCAAGTTGATTTTGCCCACATTCGCTGGGCACCGGTGATTAATTGCGTTTTACAATATAAAAATAAATTTTTGATCGTTCAACGCAGCGCCAAAATGAATATTTATCCGAATTTTTGGAATGGCATTGCCGGTTATCTTGATGACCATAAAAGTTTGGAAGAAAAAGTCTATGAAGAAATGCGTGAAGAAGTCGGATTGAGGCCGAAAGATATTGTGAGTTTACGTCGCGGGCCGGTTTTTGATCATGAGGCACCGCAGTATAAAAAGACCTGGGTTATTCATCCGGTTTTAGTCAAAATAAAAACCGACAAAGTTAAAACCGATTGGGAGGCGCAAAATTATCGCTGGGTGAAATTAAATGAAATCAAAAAATTCAAAATTATTCCTTCTTTTGGTTTGGTGGTTAAATCACTCTTTCCAAAATTTCAATTTAGAGTAAATTGATAATTGTCCGCCAAGGGCGGATCAGCCTCGGGCGGAAAAATTGAAAATTAAATTTATATCCCGTAATTCATAATTCTTGATTCATAATTCTATGTCTGGACATTCTCGTTGGGCAAAATTAAAACACACCAAGGGTGCGACTGACGCTAAAAAAAGCGCGATGTTTGCTAAAATAGCGCGAATGATTACCGTGGCCGCGCGCGAAGCCGGACCAGATTCGTCCAGTAATTTTAAACTGCGCTTGGCCATGGATAAAGCTAAGCAGGTTAATATGCCCAAAGATAATATAGACCGGGCCATTAAGCGCGGGGCTGGCGGAGCCGGCGAGGCCCAGATTGAAAGCGTATTATATGAAGCTTATTTACCGGGCGGAGCCGCGCTTTTGATTGAAGGGTTAACCGACAACACCAATCGTTTGGTTTCAGCTTTGCGTCGGATTTTTAATAAATACGGCGGCTCAATAGCCAATAAAAATGCCGTGGCCTGGATGTTTGAGCGTAAAGGCATTTTGCGCGTTGGTGATTTAGGAAAAATTAAAGACCGCGAAGCACTGGAATTAAAACTAATTGACCTAGGCGCCGAAGATTTTAAAACCGAGGACGATGTTTTGGTAATTTATTGCGCGCCAGATAATTTGCAAAAAATAAAAGAAGCCCTAGAAAAAGACGGTCTGACTATTGAGTATGCCGAAGTAGAATGGTTTGCCAAAAATTACATTAAAATCAGCGAGAGCGACCAGAAAAAAGTTGATGCGATTTATGCCGAGCTGGATGAGAATCCGGACATCAACGATTATTATTCTAACATTGAGGCCTAAAAATTATCTCTAGATATTTAAAAAGCGGGCTAAACGGCCCGCTTTTGAAGTTTTCCAACTTAGCGAATTGGTGTTATTTGAATAGGAGTTCCTGCTCCTACCAAGAGATAACCGTGCGGAGTTAAAACGATTTGATAATAGACATTGCCGGCTTTTTTCAGAGTTCGGAACCAATATTGACTAGCCAGCGCCTTGAGCAGATCAGCCGCGGCTTCTTGTCGGTTTTTACCCCAGCCGATGGCGAGCAGGTGTGCTCCGGTGGGAACGGTCTTCTTAAGTTGGCATTCTTTAAGCTCGCACCAACAATTATTTGGCTCGGTCATTGGCCGGCCAAACCCTACCTTAACCCCTACTGCTTTGGCTATTTTTCTTATAGTGGCAATCGGATCAAATGTCTCAACTACCTCAAGATACCTGATTGCTTCTTTTTGGCTTCTGTTTTTGTTCGGCATTTGACCTCCTTAATTTTAAGCATAATCTTGCTAATTATAATGTCAAGCCTAATTTCCCTTTGTCACAAAGTTAATTATCCGCCGTCTTATTTAGTGAATATGTCACTATCAATACAACAAAACAATAACAACAATAATAACCGCTTGCGGCGGACCTGATTTTGTTTTTGATATTTTGTTTAATATGGGGCCGCCAACTCAAGAGCGGTCCCTTTTATTTTATAGGCTAATAAAATTATAAATTAAAAATTTTAAATTGAAAATTAGAAATTTAACCCATTCCCCTGTGGTTTAATTGGCCCCGCACCATTTTTCTGCTGTAGTTTAACTGGTAAAATTTCGCACTGTTAATGCGAAGACTGAAGGTTCGAATCCTTCCGGCAGAGTAATGGTGCGGGGTAAATATGATGCTGCACTGCTTGCCCCGCATTGATCTTTGCTATAGTGCGGGGTTAACGTAGATTTGCTGGTTCGAATCCATCCCCCAGAGTAAAAATAAAGTGAGGGATTAATGAGGTTCGCCCCAGTTATTCAACGGGGCGCCCTATCCCGGTTATTCAACGGGACAAGACAAGGAGATAAATTAGTTAAAAGAATAGAACAAAATTTTCCTCAACTTCTCGCCTCGTCTTA
>Ga0209609_10002270_pt1 | contig 11037 bp, 9 predicted proteins | sample LakKivw325mmetaG_FD_184136 | JGI IMG/M metagenome (GOLD analysis project Ga0209609, IMG submission 184136) | Anoxic lake water microbial communities from Lake Kivu, Rwanda to study Microbial Dark Matter (Phase II) - Lake Kivu water 325m metaG... | ecosystem: Environmental > Aquatic > Freshwater...
CTGCCCACAGTGCCCGCGGGTGTCTCCACGCGCGTGGCTGTGATCACGATCGGCGAGGCCGCGCTGCCCGTCGCGTTCGTCTGCCCCATCGCCCATCCGCCCGCCAGGAAAACCCCGGCCACCACCCCGACATACTGCTTCTTCATTCGTTGACTCCCTTTTTGTCCTGCTGTTATGGGTTTACGACTCGTCCCCCCGCTTCCGTCCGCCGTGTTCCCGCAAGACCAACGCTCTTTCGACGCCCCGAAAAACAAAAACCTCCGGCCCCGCAAGGGAAACCGAAGGTTCATGCAATACCGGCACACGTCTCACCTTCTCTTCCATCGCGAAAGAGGGACGCCGCGGATCCTCCGCGCGTCCAATGAACATGAAACAAAACGTCTTCTGACTTCCGGCTTCAGGCCTACCACCCAGCCTTCCCCCCGTTTTTCGGGAGTGGCCTTTGGGCTTCGTATCCGGTTACAGCGGCGCGACCGTATCCGATTCTCACGGATTTCCGTTCTTGCTTCACGGCTTCTGGTTGCCAAAGAACTGACGGGAGCATACCATGGCGCGACACCATGGCAAGAGTTTTGATCCATATCGCGAGCAGCGTGTTGATGCTGGCGATCCCGGCGCACACCGTGCTGGCGGCTCCGCCGGACGCAACCCGGCCGCCGGCTGCCACCAACCTCTTCTCCGCGGGCGCGGCCCTCATTGTCAGCGAAAGCCCCTACCGCGGGACCGATCCCAGGTTCCTGCCTGTTCCCTTCCTGACCTACCGGGGCCCGCGCCTGCAGGTCACCGGCCTGCGCGCGTCGTACAGCCTGCTGCGAAACCCGTCCTACAGCGTCTCCGCCATCGGGCAGTGGCGCTTCTCGCCCTACGACGCGGATGACAGCCCGGCCCTTGACGGCATGCACAGCCGCGATCCGGGACTCGAAGCCGGAGTCCGAGTGGCCGGCCCGCGCTTCCTGCCGCTCGAAACCGGACTGGAAGTCCGCGGGGATACGTTCGGCGCGCATGACGGCATCGCGGTCGCACTCGATCTCGGCCGCCGTGTTTTCGTCAAGAACGGTTTCTTCCGTCCCGCGCTTCGCCTGGAATGGCAGAGCCCGGAGCTGGCGGAGTATTTGTACGGCGTCTCGGCCGCCGAAGCCCGGCCCGGTCGCCCAGCCTACGAGCCCGACGATGCCTTCTCTGTCAACCTTGACGGCATCTATGTCCGTACCCTGGCCGACCGCTGGGAATGGACGTTCATGACTGGAGTCAACCTGCTCGATTCGGAAGTCACCGACAGCCCCATCGTGGAGCAGTCCGCCGTGTGGCGCACGCTGATGGGCATCGGCTACCGGTTCTGAAGTCCCGTAAACTCCCGGATCGCCGCCGCCACTTGCGCCGCATCGGCCATCGTGTTGCGGCAGGGGCCTTCGGGCGTGGTGTTGGTGACCGCCAGGACCGGCTTGGGCCAGGCGGCGAAGATCCCGTGCACCAGTTCCCGCTCGCAGGCCACGGCCACAACCGCCTTGATGCCCGGTTCCCGCGCCCGTTGCAGCGCCTGGCGGCCGCCGCCGACCATGCACCCCTGGACCCCCTCCATCTCCCGCACCCGGGCCAGTTCACCGACGCTGCACTGCCCGCACCGCCGGCACTCGTCGAGGCTGAGCTTCACGTTGCGCGAACAGGTGTCCCTGTGCAGGCAGTGCGGCAGCAGCAGCAGGACTTCCTCCGGCTTCACCCGGATACCCCGCCGCCGCACCCGCCAGTTATTCGCCGCAACAATCGCCTGTAGCAGTTTCATACCTTGCCCACGTCCCGATACGGTAGAGCGTTCGTTCGCGGGGTTCAATGCAAAAGGCCGCATCGCGGGCGTTATCATGAACATCAGGATGCGCACATTGCCCTTGATGTTCAGGAGCGTCCACGCAAAGGCGGATAGGTCCGGGGCGGGTCAGAGACCGCGACATGAGCGGCTGATCAGGCCCGCTGGCGCGCAGTACCAATTTACGGGAGACCGAAAAATAGTCCGTACCAATTTGAGGTTGCCCGTAAATTGGTCTTGCGCATCGGCGGGAAGATGGTACGGTTCGCGTCATGAAGCGGATCTATGACTCCCTGCTTGCCGAACACATCTCAGAGCACGGCCAGATGGCGTTCCTCTCCGGTCCCCGCCAGGTGGGAAAGACCACCACCGCCATGACCTTGCCACAGGCCCGCTACATGAACTGGGACCGGAACTCGGACAGGTTGTTGATCTCCAAGGGGCCGGACGCCGTGGCGGAACATCATGCCTTGTCGACATTGACCCCATCCCCTCCCGTCCTGATCTTCGACGAGTTGCACAAGTTCAGGAAATGGAAAACGTTCCTGAAGGGTTTCTACGACGCCCACGGGGCGCGGTGCCGGATCGCCGTGACCGGAAGCGCCCGCCTCGATATTTTCAGGCGGGGCGGAGACAGCTTGATGGGGCGTTACTTCAGTTACCGCATGCACCCGTTCTCCGTCGGGGAAATCCTGGCGCCTACCCTCCGCGAAACGGAGATCCAGCCCCCCGCGCGGCTCGACAAGGATATCCTCGGCGCCCTGCTCCAGTTCGGGGGTTTTCCCGAACCCTTCCTCAAGGCGTCACCCCGGTTCTTCAATCGCTGGAGCCGAACACGACTGGAACTGCTGTTCCGGGAGGATATTCGCGACCTCACGCGGATCCACGAGGCGGGACAAATCCAGGTTCTGGCCGACCTGCTCACGCGCCAGGCGGGGCAACTTGTCAACTACAGCAGCCTGGCCACCGCCATCGGCGTATCCGTCGACACCATCCGGAATTGGATCCGGATCCTGGAATCCTTTTACTTCTGCTTCACGGTCAGGCCATGGTTCCGGAATGTGGCCAAAGCGTTGCGGAAACAACCCAAGGTGTACCTCTGGGACTGGAGCGCCTTGACCGATCCCGGCGCGCGCCATGAAAACCTCGTCGCCTCGCACCTGCTCAAGGCTGTGCATTGGTGGACGGACATCGGGCTTGGCGCCTACGACCTGTACTATCTCCGGGACAAGGAGAAACGCGAGGTGGACTTCCTGGTCGCCAAGAACCACAAGCCCTGGTTCCTGGTGGAAGTCAAAACGTCCGCCCGGCGTGACCTGAACCCGAATCTGGGCTATTTTCAGCGGCAAACCGGCGCCCGGCATGCGTTCCAAGCGACGTTCGATCTGGATCCTGTCGAGCGGGATTGTTTCGCGGAGACACGACCCGTCCGGGTTCCCGTCTCGACACTCCTCTCGCAACTGGTCTAGCGCCCCTCCCAGCCAATGAGGGTCGAGACATCGCCTGTCCCTTGAGTCCCTTGACGACACGATGTCTATCATGTACATTATGGTCATAAGAGGAGAATAGACAAGATGACCACGTTGAGCATTGCCGAAGCACGGAATCACCTGGCGGACGCCATCAACCGCGTTTCCTACGGGGGGGAGCGCGTTCTCTTCGCCCGTCGCGGAAAACCCGTCGCGGCCCTGATTTCGGCCGAAGACCTGGCGCTGCTGGAGCATATCGAAGACGAAGCCGACATCCGGGCCGCCCGGAAAGCGCTTCGCGAACACGACAGGAATCCCGCGAGCGCCATCACGCTTGATGAGTATGTCCGCTCACGGAGCCCGCGCCAATGACTCATACGGTCACCCTCTTGCGGGATGCTCAAAAGGCTCTCGACAAGATGGATACCGAATGGCGGGGCCGGATGATCCGCGCTTTGCGGCGTCTTCAGGACGATCCCCGCCATGCAGGTGTCGTCAAGATGAGCGGTCCGGACGGCTTCTACCGTGTCCGGGTCGGGGATTGGCGCATCGTCTATGCGATTCGTGACCACGAACTGGTTGTCATCGTCATGCGCATCGCCCACCGCCGGGAAGTTTACCGTTGATGGCTCCGCCCACCGGGTTCCCCTGAAGCCCCGAACCCAAAGCGGATGGCGCGAACACACTTTCCAGCAAACGCAATCCTTTGACATCCCGGCGCCAGAGGCAGGCGGGACAGAACCTCCGCTCCCATTTTCCGCACCCATTTCCTGCTTGCATGCCGCCCGTGGTTTTCGACAATCACGTTCGTTGGAAATCAGGAAGGGGACTCGCATGAAGAAGACCGCCAGGAACCGCGCCAGGAAGGCCCTGGAAAAAGCGCCGGCCCCACAAGGCTGGGTCACGACCGACGAGGACGAAATCCGCCTGCGCCAGTGGCGGGCGGCGAACGAGCGGATGGATATCCAGCCGCTGGACGGCGCCGCGGCCTGGTTCGGCGTCTTCGCCATCGGCCCCAAGACAACCTTGAACCCCTACCGGGTCGAGATCCGTTCCCTGATCCGCCGCGAGAACTCCTGCACCTGCCCGGATTTCAAGGTCAACGGGCTCGGAACCTGTAAACATCTCGAGGCTGTCCTCGCCCGCCTCCGGCGCAGGGGCATCCGGGCCTTCGAGACCGCCGCACAAGGCGGACCGCCCTGGGCCGAAGTCTACCTGTCCCGGCAAGGCGCCACCCCCGAGGCGCGGCTATGGCTGCCGCCAAAACCGTCCACTCCGGTCCGCAAGTTCCTGACCCCGTTCTTCGGGGCCGACGGACGGCTGCTGGGCGATCCCGCCGCCGCACTCCCCGCCCTGTTGCGGGCCTGGGAGAAAGCCTCGCCCGCCATCCGCCGGGATGCGCGCCTGTCCGCCGGCGTAGCGGACTGGGCGGGCGATCTGGGTCGCCGCTCGGAGCGGGTGCGCGCCCGCGAGGATTTCCTGGCCGATGTCAAGGCGGGCAAGCGGACCCTCGATGTCGTCCGGCACAAGCTGTATCCCTACCAGGAGGCGGGCATGCTGCATCTGGCGTTCGGCGAGCGCGCGTTGCTCGCCGACGAGATGGGCCTCGGCAAGACCGTCCAAGCCGTCGCGGCGTGCGAACTGCTGCGGCAATTGCGCGGCATCGAGCGGGTGCTGGTGGTCTCGCCCGCCTCGCTCAAAGCGGAATGGGAGGAACAGATCGCCAAGTTCACGGGGCTACCCTCCCGCGTCATCCTCGGACGCCGGGCGGACCGGCTCAAGGCCTACCGGGAACCGGCGTTCTTCTACCTCACGAACTACGAACAGGCCCGCGCCGACGTGGCCGATATGAACCGGTTGATCGCCCCGGACGTGATCATCCTCGACGAGGCGCAGCGGATCAAGAACTGGCAGACGAAAACCGCCCAGACCATCAAGCAGTTAGCCAGCCCCTTCGCGTTCGTGCTGACCGGCACGCCTCTCGAAAACCGGATCGACGAAGTCTATTCGATCGCGCAGTTCCTGGATCCCGCCATCTTCGGCCCGCTCTTCCGGTTCAACCGCGACTTCTACGTCCTGAACGAGGACGGCAGGCCCGAGGGCCTGAAGAACCTGCCCGAACTCCACCGCCGACTCCGTCCCGTGATGTTGCGCCGCCGCAAGGACCAGGTCGAGGAACAGTTGCCCGAACGCACGGTGAAGACGTACTTCGTCGCCATGGACAAGGAGCAGCGCGCCCGCTACGCGGAATACGAGGCAGACGCCGCCAAGCTGATCATGATCGCGCAACGGCGCCCGCTGACGCCTGACGGGATGGAAAGACTCCAGCGCATCCTCGCCTGCATGCGTATGACCTGCGACACGCCCCACATCCTCGACCCGAAATGCCGGATATGCCCGAAATTGGGGGAGTTGGCGGAAATCCTGGAGGATGTCCTATCCGGTGGCGATGCCAAGGTCATCGTCTTTTCCGAATGGGAACGGATGCTGCACCTGGTCCGGGATCTCACCCGCGAAATGAAGGTCGGATTCGCCTGGCACACGGGTTCCGTGCCCCAAGCCAAGCGACGCGCCGAAATCAACCGGTTCAAGCAGGACCCGGAGTGCCGGCTTTTCCTTTCCACCGATTCCGGCGCCACCGGTCTGAACCTCCAGGCGGCGAACGTGGTCATCAACCTGGACCTGCCCTGGAACCCGGCGAAACTCGAACAGCGGATCGCCCGCGCCTGGCGCAAGCACCAGACCCGGGCGGTGCGGGTGGTGAATCTCGTCACCGAGGACTCCATCGAACACCGCATGCTTTCGATGTTGGCGCAAAAGCAGCAACTGGCCGACGGCGTGCTGGACGGGCGTGGCGATCTGGAAAACATCACCCTGCCAAGCGGGCGGGCCGCGTTCATGGCCCGGCTGCAATCCCTGATGGGCGAGCGGGCGCCAAGCGCCCCGCCGGCTCCGCGCGCCGCCGAGGCGCGCCAGGCGCCCGCCCCTAAACCGCCGCCGGAAGCGGCCTTCGCGCAGGATCTCGTGGCCCGCTGCGGAACCCGGCTGGCGGCGCTGGAATGCCGGACTGGCGCCGATGGGCGGCAGGTCATGATGGCCGTCGTGGATGACGCCCGACAGTTACGGCCCATCGCCGAAAGACTGCTGGGAGCCGCTTATGCGGGTGGCGCCATGCCAGGCCTGGAGGTCGTTGATCGCGCCACGTACGAGACAATCCAACGTCTCATCGCCCAGGGGGTCCTGCAACCCGCCGCGGGTGCGAAGGTTCTGCATGGCGGCTTGACCACGGCCGAAACGGGCCGGGCGCTGCGCGAGCGGCGGCTGGGCGAGGCCAGGGCGATCCTGGAACAGGCGGACCGCAAGCGGCGCATGGGAATGGTGTTGCGGGAGGGGGGATTCACGGCCGAGGCGGTTGCCCCATTGCGGGAAGCGGTCGAGATGGCGCTCAAGGCGGTTTCCCATTGGGCCGGGAACGATCCCAAAACCGGGGAGGCCGCGGCGGCCTTCACCGGGGCGGCCGAACGGTTCGGCAGCCTCGCCAGTGGGGAAGCGCCGGGCGAATCCATTGTCGGGGAAATCCTGGACTCGGGAAACGCCTTGGTCACCGACGCCGGCCACATGCTCACCCAGGCCAGCCTCGCATAGCGCCCGCCACACGCAACCAGGCAGTTCCTCCCGCTGTACACCACCGCGCCAGTGGTGTATGAATAGCGGCCAGGAAACGTCACGAAGAAAGGGAGCGTCCCATGCCGTCACCATCCGCCAAGCACATCGTGATCGTCGGCGCCGGCCCCGGCGGCCTCACCTGCGCCATGATCCTCGCCCACCGCGGGTTCCGCGTCACCGTCCTGGAGCGCGAACCCCGGGTGGGCGGACGCAATGCCGCCATCCGCCTCGGCCCCTATACCTTCGACACCGGCCCCACATTCCTGATGTTCAAGGATATCCTCGACCAGGTCTTCCATGAGTCCGGCGCCAACAGCGAAAGCCTCCTGGAGTACAAAAGGCTCGAACCCATGTACCGCCTGCACTTCCGCGACCGGCACATGGACATGTCCAGCGACCACGCGGCACTGAAGACCGAACTCGCCCGCTGTTTCCCCGGACACGAAGCCGCCTTCGACCGCTTCTTCGCCCGCGAACAGCGCCGCTTCACCTACATGCTGCCCTGCCTGCAGAAATCCTACCACAAGGCCTCGTCCCTGCTGTCCCGCGAAATGCGCCGCGCCCTCCCGCACCTGGCCCTGACCCGCAAGCTCTACGACGTGATGAGCGGCTATTTCAACGACCCCGACCTGGCCCTGGCCTTCACCTTCCAGTCGAAGTACCTCGGCATGTCGCCCTGGGAATGCCCCGGCGTCTTCGCGATGATCCCCTACATCGAGCATGCCTTCGGCATCTACCACACCACCGGCGGCCTGAGCCGCATCTCGGACGCCATGGCCGATGTCGCACGCCGCAACGGCGCCGACATCCGCCTCGGCGCCACCGTGCGGCGTGTCCTCGCCCCCAACCGCGTCGCCCGCGGCGTCGAACTGGACTCCGGCGCCACGATCGAAGCCGACGCCGTCGTGATCAACGCCGATTTCGGCCATGCCATGACCACCCTCTTCGAACCCGGCCTGCTGCGGAAGTATTCCCCGGCCCGCGTCGCCCGCAAGGAGTACTCCTGCTCCACCTACATGCTCTACCTCGGCCTCGACACCTGCTATGCCGACTGCCCGCACCACGCCATCGCCTTCGCCCCGGACTACCGGCGCCAGATCAACAGCATCACCGCCGGACGCCTGCCGGAAGGCAGCCCGTCGTTCTATGTCCGCAATGCCAGCCTCAACGACCCCACGCTGGCGCCCGCCGGCCATTCCGCCGTCTACATCCTCGTGCCCACGCCCAACAACCGGGGCGGAACCGACTGGTCCCGCACGGCCCCGGAACTGCGGGAGCGGGTCCTTTCCGCCATCGAGGCGCGCACCCCCATGAAGGACATCCGCCGCCACATTGTCGCCGAAAAGGCCATCACCCCGGCCGACTGGCAAAGCGAACACCACGTCTATCTCGGCGCCACCTTCAACCTCGCGCATTGCGTCTCGCAGATGGTCTACTTCCGGCCCCGGAACCAGTTCGAGGAAGTGGACCGCTGCTATCTCGTCGGCGGCGGCACGCATCCCGGAAGCGGGCTGCCGACCATCTACGAATCCGGCCGCATCGTGGCCAACCTGCTCTGCCGCCGCCACAACGTTCCCTTTGTCTCCGGAAACCTGGTCGTATGAACCCCCGCACCATCCTGCTGGTCTCGCCCCGCGGCTTCTGCGCAGGCGTCGACCGCGCCGTCCGCATGGCGGAAGCCCTGCTCGCCAACGCCAGCGGCCCCGTCTATTGCCTCAAGGAAATCGTCCACAACCGGAACGTGATCGAAAGCCTGCGCGCCAGAGGCATGCGGTTTGTCAAGGACCTCCATGAGGTGCCGCCGGGCTCCGCCGTGCTCTTCAGCGCGCACGGGGTCCCCCCGGAGACCCGGACCCTGGCCGGGGAACGCGGACTGGCAGTCACCGACGCCACCTGCCCCTTTGTCACCAAGGTCCACACCGAGGCCCGCCGCTACGCCGCCCAGGGCTGCTCCATCCTGCTCATCGGCCACCGCCGGCATGACGAGGTCATCGGTGTGGCGGGCGAGGCCCCGGACCACGTCACGGTTGTGGAAAACGCCGCCGAAGCCCGCGCCGTGACCGTTCCGCACCCGGACCGCGTGGCGGTGCTGACGCAGACAACGTTGAGTCCCGACGATGTGGCGTCCGTGCTGGACGTCCTGCGCAAGCGGTTCCCGGGGCTCCGGATGCCGGCCAGCGATGACATCTGCTACGCCACCCGCAACCGGCAGCAGGCGGTGCGCGAGGCGGCTTCCCGGGTGGACGCCTTCGTGGTGCTCGGCTCCGCCAACAGTTCCAACTCGAACCGTCTCGTCGAGGTCGCCCGCGCCGCCGGCTGCCCCGCCGCCTACCTCGCGGGATCGGCGACCGAACTCGCCAACCTCCCGCTGGACAGCGTCCACACCCTGGGACTGACGGCCGGCGCCTCCACGCCCAATCCTGTCATCAAGGACGCTGTCGCGCACCTGAAGACGCGGGGGTTCACGTCGGTCGACGAAGTTGTGTTCGCCCGCGAAGACCTGCACTTCACGGTGCCGGAGCCCGACCCCGCGTAGCGGCATCGGGCTCCCGGCGCGGGACGCCCGCGGGAAGGGCGTCCCGCCACACATTCATCGGGTTATCCTGTCTTGCGAAAGGCGGTTCATCATCCTATGGCCACACTTCCCGTCTCCCCGGTCCGGATGCGGATGCATTCCGCCAGGTCCAGGACGAAGATCTTTCCGTCCCCGACCTGGCCGGTACAGGCCCCCTGCAACACCGCCTGCACCGTGGGTTCGACGTAGTTGTCGTTCACGGCAATCTCCATTTTCACCTTGCGGAGGAGACTGCCCGCCTCCTTGTGGCTGCGGTACACCTCGGCAATTCCCTTCTGCCGGCCGCGCCCGAGCACGTTGGTCACCGTCACCAGATGGATTTCCTTTTCCTCCAGCAGCCGCAGGATGTCATCCACCCGGTCCGGCTGCACGATGGCGATTATGTATTTCATGGTCTTCTTCCTTTCCTTGGTTGTGTCGAGTCTAGTCCAATAGTGTGTAACCCGCTTCCCAGTGTTGCGTCAGGTCCAGCCCCACGCGTTCCTCGGTTTCGGTAACCCGCAGGCCGATGAGCCAGTCCACCAGCTTGAGCAGGACAAAGCTGACCACCAGCGAGTAGACCGCCGTCACCAGCACGGCCTTGAGCTGGATCAGGAACAGCGCCGGATTGCCGTAGAACACACCGTTGGCTCCGGCGGAGTTGACGGACGTGGTCGCCCAGAGGCCGGTGGCCAGGGCGCCCCAGATACCGCCGATTCCGTGCACTCCGAAGGCGTCCAGGGAGTCGTCATACCCCAGCTTGACCTTCACATAGGTCACGAAGAGGTAGCAGATGATGGACACGCCCACACCGATGCCGAGCGCGCCTGCCACGTTCACGAAGCCGGCGGCGGGGGTGATCGCCACCAGTCCGCCCACGGCGCCGGTGATGACCCCGAGGACGGTCGGGCGGCCGTTGAAGATCCAGTCCAATATCGCCCAGGTCAAGCCGGCGGTTGCGGAGGCCACGTGGGTGACCATGAATGCCGATCCCGCCAGGCCATTCGCCGCCAGCGCGCTGCCGGCATTGAAGCCGAACCATCCGAACCACAACAGGCCGGCCCCCAGCACGGCGAACGGCAGGTTGTGCGGCGGGGAGATGGATTTCTCGTATCCCAGGCGCCGCCCGAGTACCAGCGCGCACACCAGCGCCGCGACGCCGGCATTGACATGAACCACCGTTCCGCCGGCGAAATCCAGCGCGCCGAGTTTCCTCAGGAAACCGCCCACCCCCCAGACCCAGTGCGCCACAGGGTCATACACCAGCGTGGTCCACAGCAGCGAGAAGATGCAGAAAGCGCCAAACTTCATGCGCTCCGCAAAGGCGCCCAGGATCAGGGCCGGGGTGATCACGGCAAACATCATCTGGAACATCATGAAAACCTGGTGCGGCACCGTCGCGGCATAGTCCGCGTTGGGTTCCATCCCAACCCCCTTCAACCCCGCCCAGGACAGGTTGCCGATGAACCCCTTCACGTCCGGCCCAAAGGCCAGCGAGTAACCAAAGACCACCCATTGCACACTGACCAGGCAGAGCATGACCAGGC
>Ga0209609_10002273_pt1 | contig 11030 bp, 13 predicted proteins | sample LakKivw325mmetaG_FD_184136 | JGI IMG/M metagenome (GOLD analysis project Ga0209609, IMG submission 184136) | Anoxic lake water microbial communities from Lake Kivu, Rwanda to study Microbial Dark Matter (Phase II) - Lake Kivu water 325m metaG... | ecosystem: Environmental > Aquatic > Freshwater...
TGCATAGGAAGTACGCTTCTCTGGCATCAAAAATAAAACCGGGACAGTCCGGGCTTCTTGCCCTTGACTGGCAAAACGGAAACAGGAATGTTCTCATTGACCAGAAGCTTACCGGACTCATTCTCGGGTTTACGCTCAGCACAAAGCCGGAAGAGGTTTACAGGGCATTGATTGAGGCAACGGGTTTCGGAGCAAGGGTAATAATTGAAAGAATGGAGGAGTACGGAGTGGAAATAAAGGAGATAGTGGCAACAGGGGGCATCCCCGATAAAAACCCGCTCCTTATGCAGATATATGCGGATATTACAGGCAGGGCTCTTAAGATTGCGGCTTCCGGCCAGACCTGCGCGGTCGGCGCCGCGGTTTTCGGGGCTATCGCGGCAGGAAAGGAGAAAGACGGATTCAAGGATGTTGATGAGGCCCGGAGCAAGATATGCCGGTTTAAGAAAGTTGTTTATAAACCTGACAGGAAAAATAAGGGGATATATGACCGTATTTACCGTCTCTATAAGGACGTGCATGATGTTTTTGGTATTAAGACAGCGAACAAGAACCTTCATCACGTAATGAAAGAACTCCTGAGGATACAGAGCGGAAAATCATAACCTCTTCAACATCGGGCAAATAGTAAAAAGCAATTGTAAAATCCTCCCGTACCCCCCTTTGCAAAGGGGGGACGAAGAGGGGATTTTCGGGGAAGGAGTCAGGGATAAATGAACACTCTTAAACATGAAGTATGGAAGGCAAACCTTTCTCTCTACAACAACAACCTTGTTTACGGGACGCAGGGTAATGTGAGCGGCATGGACAGGAAGACAGGAATGATTTATATAAAGCCAAGCGGAGTTAATTATGAGTTTCTTAAAGAGGATATGATTACCGTGGTTGACCTTGAGGGCAGGGTGGCAGGGAGAGGAACCCTGAAACCTTCGGTGGATACTCCTCATCACCTGTTTCTTTACAGGAATATAAGAAAAATCGGGGGTGTCTGTCATACCCATTCAAAGTTTATCACGGTTTTTTCTATTTCAGGACTGCCTGTGCCGGTTTTAACAACCGCTCATGCCGATATTTTCGGCAGAGAAATACCCGTAACTCCATATGTTGATAATACTGCGGATAAGATAGGGAAGGAATTTCTCAAGACATACAGAAAAACAGGATGCAACGCCGTAATACTCGGCCAGCATGGGCTCTTTACCGTTGCGGAAAATCCGGAGAAGAGTGCTTTTTATGCCTTGATGGCTGAATATTGCGCTGAGGTTTCCTATCATGCCATTACGATGGGTAAATTCGCGGGAAAGAAAATCAAGCCCCTCAATGAAAAAGAGATTGAGAAGTGGTATGGGCGGTATCATTCTGACAGATATGGGCAAAAATGACACAGGTATATTATTCCAGGTTGGCATGCCTTGGGTACATCTTTGAGGGGGAGATTTTCTCTTTCCTGCGGTGGTATTCTATGAAAGTTTCAAGAAAAATAAAAACCGACTGTTCAAAAAGAGAGTTCCCGAACTGTACGGATTTTTCAACCCGAATAATTACCCTGTAATCGGAGAATTTTGCCAGGGGATTCTTAAACGCAGAGGTTATGCAAAGGACTTTTGCTCCTTCCCCTCTCGCTATTTTAGCGAGTTCAAGAAGTGTTTTCTTGTCTCCGGAGCAAGAGATTAACACCAGCAGGTCGCCCTTTGCTATAGGAGGACATATTGTTTCCCCGACAGCATAGCTCTCTACGTCAAGGTGTCTCAGCCGCATCGCAAAACACCTTCCTATCAGCCCGCTCCTCCCTGTACCGGCAACAAAGACTCTCCTGGATTTCTTTAAGATAGAGGATAACCGGTCATAGTGATTGTCACTGATGTTTTCCAATACCCTGGTAATTTCCCTGATAATTCTATTTTCCATGTTTTTTGGCCGGTTTCATATCAGGTCCCCATGGTTCTATCACCTGGACTTTCCTGCCGAGAAGACGGAGGCAGTCAGGGATGTCAAGTTTTTTAAGTATTCCACGGGGGAAATTGGCGTCAGGCCACAATACGGAAGGTGTCTGTGTCCACTCATAAAAGGAAACAGGCGCATTTTTTAAAACGGTCTTTCTAATGTCCTTGTCCAGTAACGCCGCAAAAAGCGCAATTACCGCTCCCTGTCCGCGTCCATAAAGGTATATCTGCCGTGCCCCTTCATGTTTCAATAGCGCAAGGACACGCAGGACGTCGCAGACCCTGCGCCCGAGATAACTTTTACCCAGCATGAGCCCGTAACTCTTGTACATGTAGTCCTTGCCGTATGGATTGAAAAAATCCGCCGTCTCATCGGGCAGTGATTCTCCGAGTCCACGCACGTCAAGGCAGTAGAGAGGAATTCCCGCCTTAATCATCTTTTTGGTCAGCGCATCATCGCGCATATCTTCCTCTGCGCTTATGTGCGGCAGGTAAAGATGAACGGTTTTTTCAACATCCAGCGTTGAGCCGTAATTTTTTTCCACAAGATGCTTATGCAGGATTGCCCTGATATTTTTCTCGGTCTCAACGCCGTAGCGCATTCTTATATCTTCTCCTGAGACGATAGCGCGCAGGATACGGTAGTGCGGCGGGTCTTTGGGGATAGCAATTCCAAGTATCTCTCTGACTGCAGCAATAATTTCCCCGGCTTCGGGTTTCTTGCGCTTTTGAACCAGTTTTCTTGCATTTTCAGCAATTATTTCACAGGCTGGTCTTGACCCCTCTGCGGCCACCTGTCCTTTTCTGGTCGCCCACAGATTTTTCGTTTTTTCCACAAGGCCGGAGACACCTTCCTTGTGAGGTTTCAGACCCGAATATTTGCAGAAAAACTCCACCATCTTTTTCTGGTCGTCGGCAAAATATCCATGGTAGGACCCTCCGATAAAAAGTCTTGCATCACCTTCTGCCTCAAAAAATCTGTAGAAATTTCTGATATCTCTGTACGCTTCCTTCAACCCCCGGCGGTCAAAGAAGTCATATCTCTGTCCGAGGAGAAGAACAGGCCTGGGGGCCCTTGCCATGAAGAAATCTGCATGTTCAAGACCCGCGGCGATGACACCGGGAGGACATTGTTCATTATCCCCGGGCAGTTCATTTTCAAGGTTTGCGAGAAAGGTTGTGATGAAACAGGACGGTGCGGCCATCGTGAAGCGTTCATCAAGCGCCGAGAGCCATGTTGTCAGCGTACCTCCACCGGAGTTTCCTGTTACTCCGATGTGTCTCCCGTCAACCTCGGTTCTGCTCAGGAGATAGTCAAGCGCCCGTATGCCGTCCCATGCCCTCCATGCGCCGAAAAAATCACCGGTAAGGTCAAGTTGTTTTCCCATCATGTTGTGCGCATGACAGCAGTTTGTACGCAGGGCCTCCTTTTCCGGAAGGAATGGATACTGGTCGCGTTCACCCTGGCTGATAGGGTCATACGAAAGAACGACAAAACCCGATTTCACAAGACGCAGGCAGAACTCCTGGTAGAGCGGATAAGCCTTGCCTTCAACAGTTACATGGCCGATGGCGGCAATGACTCCGGGGGCCTTCTTCTTCATTACTGAAGGAAGATACAGATTGCCGGTAACGAACAACCCTGGCCTGCTTTCAAAGATGACCTTTTCTATCCGGTAGCCGGGTTTTTCAAGCACGCCGGTCACTCTTGCATTAAGCGGTGTCTTATGTTCAGGCAGCGGGAATGCTTTCCGTATCGCGGACATGACGTAATCCCTGTATTTTTCCGCCTGTTTTCTTGTCCGTATCTCCCGTAACCTTTTCTCCCTTTCCATTCTCGCTTCACGTACGGCCTCAACATAGTAATCCTGGACCATATGCCCGTACCCGCGGTTAAACTGACATGATTGTTTTTCCACTTTCTCTGTCTCCTCCTATATGGTTTAATAAAAGCTGGGGATGTTGGACGATTTTAGAACCTTTGAACGGCCAAAAACTATCCCGTACCCTCCGTTGATGATATCACAGATTAAGATTTTTCCACAATCACAACAATGGTCTACCTGACATTTCTGACAAGGGTGACCTGCCCCGCAATAAAGAACAACTAACAGAAGCAGACAGGAATTGACAACCGGATAAACGGAGTATAATATGGGTAGCGAAAACAGAACATCCTTCTGGAAGGTTGCTTCTTGATGGTCAGATGGAGGATGTCAAGTGAAAAGATGAGCAGATTGTTCTTGTTAGATGTGTGATGATATGGAATTCAAGGTTAATTTCAAGATAGATAAGAAATTCAAATTTAATGGTAGAGAATACAATAGCCTGGACGAAATGCCCGAGGACGTCAGGGCGATGTTTGAAAAAATCCTTAAGGGAGATGCTCCTGCCAGAGTTTACAAAAGTTTGGAGGAAATACCTGATGATATCAAGGCCAAGGTCAAAAAAGCTCTGGATACCCATGAACCTGATAATATCGCCGAAAGGACCATTATTGATTCAACCGGAACTGCATTTGAAAACAAAGCCGCCAGATTTCTGAATCTTGTCTCAATCTTGCTGCTCATCTGGGCATTATTTTTCTATTCTTTTCTTAATATTATGCTGATGTTGCTCTGTTGTCTTCTTCCTTTATGCGCTATTTTTATTTTCATTCGTTCAAAAGGTTCAATCTGGTTCAACCCGATAAACAAAGAAATGTCTGAACATTCCGGTTTCGCCCTTATTCTCCCCACATTTGCATTAGTTACCCGGACAATACTGGATTCACATATAATCGGATTCAAATACGTTGTTAATCCGCTATTGACTGCATTTCTCTTGTTAGCGATTCTGGTATATTTCCACGGGGAAAAATATAACATAAAAAACAGAAACACTTTTATGATTTTGCTTTTCTTAATATTGCCATATTGTTACGGCTTGACAATCCAGACAAACCGTTTATTTGATAGCTCAAAATCCGTACAATACACCGCCAAGATTGTAAATAAATTCCATGTTTACGACATAGAATCAATTTTCGATGCTATTGGTGCTTACTATGGCGGTCACTCCCTGCTTGTATCTCCATGGGGTGAATCAAAAGGAGAAACAGAGATAAAAGTCAATAAGGAATTTTATGACAGAATAAATAAGGGTGATGATATATCCGTTAATTTAAGGAAAGGCTTCCTGAAAATTCCCTGGTACATAGTGCAGATTCTCAACATAACCGCGCCATCAGGGCGAGACGGATGAAAAGGAAGCAACTTGATGTGTTTATATCAGGTCGGGAGAAATGTCTGCTGAACAAGATGTAAAAGGAACTCAGTATGGATAGCAAAGAATATGAGATAGTTTTTGCCGGCTGCAATTCCATTCACTATTCAAAGCAGATCACTGTATATATAGTGCCGCCGGCAAAGCCGGATGAAAATACGGGTATTATGCATTTTGCCCATGGATGGGGCGGAAATCGTTTCCAGTACAGGGAAATGCAAAAAGACTTTTCAAACAGGTACAATCTTTTTTGCGTTTCCACGGAATACCGCCAGAGCGGATTTGATTGTAATCCGGTTACCGGCGCAGGGGCTTGTATCCCGTATGATGCGAGCAACATGCAGGTGATAGATTGCCTTAATGCGGTTAGGAAGACCATTGAATTGCATCCTGCTATAGATAAAAGCCGCATAATCAGTTTTGGAGGCAGCCAGGGAGGACATATTGCAATCTTGATGAGTATTTTCTGTCCTGATACCTTTGCGCTCGCAATTTCATGCTCTGGCATTTCGCATATGACTCCCGGGATAACGGCATGGGCCGGACGGGATTTTTCCGAAGATGAACTGGCAATAAGAAATCTCGTTGGGATGGTTTCTCTAATCCGGTGTCCCGTTGTTCTGATGCATGGAACTGCTGACAGCATAGTTTCTGATATCCACACGCGGGAACTTGAAAGCGCTCTTTGTAAAGAGGGAAAGGAATTGCGCGTGAAATATTATGAAGGCGGCGGTCATGCCCTTGAGCCGGTATCAGATAGAAAAACGGCTACCATGGAGAATGCGGACGATTTGATAAAAAACTCTCGTAATGAAAAATCCATAGATTTTAATAAGAAAAGCAAGGTGGAAATTCAATGCGTGAGAAAAAAATTCGTGATTGACTGGTCAAAATCCATTGATGATTCCGGTCTTGCGGCATGGGAGAACTGATACAGCCTTTTTTTCTCTTATTCAAGAATTCTTTCTTTTTTTACTTACCACTAATCACTAACCACTTTCAACTGTATTAAGCTGGGGGACTAGGATTTGAACCTAGACACTCAGATCCAGAGTCTGATGTCCTACCGTTAGACGATCCCCCATACGAGAAATGGCCTTTCCTGCCATTCTGAATTTATTTCATGATAAAGGACATTCTGAGATTAAGTTAGGAATGACGGCAGATAATGTGATGTATTACCCCTTTTTCTGGAAGGTTATTCTATATTCATCCCCTTCTTTCTTAATGAATACATGGCCTTCTCTTCCAAGCCATCCCAGACTTAAAAGTACTATATCTCTTTCCCTTTTTATCGCTGAGGCAATTTGAGAAAGCGTTGCTTCCGCATATTTCTCAAGATATTGCCATACCTCTCCCGCAACTATGCCTATCTCGGTTATCATGACACCTCCTTTTATCCCGAACTCTCACATGCTAATCTTCCCAAGTGAGGGGTTATGATTTTGTTTCTCTGTTTTTTCCCCGGCGGTTTTATTTTACACCTTTTCCTGTCTCTTGTGAAGGGTCCTGCATTTCGGGCATTTTGATATGCTTTCGGAACAACTGTCTATGTAGTCGTAGAAGCAGATGGGACATCGCCACAGTGAATCGGTCTTATTGATTTCCGACGCTGCTCCTCTTTTCTTCCATTCGGATACAATCCATACAAGCAGAATGATAATACTGAACCCCAGATAGAGCGTTATGGCCAGAGTAAAATCTATTTTAATCATTTCAGTCTAAAAGTGAAATGTTATTATTCCCCAGGTTTGCTTATCAGTTTTTGCGGGTTCAAAAAGCCATTTTCTGAAAACCTGTTCTGCATATATGTCAAGTTCAGAAGAGCCGGATGAGGTAAGAAGGTTTGTAATGGCGACCTTCCCGCTGGGGTCAACCCAGAACTTTATCTGGACATCCCCTTCCACCCCCTTCTTCTTCATCCATTCAGGGTATTCCAGGGTCTCTCTGTGAACGAGCGTTCTTTCTCCTATAGGACCTTCTATCTCAATATCAGTGAAGAAATCAGGAAGTTCAAACTTCTTCGCTATCTGGGGGTTGAGGTTCTGTGCCGGTAAGCCGGTAGGTTCCTCCGAAGCAATCTTTATGGTTTCTTTTTCCTCGGGTAACGCAAATCTTCCGCTCGAGGCGGCGACTCTGGGGATTGCAGTGGCCGCCGCGATTCTGACAGACGTGGTTTCTCCCTGCACAGCGGATGGGGGCAGTATGGAAACTTCTATCGGTTTTTGAACACTGGCCTGGGGCAATGCCAGCGAGAACAAAGAAATACTGCCTATGTGGATAAACAAACTTATCAAAAACGCTTTCAGCAGAAGATGGTTTTCCCTGGCCATTTCACAATTTGGACGTTGTGACCACCGCAATCTTGTTTATTCCTCTTCTTCTTGCAGTGTCCATGACAGTAACAGCTATGCCGTATTCCGCCTTTTTGTCTCCCTTTATCAGCAAGGTCGTATCCGCGTTTTTAGCCGCTTCTGCGTAAAAAAGATTTTCAAGTTGCTCAAGTGTTACGGGAAGGTCGTCATAGAAAATTGTTCCTTCAGCGGAGATGCTTACTGTTATCTCGTTCTTCGGTAAATTTTCGGTCGTTGCTGCCTTCGGCAGATTAATTTTTATGCCGGGCTGCATGATGAAACTGGATGTAAGCATAAAATAAATCAACTGCAGGAAAACCATGTCTATCAACGGTGTAATATTAAGATCTCCCTTGACTATGGAGTACCGTTTATTAAATCTCATGTTTTTTCATCTTCCTCAGATTTAAGAAGAAAAAGTATATCAATCAATCTTGTCGCATTTCTTTCCATCTGCAGGATAAGGTTATTGACCCTGCTCACAAAATAGTTATAAGCCAGATATGACGGAATTGCAACAATAAGCCCTGCGACCGTTGTAATGAGCGCTTCCCAGATTCCTCCGGCAAGTTCGCCCGGATGAACGAGTCCTGCCCGGGCTTCTATAACCATAAAGGCTCTTATCAAACCTGTAACCGTTCCCAGAAGTCCGAGCAGAGGCGCTATGGTTGCGATCGTTGCAAGAATCGCCAGATATTTTTCAAGCGCGGGTATTTCATGATTTGCCGCATCGTCTATGGCTTCTTTTATTTCCTCTCTGCTTCTGTCCGACTTAAGCAGGCCCGCTTTTATTATCCGTGGGACTGGTTTATCATTGGCATTGCATAATTCTATGGCTTCTTTTATTTTTCTTCTCTGCAAACGTTCTTCAATCCCACGTATGAATTTTTCATTATCCGTCTCGGCGTTTTTCAGCGAAACCAGACGTTCAATAATAATCGCCAGAATTAATACTCCGGAAAAAATAATCGGAATCATTACCGGACCGCCCTTGATGATAAAACTCCACAAACCCATTTTCACCTCCAGTATTTTCTGTAGTGCCGAAAACACAGCCCAAAGGATAATAGAATCTTTTTTCTCCGCAGGCTATCCGTTGAGCAAACAGTTTCTCACTGCAGGATAATGCATTCCTGATCCGTATTCAAATTGATATACTTTATATGTAAATCAGATTTCTTGTTGCATACAGGATAGCATAAAAGAACGGCAGGCATGTTCTTTTTTTCAAGTTTCCATAGAACATGATCAAAATATAAACATTTCCCCTCTTTCCGAACAGTCGTAAGAAGTCGGATGCAGAAAGGGCGAATTATCAGACTTCTCACAACAAATTCCAGGGGTCTATCCGCTCATGTGGGCGGAGGTCACGCTTCGGAATTTCCGGTTGCCGGGATAAACGTAACGGGAAATCCCTTTGCCATCCCGGCAACCTTAATGTACCAATCTTTATACCTGTACGGTATCTATGGCTGTTCAGACACAGCCCTAGAGCCGTGTATTGAAATTGGTATGAGCGTTATATCTTGGACACGTTTGCAGCTTGAAGTCCTTTATCACTTGATACTACCTCGAATTCAACCGCATCACCTTCCTGCAGTGACCGGTATCCCTCTCCAGTAATAGCAGAGTAATGAACAAAGACGTCTTCGCCGCCTTCTCTTTCAATAAAGCCGTAACCCTTGGCATTATTGAACCACTTCACCTTACCTTTTTCCTTGGCCATTCCATTCCCTCCTTTCCTATACCCCTGACTCTCCGGAATTCTTGTTACCCTTTTTGGAATTTCCTGAGACTCGGTGGGTTAATGATAAACAATAAATAACACGCTCCTTATTCAGCAGATTGAGTTTGATTGCCATCAGGATGGAAATCCAGACTTGCCGTATGTCCGCTGACTGTGCTTGCTATGCCTAATGCCAATAAGACCAAGACCACAACCTGTTTCATTTTGCCTGAAACTGATTCTACATTAAGTGAAAAATTTTGTCAAATTTATTTCTGGAACCAGCTCAATTGTGCTGTTCTTGAGACAATTCATCACAAAACCTGCGATAAATTTTGTATGCTGTCATGGCGTCAGCTTCCGCCCTGTGCAGGCCACCGGTGTCCATGTCGTAATGGACGGCTATTCGGTACAGGGAATTTCCGGGGAAACCGAAGGAATTCCGTGCTATTGACAGGGTATCAATGATTTTTATTTCAGGGAATTCCATTCCGCACATTTCAAATTCCTTCTTCAGGAATGATATGTCAAAATCCGCGTTGTGTATCAGAAGGATGCTGTCTTTGATGAAATCAAGAACCCTCTCTGCAATATCCCTGAAACACGGAGCATCTTTTACCATTTCGTCCGTTATTCCGTGGATGGAAGAGACCTCGGGCGGGATTTTCATCTCCGGATTCAGGAGCGTAACCAGTTTTTCTATTATGCTGTCTTTCCTCAACCGGATAAGCGCAATCTCTATTATCCTGTCACCTTCGGAGGAGTTGAGACCGGTTGTTTCGACATCAAATGCCACCAGTTCCGGTATTGCTTCCATCTGTGTTACCCGACAAGTTTCAGATATTTTTCGGTATCTTTTTCAAACTTCTCCTTACACGCAGGACTACAGAAATAGTATGTCTTCCCATCCTTTTCAACCTTGTTCTTGGTCTCTTTCTTCAGCCATATCCTGCATACAGCATCCCTGAATTTCCTGTTACTCATTTTTTCTCCCCTTTAAAATTAAAATTCTACCATTATTCCCTGCATCAGACAAGAACCCTTAATCAAAAAGCGTATGTCTCTCTATTTCAACCCTTATGTGATTTGAAAAAATCCACGGCTTGCCGCCAAGTTTCACCTCTGTTCTATAAACACCCTCATTCTCCGGCTTGAACCTCTTGGTCTCCGTTTCTTCCTCGGAAATAATATGACCGTTATGGACGATTCTGACACGGGCCTTGAGGGGCGTCCTGACTATGAGCATCCTGTCCGCGCATACGGTATCTCCCATGATTGAATCCTCATCCTCGCTGCCGAAATAGAACCCTTTACTGTCGGCTACAAGGTCATTGGCGAAAAAGATATTGCCGTTCCGCAGAGCGTCCAGTATCTTCTTCTTATCTTCATGCACGTCACCGTTCAGAGGATTTCTCAGGAGAAGGTGATTTCTCAATACACGGAAGATATTTCTGTATCTGAAGCTCCTTTTCACATCCAGCGGTCTGAAGAATAAAGGCAGTGCATGTATGTCAAGACCTGCAATACCGACAATCTTTCTTGCCATGGAAAGGGTATCCCATGCAAGGAGCGTTTTCGGATTCGGTCCCTGCAGATTGCCGGGGAAACCGAAATACCTTACCGGGAGATTGTATATCCTTGTCTCTTTTGCCCAGTCAAAGAGCATGGACCATATTTCAATGCCGGAAAAACCATCAGTCTCCCAGTCTTCCCAGTGATACTCTTTTTTGAGCAGAAAAAGTT
>Ga0209609_10002274_pt1 | contig 11028 bp, 7 predicted proteins | sample LakKivw325mmetaG_FD_184136 | JGI IMG/M metagenome (GOLD analysis project Ga0209609, IMG submission 184136) | Anoxic lake water microbial communities from Lake Kivu, Rwanda to study Microbial Dark Matter (Phase II) - Lake Kivu water 325m metaG... | ecosystem: Environmental > Aquatic > Freshwater...
GAACTCCCTTCGGTTCGAACGCAGGTCCCGCACACGGGGGATGTGCTTCTTCCAAGCCTCGGCCAGCGTACCTCCGCGCAGGTCATAGACCGTGTCCGGAGACCACAGGGACGAGCAGAGCCGAAACCTGCCGTCGTAGCTAATGCTGAAGCTACCAATCCCCGCCCCGCAGTGGAATAAGTGGTTGCAGCCCGCGTGCTCCTGTTTGGGCAAGACGAGTTCGTTACACGCTTTCTGCAACGCTCCGAACCTTTGCGCGTCGGCGCGCTCAATAGCGACGACCTCCTCCGGGCTGAGCCGCTCAGCCTTTATCTCGGCATTGCGAACCGGGTCGCGGTCGAAGCGGAGGTGAAGCAACGGGTCGAACCGGTAATAGTCCTTAGTGCGGGCGCGGCAGAAGCGGCCAATCTCATCCAGTTCATGGATGTTCGAGCGAAGGGCCATTGCCTTCAAGCGCACCTTCACGCCGCCCGAGAGCAGCAGGTCCAGACCGCGCATGAAGGCAGGAAACGAACCCGGCCGCCGCGTTACCCTCTCGTAGGTGGCTTCGGTTACGCCGTAGACCGTCACCTCAACGTCGCGCGGCGGGTACCTGCGGAAGAGCTCGACGTGCTGTTGCGAAACCAGACAGGCATTGGTGAAGACCGAAACGAGCAGGCCCATGCGCTTCAGCATCAGGTACAGCTCAAAGAAATCGTCACGCAGGAGCGGCTCGCCGCCCGTCAGCAGGCACCACATCGCACCCATGGATACCGCCTCGCCGGCGATGCGCTCGACTTCGGCGAGCGCGAGTTCGCTGGCCTGGGCTCCTTTGTCGCCGGCCGGCAGATTGATGTAGCAGTGACGGCAGTCGTTGTTGCAGCGGGCAGTGACCTCAAGGTCGAAGGAAATCGGCGCCCGCCGCGCCTTCATCCGGTCCCAGAGTTCGAATTCAGGCAAGGGAGAGGTAGAGGTAAAGGTAGAGGACGAGGTCAAACGTCCTTCGTTGTTTGGTCCTTCGTCCTTTGTCATCTCGTCCTTAGTCTTCTATCTTCAGTCTTCCGTCTTCCGTCCTCGGTCTCCGGTCATCGGTCGTCGGTCATCGGTCTCCGGTCCTTGGTCCTCGGTCGTCCGTCTTCTGTCATCTGCTCAACCTTAACCTCTACCTCAACCTTTCAATTCTGTTCCGCCAGTCGGAAACCTCCCAGGCCTTCTCCCCCTCCCGCAGCAGGCCCAGGTCCCGGGCCTGAGCGTGAGCGACACGGCACAGATACTCGACCGGAGAATCCAGCGTGCCGTTCTCGGCCCACGACTTGGCCGGGCACTGCTCGCACAGGCCTTTCAGGAAGCATCGCGCGCAGCGTGCGAGGTAGTCTGGGTTCGTAGCCTTCCTCTCTCTGAGAACCGGAAAGAAACGCGTGAGCGCGTCGCGGAGTGAACCCGACCCAAGGTCGTAGGTCATTTCGGGATGGCGAAGACCCATGCACATCTGCGCACGGCCATAAGCATCGACACATGTACCGTGCCCGGCACCACAGCCGAACAGCCTGTCCCCGGCCGGGCCCATGAACTTAGTGCAGAACTGCGCCATTTCACTTAGGTAAGCTCCGCGCTGACGATTCAGGACTGCTACGCCCTGCTCAGGCGTTGCCCGGAGGCCGGCAATCTGTCGGTTCTTGGCCCGAGAATCGCGCCGCCCCCGCAGGTTAAAGAACATGGAAAAGCCGGGGGGCTTGTCCATGGCGGGAATGGTTGCGGCCCAAGCCTCAAACTCAGCCATCTCGCCGCGATTCGGCGGTAGCAGCGCACCCTTCACGATGAAGGGCACTCGCCGGTCGAGCAGCAAGTCTACGCCTCTCCGGAACTCGGCGTACGAGCCCGGCACCCGTGACACTGCCTCGTAGGACGCCGGCTTCATGCCGTAAACCGTAGTTTCCATCAGTTCGCCGGGCGGGACGCGGGCAAACAGGTCGGCAAGCTGAGCCGTAACGAGCCGGGCGTTGGTGAAGAGCAGCACCTTCAACCCCAACCGCCGCGCAAAAAGGTAAAGCTCCTCGAAGTCCTCACGCAGAAGCGGCTCTCCGCCGGTGAACCGCACGGACAGACAGCCGAGCGCAGCGGCCTCGGTGAGCACGCGTTTGACCGTAGCGTTCGACATCTCTGCCTCCTGCGCGCGGCGGTCGTCCTCCGGCAGGTTGATGCAGCAGTGGATGCAGTTGTTGTTGCAGCGCTCGGTCAGCTCAATGTCCAGGTGACCGAGCAATGGTCTTCGGGTCTGCCACAGCTCGCCATCGCTGGCTCTGACCTTCTCGACGTAAGGAGTAGGTCGAGGTCGAAGCTGAGGTGGAGGTAGAGAACCGGAACTCATCCGATTTCCTCTGCCTTAACCTTAACCTCAACCTTAACCTCTTGTCTGGCTAGGTTCAGGAGCTGCTCCACGATTCGGCCGCTCTTGTCGAACTCCATGATGTAGCTGGGAACTTCTCGCGCAAGTGCCTCGACGACGGAGAGAGTCTTCCGCCACCAAGCGGTCGTCTCCATCGGACGAATCACACAGGCGAGCAGACGCTTCAGCACCTCGCGGCGGTCAGTGACCGGAACGAGGCAGTTGTCCGATGACTGCTTAAGGAACAGAACGGCCCTCAGCGGTGCCGATGCTGCTGAGACCACTGGCACCTCGCCGTGACTCCATGTACCATAGACCCGGAAACCGTCTGCCCCGCGGCGGACGATGTTCCGATCGTCGCACAGAATCTCGGCCCTGTCTTGAATCAACTTCACCGTGGTCGACTTGCCGGCCTCCGAATGACCAACGAACAACAACCCGGCTCCCGGCGCCGAGGTAGCTGTTGAGGCTGAGGCCGACAAAGGAAAGACGGCATGACTTGGGTCTTCTGTCATCTCAACCTCAGCCTTAGCCTTGACCTCCGGTCTGAATATCGCTCCGGCCGAGTGGAGCAGGCAGCCCTGGCGGTCGGCAAGAAGCTGAGCCAACAAGATCTGGTCCGTAGGCAGCAGCGTTAGCGAATGCAGGTTCCCCTGCCGGAAGACGGCATCGGTTGGATGGTAGACCTCGCCCCGCGAGTAGTCGTGGCTGAAAACAGCCACCCGGTGTAGCTCGCGGTCATCAGGCTCGGGCGAGATACCGAGATAGACCCACGACCGGCCCCTGCGAAATACCGCCCAAGGCGGCTTGCGATAGACCTGTTGGCCAAGCTCGTCCTGCTTCACCGCAGGCAACTCGAAATGGTGACGAACCACAACTGTATCATGACCTGGGCCGTCCCTGCGGAACTCTCGGAACTTGGGGTGAAAAGTCTGGTCGGTGACCGGCAGGTCTGATTCGACCTGCAGGGTGATACCCGCGATCTCAAAACACCGGCGGTGGTCGTGCTTCCATTCTTCCTTGAAGCGCTGGCTCTCACGCGCTGCATCGCACAAGTATTCTACCTTTGCACCGTACCGACCGTGCTCCAAGCGGCCGTAGACGGCGCACCAGCGACAGTCCTTGCGTAGCTCGCACCCGCCGCAGTTCTCCTGGTACTCGCGGCCACCTCGGACCTTGCCGGCGAGACCGGGAATGAACTCGTCCCAGGCCTGGCGGAACGTCCCCTTGCGCAGGTCGAAGCGCAAGGCCGGGTCCTTAACGAAAGAGCAGAACGTCATCCCACCGTACGGGTCTACATGGAACTCGCGGCGGCCGGCTATGCAACTGACGAACAGACGGTCATCACCATCAACCGTCGCCGGTGGGCCCGTGGATTCTTCGCCGGCCATGTCGGGCTGGTCCAATTCGACAACCTCCCTGGGCTCCAGCCGCTGGCGGGATATCTCGGCGTTGCGCTCGGCAGAGCCGCAGGCTGAGAAATAGAGCCATGGAGCGCCTACCCGGTAGTGTGGGCTGATGGTCCGCGCCAGCTTCACCATGTCGTCATACTGGTGGTAGTTGTCGCGCATCGGAATGAGCTGGACGGTGAAACCGGCACCGGCCTCTTGAAGATAACGAAAGCCCCTCATTACGGCATCAAACGAACCCGGCGTACGAGTGACGTGGTCATGCACTTCGGCGGTAGCGCCGTAGAGGGCGACCATCTTCGACCCCTTGCGCTTCAGCCGCTGGGCGATCGAAGGCGTGATGAGCGTGCCATTGGTATTGATGGTGTAGCTGCGGGCCCTGAGCGTGAGGTAGTCGAGCAGCTCCGGAAAGTCCGGGCGCAGCATCGGCTCGCCGCCGGATATCGCCCATTCTCGGCAACCCATCGACTGCGCCTCGTCGGCGATGCGTCGAATGTCGTCGAAGCTCAGCTCCTGCTCCCGCTCGTTCGCGGTTGCTGGCAGGCGTACCCAGCAGTGCCGGCAGTTGTTGTTGCATCGGTAGGTAAAATCAATGCTCCCCTGCAGCGGTAGCCGGGGCAGCACGTCCGCTGGGGCCTGCTCGATGAAATTCGCGGTCATCTAACCTCGCGGTCTCCGGCAGCCTCGGCCGTGGTCGCTGAGTCATGGCGACGATTCCACAGGAAACGGAGCAGAGCGCCGACCCGCGCTCGAGCCGGGATGAGCAGACCTACCCGGGAGAGGAGCGCTATGGCGAAGCGCTCCGGGCCGAGTCCAAGCCAGACGCGTTTCCGGCCACGTTCGACCTGGACAATCCGTCCCAGAATGCCGTCTCGTTCAACCGTGGCGACGGCCCGGTTCGGCAGGTTGTCGCCCTGTATGAGGAAACGTGATTCGTGCCGGCCGACAATCCGATGCACGACGAGCCTTCCATTTGACGGGCTGACGAACGCAACTATCTCGCCGAGGTCGTACACTCCAGCGCGTGTGCGGCCCCGCGGGGGGAGCGGCGCGACGGTAATCAGGTCGCCATCCCGGACGAAGGGTGACATGCTCCAGCCCCGTGCGCAGAACCGAAAGGGCCGCCCCTTGCCGAGGATGGCCCGCATCAGCTCAACCAGCGCCGGTCCCGAGAGACGCCGTTCGTTGCCGCTGAGCTGGTTAAGACTGGGGACTACGGGACGCTCAGGCATCCGGCTTGATGAGCCGCAGCATCTTTCTGCGGACGAGCTCGCCGACTAGGCCAACCACGTCGGTCTCGATCTCGCCGGGCGGGGCGTCGTATTCCTCTGTCAGGTTCCTGGCTATATCGGCCAGCGTGGCCTTGCCATCCAGTCTCCGCCAGATGTCTTTGCCGGTGTCGTTGAGCGAGTAGAGCTCGTCTTCCATGTCGCCAATGCCCGCCACCATCGGCACGATGATGAGTTCGCCCTCGATTTCGCGAGCTACGATGTCATCCGAGGGAATGTAGGTCTGGTCGAGCGCAATGCCGGGGTCCGCGCTTCCTTCAGGAGATGTGGTGCTCATCTCGTTGCGTGATTTTCCGCGCGGCGGCGGCGTTGTCAAGGATTCTGTGGCGGGCTGAATCCAGAGTCGAGGCCCGGGAGAACGGAGCGGAGCGGCCGAGGAGGTCCACCGATTACACCGATTGAAGGAAGATCGGCCAGCGCCGGTCCGGAAGGCGAATCGTCTTGAAGCGATGGGTGATATTCCGGTTTCGTTCGCAGGCCGGTGAGGGCGGAGGTGCCGGGGGCCGGAGTCGAACCGGCACGACCCGTTACGGGTCAAGGGATTTTAAGTCCCTGGCGTCTGCCAATTCCGCCACCCCGGCGAGCCACTGGCGATTTGAGATTGTAGATTGAAGATTGTAGAAAACAAGGTTTCGAGGAATCGAGGATTCAAGGGGTAGAGTGGAGGGCAGGCAGGCAGGTCAGAATGCAAACTGCAAAGCGCAAGAGACAAAGTGGCGGAGCGGAGGAACGAGAGGAGGGGAAGGGGCAGTTCAAAATGCAGACTGCAAAAGGCAAAATGAACCGAAGAGGGCGAGGGGAACGAAGCTAGAAGCTAGAGGCTAGAAGCTAGAACGCAGATGGACGCCGAGCGGCAAGGACAAGGGGGTTGCAGATTGGAGATTGCAGATTTCAGATTGCAGATCGGGACTGAGGGCGGCGAAGGGAGTGAATGGGCAATGGAAAGAGGCGGCTTCGGGATTCGCACCCGAGTGTAACGGTTTTGCAGACCGTCGCCTTACTGCTTGGCTAAGCCGCCAGAGAAAACGTCGAGGTACGAACGCCGACCGCCGAGGTTGCGGTTCGGAGTTCGGCGCTTGTCGTTCGCCCTTGAGAAGAGCGGGAGACGGGATTTGAACCCGCGACCCCTACCTTGGCAAGGTAGTGCTCTACCAACTGAGCTACTCCCGCATAACGGAAACGCCGACCGCCGATCGTCAATCGTCGAGTCCGGGTCCGAACTTCGGACTTCGGCGTTCGGCACTCGCCGTTTTAATATCCGGCCCCAATGGGAGTCGAACCCATGTCTTCACCTTGAAAGAGTGATGTCCTGAACCGCTAGACGATGGGGCCAGTTGTCCGGCGTGGCAGGAGGCCACACCTAAGTTCGGACACCGCGTCAGGCTTCGACATCGTCCGCCCGACTCCGTTTAAATCTACCCCGCCGCAGCGGGTTGTCAATATGCCAGCGCGTCCCGGTAGTCTTTTACTTCGGGCTGTTTGAGGAGCTCGGTGATGAGTTCCTGCCCGACCTGGGAGCGGCGCTGGTCGACATAGGTGCCGGCTTCAAGCGCCGCACCGGTGGTTTTGGCGTCGCAGCGGATGATGAACGCGCCCCAGTTTGCCGCGACTACGCCGGTCCGGTCGCCGGGTTCAAGCGCCTCGAGTGCCCCGGCAAATTCGGGTCCTTTGCGCCGGCGGCAGTCGGTGAGCCCGGCAAATGAGTCGGCTTGGAGCTCGACGCCCGGGTTCTCCGCGGCGAATTGTTCGAATGTTTTGCCGGCTTTGAGCGTTGCCAGCGCCTTTTGGGCGAGGTCGGTCCAGACCGCCCGGTCTTTTTCCTGGCGCATGCGGAAGAGGACGGCGCGTTTAATCTTTTCGTAGTCGGCGTAGCCGGCCGGTTTGACTTCGCCGAGTTCAAATACGTAGTAGCCGTTGGGGCCGCGCTGCGGCTGTTCGAAGACCTGGCCCGGCTTGGCTTTTTTCGCCCAGTCGATGAGTTGTCCGGGGTTTTCGAGTTCGAGGCCGGGGAGGTCTTTCGCATCGGCGGAGATGGGCCGCGCCGGCTGTACCTGGAGGCCGAAGCGGGCGGCAAGGGTGTCGAATCTTTCGGTTGTGGACTTTTCGATGAGGGAGCGGACCGAATCCCGCACCGTGGCCACCGCCTCGGTGCCGAGCTTGATGCGCACGAGGATGCGGCCGTAGGCGAGCGAGTCTTTTTTCGCGCTGTCGAGCTGGACAATCTGCCAGCCGTAGCCGGCAAGGTAGGGGGCGCTGTACTGGCCGGGTTTGAGCCGGGCGAGGACGCTGTCGGTGATTTTGTCGAGCTCGGCGCGCGGGGTCATGGCCGGCATGGTTTCGCCTTCGAGGTCGCTGTAGTCGAGGGTGGTGAGGTTGAAGGTTTCACCTTTGACCAGTTGGTCGTAGGCCCGGTCGATAGTTTCTTTGGCTTCGGCCGAGTCCTGGGCCGTGACGGCAAGCGGGAGGAAGACGTAGTTGAGCTGCCAGGCTTCTTTGGTGCGGAAGGTGTCTTTGTGGGCTTCGAACCAGGCTTTGGTTTCGGCCTCGGAGGGTTCGGGCCGCTGGCCGGCGGCCTGGGGGCCGAAGTAGAGCGAGGTGGTTTTCCAGACCGTGTTGGCCGCTGCCAGCGCGTCTTCGATTTCGGGGTTTGTGACCCGGTAGGCGTTGATGACGTCGATGCGGAACTTTTCCCGGGGCAGCATTTCGGCAATCTGCTGAGCGTATTTGGCGAAGTACCCGCGGTTTTCGGGCGCGTTCATGAGCTGGAGGTACTTTTGCGGGTCGAACTTGCCGTCGGTGAGCAGTTCGGGCCGGTTGCGCAGTTCCTCGGGCGGGTTGGATTTGATGATTTCGAGGACTTCTTCCTGGGTGATGCCGACGTGCGAGGCCTTTTGCACTTTGGCCCAGGTGAGTTCGGTGACGAGGTATTTCCACGCCTGTTGTTCGACCGATTGGTAGTCTTCGGTGGACAGGTCGCGTAAACGGTTCTCGGTCTTGTACTTATCGGTGATGTAGCTGACCGCGGCCCGGTATTCGTCTTCGGTGACGTTGTGGTTGCCAATCTGGCCGACGTACCCGTGGGTATCGCGGCCCCGCCGGCTGCCGCGGGTTCCGATCATGCGCCAAAGCTCGCTCATGAGGAAGCCCGCGAGGAACGCCACGGCCACGATAATCATCACGATGCGGACGCGTTTGCGCATATCGCTGAGCATTGCCATAGTGGTGTATTGTATTGACATCCTTGCCGAAGTCAACGGCTGACGGGAGGAGGTTGGGGGGAGTTCGGATAGTTCAGAGTTCAGAGACCAGAATTCAGAATGCAGAGGTGAGGATTCGGATTGGAGAACCACGGATGGACGCGGATAAGGGGAGTTCGGATAGTTCAGAGTTCAGAGACCAGAGTCCAGAAGGCAGAGTTGCAGATTCGGAGAGGACCCGTCCCTCGTCCCTGGTCCTTGGTCCCTCGTCCCTAGTCCCTAGTCCCTAGCCCCTAGCCCCTCGTCTTGACTTGGCTTGCCGCGGTCTTATCATCCTGCCCGAGTGAAATCCCGGTCTGGCCGGACAGCGTGGCTCGTTGTTGCCGGCGCAGTGGTCTATGTGGTTACGTTTCTTGCGCTTTACCCGCGCACGACCGCCGTCGTGGATGAGAACGCGTACCTGACCGAGGCGTTTTTGTTGCGGGCAGGGCATTTGTCGTACGAGGGCTCCGGCATCCCGGCGCCGCAGATGACCGTGGAGTGGAACGGCCGACAGGTGAGTAAGTACCCGCCGGGGACCGCGCTGTTCCTCGCGCCGTTCACTTTGTTCGGCTGGCGGGCGGTGTTTGTGTCCGGGTTGCTGCTCGCGCTTGCCGGGACCGCCCTTACCGGCCTGATTCTTGCGCGCCTCTCCCCCGACACCGACCGGGTGTGGGCGCTGCTTTACCTGTTCTATCCCGCGGTGGTGCTTTTGTCGCGGACCGTGATGAGCGACCTGCTGGCGGCGACCCTGGTGCTTGCCGCGTTCTATTGTCTGCTGCGCGGCCGGAGGTGGCTCGTGGCCGCCGGGTTCGTCCTTGGCCTTGGCTGTGTGGTGCGGTATTCGAACGGGGTGTTTTTGCCCGTGTTCCTGGTACTGGCGCTGCGGCCGCGCGGGACGCGGCTTGCTTCCGCCCTTTTGTTCATCGCCGGGTTCCTGCCGCCGACGGTGTTTGTGGCCGCCTATAATGCGTATGCCTACGGTTCGCCTTTGTCTTTTCCGATGTATCTGACCGGCGACTTTTCGCCGGCGTACTTTTTCCACAATGCGTGGTACTATGGGTCCGCGCTTCTGCTGGTCTACCCGCTGATGCTCGTCGCGCCGCTCGCTTCCGGCCGGGGAAACCGCCTTTTGCTCGGCCTGCCGGCCTGGTCGCTGTTCGGCCTTTATTGTTTCTTTTCCTACACTTACGGCGCGCCGTACCTGCCGGGCCGGCTAACGCTGGGGCTTCGCTACCTGCTGCCCGGGCTGCCTTTCTTCATCCTGGCTTTTGTCGTCGTGGCCGACCGCCTGCTCGGCCGGCTCCGGCTGGGCCGGCTTAAGTATGCGGCGGTTGCATTCATGGCGCTTTTGAGCGTCGCCATCCAGTTCCGCCACGACCGTTTGCTGGCGGTGCAGGCCGGGTATCAGCGCCTTTTGCTGAAGCATGTGCCGGAGTCGGCCCTGCTTTTGTGCGACGCGGGTACGTCCGAACTGGTGAGCTATGCGTGGGGCTGGCGCGACTATCGGCACCTGGCCGAGTTCAACGTTCCGGTCCCGCTCGATTCGGTGATGGGCGGCAGCCGGCCTTTGTACGCGGGCCTTACCGAGAAGCCCGGGGTGGATAACCCGGTGATGGTGACAATATTCGCGGCGGTGCTGGCGCGGTTCCCGGAGCGGACGCTTGTGGCGGAGACAGCGACGCCGTGGCGGTTCCGGCTTTACCGGCTGCGGTAGCCGGCGGAACAGGCTAAGGGCAAGGCTGAGGGGAGCGGGACGAGCCGTTACGCGAGCCGGCGGAGACGGCGCGCGGAGCCGGACCAGACGAACCCGGTGATGATAAGCGACGCAAAGAGGCCGTAGGAGCCGAGCATGATGCCGGCGACCTGGTAGCCGGCCATGTTCCGCGGCATGGTTTCGGCAAGCACCACAATCCAAAATGAGTAGGCGAGCAGCGCGGCACCAAAGATGACAAGGTCCACGGCGATGTGGCCGGAGAGCAGGAAGGGACTGGGGCTGGGCCGGAGCAGGTGCAGGTAGCGCTCGCGCTCGCCGCCCGGCGGCAGCGGGCCGGCGAGACCCCACTCCGCCTCGAACAGGCTGACCGCGCGGCGGCCGAGAGCGGCAAGCACGGCGACCAGGGCGACAAGCAGCAGCGAGTAGATGACCGGCCGGTAGGCGTAGAAGAGCGCGATGGGTTCGACCGAGCTGCTGCCGGTGAGTGGAAAGCGGAGCAGGAGCCCGGGCCCGAAGCCCGCATGGATGAGCAGCGCGAACGAGAAGAGGATGCGCAGGTAGAAAGTGGCGCGGGCGGCGCGGCCAAGCTGCTCGCGGAATCCGCCGCCGGGGGGCTCGGGGAGAACGGACATGGTGTTCAGCATAGGGCAGGAGGGACGGAAGTCAAACGCGGACCGAAACGAGTAGAAGATGCAACTCAAAGTGCAGAATGCAAATAGCAGAAGGCAAAGTGACCCGGATGGCAACCGCCGATGAACGCAGATGAACGCCGATTGGGGCCGAACCGGCTGACGGGCGCAAGGCAGAGGACGAAAAAGGGCAAAGTGACACGAAGAGGACGGGCGGAGGCGAGGGGAACGAAGCTAGAGGCTAGAAGCTAGAACACAGCTAGACACTGAGCGGGGCAAAAATGGACCGGGTGCGTGGCTAGTGGTTGGGCGGGGCCTCGCGGATGAAGGCGAGGACGTGGAGCCGGCCGAGGGAGCGGTAGGTGCTGATTGTCGCCTGGAGC
>Ga0209609_10002275_pt1 | contig 11022 bp, 8 predicted proteins | sample LakKivw325mmetaG_FD_184136 | JGI IMG/M metagenome (GOLD analysis project Ga0209609, IMG submission 184136) | Anoxic lake water microbial communities from Lake Kivu, Rwanda to study Microbial Dark Matter (Phase II) - Lake Kivu water 325m metaG... | ecosystem: Environmental > Aquatic > Freshwater...
GAAGATGGGGCATGAGTTATGTGCGCGGCACTGGGGAAAAGCGTGCCAGGCATTGCTGTCGAGTCCGTATGTGGATCCGCCACAGGCGCAGCGGTTGTTTCAGAGCGCCCTGTCGCGTTTTGGCACGGAGCAGACAGCATTGAACTGCCCTTATTGCCAACACATGCAAAGCGTGGCAGGGGACGCTCTGATGCAGTCAGGGGAGCAGGTCGGCCAATCGGCGTGCCTGCCTCACTTGCGGCTTGTTCTATGCGGCGTTCCCGTGTCGGAGAGCCTTGCTTGGCTAGAGCAGCTACAGTTGCGATTGAAGCAGTTGGGGCAAGAGCTGGACGAATTGATCCGCAAACACGATTACCGCTTCTCCTCCGAGCCATTGGGCGCTGAACAGGACTCGTGGTTGCGCGCGATCGCCTTTTTCGCAGGTGCGCGGTGCATGGAGTAGTGGCGCAAGCCCGTCCCTGGGGGTGCCACGAAGATGATCGCGCGGGTGCTAGAGCTGCGTGTCCGCCCGGCAAGGGCCGCAGAAAGAGGAGTAAAGGGTGACCAGCCCAGAAGGGAACAACCTATCTGGTGACACGAATCCAATCACCGGCAAAGCGCCCGAGACAGATGCCCCGATCCTGGGCACCTGGCTGAACCGCGGCATCCTGGGAATGAGATTGGCCAGCTTTTTCAGCGATGCTGGACACGAAACGGCCACGTCGATCTTCTCTCTAGCATCGTCGTCGCCGGATTGTGGACTGCAATCAACCCCACGGCTGGTTTTGCTAATGCCACAGCGCTGTTCTTGCTCGGCGCGATCATCATCTACGCCGTGAGATGATGCCGCATGACCGCATTCTACTGTCCTGGCTGTTGGGCAGAAGTGCCTGAGGGAAGCAGCACCTGTCCCGCCTGTGGGCGATCCCTTCTTGCGGGCAACGAGGACTTTATAGACAAGCTGATTGCCGCTCTGCGCCACCCCGAACCAACGCGGGCCGCGCTGGCCGTGCAGATCCTTGGCAGCATGCTTTCAGAGCCGCGCGCAATCCTGCCCCTGATCGATCTCATCGGCAGCGCTCAGGATGCCTATGTGCTCAAGTACGCAGTTGAGGCCCTGGGGCGCTTTGCGGATGCACGCGCCGCACCGGCCCTCAGGCAGTTGCTGCTCACTCCCACGACACCGCTGGTAGTGCGCATAGCCAGTGTTGATGCCCTGGCGCGTTTGAGCGGTGAGGCGGCGCAGACGGCTCTGGCACTCGCTCTGAGAGATCCCAATGCTACGGTGCGCCAGCATGCGCGTGAAGCGCTACGGCAACGAGTATGAGCTTTGCCTCGAGTCCTGCCCTCCAGTGCACCGCGCAGGTTGTCGCGAGTTCTCGAGAGATCTGGCACTGACGCCAGTTGTCGTTCCAGGAACTGCCCTGCGGCCAACCCTGCACCCCGTTTCTGGCTCTCGGCTACCTCAGGCCAACTAAGTACTGACACGTTGGGTTTGACAAGCTTGCCAAGCTGTGCTATATTAGCCGAGGTCTGGGAAGTGAAAGAATTCACAATTGCACAGGCAGCACGTGGCTGTCACTCCGACCCGGCGCCCGTATTCCACCTATTCAATTCGCCCAGCAGGGCGCCGGATTGTTGCAGGCCCACGTCTACTAGTAGAGGCGTCTCTCTTGAGGATGGTTAGGCTCAGGGGCTTTCGGCATGTCTGGATTCTCCCCTGTGTGCGATTCGCAGCGACTACATTCATAGGCAGAAGGAGGGACTCGTGAACGTTGAAATCAAGTCACCAGTACCGAGCGACATCGAAATCGCGCAGGCAGCGAAGATGCGCCCGATCCGTGAGGTAGCCGAGGAGCTGGGCCTCACGGAAGACGACATCGACCTCTATGGGAAGTACAAGGCCAAGGTCCATCTGAACGTGTTGGAGCGCATGAAGGACCGCCCCAACGCCAAGTACGTCGACGTGACCGCCATCACCCCCACTCCCTTGGGCGAAGGCAAGACGGTGACCACCATTGGAGTCAGCCAGGGGCTGCACTACATCGGCAAGAAGGTTTTCACCTGCATCCGCCAGCCATCGCAAGGACCCACGTTCGGCATCAAGGGCGGAGCGGCTGGCGGCGGATACGCCCAAGTGGTGCCCATGGAAGACTTTAACTTGCACTTGACCGGCGACATCCACGCTGTGGGCGCCGCGCACAACCTGCTGGCAGCGGCCGTGGACGCCCGTATCATGCATGAGGACGAGCTCAGTGATGAGAAGCTCCTCAAGGCCCTTTGTCCCGCCGGGACGTTCGCTCCCTGGATGTACGCCCGACTGAACAAGCTGGGCATCAAGGCCGAAAAGCCGTCCGATCTCAGCCCAGAAGACCGCCGTCGCTTCGCGCGTCTGAACATTGACCCCTATGCCATCACCCTGAACCGCGTGGTGGACATCAGCGACCGTGCGATCCGCAACATCGTACTCGGTCTGGGGACCAAGGACGATGGACGGCCGCGCCAGAGTGGCTATGACATCACGGTGGCCAGCGAAGTGATGGCCATTCTGGCACTTGCCAGCGATCTGAAGGACCTCAGAGCTCGAATCGGGCGCATGGTGATTGGCACAGACAGGAACAAGAAGCCAGTGACCGCTGAGGACTTGGGTGTGGCAGGAGCAATGACCGTCCTGCTCAAGGATGCTCTCATGCCCAACCTGATGCAGACTCTGGTCGGCAGCCCGGCCTTTGTGCACGCCGGGCCTTTCGCGAACATCGCGCACGGCAACAACTCCATCGTCGCCGACCAGATTGGACTGAAACTGAACTCGGGCGGCTACTTGGTTACCGAGTCTGGATTCGGTGCCGATTGTGGCATGGAGAAGTTCTTCGACATCAAGTGCCGCGCCAGCGGGCTTGTTCCGAACTGCGTGGTGATGGTGGCTTCCATCCGCGCGCTCAAGATGCATGGTGGCGGACCCAAAGTGGTGGCAGGCATCCCTCTGAACGAAGCCTACAAGAAGGAGAACCTGGAGCTGCTGGCAAAAGGTGTGTGCAACCTGGAGGCCAACATCAAGATCGCCCGCAAGTTCGGCATTCCCGTGGTTGTGGGCGTCAACAGGTTCAACACGGACACGGACAAGGAGATCGCGCTCGTCAAGGAGGCTGCCGTCGGCGCGGGCGCCGAGGGCGCCTTCATCAACCAGGCATGGGCCATGGGCGCGGCCGGCGCCGCCGAATTGGCCGAAGCCGTGGTCTCGGCCTGCGAAAAGCCCAACGGCTTCAAGTTCCTGTATCCGCTCGACATCCCGATCAAGGACAAAATCGAGATCATTGCGAAGGAAGTGTACGGCGCCGATGGCGTGATCTTTGAGGCGGCGGCGCAGGCCAAGCTCAAGCTCTATACCGAGCTGGGCTACGACAAGCTTCCCATCAACATGGCCAAGACCCACCTGTCGCTCTCGCACGATGCCACGTGGAAGGGCGTGCCCAAGAACTATATGCTGCCAGTGCGCGACATCCGCGTTTCCGCGGGCGCAGGCTTCCTGTACCCGCTGTGCGGCACGATGCGCACCATGCCGGGCCTGCCTTCCCGCCCGGTGTTTATGGATATCGACCTGGACCTTGAGACCGGCAAGGTCACAGGCCTCAGCTAGGCAACACAGTTCGGGGGCAGGGGAGATTCCCCTGCCCCCTTGCACACAAGGAGGTAGTGCACCATGGAAAAGGCCACCTTTAACGTCCCCAAGATGTATGCGGACCACCACGTGGAAGCCGTGCGCAACGCTCTTGTACCACTGCAGGGCGTCGAGGATGTGTATGCCAGCAGCGCCTTCAAGCAAGTAGTGGTCACCTACAACCCCAAACGCCTCAATCCCAGCGCCATCGAGGAGGCTCTGAAGGCTGCGGGCTATGCCCCGGGAGACGAACTGGAGCTACCCGAGATACTCGAGGGCAAGGAAGACAACTCCTCTTGGTTCACAACCATCGAGCGCATCACATGGACCAACCAACGCGATCTGGAGATGTCTGGCGACTTCCGCAAGTACTGATGCGCCCGTGAGAGCCCGGCTGGGTCGCACAGGCGCCTTGTGGCGCCAGGGGTGCATGCACCGGGCTGCCCGCACGACACCGGTTGCGGGTGAACCAGTCGAGACATGGGCCGCTGCAGCGCAACATATTAGACGCTGAGAAGGCGAGAGGGAGACAAGCCCATTATGAAAAAGATCGTCTGCGAGATAGAAAAGTGCCTCGGCTGCAGAGCCTGTCAGATGGCATGTGCGGTCGAGCATTCCACGTCCAAGAACCTGGCTCAGGCTGTGGATGAGAGCCCCTTGCCCGGATACCGTGTGATGGTTGAGTACGTGGAGGGCACACCTGTTCCACTGCAGTGCCAGCACTGCGAAGACGCCCCTTGCGTGCGCGTTTGCCCCACCCACTGCCTAGAGAAAGACCCGGTCAGCGGCATCGTGCGCGCGCATCGCGAAAAGTGCATTGGCTGCACCTGGTGCGTGCTGGTATGCCCGTTTGGTGCCGTCCGTATGCGCGCCGTGGACAAGGCCATACTCAAGTGCGACCTGTGCGAGGCGCGCCAGGCGCAGGGCAAGGGACCGGCTTGTGTGGAGGCCTGTCCCACCAAGGCGCTCCAATTCCGCGTCGTAGAGGACGTTGCCAGAGGCAAGCGACAGGAAGTCATCCGCGAGTTTCTGCTGGCGCGGGAAAAGGCAGAAGCTCCGGGCACCACCGGATCGAGGTAGGCAATGGAAGCGTCCGCGGGTACGCCTGTTCAGGTTGCGGTTGAGCGCATAGTGCAGCGCAATCACTCTGATCCGGCCATGCTGATCGCCATGCTGCAGGATATCCAAGAGGAGTGTAATTACCTACCCAAGGATGCGCTGACGCTCCTGGCTGACCTGCTTCAGGTTCCGCTCACGCGTGTGTACAGCGTGGCCAATTTCTACAGAGCCTTTAGCCTGAAGCCCAGAGGCAAGCATCTGCTTCAGGTGTGTCTTGGCACCGCTTGCCACGTACGAGGTGGGCCACAAATTCTCGAACAGATCTGCCGCGTGCTCAACGTCAAGACGGGAGATACCACCGAGGACGGGGAATTCACCATCGAAGGCGTGCACTGTGTAGGGGCGTGTGCGCTCGGGCCGGTGATCGCAGCGGATGGCGCTTACTATGGCCGCATGACTGTAAGCAAAGTCAGTTCCACGCTTACGGCCATCCAGGAGGGCCGCGCCCCAGAGACAAAGCAGGCCGCGGCCGGCAAGAAGGCGAGGGCATGATGATGGAAAGGATTGCAGGGCCCGCCGCCTTGGAGGAACTGCGCAAGTCTCTGCTAGCTGCGCGTGATCCCCAACAGCCCATGATTGCTGTCTGCAGCACCACTGGATGCGCTGCTTCCGGCGCCAAGGCCGTTTACGAGGCCTTTCAAAACGAGCTGGCCGCTCAGGGGCTGGACAAGCAAATCGCGCTCAAAGCCACGGGGTGCCATGGATTCTGCGAGCGCGGCCCGATTGTTGTGGTCTATCCTCAGCGTATCTTCTACCAACGCGTAAGCGCGCAGGACGTTCCCGAACTGGTCAAGGGCGTGGCCAGCGGTGAGGTCATCGACCGTCTGCTGTATGCCGATCCGGCGAGTGGTGAACGCATTGCTTTTGAGGAAGAAATACCATTCTACAAGAAGCAGATGCGTGTCCTGTACGCGAACAACGGCAAGCTTGACCCCACCAGCATCGAGGACTATATCGCGCTTGGCGGTTATAGCGCTCTCGCCAAGGCCCTCTTTGCCATTAGCCCGGATGGGATTATTGAGACGATCAAACGCTCCGGACTGCGCGGCCGTGGGGGTGCGGGCTTCCCTACGGGCGTCAAGTGGGAAGAGGCGCGCAAGGCCAAAGCGGACACCAAGTACGTGATCTGCAATGCCGACGAGGGTGACCCCGGGGCATTCATGGATCGCAGCTTGCTCGAGGCCAATCCGCACAGCGTGCTGGAAGGGATCGTTATCGGGGCGTATGCCATCGGTGCACACCATGGGTACATCTATGTGCGCAACGAATACCCACTGGCGATAAAGCATGTGGAGATCGCGATCCAGCAGGCGCAGCAGTGTGGACTGCTGGGCACGAACATACTGGGCTCGGGCTTTGACTTTGCTTTCGAGATCAGCCGTGGAGGCGGCGCCTTTGTCTGCGGCGAGTCCAGCGCGCTGATGCGTTCCGTGGAAGGCAGGGTAGGCGAGCCGCGCGACAAAGCCGTGCATGCTACCGAAAGTGGCCTTTGGGACAAGCCAACGGTGTTGAACAACGTCAAGACCTGGGGCAGCGTGCCGCACATCATCAATCGCGGTGCGGACTGGTTTGCAGGCATCGGCACGGAGCGCAGCAAAGGCACGATGGTCTTCTCCCTGGTGGGCAAGATCAACAACACGGGTTTGGTTGAAGTGCCGATGGGCATCACACTGCGAGAACTGGTCTACGACATCGGCGGGGGCATTCCAGGAGGACATGCGTTCAAAGCCATTCAGACGGGCGGGCCCAGCGGGGGCTGCATCCCGCAGCAATTGCTCGACCTGCAGGTAGACTATGACGCGCTGACCGAGGCCGGATCCATGATGGGATCGGGTGGCATGATCGTCATGGATGAGCGCACTTGCATGGTGGACATCGCGCGGTATTTCCTCGACTTTACCCGCGAGGAGTCCTGCGGCAAGTGCAATCCCTGCCGCGAGGGCGTCGAGCGTATGTACCAGATTCTTGTCGACATCTGTGCAGGCAAGGGACGCGAAGGAGACATCGAGCTGCTGCAGGAGCTAGCTGAAACCGTTCGAGACGCTTCGCTATGCCAGCTTGGGAAGACCGCTCCCAATCCGGTGTTGACCACCTTGCGCTATTTCCGCGACGAGTATGAGGCGCACATCCGCGAGAAGCGCTGTCCGGCTGGTGTGTGTCGCGCTTTGATCCAGTACACAGTGATTGTGGAAAAGTGCACTGGCTGCGGCGTGTGTCGTCGTAACTGCCCGCAGGAGGCCATTAGCGGGGAAAAGAAGGAGGTGCACGTCATTGACCAGAGCAAATGTATCAAGTGCGGACTGTGCGCCGACCTATGTCGCTTCGACGCCATAGGAGTGCATTGATGGAACGCCCACATCCGGTACAAAACGAATCGTTCGCCGTGACGATTGACGGCCAGGAAGCCCGAGTGCCTAGGGACACTACCGTTCTCGAGGCAGCCCGTGCGCTACAGATAGACATCCCGACCCTGTGCTACCACCCGGCTCTGGCGCCCTACGGCCAGTGCCGGCTCTGCTTGGTGGAAGTCAAGAGCGGCAAGCGCAGCCGCATCGTCACTTCCTGCAACTACCCCATCCGCGAGGACGGGCTAGTCATCGAAACGCATTCTCCGCGCGTTCTGTCCAATCGCAGAATGGTAGTCGAGTTGTTGTTGGCGCGTTGCCCCAAGGTCCCTCTAGTCCAGAAGCTGGCGGAGGAGCTGGGAGTATCCCAGCCTCGCTTCCCGACCAAGGATGAGAACGAAGACTGCGTGTTGTGCGGCCTATGCGTGCGCGTGTGCGAAGAAGTGATCGGGGCGAACGCGATCAGTTTCGTGGGACGGGGACACAACAGAAAAGTTATGACTCCTTATGACGAGCGCTCGGAGGACTGCCTGGGCTGCGGGGCGTGCGCCTTCGTCTGCCCAACGGGCGCCATCGCCATCCAGGACGTGCTGAACATGCGACGCATGGTCGATTGGCACACTGAGCTTGAACGCCAGACATGCCGTCGATGTGGAAAGCCGTTTGCGCCAGAGGTCTCGCTGGAGCGCCTGGGCAGCAAGGTGGACTTCTTGAAAGATGTACTGGAGGTCTGCCCCGACTGCCGGCGCGAGCTATTCGGCACCCAGTTCGTGGTCGGCACTCGAGTCGGGCCCGTTCAGACTGCATCAGACAAGCGAAAGAGCTACGCACAATCTCTAATTAGAGGAGGAAAGGAATGAGCGAATTTCAGAACAAGACCTGCGATCCCGCCATCCAGGACCTGCTGGCGATCGCACAGCAAGATGGCGTCGAACTCTGTTGGGAGAGGCTGGAGGCGCAACAGCCGCAATGCGGCTTTGGCCAGTTGGGTTTGTGCTGCCGCATCTGCCACCAGGGGCCCTGTCGCATAGACCCGTTCGGCGAGGGCGCGCAGCGGGGTGTCTGCGGTGCCACCGCAGACACGATCATCGCGCGCAACCTGGCGCGTATGGCGGCTGCTGGCGCTGCTGCTCACTCGGACCACGGGCGCGACATGGCCCTGACACTGCTGGCCGCGACGGAAGGACACGCACCGGACTACAAGATCAAAGACGTTCGCAAACTGATCGAGGTAGCCACGCTGCTGGGCGTCGAGACCAAAGAGCGTGACCTCAACGACGTCGCCAAGGACGTTGCCGTGAAGGCGTTGGCTCAGTTTGGGCAACAGACCGGCGAACTGGCTTACGTCAAGCGCGCGCCCAAGAAACGCCAGGAACTTTGGCGCAAGCTGGGCGTTTCGCCCCGTGGCATTGACCGCGAAGTGGTAGAGGTGATGCACCGCACCCATGTCGGAAACGACCAGTGGTACGAAAGCATCCTGCTTGCCGCGGTGCGAGCGAGCCTGGCCGATGGTTGGGGCGGGTCCATGCTGTCAACCGATATCACCGACATCCTGTTCGGATCCCCGGTGCCACTGACGGCCCAAGCCAACATGGGGGCTCTGAGCCACGACCAGGTCAACATCGTGATCCACGGACACGAGCCCGTGCTCTCTGAGATGATCCTGGCAGCAGTGAACGATCCCGAGTTGATCGTGTATGCCAAGTCCAAGGGCGCCAAGGGCATTAACCTGACAGGTCTCTGCTGCACTGCCAACGAGACACTAATGCGCCAGGGCGTGGCCACCATCGGCAACTTCCTGAGCCAGGAACTGGCCATGGTCACTGGCGCCGTAGATGCCATGGTTGTGGACATCCAATGCATCATGCAGGCCCTGGCGCCGCTCACCAAGACCTACCACACCCTGCTGATCACCACATCGCCCAAGGTGCACATTGACGGAGCCACACATGTCGAATTCGACGAACACCGCGCTCTGGAGATTGCCAAGCAGATCGTGAAGATGGGCATCGACAACTTCCCCAATCGGAAATCCGTGCACATCCCGAACCATGTCAGCGAGATGGTGGCAGGCTTCTCGCACGAGTACATCAACTATGCTCTGGGTGGGATGTTCCGCGGGTCCTTCCGGCCGCTCAATGACGCGATCATGTCCGGACGTCTGCGCGGTGCGGCCGGTGTGGTCGGCTGCAACCACGCGGCCCACTGCCATGATGAGGACCACCTGTACACTGTGCGCGAGTTGATCAAGAACGACGTGCTGGTGGTAACGACCGGCTGCAACGCAATCGGCTGCGCCAAGCACGGACTGCTCTCACCAGAAGCGGCCAAAGAGGCTGGACCGGGTCTGCGCGAAATCTGCGAGACGGTGGGCATCCCGCCTGTGCTGCATCTGGGGAGTTGCGTCGACAACACTCGCATCCTGACGGTGTTGAGCCAGATGGCCTCTGAAGGCGGCCTGGGAGACGATATCTCGGACCTTCCGGGCGTGGGCTTTGCACCGGAATGGATGAGCGAGAAGGCCATCTCCATCGGCAGCTACTTTGCCGGGTCGGGCGTCTACACCATCATGGGCGGTCGCTCCCCCATTGTCGGCAGCAAGGCGGTCATCAACTTCCTCAGTCAAGGGTTGGAGGAACGCCTGGGCGGTAAACTCGAATTCATTCCTGACCCAGAGGAAGCCATCCACAAGGCCTTGAAGCATATCGATGCCAAGCGCGCGGCCTTGGGCATTGCCGAATACGATCCGAAGCGCTTCGGTCAGAGCGGCGATGCGATGCTGCTCAAGCTGATGGAGCAGAAAGGCGCGGCATTCAACCTGTACAGCGCCAAGGTCGGCTAGCTTTCAGTGCAAATGGTTGGGGGCAGTTCATCTGCGTGACGAAACGACAGCCCTGAACTGCCCCACCAACGGCAACCACTGCAAAAGGAGAATGCACCTATGTCAAGATACATCGCAACCCGCGCCATTCGTGGGGCAAACGCACTCTGGGCAGAAGCCGATGCCATGCTCAAGGGCGCGCTCAAAAAGCTTGGTCCGGAGACTCCGGTCAAGTTCCCGAATACGGCCTACTATCTGCCCACGATTCTGGCCCTGACCGGAAAGCAGGTGGCCACACTAGGGGATATGCCAGCAGTGCTGGAGGATGCAAAGGCCCTGCTGCACCCTGTGCCAGGAGACAGGGTATGGCTGCCCTACTTGGGCGAGACGCTGGACTCCGGCATCTCGACCTTGCTCACAGCCGAGATCATCGAGGGCATCCGCTTCGCCTACGGGACCGAGCCGCAGAAGATCACCTGGGACGGCAGCTATGTTCCAACTTCCAGCTTCACGTCGCCTGACGGTGAGGAATCGGCAGGCAAGCGACTCAATGGACCGATCGATGACATCCAACTGCGCGCCTGGGGCATCCAGTTGGTGGACGGACGCATGCCGGGGTTCTGCGCCATCGTCGGCTGCGCCAAAACCAACGAGGTCGCCGTACAAATCGTACGCGAGCTGCAGCAACGCAGCATTCTGGTATTCCTGTGCGGTAACGTCAACGGGCGCAGCATCATCCACCAGTTGATGGAAGAAGGGGTGGAGATGGGGTATGACACTTACATCATCCCCTTCGGAACTGACACCCTCTCGGCCATCTACCCCATGGGCTTCGCCAGCCGCAGCGCTCTGACGTTTGGTGGGCTCAAGGCCGGCCAGACGCGCGAAATCCTGCTGTACAACAAGGCCCGCGTGTTTGCCTTCGTGCTGGCTCTGGGCGAGGTGGACGACCTGAAGTACGCAGCGGCGGCAGGCGCCATCAGCTATGGCTTCCCAACCGTAGCGGACACGGTCATCCCCCAGATTCTGCCCACAGGCGTAACCTCGTACGAGCACGTCATCAGCATGCCATTTGACGACATCGAGGCCGAGAACGATCT
>Ga0209609_10002276_pt1 | contig 11021 bp, 9 predicted proteins | sample LakKivw325mmetaG_FD_184136 | JGI IMG/M metagenome (GOLD analysis project Ga0209609, IMG submission 184136) | Anoxic lake water microbial communities from Lake Kivu, Rwanda to study Microbial Dark Matter (Phase II) - Lake Kivu water 325m metaG... | ecosystem: Environmental > Aquatic > Freshwater...
GGTGGGCTCGTCGGCAAGCAGTAATCTCGGGTCGTTGACAAGCGAGCGGGCGATGGCGACACGCTGCATCTCGCCGCCGGAAAGCTCGGTCGGCCGGTGGTTCATCCGCTTCTCCAGTCCTACGAGCTTCAGCAGTTCCTTCGCCCTGACCGTCCCCGGTTTCTGTGGTTCCTGCCCCGTCCCCAGAACCCAGTCCCCCGAGCCCTTCCGTGCCCTGCCCCACATCTTCGGCATCAGTACGTTCTCAAGCGCGGTGAGCTGAGGCATCAGGTAGAACTCCTGGAACACGAACCCAACGTTGCCGCGGCGCAGGGCATCCAGGCCTCGGCGGCGGGACAGGTCGTTGCCGAGAACCTCAAGCGTGCCCGAAGTCGGCCGGTCCATCAGTCCGGCAAGGTTCAGAAGCGTTGTCTTGCCCGCGCCTGAATGTCCGAGCACGCCGACAAACTCGCCCTGCTTGACCTCAAGGTCAATTCCCTTCAGCGCGCGGATGGTCTCAGCGCCCCGCCGGTATTCGCGGGTCAGGCCCCGGGCGAAGACAGCGGAAGTGGTCGAGCGGTCCGGCGGCCCAGCGTCCCAGCGAGGACCGACCGACCCTTCCGCTTCTTTCACTTGACCGCTAGGCCACTTGACCACTTTTCCTCACTCGGTTTTGATCGCTTCCACCGGCCTGATGCTCGCGGCCCGGAACGCGGGATAGAAACCCGCTGCCAGCCCGAGCAGGATGGAAAGACCGATGCAGAGGGCAACTGTCGCAGGCGACAGCCCGATGAGCGAACCCTTGGGCGCGTAGGGAATCATGCCGCGGATTAGAGCCTCGACCAGCCGCGACGACCCTACCGCGACAACTACACCGGTCACGCCACCGGCGACCGTTGCGAGAATTGTTTCGGCCCAGACCAGCTTGAACACGTCGGACCGCGAGCCGCCCATCGCCTTCATCATGCCGATTTCCCTGGTCCGCTCGAACACTGCCATCAAAACCGTGTTCAGCACACCTACGCCGCCCAGCACGACCGCAATCAGTATGACGGCGGACACGAATATCTTGGTCGAGGCCATCAGTTGGCCGATGGTGCCGAGCAACTCGGACAATGGGAACACGTTCATGTCAACTTCGCTTGAGCGCAGCGACGCGACCAGCTCGGCGGTCTTGTCAACGTGCTTCGCCTTGACCAGAATGACCACCAGCTTGCCCTCAAGCCCTGAGATGCGCTGGAGCGTCTTCCGAGGCAGGAACACAAACCCGTCGTCCTGGGTGTTAGTCCGGCTCACCACGCCGGAAACCACCAGCCGCACGTTCTTGTCCGGTAGTGTCCACTCGTCTCCCGGTTTCAGCCCCATCTCCTGCGCGAACGTCGCCCCGAGAATCACGCTTGAGTCGGAGTTGAACCAGGAGCCGCTGATACGCCAGGCCGGCCTGAGCTTCATGTAGTCTTCGTCAATGCCGAGCAGGATGATGTTTCGCCCGCCTTCGGCAAACACCGCGTCCATGATAAGGCCCGCGGCTTCGGCCACGCCCGGGTCGGCCTTGACCTTGTCCAAGAGGCCCTCGTCCATATACCGTGGCCACTTGCCGCCGTGCAGCGCGATGGTCGCTGCCTCGTACGGACAGCCCTTGGGCACGACCATCACGTGCGCGCCGAGCGCGCCAAGCTCACCCTTGAGCCGTTCCTGGTACCCGCGCTGGAACTCAAACAGTGAATAGAGCACGGCGATGGCGATGCCGACACCCATCACCGTGAGGATTGTCCTTGTCGGCCGGCGCACCAGGTTCTTGAACGCCAGATAGAACCAGCTCATTCCTTCCTCAACGCCTCGATTGGCCGCAGCCGGGCGGCGCGCAGGGCCGGGTAGAAACCCGCCGCCACCGCAATGCCCAGCACGAAGAGCATCACCAGCAGAAATGACCCCGGTTCAAGCGCGACCACGCTGCCCTTCGGCGCGAGCGGCAGGAACCGCTTGACCAGGCCTTCGAGCAGACGGGCGCCGAATAGCGCAACGACCAGTCCGCCGGCTCCGCCCAGAAACGACAGCATCAGGGTCTCAAGCCACACCAGCCCGAACACATGGGTCCGGCCCGCGCCGGTCGCCCGCATCACGCCGATTTCCCTGGTTCTCTCGAACACCGACATCAACACGGTGTTCAGCACGCCCAGGGCCGAGATGACGATGATGATGAGCACAATGGACAGGAGCAGTGACTTGGCCGCACCCATCAAGGTCATCATCGTGCCCAGGAGCTCGCCCATGGTAATAACCTCAGCGCCCTTGATATTGCCGAGCCTCGACGTCACCACCGGTGCATCGTCCGGATTCACAAGCCTGATGGAAATGGCGGTCAGTTGACCGGGCTTGGAGAACATCTCCTGCGCAGTGGCAAGCTGGATGTAGAACATCCCGTCGTCCTCGGTCCCGGTCGGTTCGAGAATCCCCACGACATCGAGGGTTCGGTCCATCTCCGGCACGTAAATCTGGTCGCCGACCTGGGACAGCTCAATCTGCGCCACGTCCGACCCGATGAGCACGTCGTTCGGCCCGGACAGGAACCGGCCCTTGATTCTCCACCAGTTCTTCAGCCTGAGTGTGGTCGAGTCAATGCCGACGTAGATGTCGGTCCTGCCTTCCTCGGGCCGCACGATGCCGCTCATGAAACTCGGGGCGGCAATCTCGATTTCCTTGACCTTGAGCACGTCGTCCAGCGCTGAAGCCGGGAGGTAGCTCGGTATCTTGCCGCCCTTGAGTATCAGCGAAGCCGCCTCGTACGGGCACCCGACCGGCACAACCAGCATGTGGATGCCCATGGACTGCAACTGGCTCTTGAGCGCGCGCTCGTACCCGCGGTTGAACGAAACCAGGGTGAACAGCACCGCGACCGCCACGGTCATGCTCGCGAGCGTGAGTATCGTCCTGGTGCGGTGGGCGAACAGGCCACGGAACGCGAACTTGAGGAAGCTCATTTCTCCGCCTTCTGCTCTCCGCTCCCCGCTGCATTGCCGTAGTACTCGTCATAGACCACGAGCAGCTTCCTGACTGCAGAGGCCACAGCCTGCGACGCCTTCTCCGCACCCTTTGCAGCAGACTTGAGTGAGCCTACGTCATTCGATATGCGGAATTCGTCATTGGCCCTCATGCCCTTGAACTGGCCCAGGAAGGCCGCTGATCTGAGGGCTGCCTTGGCCTTTTCCCGGTCGCGCTGGACGCGCACCGCCTTGACCTTTGCCCCGGAGTCGTCCTCGATGACCGCCACCACCACTTCGATTGCACCGAACTGCCCTTTGCCGGCGTGGGTCATCACGGTCCCGACCCGCTTCTTGTTCTGAAACACCGGGAAGAACTTGAACTGGGTTTCGTCCGGGTCGAGCGCAGTGCCCAGCCGTTTCTCGATTCGCGCCTGGCGGTCCTTGTTGACGTCCTCGAATACCGTCTTGTACGTGCCTGAGCCGAAGACCGCGGCAATGTCCGCATCCGGCGCGCGCCACACACACAGCGCCGCAGAACCGGTCTGAACCAGGAAGAGCAACATGGCCAGGCCCGCTGTCCGTGTCCGGTTGTCATTCCGAGCGCGCCGCAGCGAGATTCCTCCGCTCCGGTCGGAATGACAGGACGCCGCGGCGTGTCGAGGAATCTCGTCTGTCCGGCATCGGCTTGCCATGCTAGAAGCTGGCAGCAAGTTGGACCGCCGCTGACCAGTTGCGTTCATTGCGCGTCCTTGTGTTTAGGAAATCAAGCTGGTACACGGCCTCAAGCTCCAACAGCGACACCTGCTCGGGCCGGACCGTGAGCCCGACTGAGAGGTTCCGCGCCGAGCCTTCCTGAGTGTGCCAGCCGTCATATTTGGCCAGGGGCTCAAGCCAGTCGAACACCGCGTACCGGGCCTCGGCGTAGTATCCGAAGGCGTTAGCCGAGCTGAGGCTTGAGTCGCGTCCCGCGACCGCTTCCAACCTGAAGACGGCAGGCCCCCAGGTGGTGGTGTTGTCAAGACCGAGCCGGTACTTCATTGCGGAGGTCTGGGGGCCTGCCATCGTATTGTCAGGACTGTCCAGGCTCCAATAGGGCAGCTTGCCTGCCAAGACGCTCAGCCCGACCGCCAGGTCTGCGTTACCCAACAGAAACGTGGGCGCAATCCTCATTGTTACTAGTTTGTCCTTGTCGCCGTCTGTGGCGAAAGGACCGTTTCCGTTGGATACCCACAGCCGGTAGGCGGCCGGGCCGAGTGTACCGAGCAGGCCCGCACCGGGGTCAAGTCGAAGACCGAGCACCCGGGCGTAGGAGGTCTGGACTATCTGCCGATGAATGTCATAGTCTGCCAGGAGCCCGAAAGGCACCGGTGCCTGGCCCACCTTGAACGTCGGCCAGCCGAGCGCGGTCGGCACCAGCACATAGGCCTCGCCGAAATGGAAACCTGAGGTCCATCCCGGCATACTTGTGCCCGCGCTCAATTGAATCGCCGCGGTGAAGATGTCCCGGGTTTCGCTTGAAACCTGGGCCTGGACGTTCGCCTCTGCGCCCATCAGCATGAACGAGCTCATCATTTCGTCCATCTCGTACCTTGTGTACACCGAGCCGCCAAGCTGAGTCCGCACCGAGGCCGACGCGACCATCACGATACCGGCAGCGAGGAGGGCAAGTCTGCTCTTCATTTCTTTTCCTCCTCGTGCGGCCTCGAGACCGAATGGATGACCGCAATTACGCCGGCAACGGTCAGGCCGGCGAACAACACCAGCCACACCAGGTTCATCAACCAGTGGGCACTAGCATTGGGGCACATCGCGGCACATAAGAGCACGGCGCGTGCCCAAGAATGCTTTGAGACTAACCATCGCACCTGCGACCGTTAGGTTTTCGGAGTTCGAGCCGCGGCGCGGCGGCTGTCTGCTATCCTACAGTTGTTGTCTGTATTGAAACAGGCTCAGGCGAGGCCGTGCTTCTTCATCCGGTAGATGAGAGTCGCGCGCGAGATGCCAAGGAGACGAGCCGCCTGGGACTGGTTGCCGCCGGTTTTCTTGAGCGCGGCCTCGAGATGGTCACGTTCGACCGTGTCCAGCGGGGCAATGACCGACGCGTCTGACCTGTCTGACACGTCCGACAGTCTCATCAACCTGTCCGCGATGTGCTCGGCCCTGAGTGTTCGTCCCTGACTCAGGATGAGCCCGGACTCGATGACGTTCTGCAGCTCCCGGACGTTGCCCGGGAAGTCGTGCTCTGACAGGAGCGCCAGCACTTCGGCCCCGGCTACTTCGGCGGGAAATCCTCGTCGTTCGAGGTACTTCGCGACAAGCTCGGGAATATCGGTACGGTGCTCCCGCAACGGCGGCAGCCTTAGCAGAAACACGTTCAGCCGGTAGAACAGGTCTTCCCGGAACGCACCCCTGGCTACGCACTCGCGCGGGTCCTGGTTCGTGGCACTGATAATCCGCACGTCAACGTGCCGCGTCTCGGTGCCGCCGACCGGCTGCACCTCGCGTGCCTCAAGAACCCTGAGCAGCTTGACCTGCAAGTCCTTCTTCGTTTCGGTCACTTCATCCAGGAAGATTGACCCGGAATCCGCCTGGACGAACCTGCCGTCCCGGTCGCTCATCGCGCCGGTAAACGCGCCCTTCTTGTGCCCGAACAGCTCGGACTCGACGAGGTTCTCCGGTATCGCGCCGCAGTTCACCGCGACGAACGGCCCGCCGGAGCGCGGACTCAAGGTGTGTATCGCCCGGGCCACGAGCTCCTTGCCGGTCCCGGTTTCGCCGACAACCATCACCGCCGCCGTGCTGGGCGCGGCGAGCCGGACCTGTTCGCGCACCCGCTCCATCGCCGCGCTGGAGCCGATTATCGCGCCGAGCCCGTACTGCTCCTCCATCCGGCGTCGGAGCCTCTGGTTCTCAAAGGCGAGGTCGCGCATCCGGAGCGCGTTGGCCGCCAGAGCCTTCATCCGGTCGTTCTCGAAGGGCTTGGTGATGTAGTCGAACGCGCCCAGCTTCATCGCCTGGACCGCGGTCTGGACCGTGGCAAACGCGGTCATCATCAGCACCGGCACGTCGGGGCGCAGCTCTCTTGACAGCTTCAGCACTTCCAGCCCGTCCCCGTCCGGCAGCTTCAGGTCGGTGACGACCAGGTCATGGGCCTGTGACGCGATGCTCGCCTTCGCCTCGGCAAGTGAGGCCGCGACCTCGACCTTGTCGCCTGCGTCCTCCAGCAACAGCCTGAGCACGCGCGCCAGACCGGCGTCATCCTCGACCAGCAGTATCTGGTGGCTCATGGATAAGGCCCATAGGGCATGTAGGTCCTATGCCAGCGGCAGCACGACCGATGCGCTTGTGCCTTTGGCCGGTCCGCTCTCTAGAATCAGCCTGCCGCCGTGCTCCTGGACGATACGTTGTGCTATCGCCAGTCCCAGCCCGGTGCCGCCCTGCTTGGTGGTGAAGAACGGCTCACAGGCTCGCTTGAGCGTGTCGGCGGACATGCCCGGTCCGGAGTCTTTGACCGACGCCTCGAGCTGCCGGCCGACGGCGCTCACTGAAACCTCGAGGTGGCCGCCCTGAGCGCTGACCTGTACCGCATTGAGAATCAGGTTCAGGAGAACCTGCCGCAAGAGGTCGGGGTCAACGTTGGCGTCCGGCTCGTCCGGCGCGAATTTCCGCTCGACCCTGACCCTTTTCTCGGCGATGACCGGCGCGAGCAGCTCAAGGCACGAAACGATAATCCGGCTGAGCTTCTGTCGCTGCTGCCTTGGCGCGGCCGGCCGCGCGTACTGCAGGAAATCGTTCACCACCTTGTTCAGCCGGTCCGCCTCGCTCACGACTAGTCCGGACAATTCGCTGCACCTTGGGTCAGATGACGTCTGCATCAGCTCCGCCGAGCTGCGGATTGCCGCCAGCGGGTTCTTCACCTCGTGCGCCATACCGGCCGCCATCTCACCCAGGGTCTTCAGCCGCTCGGCGCGGCGCAGCGCGGAATCTGCCCGGCGCTGCCGGTCAGCGAGTATCCCGGTGACCGCGCCGATAGCCAGGTACAATGGAATCTCAAAACGCGCCTCACTGGCCTGGACGTGCAGCAGATGGATGGACAGCAGAACGTGCGGAAGGAACAGGGCCGAGACTGCGCCGGCGGTAATGAGTCCGCCCCGCAGCCCGTACCGGAATCCGGCCAGGAGTATCGGCAGGTAGTAGAGCCGGCGAAACAGGTCGTGCCAGAACGGGTCAGCGGTGCTGGCCAGGTAATGACCGGCGGTCAAGACCGCGACCGACGCGACGATTATCCACAGCTCCGGCTGCTTTACGGTCCTCATCCAGTCAGTCTATGGCCGCCGGCAGTCGCGGTCAAATCGCGCGGGCTTGACGGCCGCAGCCGGTAGAGGATAATGGCCCATGCGTGAAAGACTACCTGAAATCGGAAAGATCTCCCAGCAGGTGTTCGAAGAACTTATCTTCCCCCGTCTCGGAGCGAAGAGCCGTAACGTCCTGGTCGGCCCGATGCACGGCGTGGACGTCGGCATCATCCGGGTCGGCAACCGGGCGCTGGCCCTGACGACCGACCCGGTGTTCATCGTGCCGGAATACGGCTGGAAGCGCGCGGCCTGGTTCGCGATTCACATCCTCCTGTCCGACGTCGTGACCAGCGGCCTGGCCCCACGCTACCTGGCGATTGATTTCAACCTGCCGATGGCTATCAACGAGGAACAGCTCGAGGTCGTCTGGAAGACAATCCACGCTGAGTGCCGGCGCTACGGCGTGGCGATTGTCACCGGCCACACCGCCCGGTACGAGAACTGCGGATACCCGATGGTCGGCGGCGCGACCGTGATTGCCGAAGGCGGGCTGGCGGATTACGTGTCGCCCAGGTTCTGCCGGCCCGGGGACCGCATCATCGTCACCAAGGGACCGGCGGTCGAAGCCTCCGGCATCTTCGCCACGATGTTCCCGGACCGCATCGCCGCGAAATACGGCCCGGCATTTGCCAGGCGCGCCGAGAAGCTGTTCTACCAGATGTCGGTAGTCGAGGATGCGCTGGCTGTGGTCGGCGTCGGCACACGCTCGAAAGGCATCACCGCGATGCACGACGCGACCGAGTGCGGGCTCTGGGGCGGGCTCTATGAAATGGCCCAGGCCGGCGGCTTCGGGGTCAGGGTCGAGAAAAAGAGAATCCCGGTCCTGCCCTGCGTGACGGAAATCTGCTCGATGTTCGGCATTGACCCGTACAAGTCCATCAGCGAGGGCACGCTCATCGCCATGTGCCGGCCCCACCGGGCCGCGGCCGCGCTGGCCGCGCTCAGACGCAGGAGGATTCCGGCCGCGGACGTCGGCGAGGTGACCAGGCGCGGGATGGTGCTGGTCGAAAACGGCACGGAAAAGCGGCTTGAGCACCCGGTCGTTGACCCGTTCTGGCAGGCGTTCTACCGAGCGCTCAAACCCGTCTGATTCCTGCAAGAAGGCTGCGGGGCGGCACCAGCCGCCCCGCATTTTGCCGCCCTTTGTCTAGTGTGCAATTACCAGGCGCGTCGTCCTGACCTGGCCCTCACCCGCGACCCGGAGCGAATAGGTGCCGGCGCTCAACCTGCGCAGGTCAAGTCGGACACTCCCCATGTCCTGCCCCGCCGCGAGCACCCGCTGCAGCACCAGTCTGCCCTGGGCGTCGTAAACACTCACTGACTTCGTATCCTGCATACCTGCGAACCTCACGGTCGTGAATCCGGTCGCGACCGGATTGGGTCCGACCGTAACGCTCGCCTGAACTCTCCCGCGTTCGGATTGGACCTGACCGGCAACCGGCTGCGGCCGGCCGTGAAGCGACTCTACCGGCGGCATCACATACCGCCAGAATTCCAGGGTCTTGTTGCCCTTGAGCGCGTACAGCGCACGCGCGGTGACGCAGCCGACCATGTCCGAGCCCTGTCCGACGCTCACCGCGGTCCGGCTTGACCCCAGTCCCGGCATCGGCTCGTATGCTGTCCAGCCCCGGCTCTCCGGGTTAAACCGGAAGAACTGACCGGTATTCCCGGCCTTGAGCGACCACAGTGCGCCGTCGCTCCACACTCCCGAGCTGCCTTCCTTGCTGCGCTTCGCCTTGTACGGGCCCTGGGGCGGGAAGAACGGCATGCCCGGCAACTGCCCCTGCCACGCGTCGGCCTCAAGGTCATAGACCCACATCTCGTGCACCGCGGCCTTGTGCGCGTAGATATGGGACGCGCCGTCGTACACCAGCCAGGAACCGTTGGCCCACTTGGCCTTGGCCCCGGCCGGCGCGTTGCCGAGTACCTGCCAGGTCCGCGCCTGGACGTTGTACCGCATAAAGTCGCAGCCCGGACCCTTGAGCAGGTAAACATAGTCCAGCCCGAACTGCTCGACGTGAACCATGTCGGTGCCGGTCTTCACCTTCCGTTCGCTGATACCGGCGGGCACGTCCGGCAGGCGGCTCCAGGTGTTCGCCCTGATGTCGTACTGCCAGAATTCGAACGTGCTCGAACCGCGGACCACGAACAAGTGGCCTTTGCCGTCGGCCACCGCGCGCGCGCCCCGGTTGCAGGTGAACGGCGACCGGGCCAGACCGCGCCAGCCGCCGGTCGCCGGGTTGTAGGAGTAGAAGTCGCCGGTCTTGCTGCCGCGAGCAGCGTACACCAGGCCGGTGCTCGGGTCATTGGCCAGCCACGCGCCGGCCCGAACCGTCTTCTGGTTCATCTCAAGCGGGAGAGACCGTACCTCTTCCCAGCCCCAGCGAATCTGCGGCGCATGCTGGGCCGGGATGACGTCGAACCAGCCCAGCGCCGAGTTGTCGGAAAGGTCCGCGTCGTTCGGAACCTCAAGACTCGCGCAGACGATGCGCTCGCCGCCGGCCGGGTCCGCGGTCCAGGCCGGCAGGCCGACCAGCCTCGACTCGCCCGCCGGCACCGGCGCGACCACGGCCGACTGGCGGTAGAACTCGGTAGTGCCGTCGCCGATGGTCACCAGCAGTCTTGACTCAAGCTCCACATCCCCTTTGTTGCTGACGAGCACGACCGGCTGGACGCTCGAGCCCGAGCAGACCTCGCCGACCGGCGCGACAATCTGTTCGACCGCCATGTTGGCCGCCGCGAAGGTGACGCGCAGATACGGCCGGAACCGCTCCGCCTCGTACCCCTTGGCATGGCCCTTGGTTTCGGTCTCGTCCGTCTTCCGGAGTCCGAACGCGACCCAGTCCTGAACAAGGGCTGCGGAGATGCCGGCCAGGCCGTCGGCATTCAGCTCCCGCTCGACCCAGCCCTTGTCCGAGACCAGCTCGGGCGCCACGACCGTGCCGGTCGCTATGGCGTCCCAGAGTTGAGTCGGCTCGGCCGCCACCGGCTCGCAGCCAACCAGGGTTACGCACGTGGCTGGAGCCGGGTCGCTCTGCGCGACCACGTAATAGAAAAGGCTCGCGCTCAGGATGACCGCGTCGTCCGGGATTTCGGCCAGGTTAATCTTCACCCATCCCTGCCACTTGTCATCCGGCGGGTCCTTCCCATACATCAGGTCGGCGTTGTGCTTTGAGAATCCCTGCTGGCCGTTCATCACCCGGCCGGTCCAGTACTGCTCGTGCTGCGGGTAGAAGTCGTCGGTCATCGAGCCCTGCGCCATAACGAACAGGCCGCTAACCAGCAAAGCAGCCAGCGCCAGAATCACTACGCCTTTCACTTGCTCCTCCTTGAAACACCCGAATCTTCGCGGGTGTGTTCCGTCTGCATCCCGCCCCCAATTGCTTGGGATAGAGGTATTGGCCCGGGCCCTGAGGTCCGGGCGTGTCTCATCTGGTCAAAGGGCGGCTTCATTGCCCCTGTAGCAGCAATGGTCATGCCAGCCCGACACGGAAGCCACGCCCACGCTGGAGTCACCGCGCTAACCACTTGAAATGCTGACTGTTATTCGTCGAGAAACAACCTGGAGTCAAGGCAAATCATCAGCGCTGGGCTGTTACAGATGCACTCAACATGTAGCATGCAGGCTGAGACTGTCTCATCCGGTGACACACAGGCGTCGTCACGGCATCACCGACCCCCTTTGGACCGCTACCCCCCGACC
>Ga0209609_10002278_pt1 | contig 11020 bp, 11 predicted proteins | sample LakKivw325mmetaG_FD_184136 | JGI IMG/M metagenome (GOLD analysis project Ga0209609, IMG submission 184136) | Anoxic lake water microbial communities from Lake Kivu, Rwanda to study Microbial Dark Matter (Phase II) - Lake Kivu water 325m metaG... | ecosystem: Environmental > Aquatic > Freshwater...
CCACCCAAGCTGCATGAACTATCCCCTTCGAGTCGACTACAGCGGCTACTTCCGACTCCGCTCTGTTAGACGAGGTAGTTGCGGAATTCGGCTCCACGTGAATCGGACTGGCAACAACCATGGGAATACCTAATGATACCGTGACAAGGACTAACCAGACAGCAAGGATTCGTGAACTGAGCAAGCCCGTGCGCTCACGTCAGGGATGTGAATCGTTACCCTATCAGCTTTTTGCAACAGCGATTCCGACACCCTTTTGGCTGGATCAGGAACTAAGCATAGCGGGGCAATGATGAGAGCTGGTATTGGAGAAACTTGTGATCGTTGAAACCAGAACCGAGCCCTATCTTATGTGACATCTTGATGAACCGCAACGTTTATTTTGGGTCCGAAGGGTGACATCGAAAGACTCTGCTACCGGTCCTCTGGAGCAAGCTACGGCTCGCAGCCAAGAAGGTACAGGTCGTCTTGAGGAAAAGTGGATGGGCCTACGAATACGCGTTCAGAGAAGAGGGCGAGGAGGCACTGTATTCAGGGCACATATCTATCGGAGAATCGCTCCTGCCTCGTATCCCCCATTGACACCCACAGACAGTGCCGGGCGAGTGGATGGTACAATTGTCGACATCATTCACGACCCAGGCCGGGGGTCACCGTTAGCCTTTGTGCAGTTCTCCGACGGAAAGTCGTGTTGCCTCAACGCTCCAGAAGGGATCTTAGTCAGCCAGACAGTTTCCCGGGGCGCCGAATCATCCCCTGAAATCGGCAACATACTTCCAGTAGGCAAGATACCCGAAGGAACAATGATCTCCAGTATTGAAAGAGAACCGGGGGACGGCGGCAAGATGGCAAAAGCCTCAGGCAGCTACGCGATGGTCGTCGCACACAGAGCAGGCAAAACGGAACTACGGTTGCCTTCAGGAACCTCGGTTTCTGTGCCGGACAACTGCAGAGCCACGATCGGTGTCGTGAGTGGTGCAGGCCGCACTGAGAAGCCGTTCATGAAGGCTGGAGCGAGAAGAGCTTGGCTATTGCCGAAAGGGCGACTGTGGCCCATTACGAAGGGACAAGCCATGGTTGCAGCTTCGCACCCGCATGGTGGTGGCCGTCACAAGCACGCTGGCAAGCCGACGACTGTCGGTAAGAACACGCCTCCGGGACGTAAGGTAGGACTAATAGCAGCCAGACAGAGTGGCCGGTCGAAGAGGAGGATCCGCACGGAGTAGACTGAATTGACGCTGCTAGATCCTCTGGCCAATGCACTTTCCACAATCAGTAATAATGAACGCAGGCACAAGCGGGAATGCCTTGTGTGGCCGGCGTCCAAACTGATGGGTCAAGTCTTGCGTGTGATGCAGAAGAACGGTTACATCGGAGAGTTCGAATACATCGATGATGGACGCTCCGGCAAGTTCAGAATCCAGCTCCTCGGTCGCATCAACAGCTGTGCTGTCGTGAAACCTCGGTATTCCGTCAAGTCCGACCGCATGGAGGATTGGGAGAAACGATTCCTGCCCTCAAAGGAAGTGGGGCTGCTAATCGTAAGTAGCCCAGGCGAGGTTATCTCACAAAGGGACGCAAAGGAACGCAAGGTCGGCGGCAGACTGCTAGCATATGTATACTAGATGATTGACGGGAGTGGACTGAAGATGGTCAAAGGCTCGCAATACAACCTGTCGTACCGAAGAAGAAGGGACGCAAGAACCGACTACGGCAAGAGAAAACGCCTAGTGTTATCCGGCCTGCCTAGACTGGTTGTGCGGCCTGCTAACAAGCACGTTACAGTCCAGGTGGTCGAGGCGAAAGCCACGGGAGACTTGGTCCTCGCCTCTGCGCACTCATCTGAGTTGAAGAAATACGCTTGGAAGGGCGCGGGAGGGAACGTTCCTGCCGCATATCTCACAGGACGCTTGGCTGGGTACAGAGCCAAGAGCAAGGGAATCGCGAAGGCAGTACTAGATGTGGGGACAAGACCAGTCAGCACAGGATCACGATTGTACGCGGCAATGAGCGGAGCCGTGGACTCCGGAATGGAGATACCTCACGGCGACGACACGATTCCAGTCAAAGAACGGCTACGAGGAGAGCACATAGCAGCCTACGGCAAACTGCTTTCCGAGAAACCCGACTTGTATCAAAAACGCTTCGCTACCTACTTGAAGCACAAACTCAAACCCGAGGAAATCCCGGCGCATTTTGACGAAGTGACCGAGAAGATTGCACATTCCTTTGAGAAGAAGGCCTGAAGATAATTGAGCAAGAAAACGAAGGCGGCACATCCGCGTCGAGAGAAGAAGGCCGAGAAACCTGCAAGGAAGACTGCAAAGCCACGACGCGCCCCCCCGAAGGTTCCTCCATCCAAACCAACCGAGAAACCAGTCGAAAAGCAACAAGAGCCTGCTGAACGCTACCTTGTCGCGATCCGTCTCGACGGCACACCAAACGTCAAGCATCCTGAAGAGCTCACGCTTAACTCACTGAGGATGAAGAGCCGATACAGTACAGTCCTGCTCCGAGACGACCCGTCTGTAAGAGGGATGCTCCAACGCATCAAAGACCACGTCACTTGGGCTGAAGCAAGGAAAGAGGACATCCAGCTACTGCTATCAAACAGAGCAAGAACGCCTAGTGGTCTGGGGTTGACTTCGAAGCTCGTGAAGGAGAAATCGGACCTTTCAGGGATGAGTGAACTTGTCTCAGGGCTCTACTCGGGCAAAGTCACATTTGCCAAATTGCGAGACATGGGCATCGAGCCATGCTTCCGGCTCCATCCGCCCAGAGGCGGGTTCCCAAGTAGTTCAAAGCGACCGTTCACCGACAGCGGCGAACTTGGCTTTCGAAAAGAAGGTTTGCACGGGCTTCTAAGAAAGATGTGCTGATCGCTCGCGGAAACAGTTCCGTGAGAATTGGCTAGTCCTTTACCAAGGATCTTATTGGGCAGAGCGTTTCTGTACCAGTGATGTCCTTAATGTTGGCAATCTCTTCCGTCACTATACGAGCAACTCTCTCAGGCACCGGCGGGACAATCCCCTTCTCGAGCTCCAGCACAGCAAGAACATCAGATTTTCCAAGCAGAAGGTGCGATTCCACGACTTCGCTGTACCTCATGACCTGATTCATTACGCCTTGGCTCTTCCCTAGCTTGGCGCTTATGAAAACGAATGCGTATGCCCGTCGCTCTGGATGAACCAAGTGCATCTCTCGCATCTTGGACATTGCCGGCACAATCGTGTTTGTGTCTCTGACAAGAGGCATCCTTCGTATCTTGTCTGTCACAACGTGAAGCATTCGTTCCCTCGGGTCAACTGGTTCTTCTTCGAAAGCCAGCGTTGCCATGATGTCCCAACTGCCGGCAAGAAGGTGAGTCTCTTTCACTTGAGGCAGCTTCATCAGGCGTTGCATGAGCGCATCTTCGCTGCCTGTTCGCGCGCGAATTAACTCGAATGCCTTGACCATTCGCGACAAAACCATCACAGCCTCAACTATTGACGTGCATCATATATGGCGTTTTCCCGCGACAGGACTACTGATACTTCCGGCAATTGTAACAGTACCATCGGCTGTACTCGTTAATCCAGGTGAGTGGCTTTCCACAAGTTGCACAATAGCTCACATGTGCAGCCTGAGTCGGCATGGTTGGGGTTCTAGGTTTTCCTCTTCTTCGAAGTGCAAGGTAAGTGACTAGTACGCCCAAGATGAAACTGCCGATCAGTTGGATCGTTCCGAAAGCTGATGCGGGAATGAGTCCACCTCCAATCGAGTTGGCCCTAGCCGCCGAGAACAAAGCATCTAGACTGTTCTTGATCGCGTCTGTGTAATTCATAGAAGAATAAGCTTCCTCCGCGCGCGTCACGCTGGCCTTGGCGGATGAGATGTCTCCCTGGTTGACAAGAATGGATGGGGTATCACCGAGTAGCTGCGCGGTCACTCGCAGCAATTGATCAGCCTGGCCGCGACCAAGTGCGTCTCGATCGAATACACTGAAGCTGTAGTCGTAGGGGTAGTATGCCATCACGGACGCGACAAAGTTCTCGGTTGGGTCGGACAGTGTCGCGAATGGATGCATGAGGCCCAGCATGTGACCAACCTCGTGTATGACTGTGTTCGTGAAGCCGAAACCTTTTCCGGGCTGACGCGGATCTGACATCCAAGTGTCTCCTCTTCTCAAGTCCTCTGTGGAGTGACTGATCAGGACAAGATCGTACAGCGCCACTCCCCAGATCGCTCTATCGAAATCTTTCGAAACTGACTCCTTGAACGTGAAACCGAACTGGTAGTCACTTGTAAACGCAAACACAAAGACAGGGATGTCAAACTCGTTCAAATCTCGTGTGACATTCATGAAATCCTTGATGTGCCCCTGGCCCTGTTCGCTAAGCCAGTACCAGACCGGCCGCGCATCTACCACCGGCGAATCCGGCTGAGATCCGTACTTGGCAGAACTTTTTGCTTCTACAACAATCTTTTGGAGGTCTGGGTAGTCGCTGATGCTCACATATCGCGTTTCGGCAGTGACATTGGCCCATGGAACCAGGGCCTGCCACTCTCTGACCGCGATGTGCTGATCGAATGTGCTCGCAATGGGGGGATCCTGCCCGCCGGTTCGGTTGTCGATGACAACGACTTTGATCTTGTATGAGTATGAAAAGTTGATCGGGTAAACGAAGTCTGGGGTGAACAGATTGCAGACGGCTCCGCTGATGTAGTCCGAGAGGAACTGGTTGAACCATGTTTTCCCGTATGTCGTCGAGCTGTCGACGGAATTAGCGGCATATGCGAGCTGTATTGGCAATTGCTCAGCCGTTTGCTCAGGTCCTGCTGACAGGTCGTCAAAGAAGAGCCTGGAATGGCCACCCCAAGCGGTCATATATCGCCGGTTCAGCGCGATTCCGAGGTCGCTATCCACGTATGTCTTGTTGTAGAAGTGTGGTGTTAGCACGGATTCCTTGCGTTGCAGCGCGAGCTCAAATTGAGCGGGTGTCGCTGAAGGAAGCCGGGTTGACAGATCAGCCAGTACGAGAACGTATCCGTTCTTGGGAAATCCCCCGTAATCGGACTCGTGCTGAACCAGCCATGCTTCTGCACCATCAGCAGGATAGTAGGTATTTGCGCTCTGCGCGGCGAAGTGGGTGTAGTTCCAATAATAGGCAGTCCTGATTTTCGAATATGAAATGTTCCAGATGACGTTCTGGCGAGGCTCCTCCTTCCCGACGGACTGGAGAAATTGAACGAATTCATCTGTGAAAGCTTTGCCGGGAAAGACGTAATCGTATGTTAGAGAGTACTCCGTGTTGGTGCCTATGCCAGGAATCTGAAACAGCTGGTATCGCATCGCGGGAGAATTCCACTTCAGATAGTCTTTGTCTATCAGTTTCTCATCGAATCCGACCAGCACCACTTTGATGTCGAACGAAGCAGTCCGTGTTGCCACAGTACTGGGAGAAGTCTGCTGGTCAGCTAGGGCACTAGGGAACGGAGAAGAGGCCACCAAAATCAGAGCAATAATCAAGAACAAGTTACGGGCTCTCAAGAGCGGATCGCTTAGGCAAGACGAACTTCGGGCTAATAAATCGCACCCAGCGCAATCATGGCGTTCCTATTCGAGTATTGGAGCCGTGTGCGAGCCGTATGGCACTAGCGCAATTGTGGCGTCTTTCCCGACGTGTCGGATCGCTCGCTCTAGAGCGCTTCTTACACTCTTCGCGCCTAAGAGCCCACATGACGACGCTTGATGCTCAGGCAATGTGGACACTAGATACGTACGGTGTTCACCTGAGACCTTCCGGAATGAATGCTCAAGCAACATGTCAATTGAGAAGAACTTCCGTGCATGCGCAAGTCGGGCTTTCAACTCGGACCCTGTCAATCCGCCTGACGGGAACCCGCCGAGTCCCCCAGAGCATTCCGCCACTAGAATGACTATTCCTTGGTCTTTGCAGATATTCGCTGCCATGACGATGCTTGAAGATGCCTCAAAAAGGGAACGATCCCACGGAGTCCCGCCAGCGCTCGAAATCACGATGTCAACCTTTCGCCGCAAGGGTGGCCTGAATATCTTTGTTGTTAGAGCGCAAGCCTGTTCGAATGTTCCCGTGAAGTCGCCTGTGAAGGCACCTGCAACTTTTCCATCTGGACGTTCCAAGAGGTGAATCGCAGAATCAATCCGCGTTGTCTGCGACGCACGAAGAAGCGCTTCATATGTCGGATTGCCTGACAGGATTCCCGGCAGTCTTTGGGTCTTTAGGCTGGGAGCGAGACACGCTTTGATAGTCTTCTCTGATGCCAGTCCAGGGATCACGAAGTTCGGTCCCCCACTGTATCCCCAGAACGGATTGATGGTAACATCCGCTACTACGCATCTGAGGTCAGCGTTCACAAATGTCTCGTTCAGCAGTATCTCGCTTCCATCCTCGAGTTGCCCTACTTTGGCAACCGGAGAGGTCCTGGTATCATGTCTAGTCGGCGTACCGAGGGGCAGTGTGTTGTTGTGAGCAGATGTCCCGCCTGACCTTGGCAGCGTCGCATCAGGGGCGCCCTCGAGCAACTCAACACTGTGAACACCGCGCTTCACCAGTTCCTCCACGAGCCGATTCGCAACCGAGGTACATGCGATCGATTTCCCATTGAATGCCACTACTGTCTTCTGGGCGTGGCTAGCGGCTTCGAGGAGGGTCTTCTCGCCCATCTGGTGCTGCAAACCAGCAGAGACTATCTCATCGATGTTCTTACTAGTCGAATCCTCAAGAGGCGACAGGTAACCAAGCAGATTCTCGTCCGGAACAGCAACCGCGACATCCGTTGCTCCATATGGCAGCCAGAACTCCAATTCTGCATCAACCGGTCAAACAGTGGGCACTATCGTGGAGGCGCTTCCATTGAGAGACGACAGAACTAATTAAAGCACCGCGACAATACCGATTCAGGTGTATAGGCGCGGTGGCCCGTTTGCGGAAAAGGAAGACCCGAGCCGCGACTGCTCGGGACCTTGAGGCTGAGCTTTCCAAGATCCTTGTGAAGACAGGCGCGACAAAGTTCGGTCTGTTCAAGCTCTCTAGCGGAAAGCTGAGCCCGTACTACATCGATCTCAGAATGATTCCCGGAGATCCCAAGGCACTCAAGACAGTGATCGAGATCTACGAGACGATGGCGAGGTCAAAGATAGGAGTCACATCCTTTGACAGAATCGCGGGCGTGCCCACAGCAGGAGTTCCGTACGCCTCGATCCTTGCCTACACACTCTCGAAACCTTTCCTGTACGTGAGAAGAGAGACGAAAACGCACGGAGGAGAAAGAAGAGTCGAGGGACAACTGTTCCCCGGAGAGCGTGTGGTGCTGGTTGACGATCTCATAACGACAGGGAAGAACACGCTGCGGGCAGCAGAAGCTATCCGAGCAGAGGGGGGACAAGTGGAAGACATCATCGTGCTAATAGATAGACAGGAGGGAGGCGCAGCCGCGCTCGCGCAGGCGCAACTAAAACTATGCGCGTTCACGACCGTCACAAGAATCGCTCGCCATCTACATGAGTTAGGAGTGATCGAGGACGATCAGTACAAAGCGATTCTCGCTCAGATCGGAAGTTGACGAATCACATTGCACGGGAGACTGATCTTGTGTGGTCTGACACCTACTCACGTTTCAGGGCGTGGATAAGACTTGAGGCAGCCGTGTAGGGATCAATCGTGCGGTTCGCTACCTTCTTGCCGTACTCTACGAAAGCTTGTGTCGTTTGCAGACCGGGTAGGAATTCGAACTCCAGCTCCTGCTTGATAGCAGCCAGAAGTTGAGCCTCACCGTCTGCAAGTCCGCGTTTAGCTATATGAGAATTCGCAACATATGCTTGATGTTCTGTAATAGCAGTTATCAGCTCATGCATTCCTTTGGGTTTGAGAGAATCTGTAAGAAGCACTTTGGGATGCCAAGGGCGTTCTGAACCGTAGGTTTGAAGCATGCTCCTGATATCGAGCAGAGTCCTGTTCGCGCCCGGCAAGTCCGACTTGTTGACAACAAAGACGTCGCCTATCTCCATGAGACCAGCCTTGAACGCCTGTATCTCATCTCCTGCTCCGGGAGATAGAACGACCACCACAGTCTGGGCCACCTCAACTATGTCCAGATCTGTCTGGCCTGCCCCAGCCGTCTCCACAATGACGTAGTTCCAAGACGCAGCATCCAGTATCCTCACAGCATCCGTAGTTGCGCGAGAGAGTCCTCCCACGGCTCCACGAGTTGCCATGCTCCTGATGAAGACGTTTGGATCTTCTGTCAGATCTTTCATCCTTATCCTGTCGCCCAGAAGCGCGCCCCCTGAGAACGTGCTGCTGGGGTCGATGGCGACAACAGCGATCTTTTGTTGTGTCCTACTTAGTTCTCTGGCCAGAGCTGCGATTAGAGTGCTCTTCCCGGAACCCGGCGGTCCGGTAACCCCGACGACACAGGCGCGTCCAGTCTGCGGAAACAACGTTCTGATTACTTGCTTGGCTGCATCTCGATCGTTCTCAACACTAGAGATCAAACGAGAAAGTGATCTTCGATCACCATGTAAGGCGTCTGCTATGAGTTGATTGAGATCTTGTTCTCTATTTGGATCCACTTGCGTCACAATACCCTAGATGTCCAGCTTTGGGGGCAGAACAAACGCAGCTCTTAGAACGACAACTTCGGTTTGTACTCACCGTAGACTTCCCTGAGAACGTTACTGATTTCCCCATTCGTTGCACCCGCCTTCACGGCGCTCAGTATGCTAGGCAGCAGGTTTACAGAGGTACTCGCGGCAGACCTTAGGTTCTGCAGGGTACGGTCGACACTCTGCACATCTCTTGAGCTCTTGAATCTCTGAAGCTTCTCAAGCTGCCTCGCTTCCGCCTTTGGGTCAACTCGATGAATTGTGAAATCCATCGTCCTCTTGTCGGTGAACTTGTTTATCCCCACAACCGTTCTATCGCCACTATCCTGACGCAGTTTTGCGTCGTACGCACTTCGCCGGATCTCATCTTGCATGTATCCTGATTCGATCGCTGCAAGAGCGCCTCCCATTGCATCTACCTTCGCGATCTCCTGATTCGCCCTCTTCTCGATTTGATCGGTCAGATACTCAACATAGTATGACCCTCCAAGTGGATCAACAGCCCTCACCACTCCCGACTCATGCGCTAGAATCTGCTGAGTCCGTAGGGCAATTTTCACTGCATCTTCCGTGGGCAGGCACAGGGCTTCGTCAAATGAGTTTGTGTGGAGTGATTGTGTGCCTCCGAGAACCGCGGCAAGAGCTTGGAGCGTAACTCGCACGATGTTGTTCTGCGGTTGCTTCGCGGTGAGGCTTTCCCCACTCGTCTGCGTGTGGAACCTCAGCATCCACGATTCCTTTGTCTGAGCGTTGAACGTGGCTTTCATGACGTGAGCCCAGATGCGGCGGGCGGCTCGAAACTTCGCGACTTCCTCAAAGAAGTCCATTCCGCAGTTGAAGAAGAAAGAAAGCCGAGGTGCGAAGGAATCCACGGTCATTCCTCTAGCCAAGCACGTCTTGACATACTCAATTGCATTCGCGAATGTGAACGCGAGTTCTTGGACAGCGTTTGCTCCGGCCTCTCTAATGTGGTACCCACTGATGCTAATCGGGTACCACTTCGGAACTTGCTTTGCACAGTAGTCAATCAGATCCGCGCTGAGCCTGAGAGAGGCGCGCGGGGGGTAGATGTACGTGTTCCTTGCGATATATTCCTTCAGAATGTCGTTCTGAGTTGTTCCTCGCAGAGCCTCGGGTGAAACGCCTCTCTCTTGGGCCACCGCCACATACATCGCCAAGAGTGTCGGGGCCGTGGAATTGATCGTCATCGAAGTACTCACCTTGTCAAGAGGAATATCGTTCAGCAAAGTGCGCATGTCCTCGATCGTGTTGATGGGCACTCCGACCTTGCCGACTTCGCCGCGTGCACGCGGGCTGTCTGCATCAAGCCCAAGTTGAGTAGGAAGATCGAACGCAACGCTCAGTCCTGTCTGTCCCTGCTGCAAGAGGTATCTGAATCGTTCATTGGTCTCCTCAGCGCTGCCGAAACCGCTGTACTGTCTCATCGTCCAAACTCTCTCCCTGTACATGGTTTGGTAGATCCCACGAGTGAATGGATACGCTCCTGGTTTGGAACCAGCAGTGGTTTCAGAGGCAGCCGGCGATCCTGAGTAACAAGGGTCTACCGGAATTCCGGACTCTGTCCGTATGTCTTTTTCTGACGCCATCTGCTATGCACGCTTCCGTAGCTTACATTCTCAGAGGGACAGCTAGAAAAAGTGCTTATAGCTTATGCCCCGGAGTTGAGACCAGGAGGCTAGGACGCGGCAATGTCCCCGTCGGGCAATACGGACTTCTGGAAAGCGACTCTGCGACAGCTGAAAGCAAGACGCAGATCACGATCAGGTACGCTCTCGAAGTCTCAGAGAAGAACTCTAGCGGCCACACAGAGGAGATGGGAAAGGAAGCTTCTGCGTCCGTGGCTCTCGGATAGCCCGGAACAAAGAAAGGTATTCGAGAATCTGTCCGGCATCACCTTGAATCGGATGTACACTCCAAGGGACACTGCGTCCAGCGATTACACTAGGGATCTTGGGTTCCCCGGAGAATTCCCATACACGCGAGGAATCTATCCGACGATGTACCGCGGCCGAACATGGACAATGCGCCTCTTCTCAGGATTCGGGGCTCCCGAGGACACAAACCGGAGGCTCCGGTACTTGCTTGAACATGGCGAAACAGGTCTTAGCATAGCCTTCGACATGCCGACACTTTATGGATATGATGCGGATCATCCTCGTGCTCTTGGAGAAGTAGGGAAGTGTGGCGTCTCGGTCTCGTCTTTGGAGGACATGGAGCACCTCTTTGCTGGCATTCCGGTGGGCAAGGTCAGTACTTCAATGACAATCAATGCCCCGGCAGCTGTGCTTACCTGCATGTATGTCGCGGTTGCGCAGAAACAAGGAGTGCAAGCTGATCAACTGAGGGGGACAGTTCAGACAGACATCCTCAAGG
>Ga0209609_10002280_pt1 | contig 11013 bp, 9 predicted proteins | sample LakKivw325mmetaG_FD_184136 | JGI IMG/M metagenome (GOLD analysis project Ga0209609, IMG submission 184136) | Anoxic lake water microbial communities from Lake Kivu, Rwanda to study Microbial Dark Matter (Phase II) - Lake Kivu water 325m metaG... | ecosystem: Environmental > Aquatic > Freshwater...
GCACCTTAAAATTAAGATTTTTATATCTTAGTCAAAAACAAAAGAATGTCAACCCTTCGACAAACTCCCCTCGGCCTGAGTTCGGGGCGAAGGCAGGGCAGGCCCTATTTTATAATCCCTCCGCCCAGCAGTTCATCACCCTCACCCGCCTTCGCTCCTGAAGAGCTTCGGCGAGGCGAGTAAAAAACCACTGATTGGCCCGGGGTTATGGCTCGCTGGGGTTTAGCCAAAATTAGTTTATAGCCCGCCCCGTAGGGTTGCCGACAGGCAACTCCTTCGGGGTGAGTAGTTGGTAGTTTGTAGATTGTAGTAAGAACAGGAGCGTGTCTGTATCTTATCTGCGCCTTTACTTTTATTGGCAGGGTTGGCTCAACGCCAGAAAACCAATTAACATTCTCGGCAATCAGCTCTTTTTTGAACAAATCTTTTTCGCTTTGAGAAACAACGAGAGTATTCTTTTTGAAATCTTTAGCAACAACAAACCAAGGACCTTGGGATAAGGGAAGGCCTTTTCGCTGGCCAATGGTGTAAAACCACAAGCCCTGGTGCTCGCCGAGCACCTCGCCGTTCTGATTGATGATTTTCCCCCTCTTTGAGCCCAAGAACTTTTTTATAAAATATTCGGCTTTATCTTTGATAAAACAAACCTCCTGCGAGTCCTTCGTTTCAGCCACTGGCAACTTATATTTTTTGGCCAATTTGCGCACTTCGGCTTTACTCGCGATTTCACCTATAGGAAACAGGGTTCTCGCCAGTTGCTTTTGATTCAACTGCCACAAAAAATAACTCTGATCCTTTTCTTCGCATTTTGCCCTTAATAATTTGTAAATTTTTGATTTTTGATTTGCATTTTTGATTTTTGCTTGCCCCGTAGGGAGTTCGCTCTCCTTCGGGGATATTTGATTTTTTATTTCGCACTTGCGCGCATAATGTCCCGTGGCAAGATAATCACAATCCAATGCCTTGGCTTTTTCAAACAGCAAACCAAACTTAATTTCTTTGTTGCAAATCACACAGGGGTTGGGCGTTCGGCCTGCTTTTAGCTCATTAAAAAAATAATCAACCACTCTTTTTTTAAAATCTCTCTCTAAATTAAGCACATAAAAATCAATATCCAAAGCGCGCGCCACCGCCCTGGCGCGCTGCTGCGCCTCAAAAGTACAGCACCTGTTCCAACCGCCGCTTTGACCATTGTCAAAAGGGGCACGCCAAAACTTCATAAATATCCCGACAACCTCATAACCTTGTTCTTTCAGCAAAGCAGCTGCCACTGCGCTATCTACCCCTCCTGAAAGAGCTACTGCCACTTTTAATTTTTTGCTTTTTTTATTTATTGCCATATAATTAACCTAACATAACAAAACCGCAATGAAAAATCAAAAAGTTCAAAGTGTTTTATTTTTAATAATTCTGGCCGTCGTTTTGGCGCTTTTCTTGCTTTTATTAAAACCCTATCTGGGCATTATCGTTGCCAGCGGGGCCTTGGCCGTTGTTTTCTCTCCATTGCATAATAAAATTACCAAACTGCTCAAGCAGAAAAAAACGCTTGCTTCATTGCTCTCGGTTGTAATTGTCGCTTTGATTGTTTTGGTGCCTTTGTTTTTAATTGGCTTTCAAGTTTATAAAGAGGCATCCGGCCTTTACATCGGGCTGTCCGGCGATCATTTCGGCCAATTCAATAAGATAGTTGGCAAATCAGAAAAACTAGTCCAAAAATTATCCCCGGGTTTCTCTTTAAATATAAACACCCGGACAATCATCTCACCCATTTTGAACTTCACCGTTGATCATTTGGCCGGGCTTTTCTCCGGAGCGGCAAAACTCCTGCTCAATCTGTCGCTTGGCTTAATAGCTTTGTTTTATTTCTTTAAGGAAGGCCGTTCAATCAAAGAATACTTCTTTAAAATAAGCCCGCTCTCCGAGGAAAACAACAAGGATATTTTCACCGCCCTCAAAAAAACAATCAACGCCTCCATAAAAGGCGGCTTGCTCACCGCCATTTTGCAGGGCTTTGCCATCGGGCTTGGTTTCTTGATTTTTAGAATACCCAACAGCGCTCTTTGGGGAACCGTTACGATAATCGCCTCGCTTATACCGGGGATTGGTATGGCCTTGATAATTATTCCGGCTACTCTTTACCTCATTATTGTAAATAAGTTCCTGCTGGCGGTAGGCTTCCTGGCCTGGGCTTTGGCCTCAAACGCAGTTCTTGACAACTTTATCGGCCCGAAATTAAAAAGAAAGGCGGGCTTGCACCCCCTGCTTATCTTGTTTTCCGTTTTGGGAGGAATATCCTTATTCGGGCCAATAGGCATTTTAATCGGCCCGATGATTGCCAGCCTGCTTGTTGTTTTGCTGAAAATTTATCCGGAAATAATTTCTTAAAAACGGCCTTCCGGCCGTTTTTTGATGCTAAATCTTTGTTTTAGCGCTCTCGTTTTTCAATCACTTCTTTTAATCATTTCCTTTTCTTTTTGCAATTCCTGATAAAGTTCCGGGTCTCGCTGTTTAACTATCGCCATTTTTTCTTCAGATCGCAAAAGCTGCTGAAACCCCTCTGGGTTTTCAGAGCGCAAAGCGTCAATCTTAGGCCGCAAATCAATAACCTGCTGATAAAAATCGGGGAAGTTGTCTTTAATTGCTTTGGCCCATCTTTTAACTGTCTCAAGCTCTTCAGCCCAATGCTCTTTAGATAATCTAAAAAATAGAAAATCCATTACTTCGCTGCTTCTTATATCAAAAGGTAGGTCTTGCTCCTTGATAAGAAATTCCTGCCCCTTTAAATAGGCCTCCACTGCTGTAGTCGGATAACCAAGAGCCAAACCGAGCTCCGATTTGCTATGGGCGTGATTTAATCTTTCTAATGCCGCCTTATCGCGAGAGATATGAAAATTGCATACTTTTGCAGTTGGCTTGAAATCTCCCCTAACTCCGCCTCTTATTGTTTTATCCTTTACAGAGAAAATAAGGCCTGCCTTCTGAAGCCACTCTGTCAAAAATTGCTTTTCGGCTATAAACTTTTTTTCATTACTTTCCTGTTCGGCTCCAAATTTAAGCAATAAGCCATGATGAGCGGCTGGTTTCTCCCCCATCAACGTGAGCAACAAAATAACTTTCTCCTGGTCAATCAATAGCGACGTTTTCTCCAACTCCTCAATAAGTTCTGGGTTAAATCTTGATTCTGGCTCTATTCTATTTTCCATTCTTTCCACCATAAGTTCAGTGTCCTCGTTTTTCAATAATTTCTTTTTATTTGAATCGTACTTTAAGTACGCTTTCTTTATTTAGAAAATTTTCTTTTAAAATCTAAATACTTTTGATATTTTCTATCAAGTCTAATTAAATCAGAGGAATCTTCATATAAAAAATCCAAAATCTTGAAAATTTGCGAGCCAGTATATTGTAACCTAAATGCTTTATTTTCTCCGGTTAAAGGATATATCTTCACTTTTCTGACACCACATTTAGTAATTAGGATGTTCTGGACTTTTGCTAGAAGGGGCTTATATCCTGCTATTTGCAGTTGAACATGAGTAATCCTTTTACCGCTCAGAGATCCATCCCCATCAAATAACCCCCTAATAAAATGCGAGCTAAAATGGGATGGTATAAAAACATTACCCATCCTTAAACTCTTATTTGGGGTAATGCCTAAACGAACTAACGAAGAAAAAATTTCTTTTGAATAAATTCTTATTCCAACGCTATTATTACTTAGCACATAGGATATTTTTACATTCGAATTGAGACAATCTAAAAACTTTTCTAAATGTCCTTTGTCTCCGGCATTGAGAACTAATGCTAAATTCTTATCTCTCCAAGACAATGTACCATCAGCAGCTATAAATCCTAACCAATAAGCGGAAAACTCATTTATCTCTCTAAAAAAAGAATCGTTGCAATGATATATCTTCGGGAACCTACCTTTATTCGGAATACTGATATGGTTCTTTCCAAAAATACCAAAGAGTGTAGTTTTGCCGCATTTAAAAATACCAGTTAGTTCGCGAACCGAAAATTTACCAGTTCGTGCCAAAGATAGTAATTCCTCTAGTTTTGAATTATCACAAAAAACTTTAGCCCCAAAATTTTTCCTTTCCGGCATCTAATTATTAACTAATGATTCTTTAACTCAAAAACCTTTTTTCCATCTCTACGTAATCCTTATGCTTTTCTTCTACAAGCTTTAGCTGTTTTTGAAGTATGGCGTGACGCTCCAACAATGCCTTAGGAATAGGCATCTTATATCTGGAGAAATAATCATATATAGCCTCGTGTAATGCGTCATCTGCAAGCACCGAACAATGGATTTTTGTATCAGGTAGTTGCCCTATTGAAGCCAAAATATCATCTTTCCTAATTTTTAAAACCTCGTTGATGGTCTTCCCTTTGGCCAAAACTGTTATCATACTGCTAATAGCTACTGCAGCAACGCATCCAAAAGTTTGAAATTTAATATCTTTGATGATGTCTTGGCCCTTTTTATTTTTTCTTATCTTGACATATAAACGCATGATGTCGCCGCAACGCAAATTTCCCACCTCGCCAACGCCGTCAGGATTTTTGATTTTCCCGTAATTATGGGGCTTATTAAAATGTTGCAAAACTTTTTTAGAATATGGGAGCATACTATTTTATCGGAGATATTTTTCTCAATTTTTCAATGACTTCGGGCAGGACTTTGAGAACATAGTCAATTTCAGAGGCGGTGGTGTATCTGCCCAGGGTGAATCTAATCGAGCCGTGCGCCTTGATGGGAGAGTTGTGCAGAGCCATTAAAACATGGCTCGGCTCCAAACTGCCCGAGGCGCAGGCCGAACCGGTGGAAACGGCAATGCCTTTTTGGTCCAAGGCCATTAAAATACTCTCTCCCTCAACGCCCTGAAAACTTATATTGGCATTATTTGGCAAACGATTCTCCCGCGAGCCATTCAACGCCGTGCCTGGTATATTTTTTAGAATACCATTTGATAATTTATCTCTTAACTTCGCTATATTTGCAATTTGAGATTTGAGATTTGAGATTGCCGCAGCAGCGGCTCCAAAGCCAACAATCCCTGCCACATTCTCGGTACCTGGCCGTAAGCCATTTTCTTGGTGGCCGCCGAAGATTATCGGCTCAACCGGCGTGCCTTTTTTAACATATAAAACGCCAACGCCCTTGGGGCCGTAAATCTTATGGGCTGACAAAGTAAGTAAATCGCATCCCAATTTTTGAACATCACAATCCAAATAATTTGCCGCCTGTACCGCATCACAATGAAAAATAACTGGCGATTGGTGATTGGCGATTGGTGATTGGTGAATAATCTTGCCGATTTCGGCAATTGGTTGAATAGTGCCGATTTCATTGTTGGCGTACATTATGGAAACCAAAACAGTGTTGCCTGCCCCGTTAGAAACCGAAGGTTTTCTAATGGGGGGCTTAATAGCCTTTTCAAGGTCAGCCACTTTGACAATCCCCTCTTTGCCAACCGGCAAATAAGTTGCCTCAATTTCACCCGCTTTTTCTAAGTGTTTCACTGGCTCTAAAACCGCCGGATGCTCAATAGATGAGATAATAATATGGGGCTTGAAATTTTGAAGCTTGCCCTGAGCCTGTCGAAGGGTTGCCCGAATTACACCAAAAATCGCCAAATTATCCGCCTCGGTGGCTGAACCGGTAAAAAAAACTTCCGTTAAGGAACAATTCAAAAATTCAGACAATTGTTGCCGCGACGTCTCCACTGCCTCGCGGGCCTTTCTGCCCCATTGGTGTAATGACGAAGCATTGCCGAAGCCCTGTTTTAAATAAGGCGCCATTGCTTTGGCAACCTCTTTGGCCAGAGGCGTGGTAGCGGCGTAATCAAGGTAAACCTTTGCCATAAATTATTTTTTAAATTCTACGATGGCTTCCCTCCAAACCAAGGCCGAAATTCCTAAAATAATGACCACGCCAATTAAGATTGAGGAAAAAGAAAACATAGATAATGTGAATTGGTGCGACTCCCGATGTCGCACCAGTTGGTGCGACATCGGGAGTCGCACCTTTACCCATTGGTTTTACGCACGGTTAAATAAAGACCGACTATGATTAAAGAAATCGGCCAAAAAATGTCCCAGCGAAACCAAGAGATATGAAATAAACTGTTAATTAAAGAAATCGCCCCAACAATGACAATGGCCAGACCAATGATTCTTTTCTTATCTTGAAACCAGCTCTCACTCTCGCCCTTGCCCTCGCTCTCAGCGGCGACCTCTGCGTGTTTTTCTGGGTCTTTTTTGGCGGCAGCGGATGCCTTGGCCGCCTTTTCCGCTTCGGTTTTCTGCGCCCACTCTTTAATCTTGCCGGCCAATTTCTCTTCGCTTTTTTTCAGGCCAGAGGAGAGCGAAGCGATTTTTTCTACCATATCGCCGCCCTGCTCGTTAGGCACAATCAATACAAACACTATGTAAATTAAAATTCCCAAGCCATGCACCAAGGCCAAGGCCACGAAAATAATCCTGATTAAAACCGGGTCAACGCCAAAATACTCGGCCAACCCGCCGGCGACTCCAGCAATAATACGATCGGTCTTGGAACGATAGAGTTTTTTAATTTCTTGAGGCATATTATCGTGGTTATTGTCTTAATTCTAACCGTTTTTATCCGAAATTTCAACTTTTTGCGGGTCAATGGGCTTGCCGAAAAACTGGCTGCCTAATTCTTGGAATTTATCAGTGAGGTCGGTGGTGAAAAACTCCACCTCTCCAGCCAAATTTAATTTTTGTTCTATTTCTGAATGACGGGCTAAATAATCGGCTAATTTTTCAGCCACCACCTCGCCCTCAACAATCAAGCTCACTTTTTCGCCAACAACTTGCCCCAAGCCCTGCCGAAGGGCCTGTCTAATTTGTTTTTCCAATAAACCATAATGGGTGCAGCCCAAAATCAAAGTGTCAATGCCTTGCTCAAACAAGGGCACTAAATATTTTCGTAAAATAGGCAATACTATCTCTGGGCTGTCCTCGCCCGCTTCAACAATCGGCACCAACAAAGGGCAGGCCGCCTGAAACACCCGGGTATTCGGAGAACGTCTTAAAATTTCCCTTTCAAAAGCGCCTGACTTAACTGTACCCTCGGTTGCCATAATGCCTACTTTGCCATTCTTTGTCTGACCAACCGCCGCCTCAACCGCCGGAATTATAACGCCCAAAACTTTATTCTGCGAAAAGAATTGGGGTAAATACTCCTGCTGGATTTTCCGCAACGCCTCGGCCGAAGCGGTATTACAAGCCAGGATGATTAGCTCACAGCCCCTCTTAAACAAAAAATCAACCGCCTCTCTGCTAAACTGATAAATGGTTCCCTGGGTTCTTGTGCCGTAAGGAGTCCTTTGCGTATCACCCAGATAAAGATAATGGTATTGAGGAAGTTTAGCAACAATACAGCGTAAAATATCAAGACCTCCAAACCCAGAGTCAAAAACGCCGATTGAGCCGTTACGATTTTCTTGAGAAGCCATTTTATTATTGAGCACTAACCCCTAAAAGCTCCACTTCAAAAATAAGAGTGGCATTAGGAGGTATCACACCGCCACCGGCACCCTGCTCGCCATAACCCAAAGAAGCCGGGATAATCAATCTGCGAATTTCACCAACTTTCATTCCCAAAACTCCCAAATCCCAACCCTTAATCACCCGGCCTTGACCCAAAACAAAACTAAAGGGCTTGTTTTTGTCGCGGCTGGAATCAAACTTGGTGCCATCTTCTAAGGTACCAATATAATGTACCAAGACCTCATCACCGTTTTTTGCTTCCTGCCCAGTGCCGGCCTTAAGAATCTCATATTTCAAACCGTCTGGGCCTTCAATGAGCCCACCTTGTTCCTGAACAGTGGTGGTGGCCGACGTTTCTTGCGTTGGGGATTCTGTCTGCTGCTTTGGCACAATCACCCAATAATAGATTACGCCGACGATTGCCAAAAGAACGAAGAAAATAATAAAATTTAGTAAATATTGTGACATATGGATTTTAATTATCAATTACGAATTTTAATGATTATTTTTATTAGCAAATTCACAAATTCCTCTAAAATCGCAGAACTGGCAGTGCCAGCCGGGCGTGGCTGAAAAATCGCTATGCTTAATCTCGCCAATCTCTTTGATAATGGCTGATTTTACCTCTTCTTTTTCTTCTTGGCTGCCCAAAAAAGAAACCGAGCCGCCATTCTCTAAATAATAATAGCAAAGCTCTGCTGGTTTCAAGCCCAAGGCCTCCTCGGCCGCTATCTGATAAATCAGCAGCTGGCGCTTGTCTTTGGCGTCCATCTTGCTTTCGCTTTCGGACTTTCCGGTCTTGTAATCCATCAGGCGGACGCCTCCATTTATTTCGTCAATGCGGTCAATCTTTCCTTTTAACATATACTCACCCAATCTTAATTTAAACTCAACCTCTAAAGCGGCTTCGCCCGCCGAAACTTCAGCGAAGGCGGGGCTGCCTTTCAATTTTAGCACATTGGGTGGATTTTTCAAAAACTGCTGATAGAAATCCTTTAACATTCGTTTGCCTTCTTGATAATAATCTTGTTTTTGTTTCTTGCTATCGTACCATTCATCAAGCCATTGCTCATCATAAATCTTGAGCAGTTCGGCTTCGCTCACCGCAGGTAATTCTTCCTCACTCACCGCGGGCGTTAATTCAGAACGACTGGGAGCACCAAACAAATTTTCTTGTTTTTTCGCTCTTGTTTCCTCAACCCTTCTTAAAAATTCATAAAGCGTATTATGAATTGACTTACCAAAAGTAAACGATGGCCTGCCCCTAACCGGCACCTTCAAGATATGCGCCAATTTATATTGATAAGGACAGGTGTCAAAAGCCGTGAGCTGGGTAAAAGAAAAATGCTCGGGTAAAGCAACTTTGAAGCCGGACTTTTCTATTTGTATTTTCTGTTGTTCAAAATCAGAGCCGGTTTTTTCTTTCGTGCCTTCAGAAACCACAAAGCCCATCTCCGATAAAAACTGCGACAACTTTTTCTTGCGCTGGCCGCCATAATCATCGGCCGAAGTAAAAAACAAGCCCTTTTTGGCCCTGGTCATAGCCACATAGCAAAGCCGCCGCTCTTCTTGTAAATGCACGTCACCCTCGGGGAGTTTCTCTTTTACCAGTCGTTCGGGAATTTCAATCGGGTCTTTCCGCTCGGTAGAGGGAAAGCGCCTGTCAACCATACTTGCAATAAAAACATACTTGAACTCCAAGCCCTTGGCCGAGTGAATGGTCATAATCCGCACCAAATCAGGCCCCTGGTCAAGGTCAAAGGATAATTTTCCCTGCTCGTTGGATTCTATCTCCAAATTAAACTGATTCATAAAATTTTTCAGAGAGCCATCAAGAAAGCTTTCCTCAAAGTCCTTAAGTTTTTTATAGAATTGTGCCAAAAACTCCAAATTTTCTTTGCCGGATAACTCTGCTTCGGCATTGGCGGACTTGGTAACGTATTTTAAATATCCGGAATCCTCCAAAAAAGCTACGAAAATTTCAGCCACGTTTTTTTCTCTGGCCATTTCCGTATGCTTTCTTACCTGGCTCAAAAAATTATTTAAAGCATTAGCTGTTTTCTGACTTAGGCCCTTAACCAAAGCAAGACCAGAAACAGTTTCAAAAAGTGATTGGGCTTTCTGGTGGCTGAACTGCGTTATCAACATTAAATCCTCGGGAGGAATACCCCAGGTCGGCCAGCTCAAAACGCGAAACACCGAGGCGCTTTCGTGATAATTGTCCAACAATTTTAGATAAGCAACCACATCCAAGATTATCGGCTTGAAATAAAGGCCTTGCGAAGCCAAAAACTGATAGGGAGCTCCCGCTCTTTCCAAAGCCCGAGCAAAAGGGATAGCCGAATCATTGGCCCTGACTAAAATCGCAAAATCGTTAAAAGACGTCTCTTTATCCTTTTGCATAATCTCCGCAATTTTCTGAACAACGCCAGCGGCCTCCAGGCCCAAATTTTTGAAGTGCAGGTGCTCAATGACCGCCCCGCTTTCATTTTCTGCCTTAAGCCGCTTGTCCAAACCGGAGATAAATTCCAAACGATTGGGATTGTTGGCCTGGATAAAATTATAAGACAAGTCCAAAATTTTCTGCCCCGAGCGGTAATTCTTCACCAAAAACACCTCGCAGGCACTTGGAAAATCCTGCTTAAATTGCGTGATATTACTCACCGACGCGCCCCTCCATTTGTACACTGCCTGGTCGTCATCAGCCGTTACGGTCAAGTTATACTCGGGAGCGGCTAAAACTTTCAAGAGTTCGTACTGTGCCCAGTTGGTGTCCTGAAACTCGTCAACGAGAATATACTTAAACCGCTGGCGGTATTTTTCCAAAATCGCCGGCCGTTTCTGGAAGAGTTGCAAGCAATAATTTATTAAATCGCCGAAGTCCAAAAGATTGTTTTCCAACAGCAACCTCTGATAAGTGTGGTAAGCCAAGGCCACCTCTTTAATTCGCTCCTCTTCGCTGCCCTCGGGCAAATCAGTGAGGTTGGATTTTAACTCATCGGCATATTTTAAATAATCCTCGGGGTAAATCATCTGGTCTTTGCAGCGCGAAAAATGTGAAAGTAAAGCATGAATAAATTTTGTCGGGTTGCCCAACGGCCGATAATAGTTAAGAGTAAACTTATCCAAATTCTGGCGCACTAAAAGCCACGCGCCGGTTTGGTCAACCAGCTTAAAATTAACCGGCAAGCCAATATCCAATCCCTGCTCCCGTAAAACCCTTTCGCAAAAAGCATGAAAGGTAGAAATCCAAAGCTCTCTGTAGCCAAATGGCAACAAGCGGTCTACCCGATCTTCCATTTCAGCCGCCGCCTTCTCGGTAAAAGTAACCGCCAAAATTTCTTCGGGCCTGGCCAGGCCTCTCTCAATCAAAGAAACAATGCGTTCGGTAATTACTGTAGTTTTGCCGGTGCCAGCCCCAGCCACTATCAAAATCGGCCCGCCTCCAAACTCCACGGCCTCTTTTTGCTCCTGATTCAAATTGTCTTGTTTTTT
>Ga0209609_10002281_pt1 | contig 11012 bp, 10 predicted proteins | sample LakKivw325mmetaG_FD_184136 | JGI IMG/M metagenome (GOLD analysis project Ga0209609, IMG submission 184136) | Anoxic lake water microbial communities from Lake Kivu, Rwanda to study Microbial Dark Matter (Phase II) - Lake Kivu water 325m metaG... | ecosystem: Environmental > Aquatic > Freshwater...
AATTTTCACGGCGAAGCGCTCCGCTTCGCTACGATGCTTCGCCTAAAATTCCCGCCTAAAGGCAATAAATTGCCTTTAGGCCCACTGAACCACGCGCCCATTAGATTTTGTTAGCGAGTGAAGCGAGCTTTACAAAATCTTGTGCCCGCCAAAGCCCCGAGTTTATCGAGGGGCGACGGCGGGCCCACCCAAACATATTATCCCACAATAACAAAAAAACTAACCAATTTCAAGATAGCACAAAACCCACCTTCAGGTGGGTTTTGTTTTTCAGAGTTTCATTGAGTTTCTATAAGTTGCTTCGCCCAAAGCGACTGTTCTTTATGTAGTAGCCGAGATTTTGGGCTTTTCGCCCCGTTAGAAATAAACAAAATTATTTCTCCCAGGGCAAACCCCATTATTTCTAACGGGGTTCGGCCAATACCCACAGAGTTAAAACCCGAATTCCAGATTTCAACTCGTATCGACAAAAAAAGTAATAGAAATGATCCACCGACAGCTTCCGCTACCGGTGCCTTGTTACGACTTCGCCCTAATCATTGAGCCCACCTTTGTCCCGACGAATCGGAGTTTGGGGCGTTCCCAACTTTTCTGGCGTGACGGGCGGTGAGTACAAGATCCAGTGACATATTCATCGCAGCGTGGCTGATCTGCGATTACTAGCGATTCCGGCTTCATGAGGTCGAATTGCAGACCTCAATCCGAACTGGGACCGGTTTTAATGGATTGACTCCCCCTTACGGGTTAGTTACCCTCTGTACCGGCCATTGTATCACGTGTGCAGCCCAGGGCGTAAGGGCCATGCTGATTTGGTGTAGTCCCCACCTTCCTCCAAGTTGACCTTGGCGGTCCCCTATGACAATTAAAACATAGGGCAAGGGTTTCGCAGGTTTCCCAATTTAATGGAGCACCTCACGGCACCTGCTGACAACAACCATGCAGCACCTGTGCTAGCGGCCTTGCGGGGTCCCGAGTTTCTTCGGGATTTCCACTAGTATATCAAGCCCTGGTAAGGTTTTCGCTTACCGTCGAATTAAGCCACGTGATCCACCGCTTGTGTAGATCCCCGTCTATTCCTTTGAGTTTTAACGTTGCCGTCGTACTTCCCAGGCGAGACACTTAACGCGTTAGCTTCGCCAGTGAAAGGGTCGATACTTCCACCAGCTAGTGTCTATCGTTTACAGCTAGGATTACAAGGGTATCTAATCCTTTTCACTCCCCTAGCTTTCGTCGTTCAGCGTCAGGATCGCCCTAGCCAACTGCCTTCGCTTTTGGTGTTCCGCACGATATCAACGGATTTCACCCCTACACCGTGCGTTCCGTTGGCCTCTAACGTCCTCAAGCAAGGAAGTATCCTTGGCGATACCAGGGTTGAGCCCCAGAAATTTAACCAAGGACTTGCCTTGCCGCCTTAAGACTCTTTACGCCCAATAAATCCGGATAACGTTTAAGGGTCACGTATTACCGCTGCTGCTGGCTACAATTAGAACACAGATTTATTCTATGTCAATGTAATTATGGACTATATCTTCATCCATCCAAGGTGGATGTTCGGCATATTATAGCAGGTTTAAAAACTGCTATCCCCCTATTTTAATTCTAGAGAAGTCTCTGAGGGGTTGTCTGTATTGAGGTAATTTATACTTAAAACAATCAAGGATATGAGGTGAGATGAGTTGTACAAATCTATCTCTCCCTTCTTTTCCTATGTATATTCTTGGGTATCTCGTGCCCCTAATTAAGTTATTGCTCACACTCGCTTTAATACCAAAATTCCTTCCCAAAACATCAACAAGTTTCCACGTATCTTTAAGCGAAAAAGAATGTGTAGAAAGAGAAAAACTACAATGGTAATTAGGCCGATAATCCAATGTGCCATCGTCCATATACCAAATAGCAATACTTAATGATGAAGTGAGAATTACTGCAATATCTTGAGGAACAACTTTTTTGTCTCGTGGATAAAATTTCCTCCTCCAAGGAACTAAATCCCTAGAAAAGTAAGAATAAAAATACCATTGTTTATTATCCTTTCTCTGCTTTGGTTCGGAAGGACAAATGGATTTTAACTCCTGATATAGCCAGAAGACATAATCTTTATTCTCCCAAGATTGCTTAAAATAATAGCAGCAATTTTTTGATTTGGCCGCACTCACCGCAATTGGGTAAACGCAACCATCTCCAAGAATACTACCAACAAGAATTTCTTCTTGTCTTTTTGTTAGAAGTAGCTTCATTACTTCATTATAACACAAACAACTTCCCTGCTGATTGTCTCTCACCCAGTCCCAAATTTAGGACCTGCAGCTCGGTGAAAGAGGTTCCAGCATATAAGCCGATTCGTTTTCTTTAGAGCAAAGAAAACTTACACTCTAAGGTTACCCTTAGAGGACGCGCCAATGCACGTGATTAGCCCCCCCTTATTCCCGGGATACAGTCACCGAAGTTCCTCTCCCGTAAAAGCGGTTTACAACCCGAAGATCTTCTTCCCGCACGCGGCGTCGCTCGGTCAGGCTTTCGCCCATTGCCGAAGATTCTCGACTGCAGCCACCCGTAGGTGTATAGCCCGTGTCGCAGTGCTATCGTTGGGGGTCGCGCTCTCACGCCCCCTACCCGTCATCGCCTTGGTAGGCCATTACCCTACCAACAAGCTGATAGGCCGCAGGCCTATCCCATTCCGGCTTACGCCTTTACCCTTACGGGAACTATCAGGAATTAGTCCGCCTTTCGACGGATTATGCCTAAGAATGGGGTAAGTACCTACGTGTTACTAACTCGTTCGCCGCTGATATTTGCACCTTTTTGCGGTGTTAAAGTATGCAACGAGTGGACGAGGTCAGACCTCCTGAAAACTTGCACCCCAGTATTGGGGAGGTCTGACCTCGTCCACTCGTTACCTTCAAATTACCGCAAAAAGGTGCAAATATCCGCACGACTTGCATGCCTTATCCACGCCGCCAACGTTCATCCTGAGCTAGGATCAAACTCTCAAATGAAATCAACAAATTTTCAATCCGCCATAGGCGGAGCAGAAAATTTGTTAGATTGAATTTGACCCTGTTAAATAATTTCGCCTTTGGCGAAATTAAAATTTGGCGAAGCCAAATTTTATTTAACAGGGTGCTCAATTTTGTAACTGCTCATCCTCGCTTGTGCTCGGCTTCGCAGGCAAAATTGGCAACGGTCGCCTATAATTAGGCGAAACAACTTATAAAAACCAATGTTATACTATGAAATTGGAACGAACTAATCATTATCAATTCTACTTACAAAAAAAACTCTGTCAAGGGCTGATACCTGTCGTTGCCGATTATTTTTGCGATCGCAAAAATGATCGGCAACGGATAATTTTGGCAAAGAAATCATTCCCTCAAACAGTTATCCCTCCTACATCTAAACTTTAATCTCTATTCCCACGGGACAATGGTCAGAGCCCATTACATTAGGTAGAATGAAGCCGTTTTTTACTTGAGGGGCTAAATTTCTGGAAACAAAGATATAATCAATCCTCCAGCCGATATTGCGTTTTCGCTCGTTAAAAGACGTCAACCACCAAGTGTGATGGCCACCTTCCTTATGAAAATAACGAAAAGTATCCACAAAACCAAGGCCGACCAAGCAATTAAGTTTCTCCCGTTCCTCTTTAGTAAACATCGTATTGTTTTTATTGTCTTGGGGCCGGGCTAGATCCAATTCAGTGTGTGCTACATTGAAATCACCGGCTAAAATCATCGGCTCCCCCTTATTTTTCTGCAAGTAATCCAACAAATAGTCATTGACCTGCAATTTATAACCCATATTCTCTTTATCACGACCACCGTGAGGAAAATAAAGATTAAACAAAGTGAATTTAGGATAGCGCAATTTTAGAACCCTCCCTTCCTGGTCAAATCGGGCCAAACCAATCTTCCTCTCTACGTTAAGGGGCTCTTCCTTACTAAAAACGCCAACGCCCCAACAGCCGGGTCTATGAGCGGTACTGAAATAGCCGTGATAGCTTTTCACCGTAAACAAAGCGGGCTTGGATAAAGCGAGTAAGTCTGAAGGGATGTTATCCATCTGAGCTTTAATCTCTTGTAAACAAACAATATCTGCATTTTCTTTTTTGAACCAATCCAAAAACCCCTTTCGGCAAGCTGCCCTAATACCATTAACGTTCCAGGATATTATTTTCATACTTCTTCATCATAAACCTTCAATAAATTTGAAACAAATCATTTTATAAACCAGTAACAGGGTAACAGAAAAATAGATAAATAATGAACACGATCGTAGGCGGTTTTTGTCCAAAATGCACCAAGGGCACAAAAACAAAAAATCAACGAATTTTCTTACCAAAATAAAGTCTCTTACCCACAAGCTTGCAACAAATTTCATATGCTTCCCTACCCAACCAATTATCGGGCAATAAAACATCAGGAAGTTGGGGATCTCTTTTTAGAATTGACAAATACCCAAATGCCGCCTGATGCTTTGTCAACTCTTTCTTGCGGATTGATTGAATATATTCCTGATAGTCCTGATTTATTTCTTTGAGCCTCCAAACCTTATCGGCCAAAACGCGTGATGGCTCCTTACCTAAGCGGTTTGCCTCGGCCAGCAAGACACTATCGGCAATTTCATATCTTTTGGCTATTTTCTCCACATCGTCTAAAAAGTTATAAGGACAGATCCATAAACTTTTATGCAAAGGCCCAAATCCTAACTTCAACAATATGCCGCGCAAAATATCCCGCCTTCGCCTTTTTTTCTCAGGAATATCATAAGATACAATGTGCCAAACGCCGTCCCATTCTTTCGGCTGAGAATCATAAATCGGCAAAACGGCGCTTAGCTTCCGCCAGCCTTTATCAGTAAGTCGCAAGTTATTATCCAACCAGCCCGCGGATACGGAATTTTTTAAAGCGTTTTTCAGTGTCCCAGAATCAAACTGGTCAAAATCTCTTTCCACACGAGAAAAGCTCTTATAAATAGATCCTCCATGAAGAGGACCTGTTTCACAAATCAAATAAACCCAAAATAAAACAAGGTCCACTGCTTTGCAAAGTATCCCGTCGCTGATTTTTAAGATGGTCTCGCTTAATTGGCGTGGTTTCTTTTCTGGCATTTTTTTACCATTGTGATTGTATAAATATCATCCACGATCGTGGATGATATTTATACAATCACAAAAACTACAATGAGCCGGGGAGAGGACTTGAACCCCCAACCTTCGCTTTATCCCGTATAAATTTGCCTAATCCTTGAGCCGGGACCGGGGCTTGAACCCGGAGCCTTTTGTTTACAAAACAAACGCTCTTCCATTGAGCTATCCCGGCAAACTATACGGGACTTCACAAAAGCGTTGCTCTTCCTGGGCGATTTTTAACGCTCGGCACGGAGGCCTCACTAAATCGCCCGTTCAAGACAAGCAGTTGTCTTGAGCCCATTGAGCTACTCCGGCACAAGCTATTCAGTTGGATGCTTATCTTTCTTTTTGTGGCTGCGAAACCCGTACCTAATGGTGTGCCAATAATCGCTATTTTTAGCTATCTCCTCTTGTTTTTTTACTACATCCTCCTGAATGTCCTCTCTTCTTTTTTGGCGGTGATAAAACCGCCGGGCCTTTTCCGAAATCATCTGAATGGTTTTCTCCAGCCAGCGCAACGAAAACATGGCTTTTTGAGCGGCGAAAATCAAAAATTTCCGGGCTAAAAGCTTGATCTTTTCTTTGGCTAAGGACTTCTCCACCTTTTCGGTTTCCTCGCCTTCAATGGGTATAGCAACCAAAATAGGCAATTTACGAACCACTAAAAAAACCAGCCCGCCAGCGGACAAAACTAAAACAACTAAAAAAATTAAAGGCAACATATCTAAATTTCAAAGCGGGCGAATTTAACCACCTCAATATTTTCACCGGTTTTTACTCTGGCCTCTTCAACGAGATTTTGCACGGTTTTAGCCGGGTCTTTCACCCAGGGCTGACTTAAAAGCGATACCTCTTGCTTATACTTTTCCAGTTTGCCGTTGATTATTTTCTCCAACATCTCACCTGTCTTGCCGGAATCGGCGAATTGTTTGCGATAAATTTTACGCTCCCCTTCCAAGAATTCCTCGCTGATGTCACTGGCCTTAACAAATAAAGGTCGCGAGGCGGCAACTTGCAAGCAAAGCTCATGAGCCAAATCCTTAAAGGCCTCGGACTTAGCCACAAAATCGGTTTCGCAATTTAACTGCAGTAAAACTCCTATTTTACCGCCAGCATGAATATAGCTTTCTATCATACCCTTCCCAGCTAAGCGGCCCTCTCTGCCTTTAACCATTTCCTTACCCTTCTCTCGCAGAATTTCCTTAGCTCTTTTCAAATCACCGTTGGATTCTTCCAGGGCCTTTTTGCATTCCATCATTGAAATGCCGGTTTCATCGCGGAGTTGTTTTAGTTGTTCAATGGAAACCATACAAATTAAAAACCAGAATGCCTAAACCAGAATACCGAAAAAATACCTAATACTCAAATACCTAATGAAAGTAATCTCTTTTGGTTATTAGGTATTGGTTATTTTTTCGGTATTCGGTATTTGGGTTTCGGATTTAGTATTTAAGACTACCTCTTTCACTCTGTCTAAAATATACTTTACCGAGCTTATGGCATCATCATTAGCCGGAATTGGATAATCAACTGCCAAGGGATCAGCGTTTGTATCAACCAAGCCAATGGTTTTTATCCCCTTCTCCTTCGCCTCTTTCAAAACCAGCTTATCGTGTACAATATCGCAAATAAAGACCGCATAAGGCAGTTTGTCCATCTTAGCAATGCCTTCAAATTTCTTTCTCAAATCGGCTAATTCTTTCTCAAATTGTGCTACTTCTTTTTTCGTGTACTTTTCCAAATCACCGCTGTCTTTCTTTTGCTGCAAATCCAGATAATATTTGACGCGGGAACGAATTATTGGAAAATTGGTAAAAGTACCCCCCAACCAACGCTCCGTAACGTAAGGCAAACCCAGCTCTTCGGCCACCTGCTGAACTAAAGGCCTCAGGGGCGGCTTTGTGCCAACCAAAATCAAGCCCTTTCCCTCCTTCTGCAACTGGGCAATAAAGGCCAAGGCCTCATCTAAATATTTGGCGGTAGCTTCCAAATCAATCACGTGAATGGTATTTTTCAAACCAACCACTAATGGCTCCATACGGGGATGAAGCTTAGATGCTCGATGCCCCAAGTGAACGCCAGCCGCAATCATATCTTCTACTTGGGGGCTGGGTTCAGCCATTGCTTTTTCAGCTTGCGGATTTTCCTCTTCAATTAAGTCGTTAGTATTGTTATTTAAAATAGTCATAAAATAATGAAAAAACTTGCCCTGTAGTGAGAGCGAAGCGCTCTACTACGGGGCTTGCTTTTTCCAAAGGATAAATTATAATACCAAAATATCTTATAAAAAGCAACCCAGTATTATTATGAAAGAAAAAATTCATCCAATCTACTTCCCCAAGGCCCAGGTTAAATGTGCCTGCGGCAATACCTTTGAAATCGGCTCAACCAAGGACTACATTGAGACCGAGGTTTGCTTTAAGTGCCACCCTTTCTACACCGGTAAGGACAAATTCATTGATACAGCCGGAAGAGTTGAAAAATTCCAACAAAAGATGGCAAAAAAGAAAGTTAAATAGGACCTATATGCCTTATAAGTCCTATACATCTTATACGTCTTATGGATTCTGTAATCATTGAAATCAGGGCAGGGGCTGGAGGTGATGAGGCCTCTATCTTTGCTAGAGATCTCTTTGAAATGTATTCTAAATATGCCGCCTCACAGGACTGGCGGCTTTTTGTGTTGGACTCAAATGCCTCCAGCATGAATGGTTTCAAACAGATTACCTTTGAACTTAAAGGAGAAAACGTGTTGTCAAAAATGAAAAATGAGGCGGGGGTGCACCGAGTGCAGAGAGTGCCCAAAACCGAAAAAAACAACCGCATTCACACTTCTACCGCCTCAGTAGCTGTCTTACCCAAACCCCAAGAGACCGAAATCCGCATTAAGCCCTCGGAAATTAAAATGGATTTTTATAAATCATCGGGACCTGGAGGGCAAAATGTCAACAAGCGTCAAACAGCCGTTCGTATTACTCACCTGCCTACTAATTTTGTTGTTTGTTCGCAGGTGGAACGAAACTTGGAAGATAATAAGAGAGCGGCTTTAACTATCCTGCAGGCCAAGCTCTATGACCTTAAAAAAAATGCGGCCCAAAGCCAAATCCTACAAGAAAGAAAACAACAAATTGGAACTATGGACCGCTCGGAAAAAATCCGAACCTATAATTTTCCCCAAGACCGCGTTACCGACCACCGCATAGAAAAATCCTGGCACAGCATTGACAGGATTATGAAGGGCAAGTTAGACGATATTGTTGAAAAGTTGAAAACGGAGCTACAGGGGTCAGACCCCTCTTAAGCTGTTTTATTATATTTATACAAATTAGAAGGGGTCTGACCCCTATAGCTCCGTTTTTAGAAGATTAAATCGCGGCAATCAACCGACATTGACCCTTTATCAATATAGTCCTGGAAACAGGAGGCCACTGTCATTACCGGACGGCCGTAATTGGTTTCACACCAGCTGGTAGTGCAGCCGAAATATCTTAAAGCGGCTCGTATTTCTGAACTATAATTGCCGCTCTTTGCGCCGTTGTCTTTTAAAAGCAAAGCATTGGCCACAAAGGCATCTCGTACATTCCAGGGGCTCACAGGCGAATGGCCTGTCTTTTGTTCAATCAATGATTCATAAATGGCCCAAGTGGAAGGAATGAACTGCGCTGGTCCCATCGCGCCTCCCCAGCCGTAATAGCTGCCGTTTTTAATCATACAGCAGGAAACCGGAGTGGTAAAAGCGTCGGTTTTTAAAGCTGCGGCCTTCTGCAGTTTTTCCATAATGGTCAAAAAAACCGGTACGTCCCTGTCGGGCTTCATAGTGCGGGGGGCTTTGTTGCCGCTTTTGATGTAAACGCCCTCGCCAGTTGACGTATCTTTCAACAAACAGCCGCCCATCACCTTGCCGATTCTTGTTTCCTGCCAGAGAATACCCAGGGAAAAAGCCGGCCTTACTCCGGTGAGCTTGCCCACCTCTTTGGCAATGACAATGGCGTCTTCAACTTTAATGCCACCTTCGGGCACCTCTAATAATTCAAATAATAAACTGCCAATCTTTGTGACCTTATCTTTGGTGTCTTTTTGTTCCTGCAAATACCGCTGATATTCCTGTTTGGTTAATTTTAAAACATAGTCCATCTCCTGCTTCTTTTTGGTGTTGTCGTTTTTCTGCAGGGTCTGCATCACCACTACGTTCTCCAGCTCTTTTTTTTCGCTGTCCATATTGGATTTTTGCGTTTCCAGGCCCGTCTTGAGATCCTCTATGTCGCCCAGCAGATTCTGCACGTCTTTATTCAAGCTGTCTAAAGACACCAGATTGTTAAAAAATCCGGAAAGTTTTTTTTCGGCCAGGAAAATTTCAGCCAGGCTGCGTCGGTCTTCCTCGTATCTTGCCTGCAAAAGATGCCCCAGCTCGTCTCTGAGATCGCCGATTCTGTCGTTGGTTTTGACAATTGACGTTTGCGTGTTGGAAATCTGCAGCCCCAGATCCTTGATGATTAAATTATTCTGAATAATCTTGTTGTTCAATGACTTGATTTCGCTCTGCAATTTTGCAATTTGACTGGCCTGGGTTTTCTTGTCTTTAGCGGTTTTGCCGATGTCTTTTTCCAGCTGAACGTTCTTGTCTTCGTAATATTTTTTGCATTGCTCCAACAATGTTCTGAAATCTTCTCGCGATAAGCTTTGCTCGCTCTGCTCAATGTTTGTCCATTCACATTTTGTATCTAACTCACTTTGCGCTAACGAAAAATTCCCAACATTTAACAAAAAAACCGCCATTCCGACAAGAAGAGCCAAACCAACAAACTTATAGGACTTATAGGACATATAGGACTTATAAGACATATGGGTCTTATGAAGCAGCGGGCTCTTTGGCAGATTCGGCAGCCGTAGGCGGCATGGTCGCTGGCGCAACGGCCTCTTCCTTTTCTTCCTTGGCTGGCACCACCAAAACCACGATTTCATTCGGTTCTCTTTGGGCCTCAACGCCCTCCGGTAGCTCCAAGTCGCGAATAAAAATCCGGGCATTAAAATCTTTCAATGGAGTGATATCCACCACAATTTCCCGCGGCAACTTATGAGCCAAGCCCTTAACATCCAAGGTCTGGATTTCCTTTATCAAGACCCCGTTCAAGTCCTTAATCGCCAACGACTCGCCCACAAAAACCAAAGGAATTTCTGCCTCAACTTTTTTCTTAGCCGAAGGGTGAAAAAAGTCAACGTGAATAAAATGACCGCTTACTGGATCCTTGGCAATTTGATGAATCAAAACATCATATTCCTTGCCGTCCAGCTCCAAATTAACCAGAGAGCTTTCGCCCGCCTGCTCAAATATGTTCTGAAAATTTTTTAGAGAAACCTGAATGGGAGTACTTTCTATGCCTTCGCCGTATAGAACAGCAGGCAAAACCCCCGATTTTCTTAAAGCATCGGGTTTTGACTTTTTATCACGGATTTTTGCTTCAAGTGAAATCATAAATTTAGTTCAAAGTTCAAAATGCAAAGTTAAAAGTTGAATTTAAAGTTAAAAGTTTTAATTCCAAACTTTTAATTTTGAACTGCAATTTTGAACTTTTAACCTTGAACTTTTAACTAACTTTTATGCATTGCGCCGGACAGCATTCAACCGCTTCTTTGACGCAACCAATGGTCTCAATTTCTAATTGGTCCTTGCCAGCAGATGTAGAATTCTTTAGGACTGCCTTACCTTCGCTCCCCAGGTCAAAATAGTCGGGGCACAGAGCCGAACAAGTACCACATCCAATGCATTTTGTCTGGTCAATGATAATCTTCATAAATTCTTTCTAACATCCAGGGCCGGCCAATCATCCAAGTCACCCTTCTTTAACAAACCATTCTTAGCACCAACCTGTGTTAAACAGCTCGC
>Ga0209609_10002283_pt1 | contig 11006 bp, 8 predicted proteins | sample LakKivw325mmetaG_FD_184136 | JGI IMG/M metagenome (GOLD analysis project Ga0209609, IMG submission 184136) | Anoxic lake water microbial communities from Lake Kivu, Rwanda to study Microbial Dark Matter (Phase II) - Lake Kivu water 325m metaG... | ecosystem: Environmental > Aquatic > Freshwater...
GGATTGGAGAGGAGGTGGGCGTCGCTGTGGGCTGAGTTGGCGTGGCCGTCGGGGTCGGTGTGGGTGTCGGATCGGCGGACACGGTCACGCTCACCGAGAGCGGCGTGCTTCCCTGCCAGGCGAACCAGGTCACCCCCTCCTGCACCAGGTCCCATTCCAACCGATAGGCTTCGGGCTCCTGGGGTGCCGTCACCAGGGCCGAACTCAAGGTCGCCTGGCTCCCGAAGGGGACATCCCCCTCCAGCGGCGTGCGGTGATCCTCCTCAGGGGGTTGGACCACCTGCTGCCCCAGCTCATCGTACCAGTGGTACCCCAGGTGCACCGGCGCCTCCCCCTCCGCTGGCCACGTCAGCGTCCCCCCGTTCTGAAGGGTCAGGGAGACAGTGTAGGTCTGGCCCACCCTCATGGAGAGGGGAGTGGTGTGGTACAGGAAGCGCGCGTCGTAGAGGGGCAATCCAGCCTCCAGCCTGGACCAGGCCTCGCTCCGCAGCTCGGGCAGTTCGGCGAAGAGGTAATCGCCAGGGCAGACGGTGCGAGATTGGCCGTCAACTAGGCATTCCCGGTGGCCAGCGATGTTGGGCAGGTCGGTCTCGACGAAGAAGGAGTGCCCCTCAGGGTGAATCAGGCTGCGGGCGCACTCCCACGTCGCGAGGGAGGTCAGGCCCTCCAGCAGGGGGGCAGGAGGCACAATGCTGCCCGGGGCGCTCCCGTAGGTGCCAATCGCAGAGATGCCCACGCTCCCGGTGTTGTAATTGAGGGCATGGCCGCCGATAACATCGGGGCCGCCATAGCGCCCCTCGTAGATGTTGCCGAAGCGATCCACCAGATAGTTGTAGCCGATGTCGCCCCAGCCCTTGGTGACGGCATGGTAGTAGTAGATGGCCTGAACCCAGGCCACCGGGTCCTGATCGTCATTCTCCGTCGCCGTGTGGTGGATGATGATCTTCTGCACCGGATGGTACTCCGGCGGCCAGATCTCACGTCCCTGGTCGTCGGATCGAAGGCTCTCATCCGCGCCCCAGCCGGCCCGGGGGATCACGGCGGGCGGGGAGAGGCCCAGGTGGAGCACTCCGGTCAGCGGGCGAGCGGACCGGCGGGCCTCCGTCGCGGTGGGCCCGGCGGTGGAGTTAATGGCGATCAGGGTGATCTCTTCCAGCACGGGGGACGCGCCCAGGGTCTCGGCTTGAAAGAGGAGGCGATATTGCATGGCCCGGGCTGCCTGAGCGGAGAGTGGGCCGACGGCACAGGACCGCCCCTTCGCATCGCGCTCCACTTCGGCGACAGCCCGCCAGTTTGACCAGGGACCATCAGGCGTGCGGGTGCGCAGGGCCACTCCCAGGTGCGTCCCCGGCGCTACCTGCGCCCGCCAGCAGACTCCCAGTGCGTTAAAGGGGAAGGGAGCCAGGCCGACGGTTGAGGTAAAGAGGCCCCGGACGGAGGCAGGGGACAGGCGCAGCGCACCGTCGCCCAGGGGTATCACCTCCACCCACTCCGGGATGCCCATCCCGAAGTCAGCCTCCGATGACTGGGTCCAGTCCCCGGCGAGGACACCCGTTGACCAACCGGGAGCCATGGATGGTCCTTTGAACTGGATGAACAGGGTCGAAAGAGTAGCAGTCACAGCCACCATGACTGCCGTCCGCCTGAGACCCTTCAGCATGTCTCTATCTTCAATGACTACTCCCACACGCTACCGGTGAAGGAATGGAGAACACAGCTTCTAGAGCAACTGTGTTACTACTACCTAAATTTCGCCCAACGCTCAAGTCTAGTTGGTCAGCTAGATCCAATTGGGGAAGTAACCGCTATCTCCGACCAAACTCCCGTTCCAACTGGGCCTGGCTGAGATGGATCATAGTTGGCCGACCATGAGGACAGGTGCGGGGCATCTCCACCTGCTCCAACTGACGGATCAACTCCCGCATCTCCTCCAGAGAGAGTGTCTGCCCCATCTTGATTGCCGCCTGCTTGCAAACAGTGGCCATCAGCCGGGCCTCCCCCTCTCCAGCCAGAGGCTCCGACTCAGCGGCCAGATCGTCCAGAACCCCGGCCAGGAGGTGAGCCGGGTCGCTTTTTTGAAGGAAGGCTGGCAGGGCCCGGATCAGCACCGTCTGCCCTCCAAAGGGCTCCAGCTCGAACCCCAGTCTGCCCAGTTGGTCGCCGTACTCCTCCAGTATGGCTTTCTGTTCCGCTGTCAGCTCCACCGCCTGGGGCGAGAGCAACCCCTGCGCCACCACGCCCAAGCCCCTCTGCTGATCGCGGAGCTGCTCGTACAGCACCCGCTCGTGGGCCGCGTGTTGGTCAATGAGGTACATCCCCCCCGGCCCCTCGGCGATGATGTAGGCTTGACTCACCTGGCCTATCACCCGCAGGGGAGGAAGTCTCCGCTGTTCTGCGGCCCCTTCGGAGCGCTCGATGCCCAGGGGGAGCTGTCGCACACCGGCTGGCTCAACACCCCGGATGGCCTCCCAACGATGGAATTCCACCTGCGGCGTCAGCCTCATCGTGGGAATGGGAGTTTCCCTTACCAGAGTGGAACGCACCCTCCGTTGCATGGCACGGAACACGGCGCTGGAATCGCGGAATCGCACCTCACTCTTGGCGGGATGAACATTGACGTCCACCTGGACCGGGTCCAGGGTGAGCTCTACAACGGCAATGGGGTGCTGCCCCGGGGGCAGCAGGGTGTGGTAGGCCTCCTCCACAGCGAAGGCCAACATCCGGTCCTGTACCCAGCGGCGGTTGACGAAGAAGGTGAGTTGATCGCGGTTGGCACGGTGGATCGTAGGGGGGCTGATGAACCCACTGACTCTGATCGGCTCCTCTTCCCCTCCTTTCAGAGGCAGGAGCTCGCGGGCCACCTCCAGGCCGTAGGCCTGAATGCACACCTCCCGCAGATCACCCCGGCCTGTGGTCTGAAGGGCCAGCCGTCCATCATGGATTAAGGTGAAGCGCACCTCGGGGTAGGCCATGGCATAGCGCGCCACCACCGTGGTGATGTGCCGTCGCTCTGTGGAGGAAGCGCGCAGGAATTTGCGTCGGGCGGGAGTATTGTAGAAAAGGTTTTCAACGGTGACGGCCGTGCCCTGGGGGTGGCCCCGTCCCTCCCGGTGGACGACCTTCCCCCCCTCCAGATGGATCAGGGCCCCCAGTTCCTCGTCCGAGGTCCGGCTGATCAGGGTCACCTGGCTGACGGCGGCGATGGAGGCCAGCGCCTCGCCTCGGAAGCCCAGGGTGTAGATGCACTCCAGGTCCGCAGCCCTGGCCAGCTTACTGGTGGAGTAGCGGGCGAAGGCCAGTTCCACCTCGGCGGCAGGTATGCCACAGCCGTCGTCCAGGACGCGGATCAGCCGCCGCCCTCCGTCGGCAGTCTCAATGTGGATGGAATGGGCTCCCGCGTCGAGCCCATTCTCCACTAGCTCTTTGACGACCGAAGCGGGCCGTTCCACCACCTCCCCAGCGGCGATCTTGGCCGCAACCTCCGGCGACAGAATGTGGATCGGCATGGTCCATCCCTTCAACAAAAAGGCCCTAACCCTGGACGCTGATGGTTAGGGCCCCCTCCCTACATCACAGGGTCAGCCAGCGCGCCCCATGCGCGCCAGCTCCTCCTCCACGATGGACTCCTCCAGCTTCCTGAAGAGGGGCTGTGGTTTGCCCAGGGTCTGCCCTGGTAGCAACTCGCTGGGCGTCCACCTTCCTATCCAGGTCTCCGGCTGGGAGGTCAACACCTGGTGCTCCTTTCCCTCCTCCTCGGCCACCCGGCGGAAGAAGAGCGGGCCAGCGATGTAGCCCTCGTATCCCAAGTATTCGTGCAGTCGCTGGCTGGAGAAGGGCAGAAAGGGTGCGAAGAGCACTTTCAGCGAATCTATGGCGCGCAGGGCCACGTACAGGGTGGTGGCCGCCCTTTGGCGGTCCTCTCTGATCTGGAACCAGGGCCTCTTCTCCTCCAAGTAGCGGTTGACCTCCCGGGCCAGGGCCATCACCTCGCCCAGCGCATCGCGGAACTGACAGCGGTCTATCCGCCCCCCGATGGACCCGAAGGCCCCTTCGATTCGGGCCAGCAGTTCCTGGTCGCGCTCGTCCAGTCCACCCGGAACCGGCACCTGTTGGTTGAAGCGGCGATAGGTGAAGGTCAGCACCCGGTGGACCAGGTTGCCCCAGGTGGCTACTAATTCATCATTATTGCGGCGCACGAAGGTGGCCCAAGTGAAGTCGGTGTCCGCTGTCTCGGGGCCGCTGGCGATGAGGTAGTAGCGCAGGGGATCGGGATCGTAGCGGGACAGATAATCGGGCAGCCACACGGCGATTCCTCGGCTGGTGGAGAATTGTTTGCCCTCCATGGTGAGAAACTCGCTGGCCACAATGTCGTAGGGCAACTCCAGGTCACTGTAGGCACCCATCAGCATGGAGGGCCAGATGATGGAGTGGAAGACGATGTTGTCCTTGCCCATGAAGTAGTAATGACGGGCCTCTGGATTCCTCCACCATTCCTGCCACTTGTCCGGATCGCCGGCGATGTACTTGGCCCATTCGATGGAGGCCGACAGATACCCAATGACAGCGTCGAACCAGACGTAGATGCGCTTGTCCTCGAATCCCTCAACAGGGATGGGCACACCCCATTCGATATCACGGGTGATAGCCCGGGGCTGGAGTCCTTCCTGAAGGAGGCCCAGGGTAAAGTGGCGCACATTGGGCCGCCAGTGGGCCTGCTTCTCCGCCCAGGCCTTCAGCCTGTCGGCAAAGGCGGGAAGGTTGAAGAAAAGGTGTTCCGTCTCCCGGAACTGGGGAGGATTGCCGCAGATGCGACAGCGGGGCTGGATGAGGTCTATGGGGTCCAGTTGGCGTCCACACTGGTCACACTGATCACCTCGGGCCTCGTCGTACCCACAGTGGGGACAAGTGCCCTCCACGTACCGATCCGGCAGGAACCGCTGCTCCTGCTCGCAGTAGGTCCCCTCCATGATGTCAGTAAAGATGTAGCCTCGATCCAGCAGGCGCTTGAAGAGATCCTGCACTATGGCGTAGTGATTGGCAGTGGTGGTTCGGGTGAAGATATTGTAGCTCCAGCCCAGGGCACGCAGGTTGTCGGCGATCTCCTGGCTGTAGTAGTCCACCAGCTCCTGGGGGCTCTTGCTCTCCTGCTCGGCGCGCACGGTGATGGGTGTGCCGTGCTCATCGGTGCCGGAGACCATAAGCACATCGTTGCCCCGCAGGCGTTGGTAGCGGGCGAACACGTCACTGGGCACGCCAAAGGCGGCATGGCCCAGGTGACGCGATCCCGAGGCGTAGGGCCAGGCCACGCAGACCAGAATCTTCTCTCCCATGCTGCTCTCCTCCCAAGGTGTCGGGGTTGCCTGATGTGATTCTACCACAATTGGAGGATAAGGCAAGGCGTTGGATCAGAGCTGCGAGCTGATTCGCCAAGCGACTAAGGTTGTACTACGATGCATCTGTGGTATAATATCTCATAAGCACAGAGGGTGGGCACAGAGGCCCACCCCTTGCTTGTTGGCTCCAACACAGTTTGCCTCCCCTTTCCGTTTATGCTACACTTGGCATCATGCTCAGGGGAAATGGATGGCGAATCGAGGAGCGGAAGGGCCTGCGATATTACTGCCTGACCCTCCCTGCGGAGGAAGCGGAAGAGGGGATCTTCATCCAGGGCGTGTTCACACGGCAGGGCGGTGTGAGCCGGGGTCTATGGAGAGGCCTCAACGTGGGATACACGGTCGGCGATGAGCCGCAAGCGGTGGAGGCCAATCACCATCGCATCTGTCGGGCTCTGGGCATCCCGCGGGAGGCGATCACCACTGCTCAGCAGGTGCATGGGGCACAGGTGGCGCGGGTGAAGCCAGGGGACCGGGGAGCGATCTTCTCTGCCACCGATGGACTGATCACCGATGTAGCGGGTGTGGTCCTCATGCTCCGCTTCGCCGACTGCGTGCCCCTGCTCTTTTTCGATCCCCATCGTCCAGCGGTGGGATTGGCCCACGCCGGCTGGCAAGGGACTTTGGCGGGCATCGCCAGTCAAATGGTAAGGGCTATGCAGGCCGCCTTCAGCTCTCAGCCGGAGGAGTTGATCGCGGGGATCGGCCCGGCCATCGGGTCCTGCTGTTACCGGATAGGGCAGGAGCTGGTGGATCGGGTCCAGGTGCAATTTCCCCAATGGCCCGATCTGATCCGCTGGCAGGATGGCGTGCCCTACTTCGACCTTCGGAGTGCCAACCGGCGGCAACTGGAGGCCGCCGGGGTGCGCTCCATCGCAGTGGCTGAGTGCTGCACTGCCTGCCATGTGGAGGAGTTCTTTTCACACCGCGCCGAGAGAGGGCGGACAGGCCGCTTCGCGACGGTGATAGGATTGAGGGAAGGGTGATGGAACTGAAGAAACAGATCAGGGCGAATCTGGCCTCGGTGGGAGAGCACATCGCCGACGCCGCAGCGCGCTCGGGCCGCGATCCGGGCGAGGTAACGGTGGTGGCGATAACCAAGCTGTTCGGCCTGGAATACTTACAGGCAGCCTACGAGCTGGGCCTCCGCCACTTGGGAGAGAACCAGGTGGAGAAGGCGGCAGAGAAGCTGCCCGCATTCGGGGACTGGCTGGCGGGCCAGAAGGGACCCACCTGGCACATGGTGGGCCACCTGCAGCGTCGGAAGGCGGGTGACGCGCTGCGGCTTTTTGACCTCATCCACTCCGTGGACTCCCTCCGCCTGGCAGAGCGGATAGACCGGCTGGGCCAGCGGGAGGGACGGGAGCCCATGCCCATCCTGCTGGAGGTGAATACCTCCGGCGAAGAGCAGAAGTACGGCTTCCGCCTCCACCGTTGGCCGGAGGACTCAGCGCAGTGGGCCGATTTTCTCTCGGCGGTAGAGCGGATTCTGACATTGCGGGGGGTGAGGGTACAGGGGCTGATGACCATGGCCCCCTTGGTGGAGGCGGAGGCCACGCGCCCCTGCTTCCACCGGCTGCGAGGTATCCGTGATGCGCTGGCTCAGGCGTTTCTCGAGGCGGATTGGCACGAGCTCTCCATGGGCATGACCAACGACTTCGAGGTGGCGGTGGAGGAGGGGGCCACCCTGCTGCGCCTGGGACGGGCTATCTTTGGCCCACGAGAGGAGGAGTGAATGGGGAAACTGGAAGTTGAAAAAGTCACCTTCATTGGCGGGGGGGTGATGGGCGGGGCGATGATCGCAGGGCTTCTGGCCCAGGGGCTGATCGCCCCGCAGAGCATCACGGTCAGCGATGTGCACCGCGAGCGGGTGGCCCAGCTCCGTGAGCTGTACGGGGTGCAGGGCACGACGGACAATGTGCAAGCCGTGGCCGGAGCGGACATCGTCGTGCTGGCCATCAAACCCCAGACACTTCCCCAGGTGCTGGCCGAATTGCGGGGAAAGATCCCCGCCGGGGCTTTGGTCCTCTCCATCGTGGCCGGAGCTCCCATTGCTTCCCTCACCGAAGGATTGGACCACCCGACAGTGGTGCGTGCCATGCCCAACACGCCCGCTCAGGTGGGGGAGGGGATGGCGGTCTGGATGGCGACGGAGACCGTGTCGCCCTCGCAGCGAGAGCAGGCCCAGGCGATCCTCGGGGCGCTGGGAGAGGAGGTCTGCGTGACAGAGGAGAAATACCTGGACATGGCCACTGCTTTGTCGGGCAGCGGCCCGGCCTACGTTCTGCTCTTCCTGGAGGCCCTCGTTGACGCCGGGGTGTACATGGGCTTCACCTGGCCCATCGCCAAGAAGCTGGCCTGGCAGACCATGTGGGGCACGCTGGCCCTGATCCGGGAGCGGGGAGAGCACCCGGCCGCGCTGCGCAATCAGGTCACCACGCCGGGGGGCACCACCGCCGAGGCGCTCCAGGTCCTTGAGCAGAGAGGGTTGCGGGCCTTGGTCACCGAAGCAGTGTGGGCCGCTTTCCAGAAATCACAGTGGTTGGGAGGGAAGAAGTAAATGGTCTATGTAGTGTACCTCATCCAGGCCCTGGCCTACCTGATGAAGTTAGCCATCCTGGCCCGGGCGCTTATCTCCTGGGTGCACGCCGATCCCTACAATCCACTGGTGCGATACCTCTATCAGGTGACCGAGCCCCTCCTGCGCCCGCTCCGGCAGGTCATGCCCATCTGGCGGGGAGTGGATATCTCGCCCGTGGTGGCCCTGGTGATCATCCAACTGGTGGAGTGGCTTTTGGTGCGGCTGATTGTGTTGACCTGAAGGGAAAGGGGTGGAGAAACTGGAAGTCACAGCGCAGCAGGATGGTGTGCTCCTGACAGCCTGGGTGCAGCCGCGCTCCAATCGCGATGAGGTAGTAGGCGTGCAAGGGGAGATCAAGATTCACGGCCTCTCGCCGCAGGAGATAGATATGCTGATCAGGCGGAGTGGGCCATAGTTGGCGAAGTTGTTTTCACGTTACCCTTTGCCGCACCATCCTCACCAGCGTTTTGATCTCTTCGCAGCCCAGGGCTAAAGCCGCCCCCAGATAGACCAGGCTCCCCAAAAGGCTCCCCCCGAGGCCCAATGCCAGGGGATTGACACCCTGTCCCCAACCTCTGAGCGCGATCACTGCTCCCCCCATGGCTGCTGCAGCCAAGGTAAATCGCAGGGCCGATGCCATGATCCTGTCCCCCTCAATCCCTGCCAGCCGTTTGTGGGCAATCCACAATAGCCCCGACACCTCCAGAGTGACCGCGACAGAGTTAGCCAGGGCCAGACCGCCGTGGCTCAAAACTCCCATCAACCCCAGGCTCAGGACCAGGTGAGACAGCATAGCCCCAGTGGCAATGGTCAGTGGGGTCTTCGTGTCCTGCTGGGCGTAGAAGACGCGGGCTACAACCTCCAGGGCCGAGTGGCCCACCAGTCCCAGGGCGTAGAACTGGAGGGCCCAGCAGACGGCCTGTGTGGAAGCGGCCTGGAAAGCGCCGCGTTGGAAGAGGAGTTGGATGAGGGGCCGTCCCAGCAGGATGAGTCCCACCGCCGCTGGGATGGTCAGCATCAGGATGGCCCGCAGTGCAGCCGAGAGGGTCGAGCGCAGGCTATCCCGCTCGCCCTGGGCGGCCAACTCGGACAGGGTGGGGAAGAGGGCGATAGCGATGGCGGTGCCCAGGATGCTCTGCGGCAACTGCATCGCCAACCAGGCGTAGTTCAGGGCTGAGACACTCCCCTCCCCCAAGCGGGAGGCCAGGTTGGTCATGACCAGAAAGTTCAGCCGGACGACGCCCAGGGTCAGCACCCGGGGCCCCATCAGCCACACCACCCGGTGCAGCCCAGGATTGGCCAGCCCCAGGGTGGGCGACCAGCGCGCTCCATGCTGGATCAGGGCCGGGATCTGGACCGTCAGGTGCATGGCTGCCCCGACGACCACGCCCACCGCCAGGCCATACACCCCGATGGAGGATGACAGAAAGAGGGCCCCGCCGATGATCCCCAGGTTGTAGAGCAAAGGGGCCACCGCCGGCAGCAGGAAGTGCTGATGGGCGTGAAGGATGCCCATCACCACCCCGCTCAGGGCGAAGATGAGGGTGGAGAGCAGCACCAACCGCATCAGATCCACCGTCAGAGCCTGCTGTGAGGCAGAGAAGCCAGGGGCGAGGACTCGTTGGACCAGGATCGGCGCGGCCAGGCCCACAGCCAGGCCCAGCAGCGCGACGATGGCGAAGACCCCATTGAGGATCCCACTGGACAACCGCCAGGCGCCGGGCTGATCCTCCTGGGTTAGATAGCCGGCCAGGACGGGGATGAACACCGAGGCCAAGGCCCCGCCGGGGATCAGGGCGAAGAGGAGGTCGGGCAGGTTAAAGGCGGCATAATAGGCGTCCAGTTCACCGCTGGTGCCGAAGGCCCTGGCGATCACCATCTCTCGGACCAGCCCTAGCACCTTGCTGGCCACGAAGCCGGCCATGACAATCCCCGTCGAGCGGACAACCTTTCCCCTTTGGACGACCATCAGAGTTCACCTCCCGTGCGATATCAAGGGGGGTGCTCTAATGCGGCCAGGGCCTCGGCCGCCGGAGCGAAGAGGGGGTTGCACCCCAGCGCCCTCTGATAGGCCTTTCGCGCCGCCTCCAATTGCCCCAGGGCCTGGAGGGCCAGGCCACGATAGGTGTGGGACTCCTCCAGGTCGCGCGCGGTCCTGAGATTGGCCTCGGCCAGGGCCAAGACCTCATCGTAGCGGCCGGCCCGGTAGTAGGCCTCAAAGGGGCCGAACTGGTACCAGAGCATGCGCCAGGGGAGGCCCAGCACCCTGGCCCGGTCATAAACGGCAGTGGCCTCGGCGTAGCGCCCCAGTCCGGTCAGGTTGCTGCCCACGTTGAACCAGGCGAAACGATCCTCCGGATTGGCAGCGGCCTCGGCCTGAACTCGTGCCAGGGCGGCCTGGTACATGGCCTCATCATCCAGGTCAGGGCCGATGATGGTGGCAATGGCCTCAGCTCGCTCCAGGGGGTATACCACCAGGTAGAGGCGGTTGAAGACCTTCCACAACTGGTCGAAAGGCTCGTAAGGCAGGCGTGTTCGAGGGCCCTCGTAGGCGTCGCAGGAGATGAAGTGGCCCGCCCCCTCATCATAGCCGATGAGGAGGCGGTAGTGCCCCATCTCATCGCCCGGCTTGGGGATGAACCAGGTCTCGATGATCACCGGAAAGCCATTGCTGAGAAGGAGCTTCAGTCGGGCCAGGTCCCCGTTAACCCGCACCAGGGCCCCCAGTCCCAGGGAGCGAGCATAGGCAGCCATCTCCTCCAGGCTGACATTCTTATCGTCCGGGTCCGGCTTGAGCGTCGGAGCCACGTCGGCTTGTGTCCGCTGCCACCCATAATAGCCGAGGGCCATGGCCAGGGTGGCCGGGCCGCAGTTGTTCCAGGTTTGATACTCGTGTGTGAACCCCTCCAGGATCACGGCCTGGGCCACAGAAGTGAGAAGCGCGGTCGGGGTTATGTCTGGAAAGGGCGTGGGAGTGGAGGTGGCAGTGAGGGTGGGCGTGATGAGGGACGTTGCCGTCGGTGGCCCCATGG
>Ga0209609_10002285_pt1 | contig 11004 bp, 10 predicted proteins | sample LakKivw325mmetaG_FD_184136 | JGI IMG/M metagenome (GOLD analysis project Ga0209609, IMG submission 184136) | Anoxic lake water microbial communities from Lake Kivu, Rwanda to study Microbial Dark Matter (Phase II) - Lake Kivu water 325m metaG... | ecosystem: Environmental > Aquatic > Freshwater...
CGCGTCGCGATCATGTACCTCGGCAAGCTGAGCGAGATCGCGGACACGGCCGAGTTCTTCCAGCGGCCGCTGCACCCGTACACGAAGATGCTCCTGTCCTCGATTCCGGTGGTCTCCGACGAGGAGGAGAGTCTGAAGCCAGCGAAGGGGATCTCGCGAGGCGAGATCCCAAGCCCGGTGAACGTGCCCCCCGGCTGCAGCTTCCACTCCCGCTGTCCGAGCCGCCTGGAGATCTGCGACCAGGTCGATCCGAGCACCGCGGAGGTTGCGCCGGGGCACGTGGTTCGCTGCCACTTGTACCCGGGGCCGCGAGAGGGAGTGTCGTGAGCCGCAGGCTGGCCGTCGACATCGGTGGGACGTTCACTGACTTGGTCGCCCTCGACGAGGCGACCGGCGCGCTCGCCCTCGGAAAGACCCTGACGACCCCGGGGAACTTTGCGGACGGCGTCCTCGACGCGATCAGAGAGAGCGACATCGATCTCTCCGCCGTGTCGCAGTTCGTCCACGGAACGACCGTCGTGATCAATGCGCTGACCGAGCGAACCGGCTGCCGCGTCGCGCTCGTGACGACGCGGGGATTCCGCGACGTTCTCGAGATTCAGCGTGCCAACCGAAGGGACATGTACAACCTCCTCTACCGCAATCCGACGCCGTTCGTGCCTCGTGCGCTGCGGTTCGAAGTCCGCGAGCGGGTGACGTGGTCGGGGGACGTGCTCGAGCCGCTCTGCGAGGAAGACGTCGCGGAAGCCGCCGCCGCGTGCCGTCGCCTGGGCGTTGAGGCGATCGCCGTCTCGTTCCTCCACGCCTACGCGCACGTCGAGCACGAAGAGCGGGCGAAGCAGCTGTTGGAGGAGAACTGCCCAGGGATCCCGGTGTCGGCGTCCTACGAGCTGACGCGCGAGTGGAGGGAGTACGAGCGGACGAACACGACGGTCCTGAACGCGTACGTGCGACCGGTGGCCGACGCCTACCTCGCCTCCCTGGCGGGTCAGCTCGCGGCGCGCGGCCTGCGGGGTTCCCTCCTCACGATGCAGTCGAACGGCGGGACGAGCAGCTTCGCGCGGTCGCGACGGCTGCCGATTCACCTCGTCGAGTCCGGCCCGGTCGGCGGGATCATCGGCGCGGCCGCCGTCGCCCGGCAGGCCGGACTCGAGAACTGCATTGCGTTCGACATGGGCGGGACCACCGCCAAGGTGAGCGTGATGGAGTCGGGCGAGGTCGCCGTTCGCACCGACTACCACCTCGAGCGATCCCAGACGCACGCGGGGTATCCTCTTCGCATCCCCGTCGTCGACATCGTCGAGGTGGGTGCGGGCGGGGGCTCCATCGCGTGGCTCGAGGACGGCGGCAGCCTTCACGTCGGACCGCGCAGCGCAGGGGCGAGCCCCGGCCCGGCGTGCTACGACCGCGGTGGCACGCTGCCCACGGTGACCGACGCGAACCTCGTGGCGGGCCGACTCGACGCCGCCTACTTCCTCGGCGGCCGCATGCGCCTGAATGAGAAGAGCGCGCGCAACGCGGTCGCCGCGCTCGGCGAGCGGGTAGGGCTCGACGTAGACGAAGCGGCGCTCGGGATTCTCCGCCTCGTGAACGCCAACATGCAGGCCGCCCTCGAGCGGGTGACCGTGGAACGCGGACACGACCCGCGCGACTTCGCCCTCGTCGCCTACGGCGGCGCCGGGGGGCTTCACGCCTCGGCGCTCGCCCGTCAGCTTCACGTCGGCACCATCCTGATCCCCGCGGCGCCCGGCCAGTTCTCCGCCTGGGGAATGCTCTTGACGGACCTGCGGCAGGACTACGTGCGGACCCGAGTGGCGCCGTGCAGCCGCGCGACGTGGGACCGCGTGCGCTCCGAACTCGACGACCTCTCCTCCGAGGCGCTCTCCGGCTTCGCCGAGGAGCGCGTGGGGGTCGAGCGCGTCTGGGCCCAGCAGTTCGTGGACCTGCGCTACGCGGGCCAGGAGCACGCCGTCCTGACTCCCGTCCTCGACGGGGACGACCTCGATCAGCTCCTTGAGCGGTTTCACGCCCTCCACGAGCGGGCCTACGCCTTCCGGCTCGCCGACCCCGTCGAGGTGGTCAACTACCACGTCGCCGCGTGGGGGACGGTCCGCAAACCCGCGTTGCGCGAGGTAGACGCGACGACCACATCGATCGACGCCGCCCGGAAGAAGGACCGACGTGTGGAGTTCGAGGGCTTCGGGTGGCTGGACGCAGGCGTTTTCGAGCGCGATCGCCTTCCCGTTGGGGAGAGGATCGTTGGCCCCGCCGTGATTGAGGAACCGGCGTCGACGACGATCGTCCTCCCGGACCAGACTGCGCGTCGTGACCCGTTCGGGAATCTGATCCTCGAGGAGGTCGCCTCGTGACCACTCGGCCCGTCGACCCCTTCACCGTGGAAGTCATCAAGCGAGCGCTCGTCTCCGCCGCGGAGCAGATGTTCGTGGCGCTCGGGCGCACGGCGAAAAGCTCGGTCATCTACGAGGTGCTCGACTACGGGTGCGCGGTCATCGACCGCGAAGGGAGGATGGTCGCGCAGGCGAACGGCATTCCACCGTTCATCGGCGTGCTGACGGACGCCGTCCGTGACGTCCTCGACAAGTTTCGCGGGCGCATCCGGCCCGGGGACGTGTTCATGACCAACGACCCCTACATGGGCGGGGCCACGCACCAGAACGACGTGGTCCTCGTCGCGCCCGTCTTCTTCGACGGCGAGCTGGTCCTGTTCGCGGCGAGCAAGGCCCACTGGAACGACGTGGGAGGAAAGGATCCCGGCAGCTGGTCGCCGAGCGCGACCGACATCTACCAAGAGGGGATCCAGTTCCCGGTCGTCCGCCTCGTCGCCGCGGGCGAGGAGGTCGAGGACATCGTCCAGATCGTGGCACGCAACGTGCGGGCTCCGGAGCTGACCCTCGGGGACATGCGTGCGCAAGCGGCGTCGCTTCAGGTGGCCGCCCGCCGCGTCGGGGAGCTGTGCGGCAAGTTCGGAGTGGCGGCCGTCCTGGAGGCCATCGACCTCTCGATGGAGCAGGGCCGGCGGCACGCCCTCGCCGAGTTGCGCACCCTGCCCCACGGAGTCTATGAGGCCGAGGAGTTCATTGACGACGACGGGCTCGGGGGGGAACCCGTCCCGGTGCGCGTGCGCGTCACCCTCACCGACGAGGAGTTCGTCGTCGACTTCACCGGCACCGGGCGGACGTGCGCCGGCCCGATTAACTGCCCGCTGTCGGTTCTCATCAGCACCGTCAAATTCGCGTATCAGAGCGTCCTTTCGCCCCACGCGTCCCCGAATGATGGGTTCTTCTCGCCTCTTCGGATCGTCGTTCCCGAGGACACGGTCTTCCGGCCGAAGCGGCCCGCCCGGTCAGCACGTATTGGGAGTCGGACGCCTACTCCGGAGACGTTATCTGGAGAGCCCTTGCGGCCGCTCTCCCCGACCGGATCCCCGCCGGCCACTTCCTTTCGGTGTGTGGGACCACGGTGAGCGGCATCTCCGATGCAACCGGGGAGTGGTTCTTCTCCGTCGAACCGAACGCGGGGGGATGGGGAGCCGCCGCGGGAAAGGACGGAGAGAGCGCCCTCGTCTGCACGAACGACGGCGAGACGTACATCCTCTCCGCGGAGGTCGCCGAGACGCGGTATCCGCTCCTTGTGGAGCAGTTCGCGCTCCACGCCGCGGACGCGGGACACGGAGCGTGGCGGGGCGGGCTGGGCATCGTCAAGGACTATCGCGTCCGCAACTCGCGTGCCTCGGTGACCGCGAGCTTCGGCCGCCACCTCTACCCGCCGTGGGGGTTTGCGGGGGGGCAGGACGGCTCTCCGAATCGCGTCGAGGTCCACCGTCTCGACGGCCGCGTCGACCGCCTTGGGCGCCTGTCCGGCGAAATCGTGCCGGCGGGCACCCTGGTCCGGTTCATCACGGGTACAGGCGGGGGGTACGGCGACCCGCTGGCCCGTCCCCCGGCGGACGTCCTACGCGACGTCGAGAACGGGTACGTGTCTCCCAAGGCGGCGGAGTCCGTCTACGGCGTCGTGCTGCGGGGGGACCCACCCTCGGTCGACGCGCGTGCTACCGAACGGAGGCGAGCCGAGAGGAAGCCGGTCCCGCAATCACAGGAGGAGTCAACGGGTTGAGGACGTGAGCCTCGGTGCCGCCGTTCTGCTGTGCCTGGCGCTCTCGCCGGCCGCTCCCAGCGGGCCCCGGCTAGGACCGCGGACGCCCTCGCGCATGTCTCGCGGGGCCTGCGTTCTGCCTGTGGCGCTCGCGCCATCCTCACGCAGCGGGTTCTAGGACCGATCGCCTTTGAACGCATCCGTGACCCACTCCAGCCCGAGCTCCTGGAGTCTGCCGCGAGTGGGGCGTCCGCGGCGGTCCCAACCGGCCATCTGGTAGTACGAGGCCCGCTGTCTCTTCCATGCCTGCGTGGAGATCTTGACGCCGTGCGTCGGCCCACCCTTCAAAGGGACGCCGAGCTTCGCCGGCTTCGTGTCGCTCTCGATTCCTATTCCCTCGCGCGCATTGTACGCACGCAGCAGGTTCAAACGGCGCTCCCCGACCTTCATCAACTCCCACAGCGTGTAGTCCCAGCCGGTCACGGCTCGAATCGCTTCCACAAGCTGCGCGGGGCTGTACAACTGGAACGAGGGGCCGAACACGAACTGGCACACGCAGGCAGCGTCCGTCGCGCTGTAGAAGTACTGCGTGTACAGCACATAGCGAAGCTTCTCCGTGTTCATCGCCTCCACGGGTTGGGGGTTGACCAGCCCGAGTTGTGCCGCACGGTCGGCGTAGGCCTTCGAGTAGAACGGGTCATGCTCGTGCGACTGGTGATCCGCGCCGAACGGGTTGACGGAGTACACCAGCGCGAGGCTTGGCTTGTGCTGCGGCATGTGAGCGGGGAACTCGTGGTTCTTGACGGCCACGACCAGGTCTTGGCCCACGTTCAGCGTCGCGGCCGCGCGCGCCGATCCCTCGCCAAGGACCCGACCAAAACCGTCCCGCTTCGCGATTCTCTCGACCATGAGGACCATCGCCTCCGCGTTTCCGAAACGAAGGTCGATGCCGTCAGTCTCCGCGCGCGTGAGGAGTCCCCGCTCGTAGCAGTCCATGGCCCAGGCGATGGTTGCGCCACAGCTGATGGTGTCCATGCCGTACATGTTGCACAGGGCGTTCGCTCGGCAAATGGCCGCCAAGTCGGAGACTCCGCAGTAGGAGCCGAGCGCGGCCAGGGTTTCGTACTCGGGACCTCCGTAGCGGGGGTCGGCGCGGAACGGACCCTCGGAGATCTCCACGACCCGCTTGCAGCGGATTACGCACCCGTAGCAGCTGTCGCGACGTTTCAGAACCGTATCGGCCATCGCCTCCCCGGAGATCGCCTGGGCCCCCTCGAAGACGCCGCTCGACCAGTTCCGCGTCGGGAGCCCGCCTTCCTCGTTCAGGATGAGCAGGCCTTCTGCGGTCCCAAGTCGGCTCAGTCCGGCCACCCCGGACTGCCCGAGGTGCTCGGCCCCCCAGCGCATCAGCGTCTTGACGGCCTCCGGGGATGCCGTCTCGGGGTACCGATGGCCACGGACCGCGATCGCTTTCAGGTTCTTGGCCGCCATGACCGTTCCCATGCCGGTGCGCCCGTTGGCTCGGTTGGCGAGGTTGATGAGCGAGCCGAACAGCACGCCCTTCTCGGCTGCTGGACCACACGCGAGAACCTGGATCCGGGCGTCACCAAGCTCGGTCCGAATCTCGTCCTCGACGTCCCCCGTGACCAAGCCCCACAGGCCCGTGGCGTCTCGGAGCTCGGCGTGTCCGTCGGAGAGCCACAGGTAGACCGGACGGGCGGACGCGCCATGAATGACGATGCCGTCGAAGCCCGCGGCCTTAAGCTCCGCCGGCCAGAAACCGCCCGCCTGGGAGTCGCCCACAAGTCCCGTCACGGGTGACTTCGCTGTCGCCGCGACGCGAGACTGCCCAGGGAACGGCGCACCCGTCGTCACGCCCACCATCAACGACAGCGTGTTCTCCGGCCCGAGGGGGTCGGCTCCAGGAGGGGTGTGCTTCAGGAGGAAGTGGCACCCCATCGCGCTGCCGCCCAGGTGCGTCCGGTAGAACGCGTCCTCTGGCGCATCGACGGTCATCTCTCCGCTGTCCAGGTGAACGTGGAGGATCTTTCCCCAGTACCCGTACGCCATGGAGCACCCCCTTCTCCGAGTCCCTACCGGGCCTGTCCTGCCAACCTTGCCCTGGCATCAGGTCATGCTTCGCGAAACGCCGCCGCTGCCCCCGCCCGGCCGATCCTACTCCACCTCTTCGAGGAGTTTGCGGATGGCCTCCTTCTCCTTCTCGACCAGGGGCAGCCGCGGATGCGTCGAATCCCCGCCGCACAGCCCGAGCTGGTCCAGCGCGTACTTCACGGTCTGGTGCATCTTGCCCGCCCGCTCCAGGTGACGCAAAGCCGGGAGCAGCCTCTTGTACACCGCCCAGCCGGCGTCGAGGTCCTTCCTCTCGACGATCGACTCAAACAGGCGCACCGATAGGCGTGGGGCGAAGTTCCCGACCACGCAGATCCATCCTTTCGCTCCCGCGGCGAACGACTCGAACGCCAGATCCTCCCATCCGCAGAACACGGTCATCCGATCCTGCGTGAGGGTCCGGATCTCCGCGATCCGACGCACATCGCCGGTGCTCTCCTTGATGTGGGTTGCGTTCTTCAGCCTCGAGAGGGCGGCCACCGTCTCCGGCCGGATGTCGACCTTGGACGTCCACGGGTTGTTGTAGATCATGATGGGTAGCTCGACGGCGTCGGAGATCCTCTCGTAGTGGTAGACGATTTCCTCCGGGGTCGGCAGGTAGTACCACGGCGGGATGACGAGCGCCCCTGCGGCCCCAAGCTCCTTCGACTGCGCAACGTACTCGATCGCCTTCTCCGTGGTCTCCGCAGAGGCCCCCAGGAGGACCGGCACCTTCCCGTCCGCCGCATCGACGACAGTCCGTCCGACCCGCCGCTTCTGTTCGTCGTCCAGACTGGCGAACTCGCCCGTGCTTCCGAGCGCCACAACGCCATGAACGCCCTGACTCGCGAGCCACTCGACGTTCTTCGCCATGCCTTCGTAGTTGATGCCGCCCGTGCCATCGAACGGAGTCGTGAGAACGACGTACACCCCGTAGATCGTCTTCAACCCGGCCTCCTTAGCGTGATGCCGACGTCGCAGCTCCCTCGCCGAATCGCTCCAGCCGCAGGGGATCGATCGACACGATCGTGTCTCGACCCGTGATCATCTCCGACACCAGGCGGCCCGTGATCGGGGCGAGCCCGATTCCATCCCCCTCGTGACCCGCCGCAATGTACAACCCAGGGACCGATGCGACCGCCGACACGATCGGGCAGTGATCGGGCGTCCACGGCCTGAGCCCGGCGTAGGAGTGGATGACCCGCATGTTCCTGAGCGCCGGGAAGAAGCGTAGCGCCCGTCTCGCGAGCAGCCGCAGCACGCCGAGATCGCACTGCGTGTCGAAGCCCACGAACTGCCGGCTCGACCCGATGAGGAAGTTCCCGTGCCCCGTGGGCTCGTAGACCATGGCCACGCCATTCTCCTCCATGCCCGGTTCGACGTCTCGCACGCCCTTCTGCCCGAACTTCGCCATGAGGTACCCGAACTCCTGGAGCTTCCTGCAGCCGAGATCGGGGGTTCGCTCGCCGACGAGGATGTGCCCCTTGCGCGGCTTGATGGGAACGTCGAGCCCGAGGGTTCCCGCCAGATGTGGAGTCCAGACTCCCGCCGCCAGGACGACCTTGGGCGCAGTGAACTCCCCCGTCGCCGCGCGGGCGCCGCGGATCGAGCCTGCGCGATCGCGCAGGAGTTCCTGGATCTCCGTGCGCGGGTGCACCACCCCGCCGAGCCGCTTCGCGGCTTCCACAAGCCCGAACGTCAACGCGAGGGGGCTGAGAGAGCTGTCCGACGCGCACTCCACGAGGCCGATGACGTCGCGCGCCAAGAGCGGCTCGCTCTCGAACACCTCGCGGCCCTCGATGTACCGCATCGGTAGGCCGGCCTCTTTCTGCCTCTGCATCCAGTCGCGGGCCATGGCCTCCTGACACGCGTCCGGCTCTACAACCAGAACGCTGCCGCGCTGCGTGTAGTCCACGTCGTAGTCGAGCTCATCGACAAGCTCGCGAAGCAGACCCTGGCTCAGCAACCCCAGTCGGCTGTCGTACCCGGGTTCCTTGTCGATGGAGAGGATGTTCCCATCGCACGCACCGGACGTGCCGGAGCAGATGTCTCCTCTCTCCACCAGCGCGGCTCGGACGCCTTCCTTGGACAGGTAGTAGAGGACGGCCGACCCGATGACTCCCCCTCCGATGACGAGGACGTCCGCCGTGGGGTTCACTTCGGCTCCCCGGCCAGCGCGCCGAACGTCAGCGAGACCACGGGCGGTCGAACCCGGTCGGGAAGCACCCGCTCCCGTGGAATCCCGAGCTCCGACACGAGGATCCGGGCCACGAGAGTCTCACACGTCCGACCCTGGCAGAGCCCCATGCCGGCCCGCGTACGCAGCTTGACCCCGCGAACGTCGACCGCCCCCTCGCGAATCGCCTGCCGGACTTCTCCCAGGGTGACTTCCTCGCAACGACACACGATCACATCATCGGTCATGGCCATTCCCGTCGACCTCTTTCCTCCTGATTCCTCGAACGTGCATGCCGTGCTCGCGAGCCACCTCAACGGTGACGGCGGCCGTCCGGTCGCTCGCGGGAGTCGTGGCCGCCCGCAAGACCCTGCCTCTGCCGACGACCTCGCCCGACCGGTCGACGACGTCCACGAGTTCTCCCGCTTCGGGCAAGGGGAGGTACTCGTAGGGCAATGTCACAGCGGCCGTCTCACCGGAACGGGAGAGATCGACCACGAAGATGGCCAGCCCAGGACACTGCGTCACGCAAAGCCCGCATCCGGTGCACTTCTCCGCATCGAGCACCGGGCAATTCGTGATCGGAGTCCCCACTTGGATGGCGTGATGCGGGCACGCGGCTTCGCACGGGTTGCACGGAATCTCCTGGACGCACTCGACGACGGCGACAGGCCCCCGCCGCATTCGATCGTGCGCGGGAACCCCGGGAGCGGACTCAAGCTCGTCGAGAGAAAGGTATCCGTCCTGGCTCAGGTTGCCGGGCATGGTGTCTCCCCTGCTGTCTGTAAGGCGCTCTTGGCCGCTCGGATTCCTGCACAGAATGGCCCTCCGCGCAGATCGTCCAGCCGCCGTTGGATGGCTGCGATCTCCGCGTGCCCTTCCGCGTCGACATCGCGCAGCCGCTCGTACGCAGCGATCCCGGCGAGGCGCCCTTCCTCCAGAGCCGTGCTGGCCTCCTCAATGCCTGCAGCGTCCCCGGCGACGTAGATCCCTGGAACGGTCGTCTCGAGGACCGCATTGTGGAGGGGAACCCAGCCGCCGAGTGCCGGGGAGAAGACGAGGCGACACCCCGCGAGCAACGCCAGTCGGGTGTTCGGGTGCAGTCCCACGGCAACGCAGATGACGTCCACCTCGAATCGGCGTTCCGTGCCCTCGATCGGGCACCACGTGCCATCGACCTGCGCGACGACGGCGCCCTCCACGCACTCGACGCCCTCCGCGCGAAGGATCGTATGGGACGTCAGAATGGGGACTCCGGCGCGCCGGATCTTCGCGGCGTGGACGCCGTAGCCGCCGATCCGCGGCGCCGCTTCGATGATTGCGGCCACTGTCACTCCCGCTTGGAGCAGCTGGTAAGAGACGATCAGCCCAACATTCCCGGCGCCGACCATGAGGACCCGCTTGCCGGGCCGCACTCGCCACACATTGATGAGCGTCTGGGCCGCTCCCGCTCCCATCACACCGGCAAGCGTCCAGCCTTCGAACGGAAGGGCATTCTCCTCGGCGCCTGCGGCCAGAACGACCGAGCGAGCATCGAACGACTCCGTCGGGGCATTCCCGGCGCTCCCTGTCGTGTCGTCGGCGACCGCCTGGACGATGTCGACCGCATGGCCGGGCCGGATGGCGAAGACCTCCCACCCGAGCCGCAGGGTCACGCCGAGCGCGCGGGCCTCTTCGAGGAGCTCTACCGCGATGTCCACCCCTCGCACGCCGGCGTGGTGCTCGCGGGATCCAAAGAACTTGTGGATTTGCTTGATGAGCTGCCCGCCGGGCTCGAGGTTCCTGTCGACGACGCACACCCGGCCGCCGCGCTTGGCCACTTCGATCCCCGCTGCGAGTCCGGCGGGACCGGCTCCGACAACGAGCACGTCGACGATGCTCACATCTCGCTCCTTCGCCCCACGCCTCGCTGGGTCTCGACGACCATGCCGTCCGCGACGGGGGTGATGCAAGTGCGGACGTTGGCCACGCCGTTCACGATCATGGCGCAGTCCGTGCACTGACCGATCGCGCAGAGAATCCCGCGAGCCTCGGACCGCTTCGCGGTGTAGCGGTGCACGCGGATTCCTGCTGCAGCAAGCGCAGCGGCAATCGGCTCGCCCTCTCGAGCCGTCACCACCCTGCCGTCGACGCGGAGCGTGACCTCGCGCGCTTCGGGCAGCGGCCCCAGGATCGGGTGTTGCTCTATCCTCATCCAGACCTCCTCACCGGCATGGATACCTACGAAGAACCGACTCCGAGCAGGAATCCCCTCTTGAGTGGATCCTCCGGGTCCACCACGAAGTGGTGCATGCCCGTCACGTAGGCGCGTCCCGAGATCTCGGGGATGACGGCGGCGAACGGCCCGACCTGCGCCGTTCCTACGATCCGTGCCCGGAAGACCGTGCCGATGATGCTCTCATGGACGAACTCCTCGTTCTCGCGCAGCTTGCCTCGGGCATGAAGCACCGCCAGCTTGGCTGACGTTCCGGTGCCGCAGGGCGAGCGGTCGATGGAGCCGGGAGGAATCACCACCGCGTTCTTCACGTCGGCGTCGGTGATGAGACGGCGGGTGTTGCCGTAGGGTGGAGCGGCTTTGTCAACGTTCACAATCGGGCCGAACTGAT
>Ga0209609_10002287_pt1 | contig 11000 bp, 11 predicted proteins | sample LakKivw325mmetaG_FD_184136 | JGI IMG/M metagenome (GOLD analysis project Ga0209609, IMG submission 184136) | Anoxic lake water microbial communities from Lake Kivu, Rwanda to study Microbial Dark Matter (Phase II) - Lake Kivu water 325m metaG... | ecosystem: Environmental > Aquatic > Freshwater...
GGGGCTGATGTCGCCGGTGATGTAGAGCACCCGCCCCTGCCTCTGGGCGTCCAGCGTGGTGGGATTGGAATCGGGGTCGGACACTGTCCAGTTAGTGGTGGTGTAGCCCCCGCGCAGGGTGAGGGTCTTGCTGATGTAAACCACCTGCGTCACGCCTTGGCAGGCGCTGACGCCGGTATAGGTGCCAGCTGCCACCTTGATGATGTCACCCTCGTAGGCAGCGTCCACGGCATCCTGCGGGTGGGCATAACAGGGGAGCATTCCACCACAGTCACCGCCGGGTGCCACGTAGAGTATACTTTCCCCCTGGGCTTGAGTCTGGCGTTCCAGCAAAGTGAGGGCCAGGAATAGCACACACCCCGCCAGAAATATGGCGAATCCAATTTGAAATGCTTTGCGGCCCATGACTGTTGCTCCTTTGCAATTAGGTTGATCTGCCACACCCCTTCGCCCCTTCGTGGCGGCCGAGTGGGCCTGAATAAAGAATGATCTTCCAAAGTAGGGGCGATTCGCGAATCGCCCTTACTTGCCGTTTAGTAGCACCGACGTTCCTGCATCCGCTGGAACACCTCGACGATCTCCTCCAGCCACCTCTGGTCCACCTTGTCGAAAGCGGCTGGCTGGTCGCTGTCCATGTCCAGCACTCCGATCAGCTCGCCCTGGCCATCGAAGACGGGGACCACGATCTCGGACTGGGAACGGGGGTCGCAGGCGATGTGGCCGGGGAACTGATGTACGTCGGGGACGATCACTGTCTGCTGGGACCGCGCCGCCGCGCCGCACACCCCCCGTTCAAAGGGGATATGCAGGCAGCCGAGTGTCCCCTGATAGGGGCCGATCAGGAGCTCGCCCGGAACCACTACACGATAGAAGCCTGTCCAGTAGTAGGTGTCAAAGGCCTGGTGGAGCAGGCAGGCGATGGTGGCCATAACGGCGATGTGGTCGTTTTCCCCCTCCAACACGGCCTCAATCTCGCTCTTGACCCGCCTGTAGATCGTTTCCTTCCTCTCTCGATCCATGTCCCCCCCTTCACCGCAGCCGTAGCCACACCAGCAGTCCAATCGCCACTGCCACAAAGAGCAATCCCCCCACGCAGCACAGCCCGCCCGAGGCCCAGAGCATAGGGCTCAGCGGCAATGGCTGCTGCGTGGGCTGCAGAGGAGCGGGCTGTCCCTGGGAGGGAGCCTCAGCCCTCACCCATTTCCGCCAGGCAGCGTCCAATCCCTGGGAGTCCAAACCTAGCACCTCTTGCAGTCCATCGTCGTAATAGGCACCCTCGGCGAAAACCTGGAGCAAGCGGGCCATCTTCTCCCGCCCATACTGCTCCAGGATGAACTCCACCAGGCTGTAGCTCTGCGCATAGGAGAGGTGGGCCAGCTCGGAATCGGTGGGGAAGGAGCTAGACAGGGAGCGGACGGTGATGAGCTGGTCCCCTCGGATCGCCCAGTCCAGGGCGTGCCGATAGCTGGGCTCCAGCTCCCCCTCGGCGTACATGGCCAGCCCCTCGTCGAGCCAGCGAGGCAGATCACCCAGCGGTGTGTCCACCATCTGATGGACCACCAGGTGGCTCAGCTCGTGGGCCACGGCCCGCTGGCCCCAGGCCAAATTCGCGGGGGCCACGCCAATCACCACCACCCCCATCTCCGGGAAAGCCTGCCCTCCGGTCCACTCCTTGGCTCCCTCGGCGATGGCACCCAACAGGTCGGAGTGGCTGCCATATATGAACACCTTCACCTGATGAGCGACCGTGACACCCGCCTCCCGGCTGAGCGTATCCAGCGCCTCCATCGCCTTGTCAAAGAGAGCCTGTCCGAAGTCCTCGTCGCCGCGATACCAGTAGAGGGCCAGCTTCTCTGAGGATAGCGCCTGCCAGTCGTAACGCTCGTCGGTATAGAACAACGATTGTGGCTCAGTCTCCAGAGTATGCCCCTCCCGGTCGGCGATCTTCCACCAGTAGGTGACCTGCACCCCCGGCGGCAGCCCACCATTGGCGAGGTCCCAGATGTACTCCGCCTCCACCCGGGTGTCGGGCTCAAACTGGGGTGAGGCATGGTTGACCGCCGGCTGGTCAGCCACTCGGTAGAAGAGGGTGATCTCCGTGATCTCCGCTTCGCCCTGGGCTACCAACTGAAACAGGATATGATTCCTAAACTGGACCTCGTGCTGGCTGGACTCCACCCTGATAGGTGGCTGAGCCCAGATGCCAGGAGTGACAGCGATTAGCCCAAGGATGAGCACCAGTGCCAGCAGAAACCAAAAACGGTGTCTCCACATACTGCTACCCTACCTGATCGCTCCACTTTCTGCGTTCTGACTTCTCACTTCTGCATTGCAGTTTGAGTATAACACGCTTTCAAGCTGGGGGCAAGGTTTGCCCTGCGTCGGAGAGAGGGATATAATAGGCAGCCATGGGGGGGGAACACGTTGGTTCGGAGCGAAGATGGCTACTGACGATGGTGTTCGCTGCAGGGATGACGACCATGGCGGTGGAGATGGCCGCCTCGCGTCTGTTGCAGCCCCACTTCGGCGATTCGCTGGTCATCTGGGCCAACCTGATCGGTCTGATCTTGATCTACCTCACCGTGGGAGCCTGGCTGGGAGGCCACTGGGCCGACCGCCACCCTGAAGGGGCAACGCTCTACCGCATCACCGCCTGGGCGGGCTTCCTCATCGGCCTAGTGCCCTTCACCGCCCGGCCCATCCTCCGTTTGGCGGATGTGGGCCTGCGCGATTTCGCCGCCAGCATTCTGGTCGGTTCCTTTTTGGGGGTAGTGTTGCTCTTCACCCTGCCGGTGATCCTGTTGGGATGTGTCCCGCCCTTCGCCCTGCGGCTCACCGTGCGGGACGTGGGGTCCTCAGGAGGTGCTGCGGGGCGCATCTATGCCCTATCCACCGTGGGCAGCATCCTGGGCACCTTTCTGCCCGTGCTGATCCTCATCCCTTGGATCGGGACGCGGCGCACTTTTCTGCTCCTGGCCGTCTTCCTGCTGGGACTTTCGGCGCTGGCCCTGTGGTACAGTTCCCGCCGTCCTCCACTGGAGAGCCTGGGTCTCTTGGCGCTGATCCTCCTCCTGGCTCTCCTCTGGCCGATGGGACTCGTCAAGGCCACACCAGGGCTGCTCCACGAGCGGGAATCGGCCTACAATTACATCCAAGTGCTCCAGGAGGGGAGCGAAAGGCAGCTCAAGCTCAATGAGGGGGAGGGGATTCAATCGGTCTACTATGAGGATCAACTGCGCACCGAGGGAGCTTGGGACTACTTTCTGGCCGCGCCCTTCTTCAACTCTCCGCCCTTTCCAGCCGAGGAAGTGGGAAGCCTGTGCCTCATCGGGCTGGCGGGGGGGACGGTCGCCCGGCAGTACACGGCAGCCTTGGGGCCCATCCCTATTGACGGGGTGGAGCTGGATCCGGCCATCATCGAGGTAGGGCGGGAGTGGTTCGCCATGGCCGAGCCCAACCTGCGGGCCGTGGCCCAGGATGGCCGCTACTTCCTGGCTCACACTGGCCGCCGCTACGATGTGGTGGCCGTGGATGCCTACCGTGCGCCCTACATCCCCTTCCACCTCACCACCCGGGAGTTCTTCGCCCTGGTGCGCGATCATCTGACCGAAAGGGGAGTGGTGGCCATCAACGTGGGGCGCACCGACGTGGATTACCGGCTGGTGGCCGCGCTGGGGGCCACGATGCAACAGGTCTTTCCCAGTGTGTATCTCATCAACGTGCCCCAGACCTTTAACAGCCTGTTGGTGGCCACAGTCCAACCGACAGAGGCGGCCAACCTGGAGGCCAACCTGCAGGCTACAGAAGCGCCCTTCCTGCGCGACATCTTGGGACGGGCCGTGGCCAACCTGCGTCCCCTGCCCTCTGAGGGAGGCGTGATTTTCACCGACGACCGGGCCCCCATCGAGCACATGACCCACTTTCTCATCCTGCGCTACTGGTTGAAGGGAGACTGATCGCGTGGCGGCACTGGAACGCGCTTTTCTTCGGCTATTGGGAGTGGTGATCCTTTTGGGCCTGCCGCCCGCCATTGTGCTGAGCGGCTTGTACCTCCTCATGTCCCCAGCCTACCTACGGTACGAGTATGGGAAGGCGGGTTTCCCCCCAGCGACGCGCCTCAGCGAGGGGCAACGGTACACCGCGGCGGTGGAGTGCATTCGCTACCTGCGCACCAAGGTAGGGATTGAGGCTCTGCAAAACCTGGAGGGGCGTGAAGGGCCGCTCTTCAATGAGCGGGAGCTGTGGCACATGGTGGATGTGAAAGGGGTGACCCGAGGGGCCTTCGCCTTCCATCGTGCATGCACGGTGCTGGTCCTGGGCGCAGTGCTCTACCTGGCTCGCTATGGCCCCAGGGGAGAGTGCGCCCGGCGGCTGGTGCAGGGAGCGGGCCTGACCATCGTGCTGGTGGCCCTGCTTTTGATTGTGGCAGTAGTCAACTTCAACTGGTTCTTCACCGCATTCCACCGAACCTTCTTTGAAGGGGACACCTGGCTCTTTCCCTACACCGACACGCTCATCCAGCTCTTTCCCCTCCCCTTCTGGTTCGACATCGTGCAGTTGTGGGTGTTGGGGGCTATTGTCGTCTCCTCCCTTATAGGGGGCCTGGCGCTGTGGTGGCTGCGGTTGTCTTTCTCTACGATAATAGGAGGTTGATTCATGGTCAGTCCGGAGTTATTGGAGATTCTGCGCTGTCCGGCCTGCGTCAGTGGCCCTGGCCGCCGTGAGGGGCCCGACCCGGGGCGGCTGGAACTGGTGAGGGGCGTGTGGCTGGTGTGCCAGGAGCCGGGCTGCGGCCGCAAGTACCCCATCCGCGACGACATCCCGGTGATGCTCATCGAGGAGGGGGACAAGTACCGGGACGTTCCGGTGGAGGAGTTACCCGACCCTGGGGGGCTGTAGGCTGGTCCACCAGCCGGGGGAGTGGTCGAGGTGGAACTGAGCAAGCGATTAGCTCGACTGGGCTTGCGCCGGGGTGTGGCATCCCTGGCCAGAGGACGCCAAGACTCCGCCATCCCTCCGCCGAGCCGAAGGACCTGTCCTGAGGTCGAGCGAAGGGGGTCGGCCATTGAGGAGCTAGTGGCGGGGGAGGTCGTCGAGACGGAATTAGGGGCCTGCTTCCGGGCCGAGGAGTCCTTTTCGCTCGATTATGTGCACGGCTCGCTCTCCGGACTGTCGCCTGGGACAGGCTCCCTGGCCTCGCTGCTGGGCCAATCCCCGCAGGCTGCGGCAGGGCTGGCCAGGAATGAGCAACTAAGTGCTTTGGATTTCCAGCAGGCAGCTTTCCTAGACACAGAGACCACCGGGCTGGCCGGAGGAACGGGCACCTACGTGTTTCTGGTCGGTGTCGGCTACTTCAGCAACGCCGCCTTCCATGTGGCCCAGTTCTTCATGCGCGGGCTGGAGGAGGAGCAAGCCATGCTCCGGATGCTGGCTGGGTTTCTGGACCGCTTCAGAGCCGTGGTCAGCTTCAATGGCCAGGCCTTCGATCTGCCGCTGCTACGGACACGCTTCACCCTGGCCCACATGGCCCCCTGCCTGACCGACCTTCCCCACTTCGACCTGCTGTTCCCGGCCCGCAGGCTGTGGCGAGCGCGGCTCGATTCCTGTGCCCTGAGTGCCTTGGAAGCTGATATCCTGGGGGTGTACCGGGGCAGCTCCGACGTGCCCTCCTGGCAGATCCCGGCTCTGTACACGGACTACCTTCGCACTGGCGACGCCCAAGAGATGGCCCGCGTTTTCTACCACAACCAGCAGGATGTGCTCTCCCTGGTGGTGCTGGCGGGCCACATGTGCCAGCTCTTCAGCGACCCCTGGGCTGCCCTTCCGTGTGCCGCTGACCTCTACAGCCTGGGCCGGATATACGAGTCGCTAGCTCTCATTGGGGAGGCGGAGCGAGCCTACCGCGCTGCGCTCGGGGGCTCGCTTCCCCAAGAGCTCCACGATCACACCCTGCGCTGTCTCTCCTTTCTCCTCAAGCGGCAGGAGCGGCGGGAGGAGGCAGCCGAGCTCTGGTGGAAGGCGGTGGCGGATGGGCGCCAGCTCTACCCCTATGTGGAACTGGCGAAGCATTATGAGTGGCATGCAAAGGACTGGGCCCGTGCAGCGGAGGTCACCCGCCGGGCTCTGGATCAGTTGGAGATTGCTCCGCCCGGTCCCCAGCGCCGTCGAGCTCAGGCGGAGCTACGATATCGCCTGGCACGGCTGGAGCGCAAGATGGGGTAGGGGCGTACCCTTGCGGTCGCCTTGGGGCAACTGTAAGAGTTGCCCTACAAATCCACCTTGTCCGCAGGCAGATAGGGGCACTTGATGAAGACCATCTTGGTTGGCTCGTCCGTGTCGTTGAGGATGTCGTGGTGCTCCGGTGGCTCCATGCGGAAGGCGTCCCCGACCTGGGCCTCGTACTCGGCATCGTTGACGTGCACCTTGCCCCCGCCCTGGATGAAGAAAAAGGTCTCTTCTACCTCGTTGTGATAGTGCGCGCCCAGCCGCTCACCCGGCAGCAGGAAGATCACCCCCCAGTCAATCTTGGGCCCGCGCAGCAGGTACTTGACCCCGCTCTCACCGCCACGATAGGCCTTCTCCGCTTCATTCACCCTCTCCATGTTTCGCTCCTTTCCGCAGGCTCATTTACATAGCCATCTCCAGAATGCGTCGCACATCCTCCGCTTCCAGAGGGCGTGGATTGCTCTTCAGCGAGCCGGAGGGCAGCGATTCCTTGATCAGCACCGGGAAATCATCCCGCCGCACGCCCAACGGCTCTAGGTGTTCCGGGATACCAATTTGGGCCAGGAGCTTCCGCACTGCCTTCACCGCCTGGAGAGGAGTCGCCTCTTGGCCCAGCCGTTGCGCGATGTGGGCATATTTTTCTGCAGCATACTCCAGGTTGTACTCCATCACGTAGGGCAACAACAGGCCGCACACCACACCGTGGGGGATACGGCAGTGGCCGCCCAGGGGATGGGCGATGCCGTGTACTCCGCCCAGCCGAGCATTGGCCAGCGCCATGCCCGCCAGCAGGCTCCCGTAGTGCATGTCCGCGCGGGCGGCGATGTCCTGCCCATCCTCGTAGGCCCGCACCAGGCTGCGGCCTATGAGCCGAATGGCCTCTATCGCCAGCGCGTCGGTGGCAGGCTGGGCACCGATGGAGACGAAGGACTCGATGGCTTGGCAGAGGGCGTCCGCTCCGGTGGAGGCGGTGACCGAGGGCGGCATCATCAGCGTGAGCTCCGGGTCCACTAGGACCACCTTGGCGAACCACTCATCGCTGCGAATGCTCTCCTTGAGCCTCCGGTCCGGATGGATGAGCACCGCATTCTTTGTCACCTCCGCCCCGGTCCCGGCCGTCGTCGGAACCGCCAGGAAGGGGAGCCCAGGACCTTCGAGGGGCCGCCCGGCGTGGTACTCGGCGGCTGTGCCCGGCTGGAAATACAGGCCGGCGATGGCCTTGGCGGTGTCCATCGCGCTTCCGCCGCCCAGGCCAATCACCATCTGCACCTCCTGCTCTCTCGCCAGCTCCCGGCCCTCCTCGACCATCGGCAGGGTGGGCTCGCCAACCACTTTATCGTACACCGTCACGGAGACCCCTCTTTGAGAAAGAAGCTCTACTGCCCGGTCCAGCACGCCGGAGCGGCGCATGGCGTCTGCTCCGCACACCAGCAGCGCCCGTTCCCCGTAACGACGGGTGACCCCCCCCAACTGCTCAAAACACCCCACGCCGGTGATGATCTCGGTGGGCAGATAGAACCTGCTCATCGCTCAACCTCCCAGAGAAACAGGGTGGGCGCAGAGGCCCACCCCTACATATCAACGCTCCTCCAACCGTTGGCGGATGGCTCGCACTTCGGTTAGGATCTGAGTCAGCACCGCGCCCTCCGGCGCGGCAATCTCCTCCCCGGCGGCTGTGGGGGGCATGGCTCCTCGATAGCGGCGGAGCGCGGAGGCCACTTGCTCGTACACCGCCTGGTAGTTAGAGAGCCCTACCAAACTCTCCTCAGCGCCCGTCGTGCCACTCATGCCCGCGGTCTGGATATTGAGCGTGCCGATGCTGAGAGGACGATCCAGGATGTCACGCTTGACCTGCAGGTTGGTCACGGTGCGGTAGGGCACATGCTTCACCGACTTGGTCCAGACCCCAACTTGGACGATGGCCTCATCCTCCAGGATCTGATATCCGAGGCTGCAGTAATAGGCCTGCGCCAGAAACCAACTGGGGACCAACCAAGCGAGGTTGGCAGCCAAGGAGCTGAGGACACCAATCCACAGTGCATTGCCTCCGGCATTCAATCCTACCGGGATGGCAATGGCCAGGCAGATCGCTAGCGAGATGGCTACTGAGATAAGCAGTGTCCAGCGCAGCTTGACCCAATACTGTGCGCTGGGCCCGAATGTTTGGATTGCCATTTCGCTCTCCTCTTCCCATCTGCGAGTGCCCTCCGGCAGAGCGTCGCCGTGGGCAGTTCCTTGGTCATGGCCCATAACAGAGCCGATCTGAGTATACCACGAGTGCCGTCAGACAGCAATCATGCGCGGAGAACCCTCTGAAGACCTGCTCACCTGTGCCTGACCAGGTGCAGGCAGGCGTTGTCTCTGTGCAAGCTCTTGAGGACACACAGGGCGTCCAGGGTGATCCACTTGTTGGATTCGCCCGCACGACCGAAGTCGGCCGGGGGACGGTGGATCTCCTCATCCAACGGCCACCTTCCATCCTCCTGCTGACGACTGAGCAGGTAGTCCACTGCCAAGGCGATTTTGGGATGCTCGACGGTGTAGCCCAGTACCACTAATGCCTCCAGCGCGCTCAGAATGCTGTAGCCGAAGTAGGGGTACTGGAGTGTCTCCCAGCGCCCGCCCACATGATAGCGGCTCATGCGGGGCTCCATCAGCAGCTCAGACACCACTTCAGCAGCGTGGCGAGTGGCTTCCGATCCCGCCGTATCCGGGCGGAGGATAGCCACCCGCAGGGTGTCCAGCGTGGCCCGCAAGCAACCACGCCGTACCTCGCGCCGGCCGCACATCCACGTCCCATCCGACCGCTGCTTGGCCAGCAGCCAATCGAGCCCGGCCTTCACCCGGGGGTCGTCGCCGTAGCCGAACTGGGTGAGGAAGCGGAGGATGCGGGCATGGGTGCAGGGTCCTGGTTCCTCGTCCCAGACGATCCCCTGGCCCGCCACCCTTCGTCGTCGGCAGAAGGCCCCGCTCTCCCGCTGATGGTCGAACATGAACTCACACCCTCGGCGCACGCATTCATTCTCGGCTGTCAGCCCCAGGTCAGCCAGCACGGTCAGGGCCCAGAAAGTGGAGTAGTGCTTGGGTATGTAGTAGTCCCGCGTCTTGCCCCACCAGCCGTCACGTTTCTGAGCCGCGAGGATCGTCGAGGCTGGCGGCATTGTGGGAATAGCCGCCTTGGCCTCCTGCACCTGCGGATCGTCCTCGGGCCTGTCCAGCAGGTCTCGCAGGGCGCGATATCGGACGGCTGGGTTCTCTGCCTCCAGAAGCCAGGGAGTAGGCTCACCCCTGAGAACTGAAATCCATGTCACTTATGCTGCTCCTCTTCTATAACTGGCCAGCCGCACTCGCGAGCGATAGCTGCCAGTTCCCCGTCGGGGTAGACCGCTGTGGGGTGACCTACCATCTCCAACACGCTCAAGTCAGTGATGGAATCGGCGTAGGCAAAACTCTGAGCCAGGTCAATCCCCGGATGCTCATCCAGGAAGAGCTTGAGCCGTTCCGCCTTGCCCTGTCCCATGCAGATGGGCTCGATGGCCCACCCGGTGTAGCGCCCGTTACGCACCTCGACCCGGGTGCCAACGGCGGAGGCGGCCGGAAGGTCCAGCCCTTGGGCGATCCTTCCCAGCAGTGGCTCCATGGTGCCGGAGATAAGGTACACGCTGTGGCCCTGGGCCTGGTGTTGGCGCAGCTTTCCCACGATCTCCTCTCGCAGTTGCGGTCGGACGTACTCGGCCCATATCCAGTCGAAGACCCGCTGGCCCTCGGCCAGGGTCAGCCCTGCCAGCGTCCAGGGCATGTGGCGGGCCCAGGCTATCCAGGACCTTTCCCGGCTCATCAGCCCGGCCAGGTACAGAGGCCACATAGCCATGTGAAGGCCCACATAGGCGTAGAGCTGCAAACGCTGCATCTTGTGAGTGCGGTGGTGCAGGCTCAGCCCCTGCCAGATGTGGCCGGTAAAGAGTGTGCCGTCGAGATCGAAGAAGGCGGCGATCATAGGTTCTCCCTCAGTATTCCCGTGATAGCAAATGCCGGTTCCCCACCCGCACATTGGTCAGCCCCGCAGCGCGTGCGGCGGCCTCCGCTTCCTGGGCGTGGCGCACGGAGGTGCGGGGTAAGTCAGGCATCAGGAAATGGGGGGCAAAGGCCAGGAGTGCGTAGGGGATAGTCGGGTCCAGGTCGGCGATGAAGCGGGCGATGCGGCCCACTTCCTCGGCGTCCACGTAACCCGGCACCAGGAGGGTGCTGACCACCAGCAGGGGCGGATTGGGCCGTTCCCCGATACGGGATGCGGCGCGGGCGAAGTTCTCCAAGGTCCGCTGATGGTCCGCTCCTGTCAGCGCCCGGTGCAACGTCGGGTCGAAGGCCTTGAGGTCGAATTTCACCGTGCCGCCCGATTGCAGCGCCAGCTCCACCGCCCGGTCCATCAGCTTGGGATGGGCCGAACCATTGGTCTCCCAGCAGATCCGCACTCCTCGCTGGGCCAGCAACCGGCCGGAGGCCAGGGCGTGCGCCATTTGCGAGGCCGGGTCACCGCCGAAGTAGCAGACACAGAAGGTACGCGGGTTGGCCGCATTGGCCAGCTCCTGGGCGCTCACCCCCTCGCTGCGCACCGGGTCCACCTCCCGGTAGTGGTAGTTCTGGCAGAAGAGGCAGTCGAAAGTGCAGGAACAGTAGAAGACCGCCAGGTTGTGGTCGCCGTATTTTTCGTGGCCGGCGCATACCCAATCGGCCACACAGTTAGTGGGCAGGGGGTCGCGATACCAGTGCAACAC
>Ga0209609_10002288_pt1 | contig 11000 bp, 9 predicted proteins | sample LakKivw325mmetaG_FD_184136 | JGI IMG/M metagenome (GOLD analysis project Ga0209609, IMG submission 184136) | Anoxic lake water microbial communities from Lake Kivu, Rwanda to study Microbial Dark Matter (Phase II) - Lake Kivu water 325m metaG... | ecosystem: Environmental > Aquatic > Freshwater...
ACATCCATCTGTCAATCACCACGTTCCTGCAAGGTGCACCAGTAGGTGAAATCCAAATCGGGGAATATGTCGTCAATCCGTTCGAGTTTCGCCAAATACTGTTCATCGGTAGTGCTGATTTTGCCATTATTCTGATAGTCGTTCAGCACCCGTACGAGGTTTTTATATTGCTCGCGGTGCACGCCGACGCGATTTTCCGCATAGTCCCGTGCGCTCCAGGTGCTGATCAGGAACTGCCAATCGGAGCTTTCCAGCAGAAGGAGTTCGCGGGCGAGTGCGTTTAATATCCGGCGCTGGGTGGCGTCGGCCTTAGCCTTGTATTGATTAGCCAGGCCGACCATTTGCTCTTCGGCAGCATAAATATGTTTCCAGGTCCATTCCGTCCACTGGTTCAGCCAGATGTAGTGGAACCCGCCCTGGCCCCAACTACCTTCCGGCATGGCAATCACCTGACTCGGACGGTTGGTTTGCAGGTGACTGCCGAGCGTGGTGGTCTGCACCGACTTGTCGGTGTGCAGTTTGCGTAGAACCTTGCCGATCCAGCGCGGGCCCTCGAACCACCAGTGCCCGAAAAGTTCGGTATCGAAAGGCGCCGTTAGTATGCCGACCTTTCCGCTGGTCCGATAATTATTTTCTATATATTCACGAATCAATTCCGCAAAATGGGTGGCCTGATTTTCCAGTGCGTCTTCGACGGTATCCGGTTCATAGATGAGTTTGTCGGCTAAGTCGGCTTTGGCGCTGGTGACTTTCCAGAAGCGATGGCCGCCCGGAAAATGTTTCTTGTGAAAATCCAAATAGCGTCCGTCGCCGGGGTAACCCCACTCGCCGCTCCAGACCTGCAGCGACGATTCTTCGTGGCGTCCGTAAGCCACCGCGACCCTTCCGGTACCAGTCGAAGACACCAGGTAGGGCTGATAAATGGAACGATCCTTTTCCTCGGCGAGCGGTTTCCAGCTGGCCTCGAACTGCCGCCAGAGCTGTTTCAGGGACTCGTAGCGGTCGATGTAAACGCCCTGATTCTTGCCGCCCAGGATGAGATGTTTATCCACGATAAAATACTGAATGTCGTACTTGAAAAGGAATTCTTCGACACCGCGGCGACTGAATGATTTGGGGTGTTCCTTAATCGGTGACGTCCATGGGTAAGCCGGCCGATAAGCGCATTCTGGCAACCAGATCCCGCGCGGATCGCGCCCGAAATGGCGGCGATAAGTCGCCTTGCCCACCCGCACCTGCGCATCAATGGATTCATCCGTACCCAACAGCGGGAAATAACCATGGGTCGCGGCACAGGTTATTACTTCCAGGTGGCCGGCGTCCTGCAATTGCCGGAAAGCCTGCACGATACTTCTTTCGGGCAGGGCCTGGAACTGATCGCGGATACTTTCGTAGTACCGCGTCCACATCACGGCCAGGTCCTGCAATTGGTCATTCCCCGTAGCGGCAAACTCAGTCTGATTCGCGGTGGCGGCCCGGATCTTGACTTCAAGATAATGTCGGAACCCTTCTTTGAACCGTTCCGCCGCCAGCTGTTCACAGAGAATCGGAGTCAGTCCAATGGTCACATTAGGGCGGATGCCTTCTGCAACCAACTGATTGAATTCACGTAACAGCGGCAGATAGGTTTCCGCCGCGGCTTCGTAAAGCCAGTCCATACCGTGCGGCCATTCGCCGTGATTGATAACGTAGGGCAAATGGCTGTGCAGAACGAATGCGAAGTAGCCTTTCATGGATATTCCTTTAGGTAAATTATGTCAATTAACTCCTGGCGGAAAAAATACAACATACCGGGAAGATTTCAAACGGCGGGAAACCGGATTGTTAAAAATAACCCTGAAACCGCATTTCTGGGGGGTATTCCCGAATATCATTTGTTTTCTAAACGGCAGATTGATACATTATTTCCGGTCATTGAGATTATTATGGATCTGATCACCCAAATACAGCAGAAAGGATTGTTGATTGACGGCGCCATGGGGACCCTGCTGATGCAGGCCGGCGTACAGTCCGATCGCGATTTTCTGCTGGTCGCAATCGAACGACCGGAACTTCTGACGAAATTCCACCAGGCTTACCTCACCGCGGGCGCGGACGTTATGACGACGCACACTTTTCGGGCAAACGGTCTGAAATTGAAAAATGCCGGGCTGGAGCAGAAACTGGACGAAATTAATCGCTCTGCAGTACGCATAGCGCGGGAAGTCGCCGGCAACAATGCTTTGGTCGCAGGTGACCTTGGTCCAACGGGTGCCATGCTGAAACCCTACGGCGAGCTTGAGCCCGCCGAAGCCGCCGCTATTTTTGCCGAACAGGCGGAAGTGTTGACTGACGCTGGTGCCGATTTGCTTCTGGTCGAAACCATGTTCGATCTGAACGAAGCGCTGACGGCAATACGTGGTATCCGTCAGGTTTCTACGTTACCGATATTCGCCTCACTGACTTTCAATGCAAGTAAAGGCGGATTCGCCACCATCATGGGTAACCGCGTTGACAGCCTGGTGCAACTGCAGGAGGCCGGTGCCAACGCCGTCGGCGCCAATTGCTCGATCGGCAGTGACCAAATGGTCGCTTTGGCCGCGGCGATCCGCCAGGCGGTCGGCGGGCTGGTCATCATCCAGCCCAATGCCGGATTGCCGGTAACCCGCAACGGTGAAACGGTTTACCCGGAAAGTGTTACTACTTTTGCTTTGAATCTTAAACGTATTCGCGACGCCGGTGTAGAAATCATCGGCGGCTGTTGCGGTACAACACCGGATTATATTCGACAAATCCGACGGTTGATTGGAGACTGAGTGCGTTGGCTGACAACCAACCCCTCCGGAAAGCGGTCGAAGTGGTCGTTGTAGGTTGAGATGGCGAAGAAAAAAACCAAAAAGCAAACCACTCTGATCAAACGTCTGTTTGAACGGCGCATGCCGCAGATTGTCTTCATCTACTTTGGGGTGTGCTGGACGATTCTGGAATTCTTAAACTGGTTGGTTGAGCATTATCAGCTGTCGCCCTATTTCACCGACCTGGGATTGATCATCCTGCTCTCGCTTCTACCGACAGTAGGGATGCTGGCTTACTTCCATGGGCGTCCCGGACGCGACGTTTGGACCAAGACCGAAAAGATCGGCATTCCGGCCAATATTGTTTGTACCTTAGCGCTGGTTTACATCGTCTTTTCCGGCAAAGAATTGGGTTCAGCCACAACGCAGGTCACAGTGCGGGACGAGCTGGGACAGGTAGTTCGCCGTAAAATGCCCAAGAGCGATTTCAACCGGCGCCTGGCTATCTTCTTTTTTGAAAACAAATCCGGAAATCCCGACCTCGATTATCTGCAATCGGCACTGATGTTCGGCTGTCATCTGGATCTCAGCCAGGACCCGGTTTTCTCGCTGTACTCCGCCTATGACAATGTCATTTATCAGCGCATTCGCCAGGCGGGACTGAAACGCGAAGTCGGATTGCCGATGATGTTGGAAAAAAAGATCGCCGGGGAATTGCAACGTGAATATTTTCTCGGCGGGTCATTTACCACAGCCGGCGACACTCTGATCGTCAGCACCTACCTCTACGAAACAGTCCGGGGCAAACTGCTGACCGAACATGTCTACCGCACCACCAAAGCCCTGACCGTCGTGGATCAGATCACGCGGGATTTAAAACAGGATCTGAAACTGCCCGTCTGGCATATCGAGGGCAATGACGACCTGCCCGTCAGCGAGATGCTGACCAATTCACCGGCCGCCTGCCGCGCTTACTTTACCGGGGCAGACCTGGCCAACCTGAAATTTGACCTTCGGGGTGCAATTCCGTATTTCGAAAAAGCCGTCGCGGCCGATCCGTCCTTTGCTTTGGCTCACTGGATGCTTTACAGCTGTTATTCCAATACCGCGCAGTCCGCGTCAGCGCTCAGCGCCTTGCAGGCTACCCTGCAACATCTTTACAAGTTACCCGAAATCCTGCAGTTCGCCGTCAAACAAGAGCACTATCTGGTGACGGAAAATCCGGACAAGGGATTTGCCATCCTGGAAATGTGGGTCAAGCTTTACCCGCGTGACCTGCGGGCGCATTTCCGACTCGCCAATGCCTATCTGCGACGCAACCAGCCCGAACAGGTTATCAAGGAATATAAAATCATTCTGCAGTTGGATCCCACGCGGCGCTACTATCTGCAGTACATCGGCGATGTTTATCGAATCCGGGGGGATTTTAAAAACGCCCTGAAATATCTGACCCAGTACAGCGCTGAATTTCCGAAAGATTATCGCTCTTTTGCCGCGCTCGGGGAACTGTATTTCACCATGGGCAATTATCCTGAGGCTCGTCAGTATTTTTCGGAAGCTCTGGTCATGGCACCGGAGGACATTAACCTGAATTTACAATCCGTGGCTGTCGAGCTGGAATGCGGAAATTTCGCTACTGCCGAACGCTTCTATCATGAAGTTTTAAAACAGACCACTTCCGCCCAGGATCTGGCCTTGATCTATGACGCTCTGCAAAAATATTACCGGCGGCGCGGGCAACTGCGGAACGCACTCCAGGCCCGTGAAAATAAGTTCGTCGCCCAGAGTCGGTTTGCCCTGCCGCTGGAAGTAGCCTTGAATAAATTGTACGATGGCTCTTTCGAATATTTCCTGCAAACCGGCGCCAAGTCCCAGGCCGTCGCCCAGATCAAACAGATTGAAAGACAGCTTTTCCCGCCCTGGTCGCGAGCCCTCGCCGCGGGCAAGCTCGAAATCGCACTGGCCGAAAAAGATTACCCATCCGCCCATGGTTACCTGACTCAGCTGGATGAAGCCTTGCGGATCTTTGACGATATCTCAAAAAAACACCTCGTCCACCATGCACGCGGTTGCCTCGCCGAAGCCCAGGCCGATTACCTGACCGCCATTTTGGAATACCAGCAGGACCTCACTTTTCAGCCTACTGATGTGACCGTGCTGATTGACATCGCGCGTTGTTATCGCCTGTTGGGTGAAAATGGCCGCGCCCGCACGTTATTGGAAACCACTCTCAAGGTTCAGCCCTTTAATCCCGACGCCAATTTAGAGATGGCGCGCATCTGCCACGCCTTGCAGGACAATGCCGCCGCGCGTAAACATCTGGACACGGCGTTGCAGGTTTGGGAAAAAGCCGACCCCGATTTCACACCAGCCCAGGAAGCCCGATCCCTGCGCCAGCAATTATCAAATTCGCTCAGTTGAACAGGCGCCTGAATTCCGGCCCTGGAAATACGTCAAAAGGGTTTATTTTTCCTGATCTGCTGCAGGGCGGCCTTGATCATCCGTCCTCTTTGACGGTCGTGCTGGCGTTTTTCGGCATAGGACAGCTCCAAATGCATGGACTCTTTCAGTAACTTCTGATAACTGCGCAAACGTTCTTCTGTCAGTGTGCCCTCCCGCAAGGCCCGGCGAATGGCGCAACCGGGTTCAGTGGTGTGCGTACAATCCGTAAACCGGCAGGTGTCGGCCAGCACCTGGACTTCGCTAAAATTATCCATGATGGACTCGTCGACGGCAAATAGACCAAGTTCGCGCATGCCCGGCGTATCAATCACCCAGGCGCCGTTAGGCAGGCTCACCATCTGGCGTTGGGTGGTTGTGTGGTGGCCTCTGCCATCTTTTGCGCGTACAGCCTGAGTGGCGAATATCTCGCCTCCGAGCAGTCGGTTCAGGAGCGTGGTCTTGCCCACGCCGGACGAGCCCAGCAGACAGTACGTCCGGGCTTTTTCTAACAGCCCGTTGAATTCCGCATACCCGGCTGCTGTGACATTGCTGAGCGCCACCACTCGGGCGGTTATGTGCGCCTGCCTGATTGCGCTGAACAGGTCTTGCAGGTCGGTCGACGAAATTAGGTCGCTTTTGCTGAGCAGGATTACCGGCTCCACTCCGCCGTCACTGAACATGATCAAATAGCGTTCTAATCGGCGCAGGTTAAAATCGTTGTCACAGGCTTGCATAATGAAGGCGCTGTCAAGGTTGGCGGCAAGCATTTGGTAGTCCACCTCTTTCCCGGCGGTTTTACGTCGTAAAAAGGTCTTCCGCGAGAGCCGAGCGCTGACAATGGCCAACTGGCCCTCGTTGTAATATTGTACTGCCACCCAATCTCCTACACAGGGCCAATCCTGGCGGGTCGCGGCATTGAAAAGAAACTGACCGGAGAGTTCCGCCCGTACTTCCGCGTGTTCATTGCGCACCAGGTAGCGTTCCCGATCGACCCGGCTGATCCGCGCAAAATGGCGGTCGGGATATTGCCGCGCCTGTTCCTGAAACCAGCCGTCGAAGCCGAGCTCACTCAATTGCATATCAAAAACCCGACAGGCGCATTTATGCTTTCGGTAAACCCTGAGCGGCTTGCGCCGCTTTTTCGGTACGGTGCAGGAAGAAGGCAAAAAACAATCCCAGGAATCCCAGCGTGGAGAAAATCCACATCCCCGGCGTGTAGCCGCCCGGATGAGCGGCGCTGGCACCGGCCAGATCGTTGACCCTGCCAATCAACATATTGAAGCTGAACAGCCCGATATTCTGAATCATGGTCATCAAGCCGTAAGCCGTGCCGAGCTTGGCATTGTCTACCACTAAGGCGACGCTGGGCCACATCACCGCCGGCACCAATGAAAAGGCAATCCCCATCATCGCCATGGGCACGATCAGATAGGCCGGAATGACCGAATGAATATCGAAGAAATCCAAATTCAGGTGCAGGGCACCCTGCAGACCAAGCGGGGTAGCCAAGTCAATTTTATACGCCATTATCAGATAAACCGGAATGATCAGCAAACTGCCAAACATCATCAACAGGGCCCGGCGACGGGTACGGTCAGCAAGCAGCCCAAAAAGCGGAGTGAAAACCATCGCCGCCAAAGTCAACATGCTGGAAAGATTACCCCCGACTTCGCGCGTCGTGCCGTGTGCTTCCTGAAAATACTTGATGGCGAAAGTTTGAAAGGGAAACATCGCCGAGTAAAAGGTGACACACAAGGCGGTAATGAACCAGAATCCGGCGCCGAATCGAAAAACTTCCCGGAGGACGACTTTTTCCTGATGTCCCTCAACGGGCATGGCGTAACGCCGAGTCGCCAAAACATCGAGAAGATAATAAACCGCAATAAACAGCACCGCCACGATTCCGGCCGCGACGGTAACGAAAAGCGGTTTCTGCCAATTCACATACAGCGCTTTGCCCCAGGTCGGCGAATTCAGGGCGATGAACGAACCCAATCGCGCGAACGTCAGATTGAGTCCGAAGGCGAAGGAAAGCTCCTTGCCCTTGAACCAGCGCGCGATAATCGTCGTAATTGCGACGATCATGGACTCGGCACCCAAGCCGAAAATCAGGCGTCCCGCCGTGATCGTTACCAAACTGCCCTTCAGAGCCGCGATTAAAGCCCCCAAGGCCACGAAAAGCGTGAACAGGAACACCGACCGGCGGGTACCAATGCGGTCAATAATCAGGCCGCCAATCAGCACCATGATGATATTGGGGAAACTGTAAATCGCATTGAGTAGCCCGATATTTGTATCGGAAAAACCCAGTTGTGTCTTGAGCAGATCCGCCAGCGGGCTGATGCTGTCATAAATATAATAATTCCCAAACATCGCCATACTGATGAAGAAAAGCACCATCCAGCGGAAGAGGGCGCTCGGCTGACGGGCAAGAATTGCGGAATCGGTTGTCATTTTTACGGTTTCCTTATAAGAAAATCTCTGGTTGGTGAAAAATCGCGCTTAATCTATTAAAACCCGCCCACAGAAAAAAGAAAGACCTCCGGACTGTTGTCTGCAAGCGGCCCTTTTCGTAAATTTTACCGGTCTTTAATAACCAGAATCAAGGAGTAGATCATGACACATTTCATTTCCGAAGATTGTATCTCTTGCGGCGCCTGCGAATCGGAGTGTCCGGAAGGTGCGATCAGCGCCGGCGACAGCATCTATGTCATTGACCCGGAAAAATGCACGGACTGCGCTACCTGTGTCGGCGTTTGTCCTGTGGAGTGCATTACTCAGCGCTAATAAACACTTTACATTTTACAGGTTCCCTGCTCTCCAAATATTACAGGCGAAAATATATATATAGTCTATTTAATGCCGGCAGAGTCAGCGTTTTACTGATAGCTCTGACTGGAATGGCTCATGCGCTGGAATCCGCGGCGGTTCAAAGTGGATTGGATGTGTTGGTTGGCCAAAATTTCGCCCCCCTGGCGAACCGGCGCCTCGGCATCGTCTGTAATCATACGGCGCGGGATAGAAGCGGCCGGCACTTAATCGACCTCTGCCAACAGAGTGGCGTCTGTCAAATAACGGCAATTTTCGCGCCGGAGCACGGTTTCCGCGGCACGTTTGCCGATGGTAAAAATATTGCCGACGCCGCAGATTCGCTCACCGGCGCCCCGATTTATTCGCTTTACGGAGAAAACCTGCAGCCAACCGCGGAAATGCTGAAAAACGTTGACCTGTTGGTTTACGACATCCAGGATGTCGGGGCGCGGTTTTATACCTACATCAGCACCCTGACGAATGTCATGCGCGCCGCCGCCGAAAATCACCTTCCGATTGTAGTTCTCGATCGTCCCAACCCTATTCGCGGCGACCGCATCGAAGGTCCCGTACTCGAGCCACAATTCCGCTCCTTCGTCGGTCCCCATCCGATTCCCATCCGCTACGGCTTGACCGTCGGAGAATTAGCCCGGTTAATCAACGGCGAGCACTGGTTAGGTGACACTCTCCGAGCAGAATTGACCGTCATCAAGATGCAGAATTGGCGACGGGCAATGTGGTTCGATGAGACCGGCCTGCCCTGGTTTCCACCTTCCCCAAACATGCCGACTCTCCTTACGGCGACGGTCTATCCGGGTTTCTGCTTTATGGAGGGCACCAATCTCTCCGAAGGGCGCGGCACCGACAGCCCGTTCGTCCAATTCGGAGCACCCTATATTGATGGAAAAAAATACGCTCACGCCCTGAATGCCCTTCAAATCGAAGGCGTCCAATTCCAAGCCGTGAAATTCACTCCCCAAAATATTCCGCAGGTCGCTTCCCGTCCTAAATATGAGGGACTGGCCTGCCAGGGCGTCAAACTTATCGTCACCGACCGCGAGCGCTTTTTGCCCATCGAAGCGGCGGTACTCTGTCTGGCCAAAGCGCGCGAGCTCTACCCGACCGATTTCAAGTGGCGCGAAAACCATGTCAATCGGCTCTACGGTAAAGCCGATCTCCTCAGGATGACTGATCCCAATGTCTTGATCGAAGATTGGCGCGCCGATGTCGCGGCATTCACCAAACTTGCTCAAAAATATTATCTTTACCCGTAACGGTCTTCTGATTCCTGTTGTACTCTAATTCTGCCCCGGGCGTTGGCAACTATCGTAAAACCGCTTCAGGATGCGGATTGCCGCAGCTCCTGCCAGAAAGCCACGGCCCGGCGCAGATGCGGTATGACAATTGAACCGCCGACGATCAGGCCGATATTCAGGGCTTCTTCGAGCTCGGCGTCCGTGACCTTGGCCTGATGACACTGGTTCAAATGATATTTAACGCAGTCGTCACAGCGCAAAACCAGCGAGGCAACCAGTCCGATTATTTCCTTGGTGCGCGCGGGCAAAGCGCCGTCGTGGTAGGCCTGGCTGTCCAGGGCGAAGAAGCGTTTGATATTCTTGCCGGCAAACTGCAGGACGAGCTCGTTCAGCCGCTGGCGTTCGCCATGAAAATGCTCCGGAGAATCAGGGTTAAGTTTATGATCTTTCATTTGGGCAATTATGAAGTAAGCTTTTTATAGAGGTCGCCGATGGCAATTTTCAACTGCTCCTCGGTACCGTTGTTTTCGATGACAAAGGTCGCCAGTTCGCGCTTATCCTCTTCGGGCATCTGCAAGTCCATGCGGCGCAGAATTTCCTCGCGCGAAAGATTGCCGCGCCGCAGGGCGCGTTCCAGGCGAAATTTATATTTGGTGTAGATTAACAGGGTATGGTCCAAGCGCGACTCGAAGCCCGACTCGAAGATGAGCGGGGCATCCACCGCGATCAGTTCGTATTTTTTACTCAAGCGGGCGGCCGTTTCCTGAAAGGATTCGATGACGCGCGGGTGCAAAATATCATTCAGCTGGCGCTGGCTGATTTCGCTCACGAAAGCGCGTTGCGCGAGTTTGGCGGTATCCACTTTACCGTCCTTGATAATATCCTGCCCGAATTCATCGGCGACCTGTTGCTGAACCTCAAGGTTGCTGTCGAGTAGGTTTTTAGCGGTCTGGTCGGCGTCGAAAACATAGGCGCCGCATGCGGCTAAGAACCGGCAGGCGGTCGTTTTCCCCGAGCCAATTCCGCCGGTCACACCCAGAGTAACCACGGTACTATTTTCCTCCAATCAATTTTTCAATACGTTGATATACTGCGTCCGAAGGGCCGAGTGCATCCACGGCACTCAGCAGTTGCCTTTCCCGGTAAAATTCCACCAAAGGCGCGGTCTGTTCCCGATAAATGCGCAGACGGTTGGCGATGGTTGCCAACTGATCATCCGGTCGTTGATACAATTCCCCGCCGCAGGCATCGCATCTGCCCGGTTGATGCGGCGGGTTGGTCAGCAGGTTGTAGACGGCGTTGCACTGGCGACAGGTACGGCGCGCCGCTAAACGTCGGGCGATCAGATCGTGGTCGGCTTCCAACAAAATCACGCAATCCAGTCGGGCCCCATAACGGGTAAAAATGTTTTCCAGACCTTCCGCCTGCGGAACGGTGCGCGGGAAGCCATCCAGTGTGAAGGCGTCCGGGGCATTTTCCCCAAACAAGGTCTCCTCGATCAATTCCAACATGACGTCATCCGGGACCAGCTCGCCGCGGTTGATATAGCGTTCGGCGGTCATCCCGAGTGTGGTCCGGTTGCTAATCGCGGTACGCAGGAGATCGCCGGTCGAAATTTGCCGCAGGCCATGTGATTGTTGAAGTTTCTGAGCTTGGGTGCCTTTGCCCACCCCGGGCGGTCCGATTAAAATGATCTTCATAGTCTGCGATACATTGT
>Ga0209609_10002290_pt1 | contig 10997 bp, 12 predicted proteins | sample LakKivw325mmetaG_FD_184136 | JGI IMG/M metagenome (GOLD analysis project Ga0209609, IMG submission 184136) | Anoxic lake water microbial communities from Lake Kivu, Rwanda to study Microbial Dark Matter (Phase II) - Lake Kivu water 325m metaG... | ecosystem: Environmental > Aquatic > Freshwater...
GAAACCATCTGGGCTGGCGCATTGACTGCCGAAGGTGCTGGCGAAATCCGGGCAGCCTGCCGAACTAATGATGGCGGACGCACCTGGTACCGGACATTGATCGGCGAACGCATCTATAATTTCACTTTCCAGGATTCGATCGTCTATGCCTGTACCGAAAGAGGATTATTCAAGTCCCGCGATGGCGAAAATTGGGCGCTCTATAATCCGATCAACGATGAGGAAAATAACGCCTACATTTTATCTCAGGATGTTTATGCCGCAGCTGTGGATACTCGCGAAGGACAATCCATTTTATGGTTAGGCACTTCCGATGGTATTGCTAAAACTGCCTCCGATGGCGAAAATTGGGAAGTCTACCATCAATCTGTTTCGACTTCCGCACCCGGTCAACCGGCGATCTACGCCTACCCAAACCCTTTTGTCCCGTCCCTGCACAATGTATTGAATGGCGATGGTCACGTCCGGATTCAGTATTATCTTGATGAACCGGCTATTATTCAGCTTGAAATTTATGACTTTGCCATGGATTTAGTATACAAAAGCGAACCCCGCAGCATCACTCATCTGGGCGATAACAGCGAAATCTGGAATGGAAAAAATAAAGTTGGAAAACTGGTTGCCAATGGTACCTATTTCTGTAAATTGATCGAAAAAACCAATAATGATAAGAAATCTCACTGGACTAAATTGATAGTTGTCAAGTAAACAGCCATGTCTAATAAACTATCTATAATTCTAATTTTCGCAAACCTGGCCTGCCTGGCTGAGACCGGCGACAATGGCGGCTATGCCGGTTCTTTTCTCAGAATGGGTTTAGGTGCACGGTCTCTGGCAATGGGGAATAGCGGTGTGGCTGATTGTCAAAATGGTTTCGCTGTCTATTACAATCCCGCCGCATTGCCATATCTTGCCGGTCGGCATCTATCTTTAACATACTACTTCCTAAGTTTAGATCGCCAGTTACATTACGCTGGTTTGGCTTTACCAATCCGGCCAAATGCCGGAGTCGCTGTCGGTTGGATGCACGCCGGAGTAACCAATATTCAGGGACGTGACTTCAGTGGCAGACCTGATGAAATTTACGAAACCGGTGAAAATGCAATTTACCTGTCCTTTGCCAATGCTTTTAACCACTGGATTGCGGTTGGTTTAAATTTCAAAATTCTCACCAGCTCCATGGTAGATATCAAGGGCAGCGGACTCGGATTCGATGTGGGAATTATGTTTAAGCCTTTCGAGCGCATCACCGTGGGAGTCCAGCTCAAAGATATAGGCGCCAGTTATACCTGGAATACCCAAGAATTATTTGAGGAACAGGGCGGAACCTACACTGACAATTTTCCCCAAATTCTCAAAATTGGCTTAGCCTACAAACAGGCTGAGCTGTTTACTTTCGCCGGAGATCTGGAAATATCAGACAAAAACGATTACCGGGCACACTTCGGGGGTGAACTGTTAGTCAGTGACCTGCTCTATCTGCGTCTGGGCATGGATAATATCAATCCGACATTCGGTGCCGGTCTGGCATACGGATTCATCAAAAATATTAATACTCAGATAGATTACAGCGTACTTTTTGGCGTTGTCGGGGAAGGATTAACCCACGTATTCTCGTGGGAATTTAAATTTTAGGCATTAGCTAATGAAAAAGACGGTTGGTGGAACATTACTACTATTATTAGGGATTCAGTTGATCCAAGCCGAAATGGAACAGCCCGGCATGGCTTTTCTTAAATTACCCTATTCGGCCCAGACGGCAGCTACCGCTTCGGTTTTTGCCCAGAAAGGTAATTCACCCCTGTCTCTGTTCGAAAATCCCATAGGCATCCGCTCCGAGCAAACGCTGCTCTCCTTTTCCCACCATTTCTGGTTTGCCGATGTCAAAGCTAATGCTCTGGCAGTATCTTTTCCGGTTAAGACCGCATCTTTCGGATTGGGGATGACTTATGTTCAAATACCGGAAGTGGAAATCCGCGATACTCCGAGTGACGAACCGGCTGCTCGGGTCGAACCCCAATACCTCGCTTGTGCCGCCGGCTATCATCAAAATATCCTGAAGAAGTTAGACGCTGGGGTAACGCTCAAGTACCTTTACGAGCATCTTTACACCTATACCTCCTACGGTCTCGCGGTTGATTTAGCCGGCCGCTGGCGCGCGCCCAGCCTGCTGGATTTGACTCTGGTGCTCCAAAATGTCGGTACGCTCAGTGCTGATCCAAGTGAAAATCGTCTGCCAACCACCCTTACCATTGGCATTGTTCGCCCCGAGCTTTTCGTAGGCAACTCATTCAACGGTTCGCTCGGATTGAATCTGGGAACCAATCTAATCTCAGGTAGTACCAAAGCCCAAGTCGGCGCCGAAGTCTGCTATCAGAACGTGCTGACACTCCGGGGCGGTTTTGAACAGACTACCAATGTCAATCGCGGGGCGGTCGGTTTCGGATTGAGGGTCAATAAATTTAGCCTCGACTATGCATTTTTATTGATGCCGGATGGATTCAACTCCCCCCACATAATTACCCTGACCTATATTCCTTAAACTGTCACCCTTAAAATACCCAGTCAATTCAATTCTTAAGGACGCCCCTGAAGCTTGAGGATAAATAGTTCCTCAAGCATATACTCGACTATTGGCATCTTGACAATCTCGATAATATCTACAGGTAGATTGTCCACGGTGGTCGGTAGTTTTTTCCGGCTGAGTATAGCTACAAAAAGAATGATGATAAAAATCAGTTTTAATATTAGACTTCAAGGCGATATTGACCAGGTCGGAGGCTCTGAGATCCGTTTTCTGATTAGGTTTTACGGCTATTGGAGCTCTCTAAAATAAAAATGCAGTAGGTTCTACTGCATGATTTGATAGTTATCAGATTAATTAATAAGGTTCAATTAGTTTTGCAATTTGAAGATTACCGGAATAGAGATGTACACACCGACGTTGCGGTCGCGCTGTTTGGCAGGTTTGAACTTCGTTTTTTTGATTGCGGCTACCGCGGCTTCATCCAGACCAGTGTTGGGTACCCCCTTAAGAATCACACATTCGGAAACGATGCCGAATTCATTAACATAAGCCTGAACGACAACCGTACCCTCAATCCCGGCTTCCTGGGCAATTTCAGGGTAGACTATGTTTTTCTGAATGGCAGCAAAACCACCCATTGGTTCAGGCGGTTCATCATAGGGGATGAATCGGATTCGTGGGCCGGTATCTTCATCTTGTGCCTCTGGTGGCGGTGGTGGTGCTTCCCAGGCTTCATAGCTGGAGATATCCGTCGTTCCTTCAATGGTTACATCGTCCAACAACTCATCATCATCTACCTCCACCGGAATTGCGGGTCGAGACGGTGGTTTAGCCGCTTCAATTTTCTGCTCGATAATTGGAATTTCAATCGTTTCGATTTCGATCCGAATCTCTTTTTCAGCCTCTCCAACCTTGCCGGATTTGGGAATCGTGGCAAACATTAGTATTATAAATAGGAGCGAAATTACTAAACTAACTCGCAATACCAGTGGATATTTCAATTTAAGACTGACTACTCGAGCCTGTCCCATAATCACGTGCGCTCCTTATATTGCCCTCGTGGAATAATTCACCGCCAACGCATCAGCCAGACGCAACTCTTTGTGGATTGTACTGATTAGGTCCATATTAACCAGCTCATCAGCTCTGATAGATACAATCAATTGGGGATCAACGGTCCGCTTTTCGTAAATTACCGAGCGAACACTCTGCGGCTGATAGAGTCTACCATCAATAGAAATTAATCCCTCTTTGGATATCCAGATATATGTCACATGGACTTTCGATTCTAACTTTTCAATCTGTTTAGCCTTAGGCATCAGGACTTGCAGTCCTTCATGGCTTCGCAAAACTGACGAAACCATGAAAAAGAAAATGAGCATGAAGACAATATCCGGCAGGGAGGCGGTCGGAATCGCAACGTTCAACTTGCTTTTTTTCTTTAATTCCACCCTCGACTCCTTTACTCTGCGATCGAGATTACCCGGGTTTTAGCCTGTTTTAACTGATCCAAAACTTCGATATATGTCCGGTATTTGGTCAGTGGGTGAGCCTTGACCGAAAAAACCATTTTGGGATTCTGGAACTGTAAGGCTTCAACTTTCGTCCTGATATCTTGAATTGCGATCTCTTTCTCATCCATTAAGACCGTACCGCGGGGATCAATCAGGATGTTGGTAATATTTTTCTTGGACATCTCAATTTCACTATCCTGGGCCGAGGGCAGCACAATTCCAATCCCCTTATCCATATCAATGGTGGTTGCCACCATAAAAAATATTAGGAGTAAAAAAGCGATATCCGCCAATGAACCGGAAGGGATTTCGGCAATACGAACTTTCTTTCTAAGTAACGCCATGGTTAGAAGTACTTACTCTTTAATCTGTCCACCTGCTAAGGTATCCAGCAGTTTAATCGAATTCTCTTCCATATCAACGATAATCGCGTCAACCCGCGCCGTAAACAGGTTGTAAAATATCTGAATCGTCATCGCAACCACCAGTCCAAAGAGGGTCGTCAACAGGGCTTCGGAAATACCGGACGCAACGATTGCCGGCGAGATATTATTAGCTGCGGCAATGGCATTGAACGCATTTACCATCCCGGAGACCGTCCCGGTGAAGCCCAACATTGGCGCCAGTGAAATGACCGTCGCCAGCCAAATCATGCCCTTTTCCAAAAATGCCATTTCAATCGAACCGGCTGACTCAATGGATTTCTCCACAACGTCTATCCCTTGCGAAGCCCGCGACAGTCCGGCATGGAATATCTCGGCAATCGGACCCGAGGTTGACTTGCATACTCCAAGGGCTGCATTCACCCCTTCTTCCCTTAAAGCCTTGTTTAACTTCGGGATGAAGGTCTTCGTCGCCAATGAGGCACGGGTCAGAGTATAGACTCTTTCCAGGCAAATCATCAACCCGAAAATAAACAGAATGAGAATGGGCCACATGAAAATCCCACCATCATTGAACAGCTTAATTAACATCGAATTGTATCCTCCATTGTGTGATTCAAAAACTTCAAATTTCTTGCTATTTTAATCCAATATTTATTAAAAGTCAACATTATTAACGACGGGAAAAGGATCAAGATTTTGCACCCCGAGACATATCCCTGGCTTCATGTAAGTATTGAATTGCAGCCTGAACTTGATTGTCACTCAATCGTATTACTTTGTAGTATTCATCATAGCCCCAAAACTCCCGGGCAAGTTCAGCCTTAAGGAGTACCTTGAGATAGTCCGCATCGGTTTTAATTTTCCCTATATCTACATCAATTTTTTTGGCTTTAACTAACTCGAAAAAAGCAACCAAGTCCCGGTCGCTCACCTCAAATCTTTCATAGAATTTACCTTTCTGCAAGCGATATTGCTCATATTCATTGGCAATCTTATTCGTGAAATCAAATAAAATCCGTGAAGGATGGCGTAGTAATTTAAAAGTCTCACCCGTTAGATTACGCTCTAACTTAATATAATAGTCCGGGGTGACGCCGCCACCCCCGTAAACAATCCGTCCCTGGGCAGTCTGATGTTGCGGGCGCACTTGGGCAGTATCCTCAACAGCCAGCAGTGAATCCCGATTCTCTTCGTTAAATCCCTCATAGTATTCATCAAGATTCCCGTCATAAGGTCGCTGGATCAACCGCCCACTTGGAGTGTAATATCTTGCCACGGTCAACCTGATTGCCGAGCCATCGCGCAACGGATATTGACGTTGAACAAGCCCCTTACCAAAACTGGTTTCCCCAACAATCAAGCCCCGATCCAAATCCTGAATTGCGCCAGCAACAATTTCACTGGCACTGGCTGATCCACGGCTGATTAGAACCACCAAGGGTAAATTACCATAGCCATCAATCCTGCCGGAATAGAATTCCTCACTGGAACCCTTAATTCGACCTTTGGTATAAACAATCACCCGCTTACCATCAACAAACAGATCGGCCATGTCAATTGCCTGATCCATCAATCCACCGCTGTTATTGCGAAGATCCAAGACCAGCTGCTTCATCCCCTCCTTTTTCAGTCTTGCCAATCCCTTCTCCATCTCCGCAGCTGTGGTACTGCTAAACCGATTGACAAAAATATAGCCGGTGCTGTCATCAAGCATCACACAGGCTGAGACACTAAAAAGTGGGATTTCATCCCGGATTATCGTTACCTCGAAATCCTCAGTGCCCTCGCGTCGAACGGTGACCGTCACGGCTGAGCCTTTAGGACCACGCAGTTTCTTCGACACATCTTCACGCTTGATCTTGTACGCCGATTCGCCCTCAATTCTTACAATTTTATCGCCAACCTCGAGCCCAGCTTTCTCCGCGGGGGCTCCGGCAACTGGCGCAATCACCGTGATGTATCCATCCAAAACATCAAACTCAATCCCGATGCCCTCAAATTTGCCAGTGAATTCTTCGGTGATTCCATCAATCTGACTTTTCGCAATATAAAAGGAGTGCGGATCCAGGTTCTCCAACAACCCGGAGTAAGCTCCTTCCATCACCTTGTTCCAATCAGGCACTTCTACATAGTAATCATTAACGATACTGATAATATCGTTTAAAACCTTGATCTTCAGAAAAAGGTCGCTACCCGCGGCCGCGATTTTCCTGCCGAAAGGCGAAAGGGTTAGCACGATAATTATCATCAAAGCGACGGATCCCGGAACGGTGATCCACTTTACTATTTTTTTCACACTCACTTTCCTTGTCTTTCTTATCTGGCTAATTTTTCCTGAGATTATGTTCGTCCCTGACTGACAATAAAATATACAACTTTAATCCACACAATAATACAATTTGTTTCCGGTCATAATCTTCTATTGTCACTTAAAACAGACCCGCTATAAGCTGGCAAATCCCGTTTAAATAGACTCTATCTCTTTCCGTAAAAGGGTATTTTTGGTGGCTGTCAATATCCAGTTCGGCGACAAACTGCCCATCTTTAAGAATGGGAACAACCATTTCGGCTTTGACATTCACATTGCACGCTAAATAATTTTCTACCACCTCAATATCCTGAACAATTAAGGTCTCCCGGGATTTAGCTACCTGACCACAAATGCCCTTCCCATAGGGAATGCACACATGCTCGGTTGGCTCACCGACATGGGGTCCCAATACCAGTTCTTCCCGGTTCTGATCGGCTAAATAAAACCCAACCCAATTATAATAAGAACAGGTCTCTCTGAGCAATTGACATATTTCCAACAATTTTACCTCCCGGGAATGGGGAGCTTGGATGATCCCGGTTATCCGATCTAAGCTCGGTAAATTCATCATCTCTCTTTCCGCTTGTCACGCCCGAGGTTTTTCAAGACTCCTTCGGCAGCCAGGATTCCGGTTACTGCCGAATAAATGATCCCCCGACTGTGCCCGCAGGCATCCCCGGCTACAAAGAAGTTGGGCAGATTAGTTTCCAAATTGGGCGTCACGGTATATTTAGTGTCATAAAATTTGATTTCCGGAGCATAAAGTAAGGTAGTGTTAGACTGTAGCCCGGAAATAATCCGATCCAAGACATCCAATCCCTCGATCAGATTGGTAACAATGCGCTGGGGAAATGCCATGGCAATATCACCTGGTGTTACATCCAGCAGGGTTGGCGCTATGGCTGATTTGCTGATGCGATCCCAGGTAGAACGCCGACCCATCATGAAATCCCGCAGCCGCTGTAAAATCGGTTTGCCGCCACCAATGGTGGTTGCCAGGCGAGCAATATCACGCCCGTATTTGGTAGTGTCCTCCACCGGATCCGTGAGAATCACCCGCGATAACAAGGCAAAATTGGTGTTATCGGTTTTCTCATTCCATTTAGCATGTCCGTTGACCAGCACAAAGTCGTCGTACTCTTCCTTTACAATGTAACCGTTGGGATTGGTACAAAACGTTCGCACCAGGTCGTCATAGGATTTAGTGTACAGGCGAAATTTGGCATCATACATGACCTTGGCAATCTCACTGTAAATATCGGCTGGAAACTCTACTCGAACGCCAACATCAATTGGACCGTACCGGTTTTCAATTCCTAGTTTCTTAGCTTGCTCCCGCAGCCAATAGGCACCTGCCCGACCAGGAGCGGCAATGACCGCTTGGCAGCGAAATTCCCTGGAATCGCCTTTTAAGATAAATAAATCGTTTTCCCATTCAATTGAATGAATTTGGGTGTTAACGGAAAAGCGAATCCCCTTTTTATCCAGACGCTCATAGAATTTGGTAACGAAACTGCGCAGGCGCTCGGTTCCGATATGGCGTTGCTTGGCATAGATAAAATCCACTCCCACCGCATGCGCCGAACGCATCAAATCCTGAATTGATTTACCATCTGTCCCCGAATATCCACCCTCTATACCCAGCTCGGTAAAAAGGTTGTCTACATTTTCGATATAATGTTCGATCTCTGCCGGACTTCGCCCAAAGCTTTCCGGATCACCGCCAATGCGGTGGGTCAGGTTCAACTTACCATCAGAAAAGGTACCTGCGCCACCGATTCCAAAATTCATATCCCGGCGTCTTGCCGGTTCATCACCCCGTTCAATCAGCTGAACGTGCAGACCGTGCCCGGCCAGATTATCAGCGGCAAAAAGACCAGCCGAGCCTCCACCAATGATCGCTACATCAAAAACCTGCATCTTCTCTGTCATCCCAGAATCCTTTTTAAATGACCAGGAATATTAACATGTTTTGATCTAAGATACCACTAAAAACAATCCTGCATGTGGGACAAAATTATGGCTATTTAATCCAAACAGTTTAATTTGGAATCTACATTAGATGCTCAGGAATCTTTTTGCATTTATCTCTGCGACAATGTATATTCAAAAAAAATGATGAGCAAACCATGAAAAAAAACGCTTTGTTCCTAACTGCCGTTATTTTGGTATTCCAAATCAGTGTGATCGGTCAGGTGAATACTGCCTATCCCCAACCTACCAATTTAGTAACCGTTCCAACCGCCGGGATTATTCCCCGGGGAGCTTATTTAGCCGAATTCCGGCTTTACAGTGGCGGCGGGATTCAGGCGGGGATATCGGCCGGGATTTCCAGCCGCTTCATGTTTGGTGTCTCCTATGGCGGCTCAAATATCATCGGCAATCAAAAAATTAACTGGAACGATCAACCGGGAGTGGAAATCAAATACCGTTTCATCGAGGAAGCCAAAAAAATGCCGGCGATCCTGATTGGTTTCAATTCCCAGGGTCAGGGGGAATATATTGATACCCTGAAGCGCTATGAAACCAAAGCCAAGGGCTTTTATGTGGTCGCCAGTAAAAATTTTCGCTTCTTGGGCAACCTGGGAATTCACACCGGTATCAACTACAATCCACTGGAGGGTACCAAAGATGGCGATAAGGATCCCTCTTTCTACGTCGGATTGGATAAGGATATCAACCCGGAAATTGCATTCGTCGTCGAATACGATGCCGCTATTAACGACAATAAAACCAACATTATTGGTTTAGGAAAAGGGTTGGGTTACCTCAATGCCGGTGTACGCTGGACCATGGTGCAGCATTTTCACTTAGAAGTTGACTTCATCAACATATTGCTCAACCGCAATAAAGTTGATTATCTGAACCGCGAATTGAAGTTCACCTTTGTCGAATTTTTCTAAATCGCATCTCTCAACTTTGATTAACTTATAGGATAGGAGGGGAAATTGATATGAGATTCAATCATTATCGGCTTTGGATTATTGGCCTTCTCAGTCTGCTGCTGGTCTCACTCTTAATGGCTCAGAATACCAAAGTTAAAGCGCTGCTCGCTGAGGCGGAAAAATTGCACGATGCCAAAGATTATCAAGGCACCATGACAAAACTCCAGGAAGCCGAGAAGCTGGATAAGGACAATCCCGAAATTCTCTGGAAAATGGCTCGGGCTTATTTTGACTTTGCCGACCAAGATCCCGAAAATCTGGAGCTGCAAAAAACGAATATTTACACCGGTTTCGAGTACGCCAAACGCTGTGTCGAGATTGCTCCCAATGTCGCCGGTGGTCACCAATACTATGCGATTCTAATTGGTCGAATTGGTGAAATTGAAGGCACCAAACAGAAAATTACCAATTCCTATGCCGTCAAAGAACATACCCTGAAAGCCATCGAGTTGGATCCCACCGAAGATTCCAATTACCATGTCATGGGGCGCTGGAACTATGCTCTGGCTGATCTCAGTTGGGTTGAGCGCCAAATTGCCAGCGTCATTTATGCCAAGCCACCGACCGCCTCTTTTGAAAGCGCCGTAGAATTTTTCACCAAAGCCCACAAACTTAATCCGACCGACATTCGGCATCTCCTATGGTTGGGAAAAAGCTATGCAAAACTCGGGCAGAAAGGTAAAGCCATGGATGCCTTAAAGCAAGCTCTGGCAATTACCGCTACCACGGATTCAGAAAAAAATATGCATCAAGAAGCCAAGGAAATTCTGGAAGATCTTCAATAAGAGGAAGGCGCCCAATGAAATTTTTCAAGGGATTGTTTACGTTCTTCGGTATCCTGACTGCTATCGGACTTGTCATCTTATCGGCTATGGCTCTGATAGCCAAATTAGCTAAAAAAGAAACCAACAATACTTAATACTGCCGGCAAATAACCCACGAATTAATTCGTGGGTTATACCTAGAAGTAAAAATCGAAAACCGTTTCTCCCGGTGAGATGCCTTTGGCAAACGGGTTTTAATCCTTTAAGTCGAATTTACGTTAAATTAATTTTATCCTACTCAGCAACGGATAGATGATATTAAACAGTCGGCAGTCATCTCTTTAGGAATATCCAGACCTAATAATTTCAAAACCGTTGGTGCAATATCGGACAATTTCCCTCGCGGGATCAGCTTTTTCCCCGGTGAATCCTTAGCAACATAAATCAACTCGACTGGAAAGAGGGTGTGGCTGGTTTTGACCATACCAGTTTCATAATCAATCATCTGCTCCGAATTACCATGATCGGCAGTAATCAGGATCCGGGCATC
>Ga0209609_10002293_pt1 | contig 10990 bp, 4 predicted proteins | sample LakKivw325mmetaG_FD_184136 | JGI IMG/M metagenome (GOLD analysis project Ga0209609, IMG submission 184136) | Anoxic lake water microbial communities from Lake Kivu, Rwanda to study Microbial Dark Matter (Phase II) - Lake Kivu water 325m metaG... | ecosystem: Environmental > Aquatic > Freshwater...
CAGCATTTCAGGCGCAACAAACAGCACCTATACACCTGTAACTTCAGATCTGGGTAAGTTTATAAAAGTCAAGGTAACCCCGAAAGCACTGACAGGTACTACACCGGGATTACCTGTTTTAAGCGATTTAACTGATGCTGTTAAACCTGCAACTGTCAAACCCGTTATTATTATAAATTCAGCAGCACAGCAGGGGGCAACAAATGAGGTTTTAATTAATTACGATCTTTTTGGAGCAAATGAAGAATTAAAAATAAGCCTTGAAGTTTTTAGTGACAGTGAAAACGCCGTGGTGATTTCCCGGCAGTTCCTGACAGGAGACGTTGGCCAGTTAATATTTCCGGGTAAAGGAAAAATTATTTCATGGGATACAGCTGAATATTTTGGAGAAATCGACAGCGCAAATGTCCAAATAAGGCTTATTGCAGAAGGAGAGGGCCAGAACTTAAGTGATTATTCTTATGCATCACTGGCACTGGATACAAAGGCACCTGATGGACTGGACGATTTTTCAGGCATAAGCTCGGATGCCTCATCTATATTGTGGTCATGGACACCTGCCAGTTCAGAAACTAATTTCAAATATTACAGGATTCTCTACAGCAGCAATATTGCAGATGTGCAAAACGAAACAGCCGATGCCAGGGTATGGGATATTACTGATGATGCAACTCTGGCGGATATGGAAACCGCATTTACAGTAATAAGCGGGCTTGAAAAAAATGTCACATATTATGCAAAAATATATGCCTATGATAATTATGGAAACAAATCAGCTTCTCTGATTGCACAATATGATACAGCAGACAACGGTAATGCGACACCTCCGGATCCAATAATAAATAATCCGCAGAATCCTCAAGGGGGTTCAGGGATTTATATTTCAGGAATTGCACAATCCGACAGTTCAATTGATCTTTACATAGATGGAGAAAATATGTTTCCGGGATTTGCACAAACAGATAGTGAAGGAAGGTTTAGCGGAACTGTTTTATTAAAAGAAGGAGAACATAAGATATATGCTGTTTGCATTGATAAAAATAAAAAATCAGGCAAACCTTCAAATATCACGAATATCAGGATAGGTTCCGGCACGGAAAATGCAGCATCGTCAGGCAGCAGTTTGAACGGTAATGAAGAAATAGCCATTGCAAGTATGGTTTCAAAAGATGTCTTTAATGCCAGTGAGTCAGCAATACTTCAAAGGCCGCAAATAATTGAGATTAAGGGTATTGACAGGGAGAATGTTATAAAAATTACGGGAAAGGGTATACCTAACTCAGAAGTTGTTGTTTTTATACATCCGGAGCAGGTTCAAGAGCAGGTTCTGGTTTACAGAGTAAATGTAAATGAAGATGGTGACTGGGTTCTTAACCACTCACAGAAGTTTGTTGAGCTGGATGAAGGCGATCATGAAGTATACGCCCTGACCCTGGATGCAAAAAGCAGGTTTAAAAGCGGAGTCAGCGATATCAGGAAATTCAATGTAAAAATGAACAGGTTTGCTGTTGTGCTGTCTTATTTTGACCTGCCCACAACGCTACTTACAATATTTGTTCTGCTTGCATGTATTGCAGTATTTTTTATATGGAGATTAAGAAACAATGAGATTAAAAGAAGAAGAACCCTGATTTAATAAATCCAAAACCAAATAGGAAGTAATACATAATTTGCAGATTTATGAATAATCGTGAAAGCTATTTTAATGATTGATGAAATGAAGGAAAACAGCCAGCCGCTGGTTTTGATAGTTGATGATACAATAAAGAACTTACAGATTTTGGGGAGTATTTTAAAAGAAAGTGACTATAAGATTTCTGTTGCAGCAAATGGCAGGCAGGCGATTGATATAGCAAAACAGATTCTACCAGACCTGATACTCCTTGATGTAATGATGCCGGAACTTGATGGATTTGAAACATGCAAAGTATTGAAGAGCATGCCCGAAACAGAGAATATACCCGTGATTTTCTTAACTGCAAAAGTGGAAGTTGAGGATATTGTAAACGGTTTTAAAGCAGGTGCGGTTGATTATATCACAAAACCGTTTAATTTATACGAACTGAAAGCAAGGGTAAAAACGCACCTTGAATTAAAAATGAGCAAGGATCTTCTTAATGAAAAACTGCTGCAGTTAAAAAAAGAAAAAAATAAATCAGACACAATACTCAAAGGAATTGGCGATGGAGTTTTTGTAACAGATAAAGGCCTCAATATCATGCTTTTTAATCCTATGGCGAGTTCTTTAAGCGGTTATTCCGAAGAGGAAGTGCTGGGCAAAAAATATAATGAAGTACTCGAGTTCATTCCTGAGCAGGGGTCAATTAAAAATAATGAAGATTTTATAGAAAATGCATTTAAGAGCCAGAAAACACAGAACATAAGTAATCCAAAGCTTCTTATAACAAAAAACAAGGAAAAAATCCCGGTTAAAGGAAGCGCCTCCCCGCTAAAAAATGAAGAAGGCAATGTTACAGGATGCGTTGTTGTTTTCAGGGACATTTCAAAAGAGCGTGAAATCGATAAGATGAAATATGAGTTTGTCTCTATTGCTTCACACCAGCTAAAAACCCCTTTAACGGGCATAAAGTGGATGACAGAATTGCTGATGAAAAACAATCTTAAAGAGGAGCAGGTGGAATTTGCAAGGGGAGCACATCAAAGCGCTGATCGTATGGTAAAACTAATTAATGAACTTCTTGATGTTTCTCACATTGAGACAGGCAGGAAATTTGAATTGAAAAAAGAAAAAACAGACATTATTTCCTTAATAAGTTCAATACTGGAAGACCTGGGGGAGAATGCACAGAGAAAGAATGTCGGGTTGATGCTGGACGTAAAAAGCCCGGAGGAACTGATTGCTAATATTGACAAGAGCAAGATCAGGCAGGTTTTTTCAAACCTTATTGATAATGCAATTAAATACTCGAATGAAAAAGGGATTGTCAGGGTTGGCTGCAGCAGGAATAACAATGAGGCAGTGATTTTTATAAAAGATAATGGCATAGGTATACCTGATAAGCAGCGGGAAAGAATATTTGAAAAATTTTTCAGGGCGGATAACGCTGTTCTTTCAGAGACTGACGGAACAGGTCTGGGTTTATACATTGTAAAAGCTATTGTTGAAGCCCACAATGGAAATGTATGGTTTAAGTCTTCTGAAAGTGACGGGACCACTTTTTATGTAAAACTGTTGATTTGAGACAGTCATTCAGCTCTTAAATAGTTCAAATTACTATAAGTATGAAATTGGCCGGAACCGGTTTTTAAATAAGTCTTCAGGCCTTTTTTATTGCCCTTAAGACAGCTTATTTATATTTAAGTAATATCTTATAAATGCCGATAAATTTATTATATAATATGTATATACTTTACAAATATTGATAAACAGTGTATTGATTTAATAAATTAGGAAATAGAAACACCGGATTTGGCTTTTTGGAAATCGCCATATTTAAAAAATAGCATACGGACTCAGAGAAAAATCCAGGGGATGAGTTGCAGTTAAATATTTTTACAACACTTCTTATAGCAGCTACACTTATTAATGGCGGTGTGCTTGCACTGCAGGTCTTCAGCCGGAAATCGGCAACTGCCAGTATCGAGTTTATCCTGCTTATTTCAGCTATTACCCAGTGGTCTTTTTTTGCAGTATTTGAAGCAGCTGCAAAAACAGTTTTTTTTAAGATAGTTTTTTCAGTCATAACTTATATAGGCATTACAACTGTCCCGGTGCTTTTTTTAATATTTATATGCCGTTATCTTGGCAGGGACAGGTGGCTTACAAGAAAAAATACGGGATTTCTATTCATTGTACCTGCAGTGACTTTTATTATTGCCTGCACAAATCATTATCACGGCCTGCTGTGGTCTGAAATAACGCTTGCGGAGAGTTCCGCTACAGGTATTTATGCTATATATGCCCAGGGTCCCTGGTACTGGGTTAATGCAATATACAGCTATACCCTGGTAATTACAGCCATGCTTATTCTGATTGTCACAATGATAAGGGCTAAACATCAGTATATACTGCAGTCAAGAATACTCAGTTTTTCAGTAGCAGTCCCTTTTATAGCGAACCTGGCATACTCTTTTTCTCCGAAGACAATTGTAGGAGTTGACATTACTCCAGCGTTTTTCAGTCTTTCAGGCATCCTTTTATTTATAGGCCTTTTTTATTATAAACTGTTTGACCTGTCACCGATTGCATGGGGAACAGTAATGGAAAGCATTGATGACGGGATAATATTATTTAACAGTGATAACAGGGTTGTAGATGTAAACAGGGCATTCTGCAGTATATTCGGAATGGAAAAAATCAGAATCGGCACTGATAAAGATTTCCTTTTTATAAAACACCCTGAAGTCAGGTTATTCTGCAACCTGGGCGCTTCGCTTAAAACAAAGGAAACATCATTAGAAATAGATAATAAAAAATATTATTTACGCCTTATTTGTTCAGCTCTTTATGATAAAAAACAAAAAAACATAATCGGGTATATGCTTATTGCCAGGGATATAACTGAAAAAAAGAAATCAGAAGAAGCTATGAAGGAACAGGTCAGGTTCCAGGAGATGATGACAGAGATATCAACCGGATTTGTAAAAGCAGGCAGCTCGAACATGGATGAAATAATCAATGCTATGCTTAAACGCGCCGGCAGCTTTTTTAATGCAGGCAGAGCATACCTTTTTAAGTTCTCAGAAGGTTATGAAACAATGACAAATACTCATGAATGGTGTGCACGGGGAATCAGTTCTGAAATGGATTCGATACAGGATTTTCCAACGGATAAACTTCCATACTGGAAAAAATTGATTCTTAATAACCAGGTTGTTCATATACCTGATGTAGATATGCTTCCCGCACAGGCACTATCCGAGAAAATGGAATTTAAAAAGCAGCAGATAAAATCTCTTTTATGTGTGCCGATAAGCAATAATGAAAGAATAGCTGGTTTTTTTGGCTTTGATTCAGTAAAAGAAAAAAAATCATGGGACAAAAATCAGATAGATTATCTTAAAATACTAGCCAATACAATTGCAGAAGCACAGATAAAGGACATTGCCGAAAAAGAACTCCTTCTTGCCAAGGAAGCTGCAGAGTCGGCAAACATTGCCAAAAGTAACTTCCTTGCAAATATGAGCCATGAGATAAGGACCCCCTTAAATGCCATAATAGGTTTTTCGGAGCTTTTAGACGGCCAGATGGAAAACAGGGCCCACAGAAACTACCTTGCCTCTATAGTATCTGCCGGGCATTCACTGCTGTCACTCATAAATGACATACTAGACCTTTCAAAGATAGAGGCAGACAAGCTTGCCCTTGATATAAAGTCCGTGGATATTACGGAGGTATTTTCAGAGATTGAAAAGATATTTTCCTTAAAGATTAAACAGAAAGGCCTTGACTTTATAACAGACATAGACCCGGATATGCCCCACCGCCTCATGATTGACGAGGTAAGGCTTCGCCAGATTCTTTTTAACCTGATCGGAAATGCAGTAAAGTTTACAGAAAAGGGCTTTGTGTGCCTTTCTGCAAAAAAGACATTCGCAGACAAAGACAAAATAGACCTTGAGATATCAGTGTCTGACAGCGGCATAGGCATACCCATGCAAAGCCAGGAGGAGATATTTGAACCATTTGTGCAAAAGCAGGGCCAGAGCTCAAAATACGGCGGAACAGGCCTTGGCCTTTCAATAACAAAAAGGCTTGCAGTAATGCTCGGGGGAAAGATAGGGCTTGTAAGCGAGCCCGGAAAGGGCAGCCTCTTTACAATAACTCTAAAGAGCATAAAGCTTGCCCCGAAGATTCAAAGCGTCAGCCATAGCCATGTTCCTACAGGCGATATTGACCTTTCAGGCCTTACAGTGCTTATTGCAGACGATATAGAGTCAAACAGGCTCCTTCTTGATGACATGCTAAGTCTGAGGGGCGCCAAAACTCTTCTTGCCCAAAACGGCATCGAAGCATACAGGCTTGCAAAAGAGCATCTGCCGGGACTTGTGTTATGCGACATAAAGATGCCTGTCTCTGACGGTTTTGACTTTATAGGTATGTTAAGAATTGACACTGCAACAAGCCAAATCAAAGCAATAGCCATTACAGCATCAGCTACAAAAGAGGATGAAAAGAAAATAAAAGCCGCAGGTTTTGATGGTTTTCTGGGAAAACCTGTAATAAAAGAGGAGCTGTTCTTTGAGATAAGCCGGCATATAAGTGTATCCATAAAAGCAAAAGAGCAAGAGCCGGAATACAAAATTGAAATGCTTTTACTTGATGCAAAGGAGTCAAAGGCGGTAAAAGAAGCCTACTATTCAAAATATAAAAAGATAAAAAACACGTTTATAATCTCAGATATAAAGGAATTTGCAGAAAACATACTTGCCTTTTCCAATAAGAAAAAAATAGAGGCTCTTAAAACCTGGGCAAAAGAAATCATTGTGCTTGCTGACACATTTGATATGGAAAAGCTGCCTGGAGCATTGAGCCTGTTTGAAAGTGTAGCGGGAAATAGCAGCGGCAGAGCAAGATATGAATTTTAAAAAGTATCCTATTTTTATATTATGTCCTGAGATATATATAAAAGCTTTTTTAATTGTTGTGGTAAGGATGTAAATCATGCCTGATAAAAATTACCGGTCCTTTTTTAACAGTATAACCGATTATATTTTTATTACTGATGCTGAAGGCATTATTTTACATGCTAACAGCACTGTAACTGAAAAGCTTGGTTACAGCTTGGCTGAACTTATAAAAAAACCCGCATTTTTTCTGCACCCGCCCAAGCACAGGAAAGAAGCTAAAAGAATACTTAAAGAAATTATTGATGGCAATGTAAACTCATACTTAATACCGCTTTATACACGTTCGGGAAATCTCATACCTGCAGAGACCAGGGTGGTTGCCGGTGAATGGGGCGGAAGGCCTGCTTTTTTTGGAGTAAGTAAAGATCTTTCTGATATCAAACTTGCCGGCCAAAAATACTATTACCTGTTTGACCTTAATTATACTGCGTGCGGTATCAGCGATTGCGAAACAGGAACATATGTTGAAGTCAATAAGGCTTTTACTGACCTGCTTGGGTTTTGCCAGGAGGAAGCAATTGGAAAAACCTCGACCGAATTAGGTATTTTTTCTCCTGATTACTTAAAAAAGCTGTACGCTAAAATAGCAAATAAAGATAAGGTAATAAATCTGCCGGCAGTTTTAAAAACTAAAAATGGCCAAATCAAGCATGTGCTTCTTTCTGCAGAAAATATATCCATTCACGGCAGGAAATACCGGTTCACTTCTGTCAATGATATAACAACCGTTGAACACGCAAAGCAGTTGCTGAGGAAAAAAAATAATAAATTAAAAGCTGCCCTTAATGAGCTCAAATCCGCAAACACAGAACTGTTCAGTTCCCGCCAGGAAATTACAGAGAGGGAAAAAGCTTTAAAACTAAGTGAAAAGCGCTTCAGGGCCCTGTTTGAAAACCTTAACAGCAGTTTCAGCCTTTACGAAGCTGTCCTGGATGAAAATGGCCAGCCAGAAGATTACAGATACCTTGAGCTTAATCCAGAATATGAGAGGGCTATAGGAGTAAAAGCGGGCAATCTTATCGGAAGGACACTGCTTGAAGTATTTCCAGCAACTGAAAATGTATGGCTTGAAGCATTTAAAAAGGTTTATATTACAGGGGTTCCTGCACGAATTGAGGACTACAGCAAAGAAGTAAATAAATATTTTGAGCTTATTATTTATTCTCCGCAGGAAGGACAGATTGCGCTTTTAGGTTCGGACATAACAGAAAGGAAAATAGCCGAACAGGAACTGCAAAAAAGCAGGCTGGAGCTTCGTGAAGTCATTGAATTTTCACAATCAGCAAATTATAAACGCAATCTCATAACCGGAAAATATGATTATCTGAGCCCGGTAATTGAAAAACTGACAGGGTATTTGCCTGATGAATTTAAGAAAATGTCCAGAGAGGAAACATTAAAAAAAGTGCACCCGGATGATCTGCCTCTGGTTTTAAATGCAATTAAAGAATATTTAAGCAGCCCAACCGGTAATGATGCCGTAGAATTCCGTTTATTATGCAGGGATGGAAATTACCACTGGTTTTCTGACAGGACCGTGCTGGCTAAGGACGAAACCGGAAAACCCGCTTTTTTATTCGGCTTTATCACAAATATAGATTCCAGGAAAAATCTTGAAATAAAGCTAAAGGAAAGCGAGAACCGCTTAAAGATAGCCACAGATGGGGCTGGGATAGGTCTATGGGACTGGAATATTAAAGACGGCAACTATGTTTACAATGAACAGTGGGCAGAAATGCTTGGCTATACAATTGAGGAGCTTTCCCCTACAGGTATTGATATATGGAATAGGCTGGCCCATCCGGATGATATCAAAAAATCCGATGAAACCTTAAACAAAGTTTTTTCAGGAGAACTGGAACTATATGAATGTGAAGTGCGAATGAAGCATAAAAACGGGAAATGGGTATGGGTCCTGGATTGCGGCAAGGTAATTGAATGGGATGAAAAAAAGCGACCCATCAGAATGGCAGGCACTCATGTAAACATAAACAGGTTGAAAAAAGCTGAAGAGGCGCTGCTGCATTTAAGCTACCATGATAAATTAACCGGTCTTTATAACCGCACTTTTTTTGAAGAGGAAAAAAAACGTCTTGACACTTCAAGGCAGTTGCCGATTTCTGTTATAATGGGTGATTTGAACGGCCTCAAAGTCATTAATGATGCATTCGGGCATGCAGAGGGAGACAGAATAATAAAAGAGGCTTCAGAAATATTTAAACGGGCATGCCGTGCCGAAGATATAATAGCAAGATGGGGTGGCGATGAGTTTGTAATACTGCTTCCTAAAACACCGGTTTCAAACCTTGAAGAAATACTGGAAAGAATAAAAACCGAATGTAAAAAAACACAAAACCAGAAAATCCCGCTTAGTATTTCTCTTGGGGCAGCAACAAAGGAAAGCAGCAGCCAGAGCATAGATGCTGTAATAATCGATTCTGAAAGCAATATGTACAAAAATAAGCTGGTTGAGAAAGAAAGTACCGCAAGCTCAATAATGGCTGCGCTGGAAGCTGCACTGTATGAAAAGAGCAATGAGACTGCCGAACATACAGCAAGGATAAAAGAACTTGCCATTAAACTTGGGAAATATATCAAACTATCCAGTAACCAGCTTGACGAATTATCTCTTCTTGCGGCCCTTCATGATATAGGAAAAGTTGCAATACCTGAAGCAATACTCAGGAAAAAAAGCAGGCTTACAAACAAAGAATGGGAAATAGTGAAAAGACATCCTGAGATAGGATTTAATGTTGTGCAATCTTCTTCACAGATTGCCCATGTGGCCAATGCTGTTCTTTCCTGCCATGAGCACTGGGATGGCTCAGGTTACCCGAGGGGTTTAAAAGGAGAGTCGATTCCTGTGACTTCCCGGATAATTCTTATTGCTGATGCGTTTGAAGTTATGACAAATGGAAGAACTTATGAAAAACCATTAAGCAGCCGTGAAGTTATTCAGGAGTTGAAGACATGTGCAGGAACACAGTTTGACCCTTTCCTTACAGAAAGATTTATTGAAGTCATTACAGATAATACAGATATGCCGGATATTTTATAGAACCCGATTTTTAAGGATTTTATTTTACCGGTAAAAATTTTTTTTAGGATACATCTTATACCTTAAGGATTCAAGTTCTCTGTTTTGCCGGTATGATTTTTATTAGCTTATGGCATTAAGCTCAAAGGGTATGCCCAGCCTCTTTCCATTTGAAATAAGCTGGTCTACAACAGGCTTAAGTACCGGTACGCCATGTTCCTGGTTGTACTTTACATTCTCAAACTCTTTTTCGCCTGCCACAAATATCCTGTCTTTTCCTGCTGCCTTTGGAGAATCTTTGAGAAGGCCTATCATATCGTCAAGCTGTTTCTTAAAATCAATAATCGGCCTGAAAGCAGCTATATTAATAGCCATGAAGAAATGGCTCACATCGCACATTTTTGGCTCATGAGGAAATCCTACTCCTGTAAAATAAGTGGCGCCTGAAAGGGCCGAGCAAAGTATCTCTACAAGAAATGCAAGGCCGTAACCTTTATAGCCCCTCATTACATCTATTCCGCCAAGAGGCATCAGTGCGCCCGGGCCTCCGCTCTGTACCTTTTTAGGGTCATCGGTTACATTTCCATCATCATCGATTCCCCAGCCGATGGGGATCTTTTCACCCTTTTCCTCAAAAACTTTTATTCTTCCTATCGGCACAACGCTTGTTGCCATGTCAAGAACAAACGGATACTGCCTGTATGACGGGGCAGCTACTGCTATGGGGTTTGTGCCAAGAACTGCTGTCCTTCCATAAGTGGGAGCTACAAGCGGCTGTGAGTTTGTAAGGCTTATTCCTATCATGTCATGCTCAAGGGCCATCATTGCATAATATGCAGCAATACCATAATGGTTTGAATTTTTGACAACAGCTATGGCAAGGTTTGATTTCTCTGCTTTCTTTAAGCAGGCCTCCATTGCAGCATGGCTTACCACATGCCCAAGCCCGTTTGCGCCGTCATAGAGCGCCGTGGTATCAGTCTCTGACACTATCTTAAAAGGAGTTGCCGGGTCCATATATTTTTTCTCAAGGCGGTTTCCATAATAGCTGTAAATCCTTATTATCCCATGGGAGTCAACACCTCTAAGGTCGGCCTCTATCATGACATCTGCCACTATTTTTGCATGCTTTTTGGGTACGCCAAGCTTTTCCATATATGTCTCTGCATATTTCTGAAGGTCTTCTCTTCTGAATCTTAAGAACTGTTCCATCTTATTCTCCTGTCTATATTAATATATTTAACTTTAAAGGTTAATTGCCGGCAAAATAATGTTGTGGTTATTATTTTGGAAAAATATTTAAACTTGCCTGCTTCAATTTGTAATACTTAATTATTATATACTGCCAGATTATTTTAAAAC
>Ga0209609_10002294_pt1 | contig 10988 bp, 6 predicted proteins | sample LakKivw325mmetaG_FD_184136 | JGI IMG/M metagenome (GOLD analysis project Ga0209609, IMG submission 184136) | Anoxic lake water microbial communities from Lake Kivu, Rwanda to study Microbial Dark Matter (Phase II) - Lake Kivu water 325m metaG... | ecosystem: Environmental > Aquatic > Freshwater...
ATGTAGACGAGGTTCTTCTTTTCGTCGGGATCGGCGGCGAGATCGTAGAGCTCGGGCACGGGCGCCAGGATGAGCTTGAACCGCCCGTCCTGGACGCTCCTGAGGTCGGACCAGCCGTAATGGAAGCGGGGATAATAGGTCTCCGAATAAGCGAGGCGTCCGCCGCCCCCGGCGCCGGGCGAGAAGAACGACGGGACGAGGCTCTGCCCCTGGACCGCCGCGGGCACGGGCAGGCCGGCCATCTCGCAGACCGTGGGCATGACGTCGACCAATCCGACCGTTTCCTTGGAGACCGCTCCCTGCAAGGCCTTGAACGGCGTGACGACGATGAGCGGCACGTGGAGGTCGGGCTGGTAGATGAAGAAGCCGTGGGTGCTTTCCAGGTGCTGGCCCAGGCTTTCGCCGTGATCGGCGGCGAAGACGAGAAAGAGATGGTCGCCGAGCCCCGCGCCGTCGATGAACGCCGCCAGCCGCGCCAGCTGGCTGTCGGCGAAGGCAATCTCGCCGAGGTAGGGATTCCGGGGATACTCGCTCTTGAACGGTTCCGGCGGCTCATAAGGCGTGTGCGGGTCGTAGAGGTGGATCCAGGCGAAGAACGGGCCGGCCTTGTGGGCCTCGAGCCAGGGCAGGGCCTCGTCCAGGACCTCGTTCGCCGGCCTCTGGACCTCGCCGAGCGAGACCCGCTCGAACCGGCTCAGGTCGAAACGGTCGAAGTAGGTGTCGAAGCCCTGATCGAGGCCCCACTTGGAATCGAGGACGTACGCGGCGACGAACGCCGCCGTGTCATAGCCGCGGGCCTTGAAGGTCTCGGCCAGGGTCTGGACCTCGGAGGGGACGACGAAGCCGCCGTTGTCACGGACGCCGTGGAAGGGCGGCAGCGTGCCGGTCATGATCGTCGTGTGGGACGGCAGGGTCAGCGGCGTTTGAGAGATGCAGTTCTCGAAGCGGATCCCGCGGGCGGCGAAGCCGTCCATGGTCGGGGTCCGGACCGCGGCGTTGCCGTAGCAGCCGACCTTGTCGGCCCGCAGGGTGTCGACCGTGATCAGGATGACGCTGAAATCGCGGCCGTCCCTCAGACGGGCGAAGTTCGGCTTCCCGCCGCGGAGGAGGAAGAACGCGAGGGCGGCGACGGCGGCGAGGGCCGCCCCGGCCGGGAGGAGCAGGCGCTTCTTGGTCATCGACCCACTATCTTAGCACGAAGCCTTGAGACGGGCTATCGGCCCGGCTTGCAGGCGGCGAGGAGGTCCTCGACGCCCTTCTTGGCCTCGGGAGAGAGACGGTCGAAGGTCGGCGTGGCCCGGTATTTCATGAGGTGCTCGTAGGCCAGCGGCCGATGGCCCAGCCGGAGATGGGCGGAGCCGAGGAAGAAGTGGGCTTCGTCGAGAGCGGGATCCAGGGCCAGGGCCCGGTCGAGGCTCTCGACGGCCGGGCCGAGCTCGTTCCCGCGGAGGTAGGCCACTCCCAGCGCGTAGAACGCGGCGCCGTAGGAGGGATCGAGCTCGACCGCCTTGCGGAGATCGGCCACGGCGAGCCCGCGCGCATCCGGACGGCGCGTCCGCTGGAAGGCGTCGAGATAAACCGTTCCCCGGTTGTGATAGGTCAGGGCGAACCGTGGATCGATCTCCAGGGCCCGTCCGAGGCTGGCGAGGGCCTCGGCGGTCTTTCCCGTCTTCCATTGCGCCATGCCGACGCTGTTCCAGATCACCGGGTCGAAGCCCGTCTGCGGAAAGGCCCCCGGCTCGAAGGCCCGGAGGACCTCGCCGAACTCGCCGGCCTCAAAAAGCCCGTTGAGGAGCTCGAAATAGAGGTCGTAGTTCTCGGGCATGGCCTCGAGCCCGCTCCGGAGGACGGCGAGGGCCTCGTCGGTCCGGCCCTGGTCCCGGTCGATCGAGGCCAGGTTCATATAGGCCGCGCTGACCGTCTTCCGGGCCGAGAGGATCTCCCGCAGCTCGGCGATCGCCTCGGCGGCCTTGCCGGCCTTGGCGAGCGCCAGGGCCGCCGCGGCCCGGTTGTGATAGGGCAGGAGCGCCGCCACGGAATCCTCCGGCCCGAAATCCACCTTTCGCCGGCCGGGAAGGCTGGCGACGTAACCGAGGCTCCTCAACTTTTCGAGCGTGGCCCGGTCCGAGGCCTGTTCGGCCTTAGCGCTCTCCGGGGAGGACTGGCTGCGGGTGATCGCCTCCAGGGCCTTCCTCAGGCCCGCGACATCGGCCTGCCCGGCCCGATTGGCCGTCTCCCCGAAGTCCCGCCCGAGATCATAGACCTCGGGTTCAGGAGAGTCGATGAACTTGGTGACTCCGTCGATCATCCCGCGCAGGGGAGCCCACCCCATGTTGTAATAGGGCGCCAGGGATTCGAAATAGATCGGGCGGTCGGTCATCTTCTGGCCGCGCAGGAGCGGGAGCAGGGACCGGCCCTGGAGCCGGTCCGGACGGTCGAGGCCGAGCGCCTCGCAGATCGTCGGGAAGAGATCGATATGGGAGACGTTCTGGCCGACCGTCCGCGGGGCCAGGCCCGGGACGCGGATGAGGAGCGGGATCCGGAGGGTCGCATTGTAGGCCTCGAAGCCGTGGGTCGTCTCGTTATGCTCGCCCAACGATTCCCCGTGGTCGGCGACGCAGACGATGAGCGTCGTTCCCTCCAGGCCCCGGTCCTTGATCTCCTTGAGAACGTCGCCGAAGACGGCGTCGGCATAGGCCACTTCGCCGTCGTAAGGCTCCTTGGCGAACCGGGTCTTGTACGGCTCCGGCGGGTCGTAGGGCTCGTGGGGGTCGTAGAAATGGATCCACAGGAACCAGGGCGAGGCCCGGCCCTTCAGCCATTCTTTCGCGCTCGCCCAGACCTCGGCCGCCGGCCGCTCCCCGGCCTGGAGATCCGCCGGGCGGGCGCCGGCTCTGGGCGCGCCGAACGAGTCGTCGTAGGTCGAGAACCCCTGGTCGAGGCCGAAGTGCGAGACCAGGGGGAACCCGCCGATGAACGCGCCGGTCGCATAGCCCCGGCCGCCGAGGTGCTCGGCCAGGGTCACGAGCTCCGGGCGGACGACGAAGTTGAGATTGTCGTGGACACCGTGAAAGGACGGCGTCACGCCCAGGAGGATGTTGGTGTGCGAAGGCAGCGTCGTGGTCGTGTGGGCGAAGGCCCGGGTGAAGACCGCGCTCCGGGCGGCGAACGCATCCAGGTTGGGGGTTACGAGCCTCTTTGAGCCGTAGGCGCCCAGCCGGTCCGCCCGAAGGGTGTCGATCGTGACGAGCAGGACATTGAGGCGGGCCGGGCCGGGTGCCGGAGCGGCGAACGTGCCCGCGGCCCCCGCCAGCCCCAACGCCAGACCGAGGGCGAGCCCGGAGATCCTCTTCATGAAAAGCGAACATACTCCCGCCCCGGCCCGGTGTCAACGGACCGGGTCCGCGGTCCCGAGGCAAAAAAAGAGCCCCGGAAGGGCGGCCTTCCGGGGCTCGAGCGCGTGCAGGAGCGGGGTGCCTAGAAGATGAGCCTCACGCCGATGCGGGCCTGGCGCGGATTGACGATGCCGTAGAGCTCATGACCGTCCGTCGACGGATAACTGCCGTCGAGGTACCAGTCATAGTCGACGCGCGTGCCCCAGGAGGTGATGGTGTTGGAATTGAAGACGTTGAACACGTCGAAGAGGACGCCGAGCTTGTACTTCTTGGCGAGGGTGAAGATCTTCTCCAGGCGGATGTCGAGCTGCTTGTCCATGGGATAGTGGTTGGTCCCGCGGTCTTCGATGAAGAACGTCACCCGGCCCTGATTGAGCCGGGCCGTCCGATAGCGCGAGGTCCAGCCGTTACCGGTGATGCCGTGAAAATAGGCGTTGACGCTGATGTCCACGACCGGGATGAGGTACGACGCCTGGATCTTGATCATGTGCGTCGGGTCGTAGGTCGCGTGGCCGGTGGCGTTGATATAGAAGTTCGGATCGTTCGTGCCGCCGCCGTAGTTGATGTCGTCGGCCGTGCCGTTGTCGATCGTCCCCGTCGTCTGAGAGTAAACGTAGGAGGCCATGACCTGCCAACGGTTGGAGAAGCGCTTGTTGAAGAGGACCTCGATTCCGCTGTATTTCCGGTAGGGATCGAGCAGGATCCAGTTATCCCCCTTCTTGTAGTTCGTGATCAGGTAATCAAAGGAGTTGACGGTGTCTTCCGTGCGCTCATAGACCGTGTAGGTCCCGTGATCGGGGACATCGACCTCGACCGTATCGTAATTCGCGGCGCGGTCGACCGGCCCGATCTGGTTCTTCCATTTGCGGTTGATATAGGTCACCGAGAGCGAGGCGTCCTTGAACAGCTCCCGCTCGACCCCCAGCGTGAACTGCTCCATGTAGGGGTGCTTGATGTTGGGGTCCATCGTATAGAAGTCGGCGGGGACGACGTGCTCGAACTCGACCCATTCCTCGGCCCCGTAGCCCCAGTAGTAGCTGATCTTGTCGCTCCGGGCATGCGCCGCCGGGTTCATCTTGTCGCAGTAGCTGGCGCTCATGGCCTCGGAGAACTGGCCGTAGTGGCCCTTGAGGATGGTCGTCTTGTCGCCGAGGAGGTCGAAGGTGAAGCCGAGGCGCGGGGCGATCCGGGCGGCGGAGTAGGCGTTGCCGCTGACGTACTTGACCTGGCCCCAATACTGGCTCAGGCGGAGGCCGAGGTTGACGTTGAGCCGCTTCGTGATCTGCCAGGAATCCTGGACGAAGCCCTCGAGCCGGGTGTAGCGGGTGTTGTTATCATAGCCCGCGTACTGGTAGGCCAGGTAATTCGAGACGCCGGCGTAGTAATAGTCCGTGTAATCGTAATACACGACGTTGTCGCCGAGGGGGCCGCCGTGGCCGGGATAGCCGTAACGGCTGCGGACGTAGGACCGCTCCATCTCGGCCCCGAACTTGAAGTCGTGGGAGCCGGCGATGAAGTCCTCGACGTAATGCGTCAGGCTGGCGTTGGCCTGGTAGCGGGCTCGGTCGGCATAATAGAAGTAGCCCGAGCTGCCCCGCCGCTGGTTGTCGGCGTAGTCGAAGTGCATGTAGGCGTCGAGGCCGGCCGTCGGATCGAGGTAATAATAGCCGGAGAAGAAGGCTCCCTTCACGTCCATGAACGTCTTGGGGCTGAAGATCTGGGTCAGGCTGAAGTTGCCGACGTAGTCGGGGGCTTTCTCGCTGACGGTGGCGATCGGATCGACGTTCGAACCGGCGGCCCGGTTCTTCCCGTAGTAGCCGTCGAACTCGAAGGACGCGTTGATATTCAGGGACGGCGTGAGCTGGGTCGTCAGCTTGACGAAGGCGCGCGGCTGCTTGAAGTCGACGTCCTCGGGGAAGCCGGTCGGGCGGTCCTTGGTCCGGTAATACTGGCCGCCCGCGTAGAACCAAAGCTTGTCCTTGACGATCGGGCCGCCGAAATGAGCGTTGATGTCGAAGAGGTTCGAGCTCGGGGCCGTCAGGTCCGGAAAATCATCGGTGTAGGCGCCGTTGTTATGGGCCTGCCAGAACCTTGTGCCGGACAGCTGGCGGTTGAACTCCATGTGGCCGGAGAAGGCGTTGCCGCCGGACTTCGTGACCAGGTTGAAGATGACGCCGGTGAAGTTGCCGTACTCGGCCGGCAGGCCGACGCCCATGATCTTGGCTTCCTCGACGATGTTGTGATCGAGGAAGACCCAGGCCGTGCCCGCGTCGGGGTCGCCGACGCCGACGCCGTCCATGTTATACGCGATGCCGGTGCCGGACGAGGCGCCGTAGGCGCTGTCGTTATTGACGCCGGGGGCCATGTTGACGATGTCGGACGTGAACTGGCTGTAGGGGATGTTGCGCAGGATCTCGTTCGACAGGGTCACCGAGGCCGTTTCGGTGGACTTGACGTCGACCGTGGGGGACTGGGCGATGACCGTGACCTCTTCGGTCACGGTGGCCGGCTTGAGCTGGAAGTCCACGGTCAGCGTGGACGTCGTCGTCAGCCGGATGTTCTCGCGCAGGACCGCGCCGAATCCCTGGAGCTCGGCCTTGACCTGGTATTCGCCAGGCGGCAGGGCGGGGAACCGGTAGATACCGGCGGCGTCCGTGACCATGGACCGGACGCCCATCAGGTTGCCGCCCGAGAGCGTCACGTTGACGCCGGGCAGGGGAGCGCCCTGCTCGTCGGTCACGACGCCGCGGATGGCGCCTGTTTCCCGGGATTGGGAGAAGGCGACGGGTGCGAGAAGGAGGACGAGAGCCAAAGCGATGATCAGTTTGTTCTTCATGAAACCTCCTTTTCGAAGCCAGAAGGGTATTGCCAAGGGCCTAATGATCGAAAGATCCCCGGATCTCACCTCCTTTCGTTGGGCGTGGCGATGGGCCGATATGGATATCGAGCTCGGGACTGACTCTTAGCAATTTTGATGCCAGCCCGGACAGGAAAATAGGATCGTGATTCCAATGGAGATAGGCACAGATGAGAGAGCTCATGAATCCAGAGAGTTGGATTCTATTCAAATTTCTGGATAAAGGCAACGTTTTTTTCGAGGCGCCTCCGGCCCCGGCCCTCATTTGAAATGCCTCCGGCCGTATGCTATCGTAGTTCTCTTAGGTACGGACGATTTCTTGAACAAACGCACCGGTCTCGCCCTGATCCTCGCCTTGTCCCTCGCCGGGAGCGCCCTGGCCGCGGCCGAAAAGCCGACGCCGGAGCTCGAACGGTGGCTCGAGGACGTCGCCCCGATCATCACCAAGGCCGAGCGGTCCGTTTACGCCCAGCTCCAGACCAACGCCGACCGGGCCAAGTTCGTCCGTTTCTTCTGGCGGAGCCGCGACCCCCTGCCGGACACGAACGAGAACGAGTTCCAGAAAGAGTACGAGGCGCGGATCCGCTATGCCGACGAGAACTTCGGCCATTACTCGCCGAAGCGCGGCAGCCAGACCGACCGGGGCTTTTTCTATGTCCTTCTCGGCAAGCCGCGCGAGCGGACGCAATACACGACCCAATCCCAGGTCTGGCCCCTGGAGCTCTGGTTCTATCAAGGGGAGCCGGAATACGGGCTGCCGTCGTATTTCTACCTCATCTTCTATGAGCCCGACGGCATCGGCGACTTCCGCCTTTATTCGCCGTCCGTCGAGGGACCCGAGAAGCTGGCCGTCCCGACCGTCGGCAACGGCGTCGCCCTGACGCGGAAGACCGCCTTCGAAGCCATCCGGGCCGTCAGCTCGGAGCTCGCCCGGGCCTCGCTGAGCTATCTGCCGAGCGACACGCCGCTCGGGTCGGGGTCCTTCGCCTCGGACACGATCATCGCCGCGGTCCGCAACATGCCGGAAAAGAAGTTCTCGGACACTTACGCCCGTTCCTATTTGAGCTTCAAGGATTACGTCGAGACCGAGTATTCCGACAGCTATATCCCCAGCGCCTTCGCTCTCCGCGTCTTCCGCGAGGCCGGCCAACCCTTCATCCACTGGTCGATCGAGCCCGACAAGATGAACTTCCGCAACGACGCGGGCACGATCACGGCCAGCTTCGAATTCGTCCTGAGGCTCGAGGACGGCCGGGGCACGACGGTCTTCGAGCGGACCGAGGAGATCCCGCTCAGGATGACCCCGGACCAGTACCAGGCCCACGAGCGCCAGCGGTTCGCGTTCCAGGACCTGCTCGCGCTCGCGCCCGGCGAGTACCGGGCCCTCTTCCTGCTGAAGAACAAGACGGCCCGTGATTTCTCCTCGTTCGAGACCCGCGTCGAGATCCCTCCGGCCGAAGCCTCGGCCCAGCCCGGCCTGACCGTCCCGCTGCTCTATTATCTCCGCGCGGCCGTTCCCGAGGCCCAGAAATGGAACCTCAAGGCGTTCGTCTTCGGCGGCCAGCAGTATGTCGCCGGCGCCCGCAACGAATTCCCGGCGAGCGCGACGCTCGGCCTCTTCGTCCAGGCCCGGCATGTCGCCGGGCTCGTCCCGGGCGGAGCGCCGTCGTTCATCGCCGATCTCGTCTCGCTCGACAACAACCAGAGCGTCGGGACCTTTCCGCTGACCGAGGCCGTCCCCGATCCGGGCGACGCCGCGACGCTCCTCGTTTCCGGAACGGCGCCTCTCAAGGACGTCAAGCCCGGCTATTACCGGGCCGAGGTCGCGCTCGTCGCCCCCGACGGCCGGCGCCGGCTCACGTCCTCGGAGAATTTCGTCGTCCTGGCCCAGCCCTATCCCGTCCTCCCCTGGGTTTACGCCCGGCTCCACGGCCCCTATCCGGGACCCGAGCACCTCAAGATCCTCGGCTCGGAGGTCTTCCTCAAGGGCGATTACGCCCAGGCGCGCGGCCTCTTCGAGCGGGCCCTCCGGATGCGCGACGACCTCGCCGCCCGCCTGCTCCTCGCCAAGTCGCTCTACGGCCTGGGCCTTTACAAAGAATCTCTTGTGCACGCCGAGATCGTCCGTGGCCGCAACGGGGACCGCGAAGCCGCCAAGGTCATGGCCCTGGACCAGGCCGCCCTCAAAGACTGGGCCGGGGCCTTGGCCACGCTCGAGACGCTCATGGCCGAAGCGACCGAGATCCCCGTCCTGAACCTCGCCGCCCAATGCCACCTGGCCCTCGGCCATCCCGAAAAGGCCCTGCCCCTTCTGCAGAAGTCGCTGTCCCTCTCTCCGGACCAGCCCGCGATCCGGGTCCTGGAGGAGGACGCCAAGAAACGCATCGCCCAACGATAGGAGCCCTGATGAACCGCAACGCCGCCCGACTTTGCGCCGCCCTCGTTCTGGTCCTCGCCGTTGCCGCCTGGCCTCAGTTCCAGGGCAAGCTCTCCGGCACGGTCCTCGACCCCGCGGGCAACCCGGTCGACAAGGCCGAGGTCTCGATCGTCTCGCAGAAGACGTCGAGCCTCCGCTACGAGGTCAAGACCGACGCGCAAGGGCATTTTGTCCAGATCGGCATGCAGCCCGGCTATTTCATCCTGACGGTCAAGAAGGCCGGCTTTGTCCCGGCCTCGAGCGAGATCCACGTCGGCGTTTCCGCCGACGAGACCGTCAAGATCACGCTCAAGAGCGCCGCGGCCGAGGCGGCCAAGAGCTACTCCGCGGCCGACCGGGCCTTCCTCTCCGGCAACAAGCTCTATGCCGAGCAGAAATTCGCCGAGGCCGCCGCTTCTTATGCCGAGGCCATCGGGCTTGACGCTTCGAACTGGGCCTATCACTTCAACCGCGGCCTGGCCCAGAAGAAGGCCGGCCGGCCCGAAGACGCCCTGGCCGCCTTCCGCAAGGCCGTCGAGCTCAATCCCGCGAGCTACAGCGCCAACAAGGAAACGGGGGAGGCCTTGGCCAAGGCCGGCCAATTCGCCGAGGCCAAGACGTTCTACGAAAAGGCCGTCGGCCTCAGCCCCGACGACCCCGACGCCCCGTACAACCTGGGGGTCTGTCTGGTCAACGTCGGCGAATCCGAGGCCGCCCTGCCCCGGTTCGAGAAGGCCGTCGAACTCAAGCCGGATTACGCCGACGCCTATTATCAGATGGCCACGATCCTCATCGGCCAGAACAAGGTGCCGGAGGCCAAGGCCGCCCTGGAGAAGTTCCTGGAGCTCGCCCCGAACCACGAGAAGGCCGGGATCGCCCGGCAGCTCCTCGATTACCTGAAAAAGTAAGCGAAAAAAAAGGACCGCCCCGCGCGGGGCGGTCCTTGTTCATTCTCCGGTCGGAAGGGATCAGATGACGGTGAAGGACATCTTCGCTTCGCCCTTCTTTCCCGACACCTTGTCTGCGACGGTGGCCACCAGCGTGTACTTGCCGGCGGGCAGCGGCTTCTTCTCGGTGCTCAGCACGGCGCCCTTCTCGTCCTGTTTCTGGAGCGTCTGAAAGAGCGGCAGCGGCTGGCTGATGAAGTACTGTTCGTAGCTCTGAGGGGCCCACTTGATGGCCGCCTTGCCGGCCTCGTCATCGACCTGATAGTTGACTTCCAGGTCGAGAACCGGCCGCGCGGCGGTCGGGTCCTTCTGGGCGGCGCCGATGACAAAGAAGAAGATCTCGAGGCTGTCACCCACCTTGATCTCGCTCATGGCGTTGGGCACGAATTTCGCCCCGCCCCACGAGAAGTAGCTCCGATGGATGTTCGGCTTTTGATCCTGCTCCGTCGTGTCCATGCCCGTCACGATGATCGGATCGGTCGGATAGAGCGAGGTCTCGTAGGCCTCGGGGCCGGGCAGCGTGACGTCGGCATAGGCGACGCTGATCTTCTTCAGGTCCGCCGTTGTCAGGACCAGGGCGACCGTGTACTTGCCGGGCGCGAGCGCCCAGCCGAAGGAGTACCAGTCCTCCTTGTCCGCGCTATATCCGGCGCCATCCGTGGTCAGAACGACCTGGTTGCTGCCGCCGGATTTCGGTTTCAGGGCGCCGGCGGCGTCGGGCTGAAGGAATTCGAAGAAGAACTTGAGGGTCGATTCCATCTGGCCGGTTGCGGTCGTCGACGGGGCGTAGCCCATGTCACCGTTCTTCGCTTTGAAGAAGAAGACGGGGTAGAGGTTGTTCTGTTGGGCCGGCAGGACGAGGGTCTTGAAGATGGAGAAGGGGATATCCTGGCGTCCCTGGCGGGTGGCCAGGCCTTCCTGGATCACCGCCGCCACTTCTTTGGGCATCAGCGATTTGGCCTGGGGCTTGGCGTCCGTCTTGCCCTTCTGGGGCCCGGGCGCCGCCTGAACGGAGAGAGCGAGAACGCTGGCGATAAAGAGGACCGCGAGAGCGGCCGCGATCGTTCTGGAAGTTTTCATTTGTCCTCCTGTTTCATTCCTTCCGCTTTCCTCTAGAGCAATTCCTGTGCCAAGCTTCACGCTTCTTGGCTCTCGGGGGGATCGGATCGGGCGTGTAAAGGACTTTTACAGCTCTATCAGTCTCTCCGGCCTTCGGAACGCGGACAGAAAAGCTAATATAGCAAATCTCAATGATTTTTCAATGCCCTGAATTTCCAGGACTTCCCCCATTTTTGTTATGGATCAAAGAGCTTCGGCTGGATCGGGAGTTGGTCTTGTAGCTCGAAGAAGCGCTTCAGGCCTTGGGTTTGACT
>Ga0209609_10002296_pt1 | contig 10984 bp, 3 predicted proteins | sample LakKivw325mmetaG_FD_184136 | JGI IMG/M metagenome (GOLD analysis project Ga0209609, IMG submission 184136) | Anoxic lake water microbial communities from Lake Kivu, Rwanda to study Microbial Dark Matter (Phase II) - Lake Kivu water 325m metaG... | ecosystem: Environmental > Aquatic > Freshwater...
AACCAAGATATTATCCAAAAAATAAAAGACCTGAAAAAATAATTCAAAATTCAATTTTGAAATTAACGAATTTATATTGCCTTAGCAGTTGGATATACAACCAAAGAAGAATTTAAAAAGTTAAATGAAGAGTTAGAAAGTTTAGCTGGGCAAATTGGCGGATTTGTTCAATATTTGGAAAAGAAACGAAAAAACAAAGAATTCACAATCCGTTAATTCTTTAACTCGTTAATTCGTTAATTTAATAATTAGTCGGGCTTGCTATTGACAAGTTTTCTTAGAAGGATTAAAATTAGTTTTACTACCTTTAAAATCTCCATTTGAAATCCTTATTACTAATTTGATTTCCTTTGCTTAAAATTTAATAAAAATCTTACCCTAAAACATAGTCTTTGGGGTTTTTTCGCATTAGCAAACTATGGATGAAATAAAAACTAAAAATTTTGGTAAGGCAAAAGTCTTTCTGCCTTTACCCTATTTGTTGGGATTAGAAAAGGACAGCTGGAAAAATTTCTGGGAGAGGGACTTAAAAGAATTATTTCAGGAGGTTTCGCCAATCCGAGATTATACTAAAAAAGAATTGGAACTTTGGTTTTTGAATTACAAACTTGGAGAGTCAAAATATAAAACTGATTTGGAAGCCAAACTGAATAATGATTCTTTTGAGGTACCCGTAAGAGCCAGAACAAGATTAGTTAATCTGAAAACAAAAGAAATTAAAGAACAAGAGGTTTTTCTTTGCGATTTCCCCTTAATGACTGAGAGGGGAACTTTTATTGTTAATGGAGTAGAGAGGGTGGCTATTTCCCAATTAATCAGGTCGCCCGGTGCCTTTTTCACCAGCCAAAGAATGGGTGGTAAAAATTATTTTGGAGCAAAAATAATCCCCAATCGTGGTGCCTGGCTTGAGTTCGAAACCGAACTTTCAGGAGCAATCGGAGTAAAAATTGATAGAAAAAGAAAAGTGATGGCGACCACGCTTTTGCGAGCTTTTGGTCTTGATAAAGATTTAGCGATAAAAGAACTTTTTCAGGATGTAAATAAGGGCGAAGTAGATTATATCTCAGAAACCTTAAAAAGAGATACTTCTCATAATCAGGTTGAGGCCTTAGTTGAACTTTATCAAAGGTTAAGACCTGGAGATATGGCTTCGCCTGATACCGCCCGTGAATTATTGGAAAACATGTTTTTTAATTTTGAAAGGTATGACCTGAGTAAAGTGGGGCGCTGGCGCATGTGGCAAAGATTAGCTGAATTAAAAGCCAAAATCTCCAATGCAAAATTTAATGATGAAATCACGGTGAAAGATAGAGTATTAAAACAGGAAGACATTGTGGCGGTTTTAAGGGAGATTATCAGGTTAAACAACACACCTGGTTCAGAACCAGATTTAATTGACCACTTGGGAAACAGGAGAGTCAGAACCTTGAATGAATTATTAGTCAATAGGATGAGGGTGGGATTAATGAGAATGGAAAGAGTGATTAAAGACAGGATGTCAACCTTAGATATTTCTACTTTAACCCCGATTCAGATAATTAATCCCCGGCCAGTGATGGCGGTGATAAAAGAATTTTTCACCTCAAGCCAGATGAGCCAGTTTATGGATAATGAAAATCCTTTAGCGGAGTTGGAACATAAAAGAAGATTATCAGCCACCGGACCAGGAGGTTTAACCAGAGAAAGAGCTGGTTTTGAGGTCAGAGATGTTCAACCCTCTCACTATGGTCGAATTTGTCCTATTCAAACGCCAGAAGGTCCCAATATTGGATTAGTTTCTCATATGGCTTCTTTTTCCAGAATTAATCCCTATGGCTTTTTGGAAACTCCTTATTTTAAAGTTGAAAAAGGAAAAGTGACCTCAGAAATTCAATATCTTAATGCTTATGAAGAAGAAAAATATAATATCGCTTCAGGAGCCGTTCCCATTGATGGGAGGGGCAATATTATCCTCAAAGAAGTAGAAGCCAGGATTAAAGGAGAACCAGGCATTGTAAAAAGAGAAGAAATTAATTTTCTTGACGTCTCTCCTGAACAGTCAATTTCAGTCACTACCTCTCTTATTCCCTTTTTACAAAACGATGATGCTAACCGTGCCTTAATGGGTTCAAATATGCAGAGACAGGCGACACCCCTCATCTCTCCTGAGCCGCCTTTGGTGATGACGGGAGTAGAAAAAAGAGTAGCAACGGATTCAGGACAGGCAATAGTTTCTGAAATAGATGGTCAAGTGACTGAAGTTGATGCTAAACACATCGTGGTAAAGTCAAAAGTCAAAAGCCAAAAGGCAAAAATTTATAATTTAAGAACTTTTATCAAAACTAATCAGTATACTTGTTTTCATCAAAAGTCAATAGTAAAAAAGGGTCAACGAGTAAAAAGGGGAGAGCTTTTAACTGATGGGGGAGCAATAAGCAAAGGCCATTTGGCTTTGGGTCAAAACATTTTAATTGCTTTTTTACCCTGGCGAGGAGGAAATTTTGAGGATGCGATTTTAATTTCTGAAAGATTGGTTAGAGGAGATGTTTATTCTTCCATTTATATTGAAAGTTTTGTCTGCGATGTTCGAGAAACAAAGCTGGGACCAGAAATCACCACGGCTGATATTCCCAATGTTTCGGAAGAAAAATTAAAAGATTTGGATGAGGAAGGCATAGTCAGGGTGGGAGCTGAAGTTGACCCGACTGACATTTTGGTGGGAAAAATTTCACCCAAAGGAGAAGCCGAATTAACGGCTGAAGAAAGGTTATTAAGGGCTATTTTTGGCGAAAAAGCCAAAGAAGTTAAAGACACCTCTTTAAGAATGGAGCATGGAAAAAGAGGGAGAGTGATTGGGGTGAAAATTTTTTCCAGAGAAATGGGACATAAGTTAGAACCAGGCGTGATAAAGAGAATAGAGGTTGAGGTGGCGGAAATCAGAAAAATTCAGGCCGGTGATAAACTGGCTGGCCGCCACGGCAATAAAGGTGTGATTTCCAAGGTTTTACCAATTGAAGAAATGCCATTTATGGAAGATGGTACGCCGGTGGATGTTGTTTTAAATCCCGTGACTGTGGTTTCCAGAATGAATTTGGGACAGGTTTTAGAAACCCATTTGGGTTGGGCAGCGAAAAAACAGGGATATTTTGCTGTTTCTCCTGCTCTTTCTGGAGCGACCGAAGCAGATATTAAAGAAGAGCTGAAAAAAGCTGGATTGCCAGAAAATGGAAAAGTCACTTTATATGATGGCAGAACCGGACTGCCCTTTTCAGAAAAAATAACCGTCGGCTTTATGTATATGATGAAATTAATTCATATGGTTGAAGATAAAATTCATGCGAGGTCTATTGGTCCTTATTCTTTGATTACTCAACAGCCCTTAGGAGGAAAAGCCCAGTTTGGTGGTCAGCGATTTGGAGAAATGGAAGTTTGGGCTTTAGAAGGATATGGAGCTGCTCATACTTTACAAGAAATGCTGACTATTAAATCTGATGATGTGCCAGGAAGAGCAGCCACTTATGAATCAATCTTAAAAGGAGAAGAGATAAAAGAGCCAAATATCCCGGCCTCGTTTAACCTATTAGTAGCTGAACTGAAATCGCTTGGGTTGAGTGTAGAGGTAAAAGAGAAACCTAAAGAAGAAAATTTATGAAAGTAGCTGAATTAGAATCAATTAGAATAAAACTTGCCTCACCTGAGGAGATTTTATCATGGAGTCACGGTGAGGTGACAAAGCCCGAAACCATCAATTACCGAACCCAGAGAGCAGAAAAAGACGGCCTTTTTTGCGAAAGAATCTTTGGCCCAGAAAGAGATTATCAATGTTATTGTGGCAAATATAAAAGAATCAGATATAAAGGTATAGTTTGCGATAGGTGCGGCGTGGAGGTGACTAAGGCCTCGGTCAGAAGAGAAAGAATGGGCCATATTAAATTGGCGACACCCGTTTCTCATATTTGGTTCCTCCGTGGCGTTCCCTCCAGAATGGGGCAGGTGCTAGATGTTCCTATGCTTCATTTAGAAAGGATTATTTATTTTGCTTCTTATGTTGTGACCAAAGTTAATGAAGAGGCAAAGAAAAAAGTGCTCTCGGAAATTGAAAAAGAATACAAAAATAAAATCAAAACTTCCACCTCCGCTAAAGCTTCGGCGGACAAGCAAAAATCAAAAACCGAGCCCCGCAATAGTGGGGCGAAGGTGAAGAAGAGAACGGAGTTCTCTTCGCCCGTCAAAAAGAAAAGAGAATTAAAGAAAATTTTAGAGGAGTTAAAAGCGGCGAGGGATAGGGCGAGAGAAGAGGTTTCCTCAATAAAACCCTTAAGAGTTTTATCCGAGGTTGAATACCGCGAGTTTTCTTTAAAATACGGCGAGGTTTTTGAAGCCGGAACAGGAGCTGAAACCTTAAGGAAAATTTTTGAAAAAATTGATTTAAAAAAAGAAATCCAAAATTTAAAAAAAGAATTAGAAGCCGCTACTCCTCAAAATAAACGCAAGATTTTACGAAGATTAAAAATTTATCAGGGAATGGAAAAAGCAAAAATTAGACCCGAATGGATGTTTCTTACGGTTTTACCGGTACTTCCCTCAGATTTGCGACCAATGGTTCAGTTAGATGGGGGAAGATACGCCTCTTCTGACTTAAATGATTTATATCGAAGAGTGATCAATCGCAACAATAGATTAAAATATCTTTTGGAAATTAGAGCGCCTGAAGTCATCGTTAGAAATGAAAAAAGAATGTTACAGGAAGCGGTTGATTCCCTGATTGATAATGGCATGAGACGAGGAATCACCACTCAGGCGACAACCGGAGGCCGAAGATTATTAAAATCTTTAGCAGATATTTTAAAAGGAAAACAGGGCAGATTTAGACAAAATCTTTTAGGAAAAAGAGTTGATTATTCGGGAAGGTCGGTCATCGTCGTGGGGCCAGAATTAAAAATTAATCAGGTGGGCTTACCAAAAGGCATGGCTTTGGAGCTTTTTAAACCCTTTGTCATTAAAAAACTTTTAGACAAAGAATTGGCCTATAATGTGCGGGGAGCGACAAGATTAGTTGAAGATGAAACGGATGAGGTTTGGGCGGCTTTAGAAGAAGTGGTTAAAAATAAATTGGTTTTATTAAACAGAGCACCCACTCTACATCGTTTAGGAATTCAGGCCTTTCAGCCAGTTTTAATTGAGGGAGACGCTATTCATATTCATCCCATGGTTTGCCGTGCCTATAATGCGGATTTTGATGGTGACCAGATGGCAGTCCATTTACCCCTTTCTACCGCCGCTCAAATTGAAGCTCGAGAAAGAATGTTAACCGGTCTTAATCTTTTGAAGCCAGCTACCGGCACACCAGTGGTGACCCTTTATCAGGATATCGTTTTGGGCTGCTATTGGTTAACCGATATTATCGAAGAAATTAAGGGAGAAGGAAGGGTTTTTGGCAGTTCTCAAGAGGCAATTTTAACTTATGAATTTGGCGAGATTGATTTAAGAGCAAAAATCAAAGTTCGACTATCGGATAGCCTATCGGCTGGCTTTATTGAGACTTCAGTCGGTCGAATCCTCTTTAATGAGACCTTACCAAAAGATTTTCCTTTCCAGAATCAACAAATCAAAATAAAAGATTTGGAAAAAATCGTTGGTCAAATTATAGAAAAATATCCCCGAGAGGTGATTGAAGAAACCCTTGATAAAATTAAAGATTTAGGATTTGAGTATTCCACCCATTCCAGTATGACCTGGGGTATGGATGATTTAATCATTCCCAGCGAGAAAAAGAGGATATTAGAAGAAGCAGAAAAAAAAGTTGAAGAAGTTAAAAGTTATTTTAAAAAAGGATTTCTTTCTCGAGAAGAAAAAAAGGCAAAGGTGATTGAGGTTTGGAGTCAGGCAAAATCAGAAATTGAAAAGTTAGTTCCTAAAACCCTACCAAAGAGAGGGCCCGTCTTTCAAATGGTTGATGCCGGGGCTCGAGGTTCCTGGAAACAGCCCATTCAAATGTGTGGCATGAAGGGTTTAGTTATAAATCCAATGGGCGAAATCATTGAATTACCAGTTAAAAGTTCTTACAAAGAAGGTCTTTCGGTTTTGGAATACTTTATTTCCACTCATGGTGCTAGAAAGGGGACGGCTGATACTGCCCTGAGAACTTCCACGGCAGGATACCTAACCAGAAGATTGGTTGATGTTTCTCACGAGATATTGATTTCCGAGAAAGATTGCGGGGATAAAACAGGAATTGAGGTTTTAAGAAAGGATGCTGAAGAAATCGGTCAGGATTTTCTTTTTAAAATTGTCGGCCGAGTTTGTGCCGAAAATCTAAAAGGTAAAATCGAAGGTAAAAGAGCAAAAACTATTGTTAAAGAAGGAGAAATGATTGATTGGAAAACGGGAAAGGAAATTGTTGACGCCGGCATTGAAAAAGTGAGAATTTATTCTCCCTTAAGTTGTAAAAGCACTCGAGGCATTTGTCAGAAATGCTATGGTTGGGATTTAGGTTCAAATGAGCCAATTAAATTGGGTGAAGCAGTCGGGATTGTGGCGGCTCAAGCTATTGGAGAACCAGGAACCCAATTAACCATGAAAACTTTTCATCTGGGAGGAGTAGCCGGCGGTGGAGATATTACTTTTGGTTTGCCGAGGGTTCAAGAACTCTTGGAAGTAAGAAGCCCTTCGGGAAAAGCCGACATCTCACCAGCTGATGGGAAAGTAATTGAAATTACTCCCCAAAGAATTATTAGGATTAAGGTTAAAGCAGGAAATCCCAAAGGAAAAAGCGAGATTTTAGAATATCAAGCTCCCCCGCAGGTTGGGATTTGGGTAAAGCCGGAAGAAAATATTAAAAAAGGCCAGCAGCTTTATGAAGGCAGTTTAGATTTGAAGGAATTATTTAAATTGACTGGGAAAGAGAACACCTGGCGTTATATTATAAAAGAAACTCAACGAATTTATGTCTCCCAGGGAGCGCCAATCCATGATAAACATTTGGAAGTTATTATTCGTCAAATATTTTCTCGGCTCAGAATAAAAGAGTCTGGTGATAGTGATTTTTCGTCTGGTGAAATTGTAGAAAGAACAAAATTTATTGAAGAAAATCAAAGATTAAAGAAAGAAAAGAAAGAAACCGCCAAAGCCATTCAAATTATTTTAGGTATTTCAAAAGTAGCCCTGACCACTGAGTCCTTTTTATCAGCTGCTTCTTTCCAAGAAACCTCAAGGGTTTTAATTCGAGCTTCAATCGAAGGAAAGGAAGATAAGTTAAAGGGATTAAAAGAGAATGTGATAATTGGAAAATTAATCCCGGCCGGAACTGGTTTTGGAAAATAACAATATTGAACAATTTTTTTTCAGCGTCATTTCGGCATCTAGTTCAGCGTAAGTTCAGCGATAAAACCTTGATAACGCTGAAGAAACGCTGATATATACGCTGAACCACGCTGAATTATTTAAAACAATGTCAAAATTTGCTAAAATGAGAGGTGATGAGAAAAAATAAGGGCAAAAAAGTTATTAAAAAAGAAAGAAAGATAAATTTTCCTTTACCAGAAGAAATAAAAAAATATATTCTGGGGATAATTTTTTTTCTATTTTCACTGATTTTAATCTTAAGTTTTTTTGAAAAAGCGGGGGTAGCCGGCAGAGCGGTCTACTCTTTTTTAAATTTTCTTTGCGGCAAATCAATTTATTTGCTTTTTCCGATTTTAATTTTAGCCGGTCTCGTTTTTTTCTTGAGTCCCTATGAAAAATTTTTAGGAGGTGTTTTTTTAGCCATTTTTCTTTTAATTTTGGGCACTTCTGGAGTTTTAGAAAATTTAAGTCCGGCTGAGCGAGCCGGCGGCTATTTGGGATATTTGGCTGGACCTTTTACTCAACTCTTTGGTTTTTGGGTTACGCAAATTATCTTTTTTACTTTTTTTATTATTGGAATTTTTATTTTTTGGCATTTATTAAAAAGACCAACCGAAGAAAAACCTACCTTGGCTAAAGTGACGACGGAAAAACCCTCGTTAATAAGAAGAATTTTTAGCCCCACTTTTAAAGTTAAAGAGGTAGAACCCAAAATAAAAACTACACCACCTCAAAAACCACCATTATCTTTGGAACTAAAAAAAGAACCGCTGCAAAAAGAATTATTAGTCGGTCAATATAAAACTCCACCTTTGGATTTATTGGATTCTGATAAAGGTCAACCTCTAGCGGGTGATATTCGGCAAAATTCTTTCATTATTAAAAAGGCCTTGGAAAACTTTGGCATTCCCTCACAAATGGGAGAAATCAATATCGGTCCAACCGTAACTCAATATACTTTAAAACCAGCTGATGGTATAAAATTATCGAAGATTACGGTTTTATCGAATGATTTGGCTCTGGCTTTAGCTAGTCATCCAATCAGGATTGAGGCACCAATACCTGGCAAATCTCTTGTTGGAATTGAAGTACCAAATAAAGTCAGAACAGTGGTTAGCTTGCGGGATTTAATTCAAAATCCCATTTTTCAAAATTCACCTTCTCCTTTAACGATTTCTTTAGGAAGAGATGTTTCTGGCAATGCGGTTTATGCGGACCTATCTAGGATGCCTCACTTATTAGTCGCAGGTTCTACCGGCACCGGGAAAACCATTTTTTTAAACAGCTTAATTGTTTCCTTGATTTATCGAAATTCTCCAGAAATTTTAAGATTTATTTTGATCGACCCTAAAAGAGTTGAATTTCCGGTTTATAATGATTTACCCCACCTTTTGTCTCCAGTAATTTTTGATGCTCAAAAGACGGTCAACGCCCTCCGTTGGTTGGTTGAAGAGATGGAAAGAAGATTTGATATCTTAGCTAAAGCCAAGGCCAGAGATATTAGCTCTTATAATGCCGACATCGTAAAAGAAATTCCAAAGCGAGAAATAATGCCTTATATTATTTTAATTGTTGATGAGTTGGCGGATTTGATGGCTGCCAGAGGAAGGGAAGTGGAAGCCGGTATTGTCAGAATAGCCCAAATGGCCAGAGCCGTGGGTATTCATTTGGTTTTAGCCACCCAAAGACCATCAGTTGAAGTAATTACGGGGCTTATTAAGGCCAACATCACTTCGCGGGTAACTTTCCAGGTTGCCTCTCAGGTTGATTCCAGAACCGTTTTAGATATGGCTGGTGCCGAAAAACTTTTAGGTAGAGGCGACTTGCTTTTTATCTCGGCTGAAATTACGAAACCCAAAAGAGTTCAGGGTGCCTATGTTTCAGATAAAGAAGTCAAACGAGTAGCCAATTGGATAAAAGAACAAAGCTCTAAATTAAAAGTGGAAAGAATTGAAGAGGAAGTTTTAGAGAATAAATTAGCTGAAAATTTAGAAAAAACCTTGGAGGAAAGTCGAGGAGAGTTTGAAGAATTTTTTGGCGGTGAAGACCCTCTTTATGAAGAGGCAAAAAGAGTGGTAATTGAAGCAAAAAGGGCTTCAGCTTCACTTTTACAAAGAAAATTAAGAATAGGATATGCCAGAGCTGCTAGGTTAATCGATATGCTTGAAGAAAGAGGAGTGGTTGGTCCTGGTCAGGGAGCAAAACCAAGAGAAGTTTATACTCTTCCCAAAGAAAATTTGTTGGAGAGGAAAGAAGAAAACGAAAAAGAAAATGAAGAAGAAAATAACGATAATAATAGCGATGAAGAGGGGGATTGGCAGAAACTCTAAATTTTTAATACAATAAAATTAGGCCCCGATAGTAGAAAGCTTCGCTTTCACTACGGGGCAAGGAAATATGAAAAAGAAAGAAGAAGAAAAAAAAGATTTAGAAGAGGCGGTTGAGGAAATTAAACAAAGATTTGGCGAAGGAGCAATAATGAAACTCAAAGAGGCAAGACCGGCTAATGTTGATGTTATTCCAACTGATTTAATTTCTTTGGATTTAGCTCTGGGAGTAAGAGGAATTCCTCGAGGGAGAATTATTGAAATTTATGGAGGCGAGGCAGCTGGAAAAACAAGTTTGGCGCTTCATATTTTAGCCGAATCTCAAAAAAGAGGAGGGGTAGTAGCTTTTATTGATGCGGAACACGCCTTAGATCCGGACTGGGCAAAAAAAATCGGCGTCAAAATCGAAGATTTATTGATTTCTCAACCCGATTCAGGAGAGCAGGCCCTTCAAATCTTGGAAACTTTAGTTAGCTCGGGCCAAGTGGATGTTATTGTTATAGATTCGGTGGCGGCTTTAGTGCCGCGGGCTGAAATTGATGGAGAAATGGGCGAATTTCAAATTGGTCTTCAGGCAAGGATGATGAGCCAAGCGTGTTTAGTTGGTGAAACAGAGTTAATTGATCCCCTGACCGGGAAGATTTCCACCATTGAAGAAGTTGTGAAGAAAAAACTGCCTTGGCACACCTTAACTTATAATGAGAAAAAGAGAAAATTTATAATTTCAAATGTGATAGATTGGCTTCCTCAGGGTGAAAAAGAATGCTTGGAAATAAAGACGAAGGATGGTCACATTTTAAAACTTACAGATGACCATTTAGTCTACACCCTGAGTGGCTGGAAAGAAGTAAAAAATTTAACTTCAGATGATTGTCTAGCTATTCCTCGGAAGATTCCTGAGTCACCACTAAAATACTTAGGGAAAAAACTAACAGATGATGAGATTAAAATAATCGCCTATATAATTGGGGATGGGAATTTTACAACTTCCAATTACGGCCTCACTTTTGCGAACACTGATGGGGAGATTATTAATGATTTTAACAAATCTTTAAAGAGTTTAAATTGTGAACTTTACAAAAAAAATTATAAGGATTATCGCATAAGAAAAAAGAAGAATTTACTCTTAGGTTCTTATCGGTCGCCAGCAAAAGAATTATTAAGAGAACAAGGAGTTTTTGGGAAAAAGGGACCGGAAAAAGAGATCCCATCAAAAATCTTTAAACTTCCCAAAGAACAACTCTCAGTTTTTATCTCGAGAATTTGGTCTTGTGATGGACATATTGATTTATCAGCAAAGGCTATCATCTATTCCTCCACTTCTGTTAAGTTAA
>Ga0209609_10002298_pt1 | contig 10973 bp, 6 predicted proteins | sample LakKivw325mmetaG_FD_184136 | JGI IMG/M metagenome (GOLD analysis project Ga0209609, IMG submission 184136) | Anoxic lake water microbial communities from Lake Kivu, Rwanda to study Microbial Dark Matter (Phase II) - Lake Kivu water 325m metaG... | ecosystem: Environmental > Aquatic > Freshwater...
TGCTTCCCAGATTAGTTTTTCCGTCAGATGACCAAAACCAAATATAACGATAAGTTCATCAGCTCGCTTTTCAAATACCATTTGGGGTATATCAATGTTCAGTTTTTCATTTCGCAGTGAAGTTATCCTGACCATATCACCAGGTCTGTATCTGGTCATAATACCGCCATGGAGATTGGTGAAGACTATCTCATAATTCTCCCCCGCTTTCACCTCGTCTAGCAAAACAGTCTTTGGCTGATATGAGTGATCTAGCTGCCACTTAAACCACTCCCTCTCGGGGATAAACTCGAAAAAGTTAAGGTTAGGAATGAAAGTCATTCCTTCGTAATCCCGAGTCTGCGTAGCATAAATACCGCCTTCGGTGCCAGCATAGAGCTCAAGGGGACACCTGCCCCATAGCTCTTCTACCCTCTTGCTGAAAGTGGCACTGTCTGTGCCGCCACCTACAATTACCTTAAGCGACCATAAGTCTTTGGGCAGCATAGGACGATGAGCTAGCTTGCTCTTGATTAATCCTTTAATTAAGCGAGCAGATGCCCTAGGGTGGGATAATAAAAAATGGTTGTCTATATTTATTGCCCCTTGCCTAAACATCTCACCAACATAAACCAGGATTGAGGGTAAACCACCACAACTATCAAGACCCTGAGACAAAGCCTCCTTAAAACCAGCTTCCATCCTCTCTTGAAAGGATATTCCCTCGGCACTAGAGGGCAAGAAGTCGCAGCCAAGTGCCTGTTGTATCATGTACCCCACCATGCCTGATCCATAATACCGAGACCCCATAGTGGACAAGGTTTTCACATGTTCTTTAGCTAGAAAGCCGCCTTCACGGTCGCAAGAAGCGAAAAGCGCAACACCACCCGCCACCCTCTCAAACTCATATAAGAATCTCTCGGACATGGGCACCCTTTTGATGTTGTACTCACCAGGCTTACCTAAGGTATGCACCCATGCGGCTGGCTTGGCTGGCAATACCCCCTCTCTACGCTCCTCAAGCTCGGGGAGGTAATCGCCATAGGTGGTCAATGGCACCTGCTCCCGGAATTCCTCCACAGTGGTAGGCATAGCCCCACGCATTATTTTTCTGCCCAATTCACAATTCTTTAATAACTCAATTTGCTCCAAAAGCAGCCTCTTCTGGATGTCCATAAACTGCTCCAAGCTGAGGTCAATAAAACCACAGCACATCTGCCATAGCTCTTCTTTTCTCCCCTGACGCAGTAAATCAATCGGCCTGATCATAGTTACACCTCCATCTTTCTCTTCGTGTCATTCTGAGCCCTTTAGACCCTTCGCTACGCTCAGGGTGACAACACAGCTGTCATTCTGAATGGAGCGCAGCAAAATGAAGAATCTCTCAGATTCTTCGCTGGCTCTTCGTTTCACTCAGAGTTCCAGCTCAGAATGACATGGAATGTTGAGGTCACTATGACAGGCCTTAATTTAGTTGGGAAGTGATTATGTTCTAGAAGATAGTTCTATTTGAAGCTGTAAAAAGTATAACCGCGGAGGAAAATGTGAGGAAAGGTGTTTCTTAACCGCTCCTGCCTTTTTGGGAGCTGCCCAGAGCTTGTAACCTCTGGCTTAACTGCTCGAATTCCTTATCCTTGGGTTGCTTGCCCAGCTCAAGTCCATAGCTAATGAAGAACTCCAGGAAATTACGCAATAGCTCTTTCGTCCCTTCCTGAAACTGGCGAAACTCTTCTCTGCTTACCCCGTCATGTTTCTTACTTTCCTCTTTCAATTGGTAATCAATGAGAAAGTCAATGAACTCGGAACGACCCAGGTCACCACGATTGTCGTCTATCTTTTTCACCAGTTCAGCATCTACTATCAGCATCCTTTTTTCAGACATGTAACGCTCCTCTCATATCATAATACCCCCTACATTTTATTCAGGCTGTTTAATTTTGCCTCATCCGGATTCTCGTAGTGCGACCCTTCAGGGTCGTGCACGAGGCTACCCTGAAACAAGTTCAGGGCTCGCACTACATTTTTAAATACCATCATATTAAATAGGGGGTGACCTCTACAAGCTTGTTCTCAGGCACCCCCACGATAACCACAATGCTCAAACCCTAAGCTCCGTTGCCATCTCGGAACCCGAGCACTTCCATTATACTATCTATATTCTTAAGCAGCCCCAAACCCTTGTCGGTCACCCGATAGGTAACTACGGGGTTACCCACCTCAACCTTATTAATAAAACCATGACTCAACAGGAAGCCAAGATATTTCTGTATCTGGCTGTAGCTCATATTGGCGCTATACATAATCTCCGTTTTGCCAGCGCCATTTTCGCCTACCTTGAGCATATCAGCTATTATCTCGATGTTAGACCGGCGCTGATTCATTGTCACCACTCCACTCTTATCACCTATAGCTATCTAATTTTGTTCCCCCATTCAATTTCAGCCATCCCGGAGGTGTTTCACCCCAAATTTTGCAGTTGCCTGATTTATCAAGCCTCCCTCGCCCAATAAATTGGGCAACTACATTACTATCGTCCTATGACCATTTTACCACAGGCAGAAAAGTTGTCAATAGAACAATGTTCTACCCTGTCTAATGTAGGGGCGTGCCTGTATGTATGGAGCTTTAGCTCCATACTGCCCAAGATTCGTGCGGGGCTAAAGCACCGCACCTACAGCCTTGACGCCACAAGACCCCGGTCATTGCGAGGAGCACTAGGGCGGGGATTTATTCCCCGCCGAAAAGAGGCGGCATATAAAATGCCGCCCTACCGGGGGCTACGAAAATTTGGTAGTGGTGGAGTTCATCTCCACCCCGGTCGGGGACAAGCCCCGGCCCTACGGCGGGATAAATCCCAAGCACGAAATGCCAAACCCCAAACAATATCAAATAACCAAAATTCAAATGACCCAAATGGTTTTGAATTTGGAATTTAGAAATTAGAGTTTGTTTAGGATTTGGTGCTTGAAATTTAGAATTTTAAAACAGGTTGTTTAAAAATGTAGTGCGAGCCCTGAACTTGTTTCAGGGTAGCCTCGTGCACGACCCTGAAGGGTCGCACTACAACATTTTGTAGGGCAGGGATTTATTCCCCGCCGAAAAGAGGCGGCATATAAAATGCCGCCCTACGGAGGGCTACGAAAATTTGGTAGTGGCGGAGTTTATCTCCACCTTGCAACAAGGATTGCCACACGGAGTTTACCCTGAGCGAGATTCTTCAGTCGCGGAGTTTATACTGAGCGAAGCCGAAGTGCTCAGAATGACAGGGAGCGAAGGGTTCAGGGCTTCGGCTCACACGCTCAGAATGACAAGGAGTCCCCCCAAAAATTTTCGTAGTTGCCTGATTTATCAGGCACAGTCGCCCAATAAATTGGGCTGTGAGATTGCTTCGCTTCGCTCGCAATGACCCGGTGACGTTGTGGGGTCGTGGAGGTACCGAACTAGTGTTAGAGGTGATTGTTCCACTTGAGGCCCGAGTTCCTACCTCCTGACGAGGCAAAGCACAATAATAACTATGACCAATAAGGCCAGTATGCCAATAACAAGCCATATCCAGAGTGGTGTTGACGGCGTGACCGGCATTATTATCACAGGTGCGGTTGGTTCTGGCATCACGGTAAAAACGCCTATGACACTGGGTTCACTGGGCACGGGCTCAATGGCTTTTACCTGCCAGAAATAGGTTGCCCCCCAGTCGAGCTTGCCGCTACATATGTAAGCTGAGGTAGGCATTTTTTCTTTGACCACTATCTCCGTTAGACCGGCATCCTTGGCTAAAATAAACTCATATTTTGTCGTGTGGGGGAAACCCAGCCAGGAAAAGGCCGGTGACCTTGAAACACCCCTGCTGCCACTCTCGGGAACTTTCAGGATAGGTGCAATATGCATCTCCTCTATCGCGGAGCAGGTTTTCACGGTAAAGTTCATCGGAGGCGACCAGCGACTATGAACTCGCTCACCCTCAGTGGTTTTGCAGCTTCTCACCTTCCAGTAGTAAGTCTGCCCACAGCCGAGACGGAATGAGCTCAAAGAGAGACACCAGGCAGGGTCACGAATATCGTCAGGGGTTACGTTCTCCACCTTAATTATCACATAGTCAAACTTCTCATCCAGAGCTACCCATAGCTCGTATTGCTCACTCGGAGGCAGCTCCCTCCAGCGGAAGAAAAATGTTCTCGCCTGGCAGGTGCATAGATCACAGGATAACAATTCACCTATAGCCGGTGAAGTTGGCCAGGGTGTAGCCAGAACAAAGGTATCGGAGTAAATCCAGAGACATCCCTTATCAGCCAAGAAATCATAACCCCGGTCGTCAATGGCCAGTAAATCTACGACTGCATCTCTTCTTATTGCCCTCAGCGAGCCTGGCTTGAAAGTAACGCCAGCGGGCAAGTCAAGTCTGAGGCTATCCCAGTCATCTTGCCTGACGGTTGGCAGATGAGGTACCAGTGTGCGCACAACACCCGGTCCGTGAGTTCCGTAAAGGGCTCCGCCTTTCTGGGCCAAACCATGAAACCCCAAATGGGGAGGATTTAGCTCCCGCCACGATATACTGCCTTCAATAGTCCAGCGGTAGATTTTGCCCTCACTACTGGCAACATAGATAAATCTGTTGTCATCAAATTCCTCATCGGGAATTACCAGTATATTCCCCGGCTCAGGCACCTCCTCAGTAAGCTCAAAAATGGCTCCACCGTCAGTAGAATAGGCAATCTTACCTTCGCCAGTTTCATCTTCACCAACGAAAACAAAATCCTCACCGCTAGCAGCTATGGTATAACCGGAGAGAAGCCCGGTATCTATATCCCTGTCCCATTCCCAGATACCTCGCTTCTCATTCCAGGTGCCTTTGTTGACCAGATTATCATCCAGAACATAGAGCACTTGGTTGCTGACTACGGCCAAATCAGTGATACAGGGGCAGTCCCAAACTCGCTTCCATGTCTCCCCCTTATCCAGCGAGTAGCGGGCATAATCGCTTTCTCGAACAGCAAAAAGGATAGCCTCCTCTTCACTTTCTTCAGGAGTAAGCCTTAGAATTATGTCATCGGTCTCGCTATCAAAGCACCACACCCTCTGCCAGATTTCCCCCAATGTTGCGCCTTGGCTTCGCCACAAGCTATCAAAACCACTGCCTACTGAGGCGAGATAAAGAGTTTCGGTATCGGCAGATAAGGCAAAGTCACAAAGCTTGCCCATCTCGGTATCTATGAGGCTAAGCTGATTCCAGGTATCACCATCATCTTCGCTCAATGAAAAGGAACTTTCATCATATGGCTGGCCATTCCATTTTGTAGCTTCTTTCCAGTCAGCAGCACTGGTTACATTGTTACTGCTGGTACCGCAATAAGCCACTTTGCCATCAGATGTCCAGGCAACCTGAGCATTAGCCCTGCCAGAGACGGCGCCACCAGTAGGCGGCTCGCTAGGCTCTTCCCAATCGGGGAATCTTTCCTCAGGATTGGCACAGAGATGAATTAAAGCGCTAGCTGTATCTTCTTCGCCCAACACCTCCCCCGCTAGAAGCTTGCCACTGCTACAAGTGCCATGATAGGCAATGGAAGCTAAAGAAACCTTGCGGCCGTAGTCGACATCCAGCCTGAAGACCCTGGTATCTTCGATTCGGTAAACATCATCGGCAGCCGTGCTTGAGCTATAAGCAGCATAAACAACACGCCTCTCGGCATCGTCCCCTAAGTAATCCCTAGGCAACTCCAAATCGGAAACAATGATTTCATTTTCCCCCGGCGAATCTCCGCTGACCTCGCTTATCTCCACCTTGCTAGGCTCGGTCACCTCCCAGTCTGTGGTATTTTCATCAGTATTCCTGATACCAGTGCAGACATAGCTCCTATCGTCATCGCTAGCAATAACCAGTATGGTCTTTTCGCTATCATAATTGGGCGAGAAACGAAGCGAGGTAACATCCATATCTAAACCTTGAGCTTCCCAGCCAGGAAATCCCAGCCGCCTTATCACCCAGATATCGCCATTGGTGCTGCCATCAGGATTTCGTGTGCCGATGGCAATATCTCTGCTGTCACCATATTCTGGAGAGATGGCGATGTCAGAAATAAGCAAAGCACCCAAATCAGAGAGATTAGTATTTACCCACTCTTTCCCACCATCCTCGGACACATAAACTGCTGTTCTATTGTTAGTAACCACCGCCACTAATTCTCGGTCATCGGGCGCCACAGCTACATCCCAGGCGGGCAAAGTGGCACCCTCCTCAGTAAGGGCATCGGTTAAATCATCTTCCCAGGTAACGCCATCATCAGTTGACTTATAGACCTTACTATGGGGAATATCTATGGCGTAGAAGGTTTCATCATCAGAGCCAACCACGATAGCGTTTATTTCACCAGGGCTGACTACCACATTGCCCTCTTCGCTGGGGGTATCCACAATAGACCACTTCAGCTTGTCTGGACTAGCCGAAACCAATTCAGTCCCGGCGAAGGGAAATAAGCAGGAGAACAGCAGGAGAATCAAGCCTGGACATGTCACTAAGGATTTTTTCTTAGCCACTAAGGCTATTGTTGGCTATCATCGCTGTCTTGTCAATACTAGGACTAAATGGTTGCTGGCAAGAGTTGGTAGGTAAAAATCCCGAATAGCTAAGTAGGTCCTCAATTACGTCGGTGTGGACCTTTAGACCCGCACATCGAGGCTAAAGCCTCGATGCTACGAATCTCGCTTCCCATTGACCCTGTCTACCAAAAATTTACAGCAAACTAAGTGCCTCCTTTGTCATTCTGAAGGGGAAGCGGAATGAAGAATCTCAGAGACGCTGTCCTGAGCCAAAGTCCTGAACTAAGCGAAGAAACCAGCCAAGGATTCTTCGCTGGCTCTTCGTTTCACTCAGAGTTTCAGCTCAGAATGACAGATACTATTGTCCTGTCAATACTAGGACTAAAGTATAATTGACAAGATGGCTACTTATGTTAACATTGGTAGTAGTTGCCCAATTTATTGGGCTATTATGCCTGATGAATCAGGCAACTACGAGTGGGGGGTTTATCCCCGCCTTAAATGGTTGGGGACAGGCGCCAGTTTAAAATGTAGTTGCCCAATTTATTGGGCTATTATGCCTGATGAATCAGGCAACTACGAAATTTTGTCCCGCTGGAGATTCTTCGCCTGCGGCTCAGAATGACGAAGAAGAGGGTGTTTAAAGTAGAATTATGAGGCAAGAGTTAGAAGAAAGACAAGTTGAGCCGCTCAGAAGCCAATTTATCGAGCGCCTTAACCACCAGGGCTATGAAGTGGAGCCAGATGCTAGTATCGAAGGAAAATCTGGTGGTAAGCACACCTTTGACATTCTGGCGCGTAAAAGCCATGGCTTCATCGCTTTTACCATCGCTGTAGGCATTGCCCTAAGTAGTGACAATCAGGAATTAGGCTTGGGGGAAGTCTTCGCCTTTGACGACAAATGCTACGACTGTGGCATTCAAAACAAAATCCTCATTGCCCTTCCCCGACTTGACTCTGTGGCTACCCGCTTTGCCCAAAATCAGCGCATAAAGGTCTTCGAAAAGGAAAGCTTAGAAGCATTTTTAGCCTCACCATTGCCCACTCCGCCAGCAGAGAAAGGCTCCTTTAATTGGGAAACGAAGTCTCAACTCCTGGAATCTTTAGCCAACTTGGGCTACAAGATTGAGAAAAATGCCAAAGTTAAGGGGAGGTCAGGGACAGTATATACCTTTGATATTCTAGCCACTCTAGATGATAGCTTTGTGGTTCACCAGCTAGGCATAGATGACATAGCTGAGGGGAAAGTGAGCTTACCACAGATATCTTTATTTGATACCAAAGCTTATGATACTGGAATTCGGGGAAAAGTTCTTTTGATTTCTGGGAAGCTTGACTCTGAAGCTAAGCAGTTCGCCGAGCATCAAGGAATAAAGGTTATCGTGCTGCACAGTCAAGCTCAGAAGGCAGCAGTTATGGAGAAGGGGAAAGCACCTGATCTTCAGAGCGCCGTCGAGAAGCTGCTCACCGCAGTGCCAGAGATAAAGCCCAAGGAAAGACTGCTCCGGCGTATACCTCAGCCTGAGGTCTTAAAGCTGATTCCTGAATCCATGGCCAGGAGATTTAATGCCATGCCGATAGCCATGGTGGACAACGCCTTGCAAGTAGCTATGGCAAACCCGTCTGACATCTTTGCCTTAGAAGCTTTGGGACTACAGAGTCGCATGAGAATTGAACCTATAGCTGCCAGCGAAAAGGAAATCCGGGAGGCTACTGACTTTAATTACAAAGGCTTCGGACAAATTGAAGAGCAAATATCTCGTATCCCCGCAGGTGCTGAGGCAGTTGATGAACAGGCCTTGATTGAAGCTGCCGAGGATACTCCTGTGGCTAGCGCTTTGCGCCTTATCATCGACGAGGCGGCTAAAGCCAGGGCCTCCGATATTCATCTCGAGCCGGAAGAAGATAGATTAAGAATCCGCTATCGCATTGATGGCGCCCTCCAGGACGTTATGTCCCTGCCCTTAAAAATACATCCTCCCCTCACCTCAAGAATAAAGATAATGGCTGATATGAATATCGCCGACCATCTCCGTCCCCAGGATGGGCAATTCTCTACTGAGGCTAAAGGCAGAGCTATAGATGTCCGTGTGGCTACCTCTCCTACTGTCCACGGTGAGACGACGGTCTTGCGTCTCCTGGATAAATCGTTAGGCATTATAGATTTACCTCAGTTAGGTTTTTCTGTCGAAACTCTAGCTAAGTATGAAAACATGCTTAAAGTTCCCTTCGGCATGATTTTAATCAGCGGTCCCACCGGGGCAGGCAAAACCACCACACTTTATGCCTCGGTCAATAAGCTGGATAAAATATCCCGTAACATCATCACTATTGAGGATCCGGTGGAATACCGCTTTGCCAACATGAATCAAATTCAGGTTAATCCCAAGGCAGGGCTTGTCTTTGCCAGCGGGCTGCGCTCCTTACTGCGTCTCGACCCCGATGTTATATTGGTCGGCGAGATTCGCGATGCTGAGACCGCCAGAATAGCGATTCAGGCAGCTTTAACGGGACATCTGGTCCTCTCTTCTATCCATGCCAATGATGCCATTGGCGTCATCTTTCGTCTCCTTGACCTGGACATAGAGACCTTCTTAGTATCAGCGGCAGTTATCGGTGTGGTGGCTCAGAGAATGGTGCGCCGTATCTGCCCTGATTGTTGCGACTACAAGGAAGCTACCTTAATGGAGCAATTAGCTTATGCCAAGGAAACAGGGGAAAAACGGACTGAGTTTCTCTATGGCGCCGGCTGTGAGCTATGTAGCTATACCGGATACCGGGGCAGAACGGGGATTTTCGAAGTTCTGCCCATAAGCGATGAAATAAGGATGCAAATACTGAAAGGCGCCAGCACCAGCGAGGTTCGACAACAGGCGCTGCAGGAAGGAATGCTACCTCTGATCAAAGATGGCATGCTCAAGGTAAAAGCAGGCATCACCACACCCTCTGAAGTGCTGCGCAACGCCTACTTTATAGAGTAGCATGATGAACAAAGTTACAATGTGAGTGAAATGATAAGCCCTAAGCACGAAATTCTAAATGAAAATTAAATTGCAAAAATCAAAATGCAAAATGACAGGTCAAAATTCAAAGATGAATTCAAAAGTCGTGTATACAAATTTGCCTTGGATGTAATAGGATTCATGGAGCAACTGCCAATGGAACAAACTTCGAGGGTTATCAGTGACCAGTTGTTACGAAGCGCTACCAGCATTGGTGCTAATGTGATTGAGGCTCAGGCAGCTTCCTCAAGGAAAGATTATACCAACTTCTTCAATTATGCGTTGAAATCGGCAAATGAGTGCAAGTTCTGGTTGGGATTGCTCAGAGATTCTGGCCGTGGCAACAAAGAGACTGTTAATAAACTTCTAAAAGAGACCACAGAAATTGCCTGTATCCTAGCCACCGGCGTTCTGACCCTGAAAGGAAGGGAAATGAAGTATTTCGCCATTTTGAATTGTAATTTTGATTTTTTACCTTTGATTTTTGATATTTGTCAGGGTTTGTTTAGAATTTAGTACTTAGGATTTAGGATTTTACATCCAGAAGGTTGAAGTTATCATGGACTATCATTATGTAGCCTGCAGCGAAGATAATAGACTAGTCAAAGGCAAACTTTCCGCTGCCAGCCAGGAAGCTGCTTCCGATATGCTCGCTTACAGCGGTTACCGGGTGCTCAACCTTGAGGAAATCACACCCTTTTTCCCAGCCCAAAAATTAACCGCTCGCCTCTCCCGCATAAACCCCAGGGAAATAATAATGTTCTCACGGCAGTTAGCTTTGCTTCTCCAATCAGGTACGGATATCGTTGCTTCCTTAGAACTGCTGCAGGCTCAGGTAAGCGACCGCAGCTTGAAGAAGGTAATTGCTGATGTCGTCTCCGATGTTCGAGGTGGCATCCCCTTATCGGATGCCCTACGCAAGCATCCCCGTGCATTCTCCCCAATTTATCATCGGCTGGTAGCGGTAGGAGAACGAACGGGAAACCTGGAAGTGGTCCTGAGGCGAGCGGCTGATTATATCGAAAGGATAGCTACAACCCAGAAAAGTGTCAAGAGCGCCTTGGTCTATCCTGCTATCCTTTTCATTGTAGCCATCGTAGTGGTCGGGATATTGGTCACCTTCGTTTTACCTGCTTTCGCTGGCCTCTATGCTTCATTTGGTGTTGAGTTACCGGCAGCGACCAGAGCGCTTCTGGCTGGCACAGATTGGCTACAACACTATGGCCTCTGGCTTCTGTTAGCAATGGTAGCTGCTATAGTTATAGGATATACCTATACCAAGACACCGGCGGGTAGATATCAATGGGGCAAATTAGCCCTTACTTTGCCCAGGATTGGACATATCAACCTTCTTAATGAGCTTTCTCGCTGTTGCCGCAGTATGTCATTGTTGTATGGCAGCGGCTTACCCCTGCCTGAGATAATGACTCTGGTCATCCAGGGCACCAACAATAAGGC
>Ga0209609_10002299_pt1 | contig 10971 bp, 18 predicted proteins | sample LakKivw325mmetaG_FD_184136 | JGI IMG/M metagenome (GOLD analysis project Ga0209609, IMG submission 184136) | Anoxic lake water microbial communities from Lake Kivu, Rwanda to study Microbial Dark Matter (Phase II) - Lake Kivu water 325m metaG... | ecosystem: Environmental > Aquatic > Freshwater...
CGGTTGGTCGCCATCCGCCTGCTTATGATCCTGTGCGAAAAACTTGAGCGTTAGTTCTGTGCAATGATAAAGCGCCTATTCGACATCCTTGCTTCAGCCCTGGGTTTGTTCCTGCTATCCCCCTTTTTCGGGATCGTTGCCTGGGCGATCGAGCATGATTCGCCCGGCCCGGTCTTTTATCGCGGGCGGCGCGCCGGCCAGCATGGCAAGGAATTTCTTATTCTCAAGTTCCGAACCATGTACGAGCGTCCGGAGAGTTACCAGGGTTCGAAGGGCTTGCCCTGCGTAGCCCCCGACCGCCGGAGGTCCCCGTAGGGGAAAGGGAGTGGGGAGCCGAAGCCTTGAGCCATATCCTGAGTACATGCACTTCGCTCAATGTAAGTTCCATGAAGGAGTGGTGAAGAACCAGTCGAAGGGCTGGTGGGGCCGCGCCCGGACGGCAAAAGTAGATCCGCACGTCCGTAGTAAAGTATAATTTCCATCGAGAAATGCTCCATGAATGAAGTAAATGATATTTATCGTCCGCTCGTTCAGTCTCTGTTGGGCAAATACGGTGATCGGCTCAAGACGGTGGTGCTGTTTGGCTCGCAAGCCCGTCATGAAGCCAAGCTCAATAGCGACCACGACGTTTTCGTTGTCGTCGAAAGTTTGCCCTCTGACCCGGTGGTGCGCCAGCGTGAAGTGCGAAGCGTATTATTGTCCATTCTTAATGACCTGCCTGGAGCGATTTCCTTCACAGCCAAGACGCCCGAGGAAGTCAAGGCCAGGCTCACACCGCTCCTTCTGGACATTTGCGTGGATGGGGTTTGTCTGTAGGGCGATCTTTTTTTCGATCAATATCGCCAGAAAGCATTGGCTGTTTTACACGAGGCGGGATGGCAGCGCCGCCGACTGGCAGGCGAGTGGATGTGGGTCTTTCCGCATATTCCGGCCCTTGCCGGGTGGGATTTGAATTGGGAAGGATAATGCTTCCCGATCTCTTGGCATTGGGACAACGCGAGCATATTCTGACAGACTACGGCGATGAACAAGCCTTCACACTGCCTTGGGATTTATTTACCAAGCAGTCTGCTGATGATGCCTTGCAAACTGCCCGCAGATGTGTCCAAGCGGTTCAGGAATTGTTGACGTTGATGAAGGCATGGCGCGGAAGTCCGGGGACTGAGACGAATTCCTCGAAAGTCTGAAAGTCTTTAACGCTCACTGTCTCGTTGCCATTTCGAATATCTCGTGAAGCGGGGCGCTTTCTCACTGACCACTGATCACTGCTTACTGGATACTGATAGCTGTATTGGGGATCTCCATGACCGACACATTCGCCAAGATCAAACCACAAACCACCTCATCTCGTCCATCGTTTAGCCGTCTATTTGACCGCTTCCTCAAGCGCGCCTTTGACATCTGTGCGGCTGTTCTTGGTTTGATCTGCCTCGCGCCGTTCTTTGTCCTGATTGCTGTATTGATCAAACGCGAGAGTCGCGGCCCTGTCTACTATCGTGGGAGGCGCGCCGGGCAACATGGCAAGGAATTTCTTATTCTCAAGTTCCTCACGATGTACGAGCGTCCGGGGAGTTACCGGTGCTCGAAGGGCTTGCCCTGCGTAGCCCCGCGTACTTTGCGGGGCGAAGTCCCCGAAGGGGGAACCATCGGCTGAGCTTGTCGAAGCCCTGTCGAAGGGCCTGCCCTGCCTGCGCCAGTGCCGCAGGCACAGGTGAGCGAAGTCGAAGGGATCACAGCCGAAGACGACCCGCGCATCACCCCTTTTGGGCGCTGGCTGCGCAATACCAAGCTCAACGAGCTGCCCCAACAGTAAAGCAGGTATAAAGGTCGGTTATAATGACAGTGTTACAACGAATACAGCAAGCCATCCGTGAGGAAAAATACCGCATAAGCTCGCACGCAAATGATGAAATGGCCGATGATTTTCTTGAGGCTATCGATATAGAAAACATTGTCTTTACAGGTGAAATTGTGCGGAGGTTTACCCATGATCCACGAGGTACTCGCTACGAAGTTCTTGGTGACACATTGGACTATCGACGCGCCTGTGTAGTGTGTCGTTTCTTGGTTTCAGGTATATTGCTGATTATCACAGCCTATGTGGAAGAAGAAAGGTGAAGCTCTATGAAAAGCGATAGATGTGAATTCTGCGAAGGAGAAATGGAGCAACGGCTTATCTTGGCACGGTTTCGTTATAAAGGACAAACAATTTACGTTGAGAATGTGCCTGCCTGGGTTTGCGGCAAATGCGGGGAAGAATATTTCGACGCGCCAGTCTATAAGAACCTTGAAGAGATTGCCAAGCGAAGGGAGCGAATCCAACGAGTTATTTCTTTCCCTCTCGCGGAATTTGATAGGGATGTTGCCTGAAACGGAATGGCCATTCCTATTTGGGCAGGGAAAAAATAAGCATCGCAAGCAAGTGTTGATTGAGTAATTCGCTGAAACGCCTCTTCGATATTCTGGTTTCAGCCTTAGGTATGCTTCTGCTTGCCCCCTTCTTCGGGCTCATTGCCCGGGCGATCAAGCGGGATTCCCCTGGCCCGGTCTTCTACCGTGGGTGGGTGCGTGCTGGTCACTCTACTCTGGACGGAGAGAACGATATGAAGATTAGTTACAATCGAGAAGAAGATATACTAATGATCGAGACTGCCCAGCGAGGCGCGATTGACCATGCAGAACATACGGGGCAGTTCATTGCTCACTTCAGTGAAACCGGTTCGCTTCTGCTTTTGGAGATTCTGGACGCCAGTGAGCTCTTATCTTCTTTGCTAAAGGTCTCTCTGCGCGATCGGGAAATGGTGTTGCCTGTGGGTGTAGGCAAATAGGTTTCACTAATCAGTGATCAGTGAGGAGGGTAGAGGGACGGGAGGAGCAGTTTTCAGTAATCGGTATTCAGTGAGCAGTGGGCAGAGGCAGAAAGGCAGGGCGGCTGCTAAGTGTTTACTTGCGGTTACATGGCCTCCGTCTCAGGTATAATGGGCTAACGCTCCCTTTCTTTGCATCACGACAGATGGCAAATGCAAGCACTTACTTTCTGGAAAATTATCGCCGTGGATCAGGCCAACTTCCTTGAAAGTTTTGTTGATCTCCTGAACGCTCATGGGATCAGGTATTGTGTTATTGGAGGCCAGGCTGTCAACGCCTATGTCGAGCCTTTGGTCAGCCTCGATCTAGACTTGGTTGTGGCGCTCGAACAACTTGATCGGGCCGAATCGCTGTTTTCGAATTCTTTTCACCTGAAGCGCTTTCCCCACAGCCTGAATATTTCCTTACCTGGATCTGATTTGCGAGTGCAGATACAGACTGATCCGCGTTATGCAACCTTTGTTGATCGAGCCGTTATTCGGGAAATTCTGGGTTTGACTATGCCGGTGGCCTGCCTGGAAGATGTGCTGCGCGGAAAGGTGTGGGCAGCGCAAGATGTGACCCGGAGGGGGAGCAAACGCCAAAAAGACCTCGCCGATATTGCTCGTTTGTTGGAGGCTTATCCGGAATTGCGCCAACAGGTGCCAGAAGCAATATTGAGGCAATTGTTGTCATAGCCGTAAACGGTAAGCGTGTAGTGGGGCCAACGACCGTGCGACAGGTACCATGCGCGTAACGCCATTCAAGCGCAGGTTACAGTAAGCAGTGGTCAGTGAGGAGAGAGCAGGGGGTGGTTTTTTCTGCCACGAATTTCACGAATGAATGCACTAAAAAAGCTGTTTTTCCACGGAGCACGCAGAGAGTTAGCTTAAGGGAAACTCTGTGCTCTCTGCCGGCACTGTGCGCAATGCACACGAGCGATCTCTGTGGTGAGTTTTTACAGTTGACTCAGTGATACAATAAAGGAGAACGAAAGGAGTTTAAAACAAATGGCTGAAATGGTCGCGGTAGAAACGCAGATACCTGAGGATATATTTTTAACTTTGCAAGCCCGCGGTTTGTTCAAAACAGTTCTCGCGGAACGCTCCAGGCAACTTTTGGCGATCCGTTTTTATCAGGAACGGGTATTATCCCTGGGTAAAGCGGCTCGACTTGCTGGAATGGGCCTTTGGGATTTTGTAGAATTCCTATCCACCAATCGTATACCTGTAATAGACCATAGCGAAGAAGAACTGGCAGTTGAGTTCGCGGCTGTTGATCAATTTATTAAGGAGCAAGGGGTGTGATTGTCGTTTCGGATGCTACGCCACTGATTGGATTGACAAAGCTCGGTAGATTGGAACTCTTGAAGGAATTGTTTGGCATGCTGCGAATTCCCGGGTCGGTTTATGCTGAGGTGGTCACAGATGCACGAGGACGCCCAGGAGCATTGGAAATTAGTCGTGCTGCCTGGATCGTCACTCAAGCGCCCGTAGATCGGACCAAAGTAGATTACTTGCGGGCTGATTTGGATGCGGGGGAAGCAGAAGCACTTGTTTTGGCTGAAGAAATATCCGCGAACTGGATACTTTTGGATGAGACAAAAGCACGGTTCGCAGCTGATTTACTGGGTTTTCGGTATATTGGCACAGTCGGTTTGCTCCTTTTGGCGAAGAGAATGGGGAAGGTTGAATTGGTTCGCCCGCTTTTGGATAAGCTCAGGGAAGAGAAATTTCACGTCAGCGAACGAGTGTATCAATTGACGTTGGAGCAGGCAGGGGAATAGCTCACTATCCCTGCTTGGTGGAGGGGAGCCCAAATCCTGTCAAGGCTTCGATCTGCCGGGCGGGGATTTTCTGTTCTCTGGCTGTGGATGGGACGCGGAGGAGCAGTGGTCAGTAATCGGTGAACAGGGATCAGTGAGCAGGGGGTAGAGGAACAGGGAGACGGGGGAAGAGGGCGGCGGATGGCGAATGGCTGATGGCGGTTAGAAAAATGCGTAGTACAATATGTCGGTAAGCTCAGCCGTGTGCCGAGGTGAGATAATAATCGGAAGGTGAATGATGTCCAACCGATCCCAGGATTGGTTCAAGCAGGCAGAGCGGGATCTTTTACAGGCGAGTGATTCTCGAAAAGCGAGTCGCCATGAGTGGGCTTGCTTTGCAGCCCAGCAGGCCGCCGAAAAGGCTGTTAAGGCGCTGCATTTGCATTACAAGCAGGAGGCGTGGGGGCATGTCATCGCTCAGTTGTTAGTCGAATTGCCTGTTGGGGCAGGGGTATCAAAGAAGTTGATCGAAAAGGGGAGGGTATTGGATAATTTTTACGTACCGACCCGTTATGCCAATGGCCATCCGAGTGGCGCTCCCTTTGAACATTATGGACCGCTACAAAGCGGCGAAGCGATCCGATATGCCAGTGAGATCCTTGAATTCGTCCGTTCTCAAATGGCCTGATCTGCACACTGTGCATCAGGCGGTAGCAGCATGGTCAAAAGAACAGTGCCGGTTGCGGAGAGAAGTCCTGCGCATCGGATATTTTGGATCTTACGCGCGCGGGGATTGGGGGGTGAGCAGCGATCTGGACCTGATCCTGATCGTGGAACAATCCGGCCAACCTTTCTGGCAGCGGTCTTTGGAATGGGATGTGACCCGTTTGCCGGTGCCGGTGGACTTGCTCGTTTATACGCAGGACGAATGGCTATACATGGTCGAAGAGGATAGGCGGTTCGCACGGGAGGTCGAGGCAGAGGCAGTCTGGGTTTATCGGGCTGACAGAGAGGTAAGATAAAAAAGATCTCCTACGCTTTGGTTTCCTGGCTCGACCGCCTGCACTGGCTGTGGCTGGGGTTGGCTGCGCCGTTCATGCTGTTCCCTTCGCCGAAGCGCAGCCTGGCGATGCTGGTCGTGCCGGCGTTGTGGTTTCTGCGCCTGATTGTTGTCAAGCGCCCTCCACCACCCGTGGTGAGCGAAGCCGAACCATCCTCCCCCCGCAAACCTCGATCTGCAATCTGCAATCCGCAATCCGCAATCCCCATAACCCCTCTCAATCTGGCGTTGCTCTTGCTGGCGCTGATGGTGCTGGTCAGCGAGTGGGCGACGTTCGACCTCGCCTACAGCCTGCCGAAGATCAGTGGGATGGTCTTGGGTTTCGGCATTTTCTTTGCGGTGGCCCGAGAAGGAAAAACATCGCGCGGCTGGTGGTTGAACCTGTTGGCATATCTAGGCATGGGGATAGGGGTGGCGGCGTTGGGGGTTTTCGGGACGCGATGGGCCACTACAAAAATCGTTTTCCTGGCGCCCATCGTGGACCGGTTGCCCAAGCTCATCGCAGGATTGCAGGGGGCAGAGTCGGGCTTCCATCCCAACGAGGTGGCCGGGGCGTTGGGATGGGTCTTGCCGGCCTTGATGGCGGTGAGCGTGGGAATAATCCTTTTACCACAAAGGTCACGAAGGGTGATTAAAAGTCGTGGAAACCCGCGTTCTTCCGCGACATCTGCGTCCAAGAATAGCCCATCTCCGTTGCATGGATGGCGTTGGGTATTGGTGGCGATCCTCTGCCTGCTGGCGACGCTCTTCGTGGGGGCGGTGTTCGTGTTGACGCAGTCGCGGGGAGGCTATATTGGCTTGGCGTTGACCCTGCCGCTGCTGATCCTGGTCGCGCTGCCGCGCAGGTGGCGTTGGTACAGCCTGATCGTCTTCATCGTTCTTGCAGTCCTACTTGGGTTCGTCGTTTATTCCCATTGGGAAGCGATCCGCACCTGGGTGACAGGCAGCGACTTGGCCTCCGACCCGGCGCTTTCGCTCAATACGCTCGAAGGGCGGCTCGAAATCTGGTCGCGAGCGATCTACGGCATCCAGGATTTCCCGTTCACCGGCATGGGGATGAACGCCTTCCGCAAGGTGGTGCCGGTGCTGTATCCGCTGTTCCTGGTCTCGCCGGATGTGGATATCGGGCATGCCCATAATGAGTTCCTGCAAGCAGCGCTGGATCTGGGCATCCCTGGGTTGATCGCGTTACTTGCGATTTATATTATCGCATTCTGGATGCTGGTTGAGATATGGCAGAACGTGCCAACGTTCAACCTGCAACGTGCAACGGTTTTAGGCTTGAGTGGCGGATTGTTGGCGCACATGTTGTATGGGCTGACGGACGCCGTGGCGTTGGGGGCCAAGCCGGGCCTGCTTTTTTGGTTTCTGCTGGGGTTGATCGCGGGGTTGTACGGGCAGATGCACGGGGTAAAAAGCCCGGCAGCATGATAAAATTGGGGCGGAAGTGCCAATTCAGGTAGAAAAGCGAGAGATGTCTAGCCTATGAGCACGGCAGTCCGTTCGGAAGATCGTATCCGCTTAAGCCAGGAGGAGCGCGATAAGCTCGCCCCTGTTTTCTCTAGATATTTGGATGGGTTTTCCGATGCGGCTGTCTATCTCTTTGGCTCCCGGATTCGCCCGGGAGAAAAAGGAGGCGATCTGGACCTGCTCGTCCTTTCCCGGCAAGCAGTGCCCCATGCTTATGAATTAGCGAAAAGGTTGCGTATGGCAGTCAAAGAGGCCTTGGGAGATCAACAAGTGGATATATTGATTTCCCCTGAACCAGGCGCAGATGAGCAAACGCCTTTTATTCGCTTGGCTCTACTAGAGAGTGTGCAAATATGGCCCTGACCGAAAAGGAGCGTCTTTCCCTGGAAAACGTTCTGGAACAGATCACGCTGGCCGAAAAGGCAGCCCAAGCCTTACGGTTTTCATATCAGCGCTGTCCAGAAATTAGTAACTCAAGGGATTTCGATGAGGCGGATTGGGAACGATGGGATGCCCTCACCGCCCGCTTTGCTCGTTTGGTGGATATCCTTACCCAACGTGTTTTTCGATCTATTGATGTGGTCGAATTCATGCCAGCCGGTTCTACCTTTATTGATCGCATCAATCGAGCTGAGAAACGCGGTCATATTCAGTCTACATATACCTGGAAAGAGATTCGAGAAATACGGAACCAAATTGTCCATGAATACGCTGTTCACCATATTCTAGCGCTTTTGCAGGATGCTTATGCACATGTTCCTGAGATTCTGGAGAGCGTGAATCGATTGGGCAGGTACAAAAAAGAAGTCAATAAAAGATTACGGATGAATTCATGCAATTGTGACCGCATCTAGGGTTTAAGAAGAGCTGAAGGGAGAAGGACGTGCATAATGCCCCACCGGCTGGATACCAGGTGGGGCATTTTCATTAACTTTACTTCGAGAAATAACCGATCAACGCACGAACGTGGAGCACGCCGTCATATTGCAAGGACTTGCCGCCTTTGATGAGGCGACCTTTCTCGCCGTTTGGGTCGCCCAGGCAAGTGACGATGATGTCGCCGCCGCTGACGTCCTCTTTTTCGGTGTAGTAATTGGTGGTCACCACTACGTGCGTGCCGGCGGCTTTGGCAGCCAGGACGCCGTTCTTCGAGTCCTCGACGACGATCACTTCATCCGGTTTCAGGCCGGTTTTGGCGAGCGCCAGGTTGTAGATCTCCGGATCGGGCTTTTTCTTGCTCACTACGTCGCCAGCCAGCACCAGGTCGAACTTGATGTCCGAGAGGATCTTCCCGGTGATGGCTCTGGCGGCCTGCTCGTTGGAGGTGGTGCACACGGCGAGGAGCAGGCCGGCGTCCATGGCTTCCTTCATGAAGCGGTGGATGCCCGGGCGCAGCGGCAGCTTGCCGGTCTCGATCAGCTCGACGAAGAGGGCTGTCTTGCGCTTGTGCATGGTTTTCACCAACTCGTCCAGCTCCTCGGGCGGTATCGGCTTGGAGAACCCCTTCGTTTGGGCGTGATGTTTCATTCGCTCTTTACCTCCCGCGATCTGGAGCAGCTCGTGGTAGTAGTCCACGCTCCACTCGTCGGTAAAGCCGAACTCCTTGAAGGTCATGTTGAACGAGACGCGGTGACCGTCGCGTTCAGTGTCAATGATCACGCCATCCTGGTCGAAAAATATTGCTTTGATTTTTCCCATGTTATGCCTCCGTTTTTTGTTTGCTGTGCTGGAGTCCGAAGCCTCCTGACTTCGATGGCGTTCCGACGACAGGAGTCGTCGGACTCCAACATGCGGGCTTTCTTGGCAGAGTAATCACTTGGTCAGGAACTCGCGCACCACGGCAACCGCCATGCGGTTTTCTTCCTTGGTGCCGATGGTGATGCGGAACCAGCCATCGCTGCCGTATTTTTCCGTCTCAGGGCGGAAGATCAATCCCTTTTGCTCGGCGTAGGCCACCATGTCCTTTCCCTTCTTGCCGGTCGCACCGCAATCGAAGAGGATATAGTTGGCTTTCGAGGGAAAGACGACCAGCCTGGGAACATCGGCGAGCGATTCCTGGATGAAGTCCACCTCGCGGTTGTTGAACTTCACGCGGTACGCCAGGGCTTCTGTATCTTCCAGTGCCGCCAGGGCGGCCCACATCGGGATGGTACCTACGTTCCACGGCAGCAGGGCGGCCGAGATCTGCCCGATCACATCCTTATCACCCATGGCATAGCCGAAGCGCAGACCCGCCAGCCCGTATGCCTTGGAGAGCGTGCGCGTGATGAGCACGTTCTTGTACTTCTTGGTCAGGCTCACCTGCGACATGCCCAGCCCGGCGTACTCGACATAAGCCTCGTCTACGACAAAGGGGATGCCGGTCTCGGCGATGCGCACGAAATCCTTGGCATCCATGAAGTTCCCGGTCGGGTTGTTCGGGTTCGCCACAACGATGATCTTGGTCTTTTCGGTGATCGCCATCAGGATGGCGTCCGCGTCGAAGGACAACTTCTTCCGGCCTTCGTAGACCATCGGCACGGAGACGAGCTTTCCGCCCAGGATGTTGCAGCGCAATTTGTAGATGCCGAAGCAGGGCGTGTGCTGGATGACCTCTTCTCCCGGTTGGAGAAAACAGCGGAATATGTTGTCGAACACTTCGCTGGAACCATTCCCAAGCATGACGTTCTCCGGGCCAGCCAGTCCGTTGATCTCGGCGATCTTGCCGCGCACGATCAGACCCTGATCCGGATAGCGGTTGGCCATTTTCCCATATTTGAGGATGGCTTCCACCACTTTCTCGGAGGGCGGGTTCGGATTCTCGTTGGACATCATACGATGCAGTTCAGGTTTGCGCCAGGCAAGCTCGATGTGCCCGGAGATGTACATAGGGATGCCTTTCACCCAGGGGACGTAATATTCTTCGATCTTTTTCATTCGTTGCTCCTTTGAGACCCCCGAGGTCTGAGAGACCTCGGGGGTCTGGAAATTATGCTTTCCCGGCGCTGCCGAGCATGTCAATCCAGTGTCCAACAGCTTTGTGGATGGCGTCTCGTGCTGCCACGTCCACCTTGCCGGGATCGTATTCCTCGCGGTGGGCGGCGATGTATTCGTACTTGGCGTCAATCAGGGTGCGCTTCAGCTCGGTGGAGACGTTGAACTTGACGCCGCCGGCCGCGATCAGTTTCTGGATGTAATCTTCTGGCAGGCCGGTGCCGCCGTGCACCACCAGCGGGGTCTTGATCCTCTTGCCATTCAGCAGTTGGTTGATCTTGGCCAGGCGGTCGAAATCCACCTTGGGGTTCTTGGTCTTGTACACGCCGTGGGCGGTGCCGATGGCGGGCGCGAACAGGTCCAAGCCGGTGCGCTCGACGAATTCCACCGATTGGACCGGATTGGCCAGGGCAGCCTCGTCCTCGGCCACCTTGACCTGATCTTCCACGCCGCTGACGGTTCCCAGCTCACCCTCGACCGAGATCTTGCCAACCTTGTGGCAGTAATCCACGATTTCTTTGGTCTGGCGGATATTCTCTTCGAAGGACTGCTTCGAGGCGTCAATCATGATGTTGGTATAGCCAGCATCGGCGCACTTCTTGCAGTAGTCAATTTCCGTGCAGTGATCCAGGTGCAGGCAGATTGGGATGGGTGCCGAAGCGGCGATGGTTCTATAGATCGCCACCATCACGTCTGTGCCCAGGAATTTGGATGGCTTGACCGAGGTCTGGATGATCAGCGGCGACTTCTTCTCGACCGCCGCGTCCACCACGCCCTCCAATTGGATCAGATCGGTGATGTTGAAGGCGCCAATGGCATATTTGCCCTTGGCAGCCTCGATCAAGATTTCTTTTGC
>Ga0209609_10002300_pt1 | contig 10968 bp, 8 predicted proteins | sample LakKivw325mmetaG_FD_184136 | JGI IMG/M metagenome (GOLD analysis project Ga0209609, IMG submission 184136) | Anoxic lake water microbial communities from Lake Kivu, Rwanda to study Microbial Dark Matter (Phase II) - Lake Kivu water 325m metaG... | ecosystem: Environmental > Aquatic > Freshwater...
CCCGATCGCCCCGACTGGAAGTCGGGGTGTCCTAACCGTTACCTGCCCCGAGCCTGTCGAGGGGGACTATAGGGCCATACTCTCTAATTTTAGCAAATATAGTGTGAACTTGCTAGCATGGCAGAAAGCCTTCTTTCGCGAAATGTTGTCTCTAACGGCGCATCTCTAATCAACTCGAAACTGTTTCCGCGAAATATGACACGCGAATTCCTCTAATATACTCGAACGCAAAGGTCCTGTGCTTTGCACACGACTTCTCTATTCGTGGTAGTTCGAGGTGTTAGAGTGGGCCATTTCGCGGAGAGTTTTAGAGAGCGTTCGCGAGGAGTGTTCGTGATAAGGTTCGCGAGACTTATCTCCCCGCCCGCTTTTAATATGCTATCCTTTTATATCCTCGACATGCGACTTTGGGAACAGAAGATACTGGATGCCGTTGCCAAAATACCAAGAGGCAGGGTGTCCACCTACGGGTTGGTAGCAAAGGCGTCGGGCGTCAAATGTGCGCGCCTTGTGGGAAAGGCCCTTCACCATAATCCGGACCCGCTGCGCTATCCCTGCCACCGCGTCGTCTTTTTGGACGGAAGCCTTTCTAAAAACTTCACTTTTGGAGGCAAAACGGGGCAAAAGAACCGGCTTGCGGAAGAAGGAGTCTCTTTTTTGGGGGACAGGGTTGATATGTCTATTAATATGGACAGTTATACCGGGAATCCCGGTATATTGACAAAAAGACCATATTCCCGGTATAATATGTGCAATTATGCATATACATCTGCCAAATAGCGCCTTTTTAGGGAATATTGACCCATTTTTGAGGGAATTTGATAATTCTGATTCTGATAGACTGGAGATAACAGCCAATAAGAAATGGATATCTGTTCACCCTGTGGTTTTGTCTATGATTGCTGCTCTTGGGCAGACAGTAAAACCGGCAAATATCACCTGTGAAAAACTAGAAGCGGCTTCAAAACACTATCTGGAAAGAATGGGCTTGTTCAGGGCGTTGGGCATTAGATCAGGCATAAATATTATGGAGCATGAATCTGCGGGACGGTTCATCCCGATCACTCAAATAAAGGATTCCGGAGCTTTAACGACATTCATTACGGAAATGACTCCGCTGCTGCACCTAGACCCTAAGCACGCGGAGCCGATACGATACATTGTCAGCGAACTGGTCAGGAATGTGCTGGAGCACGCTTCTTCGAGGCAGGGCGCTTTTTTGTCGGCGCAGTACTTCCAAAAAAGCAATACCATCAGGATCGGGATAGCGGATACAGGCGTGGGGATAAAGCAAACCATAAGCAATGCCTATCCGGTCAAAAGCGATCTTGATGCAATTCAGTTGGCCTTAACTCCGGGAGTTACGGGAACGACCCGCAGGGAAGGCGGGACGGAATATAATGCGGGAGCCGGCTTATTCTTTATTAAATCGATCGCAGATGTTAACCGTGATTTTTTTATGATCTATAGCGGCAAAGCTATGTATAAATTGTTAAAAAGAAAGCTCGGTTCAAGGGTCAGGCTCTCCATAGATCCGTTCAGCGACAGACACTCAAAAGAAGACCAATTCCCTTTTTGGCAGGGTACCGTGGTAGGCATTGATATCTCATTAGATGCCACAAGAGAATTTTCGGCCCTTTTGGACCTGATCAAAGACACATATACAAAAGCGGTCAAGGAAAGAAAAAAAGCTAAATATAAAAAACCGAGGTTCATATGATCCACATAAAACTGTTCGATCAGAGCGGGAGTTTTGCTGAGAACAAGGATATTGCTAGAGAGATCCGCCTTAACAGCATTGTTCCGGCTTTGGAAGGCGATCAGGAGGTCGTTTTGGATTTTGAGGGCGTTAATTCGGCAACGCAGTCATTTATTCATGCCTTGATCAGCGATCTGATCCGCAAATATGGAAGCGCAGTGCTTGATAAGCTTGTTTTTAAGTCGTGCAATGAGACAGTTCAAAAAATAATCTCTATTGTGATCGAGTATATGCAGGAGAGCGCGTAAAGGAAGGCAATAGTTTTTATGAGGCTTGACGCTGAAGCAATAGAGACCTGGCAAAACCTTCTCGGCCTTCCTGTGCAGGAGAGGGCCTCCTGGATAAAGGACAATCTTTCCATAATTGTGCGCACGCTTGAGAGGAGCGCTGCTTCCTGGTCTGAGGTAAAAGGGCAGGGGCCGAGGGACCTTATCATATCCCAGTGCCTTGGAGCAGGGCTCTATAAAGAAGCGGAGCACGTTCTTGATACTGTCATTAAAAAGGTCCGCAGCAAAACTTCGCTTACCGCGCATCTTGATTACTACAGAGGCATAGCCAGGTTCCTTCAGGGAAGGTTCAAAGACGCCTACGAGGATTTTAAGTCTTCCCGCAGGTTGGAGCACCTGCAAAAAGAGTTCAACACCGATTCTCTAAAGGCCATCTCCTACATGGAAGAGACCATCTTTCCGATGATAGAAAAAGTGGCGCGCTCAAAAGAAAAACTGCGCCATGACCTCAATGTTGCCCGGTATGTTGACAGGGCGGTGGGGCCCAATGTGCTAAAAACGCTGCACAAGTGGAACTCTTCTTCTCCTCTTTATTCCACGGGGATAAGCCAGGGAGGTGGCTATCTGTTGACGCTCAAGAACAGGCAGGGAGTTGTGCGCTCCATCGCGATCGATCCGGGCTACGGTTTCCTGGAGCTGTTCAGGGACTGCGATCTTTCTATAGTGGACCTGGATGCGATAATAGTTACCCACGACCACGATGACCACACCGAATCGATAGAGGCTATCCTTTCGCTCCTTGCCAAATACAACGACAATGTCCCGCACGACAAGATCAAGGTGCTGGATGTGTTCGGCTCTTCCGGGGTCATGCTAAAATTCCAGGGCCTCTTTGACGCGGTAAGTCCTCTGGGCTCAAAAGAGATAAACTTCAAACTGCTTGTGCCAAACACTACTATAGACCACGCGGGAGGCGTCCGGTTAAGGGATAAATACGGCTGCGTCATTCATGTAAAAGAGGCCTTTCACGAAGAGCTGTGGACGCACGAAGAATCCTCCGTGGGGTTCGTGATAGAGACGAATATAGCCGGCAAAGACCAGCGCCCCGTCAAGATAGGGGTGACGGGAGATACCAGATATGAGAGCGGGCTGGGGGAGCAGTACAGGGGCTGCCAGATACTGCTCATGAACATAGGATCTTTAGAAAAGGAAGAGGGAAAACTATTGAAGCAGCACCTGGGCCTTATCGGGTCCATCAATGTGATAAAGCAGGCCATGCCCGAGGTGGCCGTCATAACCGAGTTCGGGGAAGAGTTCCAGGACAAGAGGGCAACGGTGGCCTCCGTTATCGAAGAATGGGCGGCTCCTTTTAACGGGGCTTACGGCGGCAAAAGAACAAAAGTGTTCCCCGCGGATGTAAGGTTCGAGATAAAACTGGAGGATCGCAGCATCAAGGAGACTTCTACGGGCGTCTTTTTACCTGCGGGGATGGTGGAAGCCGGAGAAAGCGTCTCCGAAACTATTTTGTACCAGCTTAAAGAAAGCAAAAGCCCCGGCCAAATGACCGGGGCCCGCAAAAACCTTTTTCCCTGTTAGAAGCCGATGTGAATATCCGCCAGCATCTGGTTGTTGCGATTGTCCTTGTTGTCAGTGACGAACGCTATGTTGACCGTGTCCTTTAAAATGCCCGCGCCGTAGGTGAACATGTCGACAGTGCTGCCGTTTATCTTGCCCAGCCTCAGGTTGACCAGCCCCATTGCCACAGGATATTCCAATCCGATGTGGGTCACGGAATAGGGGGTGTTGCCTCCTATTGTGTCAAGGTCAACGGCCAGTTTAAGTCCGACAATCGGTATCTGTCCCGAAGCTCCCAGTACCAGCGTTGTGGGTATCGAAGTTCCGGCTATCGGTCCGTCCGAAACGGTGGTCATCGGGGTGATCTCGGCTCCTGTCAGAGTGTTGAAAGTCCCGGAAGAGATCTGCTGCGTCCCGTTAAGATTGGCGGCAAAGTCTTTGTATACCAGCGCAACCGAGATGGGAGCGGTAGGTATCACATCCAGCGTTCCCTGCAGTCCCAGGTCAAAGCCCAATCCGTTATACTGCGTTATCGTGTTGGTGATGTCGGTGGTGGCTCCCGAAGCCGCGACCGCGGCGGTGACAAAAGCATTATGAATGTACTTAATGTTTGCCCCAACGCCCGCCTTGGCCAGATAAGGGATCCCGATCCCGTAGCCAAAAGTCAGAGCAGAATCAGAATGTCCAAACCCCAGTATAGTTCCGTCCAGGGTATTGGCTGCTTTTGAGAGGTTAAGGCGTCCCGACGGGACAACCGAAAGGCCGAACTTGCCCACCGAAAGGCCTATGATACCTTGCACATTGCCGTTGATGTCAAGAGATTTTGAGAAATTATCGGAAAGGAATTTTGCCGGGTTGCCAAAATTAGCTGCCATACTTATAAGCTGATCGGAGCCGTCGGTGGCCGCTCCCGCGCCTATCTTTAAGTCTGCTCCGCCCGAGCGGTACATACCGGCGGGATTATAGTAGGCCGAAGCAATGTCGTCCACCAGCGAGGCGCCGGCTCCGCCCATGGCGGCATACTTGGCTCCGACTCCGTAAGGCAGTACTCCGCTGGGAAGTGCAAGCGAACCTGAGGCAAGCAGTCCGATCATCGTCAGGCAGGCAAGGAACTTTCTCATGCTGTTCTCCTTTCAGAATGCTGAAAAAATTATAGCACAAGAACCTATTTTAGGTATTCCCTGAGTTTTCTGCTGCGTGTGGGGTGCTTTAATTTGCGCAGTGCCTTGGCTTCAATCTGCCTTATTCTTTCTCTGGTCACCTTGTAGAGCTGTCCCACTTCCTCAAGCGTTCTGGGACGCCCGTCCTCAAGACCAAAGCGCAGCCGAAGCACGGTCCTTTCCCGCTCTGACAGCGACTGCATCACTTCTTCAAGGTCGTCCCTCAAGAGGCCGTGCAACACCACCTCATCGGGATGCGCCACGGTAGAATCCTCGACAAAATCACCCAGATGGGAGCTTTCTTCGTCCCCGATGGGGATCTCAAGCGAAAGCGGCAGCTGCGAGACCTTGACAACTTCTCTTACCTTGTCGGCTGACATGCGCGCCTTTTTAGCTATTTCGGACTCGGTGGGCTTGCGGCCCAACTTTTGCAGGAGCCCCCTGGAGATCTTTCTGAGGCGGTTTATTGTCTCAACCATATGCACGGGGATCCTTATCGTCCTTGCCTGGTCTGCTATGGACCTTGTTATGGCCTGCCTTATCCACCAGGTGGCATAGGTTGAGAACTTATAACCCATTCTGTAATCAAACTTTTCTACGGCCCTGATAAGGCCGAGGTTGCCTTCCTGTATAAGGTCAAGAAAAAGCATCCCCCTGCCGGTGTATTTTTTTGCAATGCTGACCACGAGCCTTAAGTTGGAATTGACCAGCCTGTGCTTGGAGGTCATGTCCCCCTTCTTTATCTTTTTGGCAAGGTCTATCTCCTGCGGAAAGGTCAGCAGCGGATACTTGCCTATTTCCCTCAGGTACATCTTTACCGTGTCGTCGACCCCGGCGCTTTTTATCTCTTCAAGTTTTGCGCCCGAGCCAAAGCTGGCCGCCATCTTTTTTACGGAACCGAGGCTTTTTAAAAAAGCTTCGGCCTCGTCGTGCGGCTTTTCGGTCTCTCCAAAGGAGGTCAAGAGCTCGTCCGGGTTAAGGTACCCTTTTTTGTCGGCAAGGGTCTTTAACTGCAAAAGCTCCTCCTCCCTCTTTCCGGGAATGTGTTCCAAAGTCTTTCCCCTTTCTGCGAGGCGTCATCCTATAATGTATCGGACAAAACCCCCTCAAATTTCACAAAGACATCAGCCTGCCGTGATGTTCAAGATACTGTGCCTGAAGGCTGTTGAGTTTTTCCGTGTCCTTTGCCTCCTCGGCCTCCTTCATCTGCTGTCTTAACTCTTCTATATCTGCCTTGATAGAGTTTGCCTTGAGCACGCAGGAGCAGTCCTTAAGCATCGCGCTGTAGTCCACTATCTCGTGGCGGTCAAGCGCGATCTGCGAAAGCAGCTTCTTTTCCTCCTCTCCATTCAGCATATCGGTGACCGAGGAATACGGCTTTTCCTCTTCAAGCCCCTTAAGAGTGAGCAGCAGTTCAAATATCTTTTTTGCCGCAGGGTCAGAAAATTCCTGCGCAAGGACGGAGCCTTCCAGATCCGCTCTGATAGCGGGCACTTCCATCCACAGTTTTATAAGCGCCCTTTCGGCCTTGAGCACTTTTGAGCCGGGCCTCTTTAAAGGAGCGGAGCTTTTTGAGGACCTGCCTCCGTAAAAGGAAACTCTTTTTATCTCGGCAAGCAGGCTGTCGGAGTTTATCCCGAGCCTCTGGGAAGCGTACTTTATGTATTCATCCCTTATGATCTGGTTCTTTTCCTGGGACAGGATGGCTGCGCATTTTTTTGCGGCCCGGGCTTTGCCCTCGGCCTCTTTAATATTGTGCGCCCTTACCGCAGAATCTATCCTGTACCGCGTTGCCGGGACCGCTGCCCTGAGCAGTTCCCCGAATTTTTCCGCTCCCTCTTTCCTTATCAATTCGTCAGGGTCCTTTCCTCCGGCAAGCGTGACCACTTTGGGATAAAGGTCCATGTCCCTCATCAGGTCTATGGTCCTGCGAGAGGCCTCGGCTCCGGCTTCGTCGCTGTCAAACACCAGGACGAACTCTTCCGCAAGCCTGCCGAGCGCCTTTATCTGCAGGGGCGTCAGCGAGGTGCCGGAAGAAGCCGCGATGTTCTTTATGCCGTGGGCGTAGCAGCGGATAAAGTCCATATAGCCCTCTACCAGATATACTCTTTTTTCTTCCTTTATCCTGTCCTTGCTGAAGTTAAGTCCGTAGACTACGGAACCCTTGCTGTAAACAGGCGACTCCGGCGAGTTTATGTACTTTGGAGAGCTTCCGTCAAGCGACCGTGCTCCAAATCCTATCACTCTTCCCTGAATGTCCCAGATGGGGAACATCAGCCTTTTCCTGAAACGGTCGTAATAAGACGAACCGTCCTCTTTTCTGATGATCAGGCCGGCCTTTTCTATGTCCGAAACGGAAAAGGAGGCCTGCGTAAGGTGTTTATAGATGCTGTCCCAGCTGTCGGGAGCAGATCCTATGCGGAAAAAGTCGAGTATCTTTTGGGTCAATCCTCTTTCGGCGGCATATTTGTTTGCGGCCTCGTCCTTTTCCATGTTGGCCTGAAAAAAGTCGGCGGCTTTGTCGAGTGCCGCATAAAGGGCCCTGTTGTCCTGTCTAAACTGCTTTCCCGCTGAGGCGGCGTCAAGAGTAAACTCTATCCCGACCCTGTCGGCGGCCAGCTTTACCGCTTCCGCAAAGGAAAGGTTCTCTATCTTCATCAAAAAAGTAAAAACATTTCCTCCCTGACCGCAGCCAAAACAATGAAAAAGCTGCTTTTCCTGGCTTACGGTGAACGAAGGCGTCTTTTCGCTGTGAAAAGGGCACAGGGCAAGATAATTCTTGCCTTTTTTCTTAAGAGCGGTATAGCTGGAGATCACCTCCACTATGTCCGCTTTTTCCCTTATCTCTTCTATCCTGGAGTTCTCTATCACAGGTTCCATTCCGACGGCACGAACAGGCCCATGAAAACCGCTATGGCATACCTGTCGGTCATCCCGGCGATGTGATCCCTTATGAGAGCGGCCAGAGCTTTACTTCCCGTGCCTTTTTTATATCCGGGGACAAGGCCCGGCTCTTTTACAAAACGCGTGAACAGACATGTAAGAACATGCTCCACTTTTTTGTTCTCTCTCATCGAAGTCGGTGAAGTATAGACCTTTTTGAACATGAACCTGTAGAGCCCGTGCAGAACGCTTTCTCCCTTTTTGCTCATTCTTACCGTGCTTTTTCCGGTGCTGGTGAGCACAAGGTCTTTTACAAAGGCATTAACCGTGTCGCTTGCTATGAACTTTCTATAACCCGAAGGCAGGTCCTTCTTTTTTATGATGCCCGAGCGTATCGAGTCGTCAATATCATGATTGATATAGGCTATCCTGTCGGCGTAGCGCACTATCGAGCCCTCCAGGGTGCTGGCGCTGGGAAAGGTCCAGGGATGGTTCAGTATCCCGTTCCTTACCTCGGGGGTCAAATTGAGCTTTTCTATATTATCTGCCACATGCAGGCTCTGGATATTGTGGTCAAAAGAAAGGCCGTACTTCTTAAGCAGTTTATCAAGGACTGCCTCTCCGGCATGTCCAAAGGGCGTGTGTCCCAGGTCGTGCCCCAGAGCTACCGCCTCTGTCAGGTCTTCGTTGAGCCCAAGGGCCCTTGCTATCGTCCTTGCAATCTGGGCCACTTCCAGGGTGTGAGTGAGCCTGGTCCTGTAGTGGTCCCCGGTCGGGGAAATAAAGACCTGCGTCTTGTGCTCAAGCCTTCTGAAAGCCTTTGAGTGAACTATCCTGTCCCGGTCCCTCTGGTAGCAGGTCCTGATAGAGCAGGGGGCCTCGCTTTTTGCGCGCTTTCCCCCCTTTACGGACAGGGAAGCCCTTTCGGAGAGGAACTTTTTTTCCCTCTCCTCCGTAAGCCGGCGGATATTTTGCATGCGTTCTTCTATTATTTTAGAACAGCCCTTGCCGCTGCGAGCCTTGCAATGGGCACCCTAAAAGGAGAGCAGCTGACATAGTTCATTCCCGCTTTGTAGCAGAACTCTATGGAATCAGGGTCGCCGCCATGCTCTCCGCAGATACCTATCTTAAGATCTTTTCTTGTCTTTCTTCCCCTTGTGATGCCGGTCTTAATGAGTTCGCCTACTCCGTCGGCGTCCACGCTCTGGAACGGGTCAACTTTCAGTATCCCTTTTTCCAGATAATGTCCGAGGAACGAGCCGATGTCGTCGCGGCTGAACCCAAAGGTCAGCTGTGTCAGGTCGTTGGTGCCAAAAGAGAAGAAGTGCGCGGCTTCGGCTATCTTGTCCGCTATAAGGGCCGCCCTGGGGATCTCTATCATAGTTCCCACAGAGTAGTGGAGGTTTTTTACCCCGTGCTTTGCTTTTACCTCGTCATAGACCCTCTTGATGATCTCGTACTGGTCCTTGATCTCGTTAACACAGGAGACCACCGGGACCATTATTTCCGGCAGAGCTTTTTTGCCGGACTTGATAAGTTCCGCGGCTGATTCAAAGATGGCCCTTGCCTGTATCTCGGTTATTTCAGGATAGGTAACGCCCAGCCTTACTCCGCGGTGACCCATCATCGGGTTGCTTTCGCGCAGTACCGAGGCTCTCTTTTCCAGGTCTTCCATGTTTATCGAAAGCGCCCTGGCCAACTCTTCCAGTTTGGCCTTTTCGTGAGGGACAAATTCATGCAGCGGCGGGTCTATAAGCCTAATGGTGACCGGAAGACCGTTCATCGCCTCAAGCGTGGCCTTGATGTCGGACTTCATGTGAGGATAAAGGTCCTTTAGCGCGGCCTTTCTCTCTTCCACTGTCTTAGAAAGGATCATCTTGCGCAGTTCAAAAAGAGGAGCATCGGAGCCCTCGCCGTAGAACATGTGCTCTATCCTAAAGAGCCCTATACCCTCGGCCCCAAAGTCCCTTGCCTTTTGCGCGTCTTTCGGCGTGTCGGCATTGGTCCTTATTTTGAGCTTTCTTACGCTGTCGCAAAGCTTAAGGAATTCGTTAAGCAGTCCGCCTTCCTGGCTGGCGTCCACCATGGGGAGCTTTCCTTCGTAGATATTTCCCTTGGTGCCGTTTAGAGTGATCCAGTCGCCTTCTTTAAGCGTCTTTCCCGCGACTGTCATTGTCTTGCTGGAATGATCTATGCTGATGGCGGCGCAGCCCACAACGCAGCACTTGCCCCAGCCTCTTGCAACGAGAGCGGCATGGGAGGTCATTCCGCCCCTTGCGGTAAGAACTGCCTGGGCGGCCCTCATGCCTTCCACATCTTCCGGATTGGTCTCTTCCCTTACCAGGATCACCTGTTTTCCTTTTGCAGCCCAGTCAACTGCGTCCTGCGAGGAGAACACTATCATCCCGAACGCTCCGCCGGGGCTTGCCGGAAGGCCTTTGGCCAGCGGCTTGTTGGTTTTTTCCGCCTTGGGATCCACTATCGGGTGCAGCAGTTCGTCCAGCTGCTCAGGGGTCACTCTCATGACGGCCTCATCTTTTGTGATGAGCTTTTCTTTTACCATGTCAACGGCCATTTTTACCGCGGCAGGCCCGTTCCTCTTGCCGATGCGGCACTGGAGCATAAAGAGTTTGCCTTTTTCTATCGTGAACTCTATGTCCTGCATGTCGCGGTAGTGTTTTTCGAGCCTCTTTTGAAAACCGAAAAGCTCCTTATAAAGATGGGGCATGCCTTTTTCAAGAGATACCAGGGCTTTGTTGTTCTCGCTCTTGCTGACCTCGTTGACCGGGGCAGGGGTCCTTGTGCCGGCAACCACATCCTCGCCCTGTGCGTTCACCAGGTACTCACCGTAAAAATGGTTGTCGCCGTTGCCGGGGTTCCTGGTAAAGGCAACTCCCGTGGCGCAGTCGCTTCCCATGTTGCCGAACACCATTGTCTGTACATTGACCGCGGTCCCCCATTCATCGGGGATATTCTCTATCCTTCTGTAAGACACGGCCCGCTTGCCGTTCCAGGAAGAGAACACGGCCCCAATGCCGCCCCAAAGCTGTTCCATCGGCTCGTCCGGGAATTCCCTGCCCAGGACCGCTTTTACCCTCTTCTTGAACTCTTCGCAGAGGTCCTTGAGGTCTTTTCCCGTCAGGTCGGTATCGGTCTTATACCCTTTTTTCTCTTTTACCTCGTCCATTATCCTTTCAAGCTGCTTTCTGATCCCCATCTCGTCCTTGGGCTCAATTCCCGTGGCTTTTTCCATGACGACATCGCTGTACATCATGATCAGTCTTCTGTAGGCGTCATAAACGAACCTCTCGTTGCCGCCGGTCTGCTTGATCAAGCCGGGTATTGTCCTTGTGGTAAGTCCGAC
>Ga0209609_10002301_pt1 | contig 10964 bp, 9 predicted proteins | sample LakKivw325mmetaG_FD_184136 | JGI IMG/M metagenome (GOLD analysis project Ga0209609, IMG submission 184136) | Anoxic lake water microbial communities from Lake Kivu, Rwanda to study Microbial Dark Matter (Phase II) - Lake Kivu water 325m metaG... | ecosystem: Environmental > Aquatic > Freshwater...
AAGTATATATAAAAGTATACTCAGTTTATTTGAAAATTTAATCTTAAATACAAAATAGAGGCGTTGATTTACATTTCATTATTTGGGCACTTAGAGATGTAATGAGCCAGTAGTGCAACCGGCTATTATTCTTTTGCCATTCATGTCTCTTTATGAATGGCTTTTTTTGTGTTTTTTTAGGGTTTTCCCTGAACAGTTTTTAATCTGGCCGGGGAAAATATCTTATTAGAAATAATTATTATCTTTAGCCGTAGAGCCTCTTATAAGGTTTTTACGGCTTTTTGTTTTTTAGAAAGGAAAAAAATGCTGGACGCAAATTTAAATCTAAAAAAGAAAAGTATTGCAGTCATTTTGGCAGCAGCGGCACTTATTATTACACTATTTTTATCAATTGCTATTGCAAGCCCTGCCGGTATCACTCCCTACACAAGCTCAATAAGCGTTATGGGTACAGAAGACGAAAGTAGCCAACAGCAAAGCGACCAGACTCAGCAACAGCCTGCAGGAGTGAATCTTTCAGAATATGAAGCAGCAGTCCTCTATCTTATCAATACCACTAGGGTAAGCAACGGCCTTGCAGCACTGCAGCCAAACCAGTCTCTAACAGATATTTCAAGGACAAGAAGCAATGACATGATGGCAAGGAACTATTTCTCACATTACACACCTGAAGGCACTACAGTATTTAACATCATGAGAAGCTGCGGCATCAAATGGAGCGCCGCCGGCGAAAACCTTGCACAGTCTCTTCCTGCAGATATAGGCTCACCTGAAGCTTTCATGGATGCCTGGATGAAGAGCCCGGGACATGCAGCAAATATACTGAAGACCAGATACGGGATGATAGGAGTCGGGATGATAGACAATGGCGACAGAAGGGTTGTAACTACTGTATTTAGAAACTAATTATAAATTAATAGCTATTTAAGATTAAAAAGCTATGGAAGAAAGAAAAATAACAAGCATAAAAACTCATACGATAAAAAAGAAGGTATATGATATGGCTAAAAAGAGTCTGTAGCTGGACGCCTGATTAGCTTACTGAATAAAAGTAGCCCGGGAGGTAAAATGCCCGGGTTATTTTTTTAATTCTTCCGGGCACTGTTCAAGCTGGAGCTTAAAATCCATATAGTTTTCGTTCCTGTATACTTTAAGTTCTATTATTTCGCCGCAATTATTCCTGAGTATCTGTGTGAGCAGATCAAAAGGTGTCTTAATTTGCTTTCCCTTAAATTCAGTTATTACATCCCCTGCTGCAAGCCCTGCTTTTGATGCAGGAGTATCAGGGACCACTTCTTCAATATAAACACCTGGTATATTTGTATTGTTGAGGCCCATCATTATACCGATAAATGGTATCCTTGGTTCACCATATTTTATAATCTGGTCAGCAATATTTGTTGCCGTATCAGAAGGGATGGCAAATCCTATGCCTGCGCTCGCCCCTGAAGTTGAAAAAATAAGAGTATTTATGCCGATGACCTCTCCATAAATATTTATAAGAGGTCCCCCGCTGTTTCCCGGGTTTATTGCAGCATCAGTCTGAATAAGGTCAACTATGGGCATCTGGTCAGAAGCTGCGGGTATGTTTCTGTTCTTGCCGCTGATTATACCTGTAGTGACTGTCTGCTGTATGCCAAAAGGGCTGCCGATTGCCATTACAAAATCCCCGACATTCTGGTCCTCTATTGATGCAAATTCTGCTGCCTGAAGGCCGGTAATTTCTATTTTTATTACTGCAATGTCAGTCTCGGGGCTTGCACCCACCAGTTTTGCCTCATGGCTGGTCCCGTCTGCAAGGGTAACAAAAAGTTCAAAAGCACTTCCGGCAACATGATTATTAGTTATAATATATCCGTCGCTGGAGTAAATAACTCCGGACCCCACACCTTCAGATACTCTTTCATTGCCGAAAAAATCCTCCTGTTTTACAAAAACAGCAATATTTACAACTGAGGGGGTCACACTTTCAACAAGGTTATTTATCTCAAGATTGAATTGCTGAAGCTGTTCGCTATCGCCCGAGAGCCTGAATGGAATATTTGTTGTTTTTTCAATATTATTTCCCAGATTTTTAATCTGTTCAGTAATTTTCCCGGTATCAAGATTAATACACCCGGTAATTAAAAAAACTGCAATAAATAGAGGGATAATTATTGCAAAAGCAACTTTTATCATAAAACTTCCCGGGATATTTTTTTTACCTGTTTTTTTACCGGATTTATTATTCAAGCTGACTCCCTTATATACTTAAAATGACTTTAGAGAACTTTCTCAAAAAATTATGTCCTTAATAAGGTGCATGTTCTCTGCAAACCTGTAACCTTTCATATTTGCATCTATAATAGCTGATTTTTCTGAAAGTCTATCAGCGATTTCCTTATATTTCCAGGTCATTGCTACGGCAAGCTCGAGTGTTTTGACCCTGTCGTCACGCGAAGCTATTATATCAATAGTCGACCAGGAGTTATAGTTTGTTTTATTTAAAAAGTAGAAGAACTCGAGCACTTCCCAGAAATTTACTGTTCCAAGCACCATGTCAGGGTCAGCATCTTTATAATTATCATTAAGATGTATCTGGAAGAGTTTTTTATGCAAGTCGATAAGCATAAGTGATTCAGCAATGCTTTCACCTGCCATCATGGCATGGCCCAAATCAAGCGCGCACCCGACATTTTCAAGCCCCACATCATTAATAAAAGCCAGAGCTTTACCAGTGTCGCTTATAAGCTGTTTCTGTCTGGGGTCCTTTGATTTTGCCTCAATTGCAATCTTTACTGTTCTGTCATACTCGCCTATTTCCCTGACAGTTTCCACAAGGTATTTCCATGAATCCCTGTAGTCTGACTGGAATGGATAATCAAAACCGTCGTGTGCGGGCCAGAGAAGAACGCTGTCTGTCTTAAGCTGTCTGCCCATGTCGATGCTTTCCTTTAACATTTTCACTGCTTCTTTTCTTATTTTTGCATCATTTGTGCTGAAGGCACCATCGCGCCATTTCCTGTCGCTCCACACCTCAGGCTCCATCACAGATGGCTTGAGCCCATAATTTGCAAGGAGCCTCAATAATTTATCAGGATCTGATGGCAGAGGGTCCGTAGGATAAAAAATCACGAGCCCGGTTAGCCCTTTTATTTTTGAGAAAACATCAAGTTTTTCCTCAAGTCTCATATCATCAAAATATCCGCCTGGCACATATCTTTCTGCATATGTTCCAAGGCACCATAAATGCGCGTCTACTTTAAGGTCCATTTTCCCTCCTCAATAATATTTTCATTTAAAAAAATCAGCAGGGCCAGAATATGGGCCACCCTGCTGATTTATCAATAATATAACTGCAATGTTTTGTATGCAAATTCTTGCACAAATAAAAACCTGTTATTGAGACGTTTCCGCCAATATTTTATGGTTTTTAATTTTATTGTGCAGGAAATGCTGAATTGCCTGTTTTTTCAAGAATGTCTGCTGCAATCTGGTCGATGTTTTCAGGTGTTACAAGTTTTACATCTACAGGTACTTCCACGTTCTCATAGAATTTGCCGTCCATGAGTATTTCTTTCAGTATTTCTACTGACTTGTAACCAATGTAATATGGTTCCTGCAAAACAGTAGCATCCAGTACCCCGTCTTTTATTGCCTGGAACTCTTCGGGGTCCCCATTATAACCAACGGTCCAGATGTCCTTGCCTGCAGCCTGTATAGCCTGAGCTGCGCCAACAGCTTCACGGCCGCTGGTAAAGAATACACCTGCTACATCTGGTACTGCAGAAAGAATCTGCTGCATGGTGTCATACCCGCCTTCGGCGCTTGGATTCTGTACAATTATATTTGCGCCAACATTGTATTCCAGCTCCATAGCTTTAGATAAAAATCCCTCGCCCCTCTGCCTTGCATATGTCCATTGTGGAAGAAGGTTTCCAAGTCCAAGAGGTTTTGTTTTATCATTTAACTTGCCTGCCAGAAATTCAGCTGCCAGTTCCCCGCCCTTGAAGTTATTCGAGATCATAAGAGCATTAACAGGTCCTGATTTTCCAATATCTGCACATACCACAGGAATTCCTGATTTTCTTGCATTTTCAACTGCAGGGCCGATAGCGCCCGGGTCAACAGGAGTTACAACTATTCCGCTAACTTTTTGTCCGACAAGCGCATTCATATCCTGGACCATTTTTGTTGCATCACTGTTCTGGTCTATCATTACATATTTAAATCCAAAAGCTTCACATGCATCTTTTACACCTTTTTCAACATTCTGGAAAAAAGTGAATTCCATTGTCCAAAGCGAGAACCCTATAGTTATATCTGCTGCATTTGTATAGGTTTTTACCTGCATCCCGCCTTCTGCTGCCTCTTCTTTCTTGCATCCTATAAAGGACAGCGTTATTGCAAGAGCCAGGCAGAGTGCGGTGATAACTAAGATTTTCAGTTGCCTTTTCATTTTTCCTCCTTTGCAAATTTTAAAAAAAAGAAATATATTTTTCCCGGGCACCACCCCCTTCTTCTTAAAATTCACCCTGCCCCAGCAGGAAGAATTTCAGCTTGTTAAGTGACACTGCAAAAATCATGACAAGTCCTGTGGCAACCATCTGCCAGTACGAATTGACCTGCATGAGGCCCATGCCGTTATTTAAAAATGTAATGATTAAAGCCGCAATAAATGAGCCGCCAAGGCTGCCATTGCCGCCGCTTAAAGCAGTTCCCCCAAGAACCACCGCAGTAATTACCTGAAACTCAAAATCCTGCCCCATAAGGCCGGGATTTGCAGAACCAAGATTAGCTGAATTTGTAACGGCGGATATTCCTACAAATAATCCGAGAAGTGTAAATACTAGTATTTTTATATTATCGACATTTATTCCCGAAAGTGCAGCAGCCCTTGAATTTGTCCCGACTGCTATTATGTATCTGCCCACTGGCGACCTGCGTAGCAGCAGGTAAGCAGCTCCGTAACAGAGTCCCATTAGAAGGATAGGAAACGGGATTACATCAAATAGCTTACCGTTGCCAAAATAGAGCCAGAACCTGTCACTTATATATACCGGCACATTGTTGGTATAAATAAATGCAAGTGCACGAAATACAAATAACATACCCAATGTGGTAATAAAAGCAGGTATCCTGAGTTTTGTAACAAATATCCCGTTTAAAAATCCGAGAATGCATGCTATCAGCAGTGTGGAAATAACACCTGCTGCGCCACCGATTTTGGGAATGAAGGAAGAGCCAAGTACAGCAACCAGTGAAAGCATTGAACCTATGGATATGTCAAAATTTCCTGTCATTATTACAAAAGTCATGCCGATTGCTGCAATTCCTACATAAGATGCAAAACTTAAATTATTCAGGAAATTATAGGTACTTCTAAAACTTGGTGTCGATATGGCAAATATTGCAAACATAATAATAAATATAAGGGGCAGTCCGAAGTTACCCCAGAATACTCCAAACTTCTGTTTAGTTTTCCTTGCCCTGTAATCATCCATTTATTGCCTGCCTTATTATTCTGTTTTCCTGTCTTTTAGACCCTTATTCCTTTTATTTTTGCGGTCTCCAGATACCTTTTACGCAGCCCGTCTACAAACAATGCAAAAAGAAGCACGAGCCCTACTGAGAGAAGCTGGTAAAAGTACTGGACACCGATGAGGTTGAGCCCGTAATAAATCATCGATATAAATATTCCTGCAAATACCGCGCCAATAAGGTTTCCTTTGCCCCCTGAAAGGCTCGTCCCGCCAAGTATTGTTATCGTTATTACAAGCAGTGTAAACCCGGGTGCCATACTTGGTATACCTATCATTGCCTGTGAGGTCCTGATTACTCCGTTTATGCTTGCTGTAAATGAGACAAGCACGTATACCATTATTTTTACAAAAGTCACATTTAATCCTGAAATCCTTGCGGCACTCTCATTTGAACCAATAGCGCAAATATGCCGTCCATATGGTGTCTGGTTTAGGAGCAGGAAAAATAAAATAAATAATACCAGCATTATCCATATAGGATTGGGTATGCCTAAAAGCTTGCCGGTGCCGATGACAGTAAATCTCTCAACGCTTATAGGAATCTGTCTTCCTTTCGCAATAAGAAGTGATGCTCCCCGGATAATAGTCGCCATTGAAAGTGTGGTTATCAGGGGATTTACTCCAAATTTAGTAATTATAAAGCCATTTAAAAACCCGACAAAACAACTGATCAATATAGATAAAATTATTGCAGAAGGTATACCGATATTGGGGATAAGAAGTGACAGAAAAACACTTGTCAGCCCCACGACAGCATCTACCGAAAGGTCAAATCCCCCGCTGGTTATTGCAAGCACCATGCCAAAACCTACAATTACACCATAAGTGCCCTGTGTTATGATATTAAGTATGGTATCGGTTTTTAAAAAATTCGGGCTTGCTATTGCCAGGAAGATTCCTGCAAATATGATAAGTATAAAAATCCCTATTTTTTCATAAAGCTTTAAGAACTTTACCATTTTTCTACTGCCTCATTTACGCCTGGTTTATTTTTTGTCCTATTTGTGCAGCAACAAGTGCCTCCTCGTCCATGTTCTGCCTGTTGAATTCTGCAACCAATTTACCTTTATAAAGCACAAGGCACCTGTCGGTTAAGTTTACGAGTTCGGGCAATTCTGAAGAGGACAGAATTATAGATATCCCTTTGTTTGCAAGCTCTCTCATTATCCTGTGAATCTCAGCTTTGGCACCTACGTCAATGCCTCTTGTCGGTTCAAGTAGTATAAGCACCTTGCAATTACTTATAAGCGTTCGCCCTATAATGACCTTTTGCTGGTTGCCGCCGCTTAAAAAAATTATTCTCTGGTTCAAATCAGCAAATTTAATATCAAGATCTTTGCTCGCCTGTGCAAATACTTTTTTTTCATTTGCCGGCTTTACAAACATCCCCTTTAAAAAAGTTAGTGCCTTTATTACTATAATGGTCAGGTTCTGCATTACTGACATGTCATAAAGTATTCCTTCGCCTTTCCTGTCTTCAGTAACAAAACCTATACCAAGTTTTATTGCGTCATTTGTATTCTTTATCAAAACCTTTTTATCATCAAAAAATATTTCTCCCTTTGTCCTGGGTGCCGCTCCGTAGATTGAGCGCAGCATATGGTGTATTCCGGAACCAAGCACCCCGGCAAAGCCGAGTATCTCACCTTTATAAAGCTTGAAATTTATATCATAGACATGGTCGGCAATTGTATAATTCTTTACTTCAAGCAAAGCCTCTTTTTTGCCTTCTGAGATTTTTTCCCCTGCAAAATAATCTTTAACCACCTTGCCCACCATCATGGACACTATTTCATCCTGGCTGGTCTGCGAGGTGTTTTTTGTCCCGATTTTTTCACCATCCCGCAATACTGTTATCCTTTCAGACAGTTTAAATGCTTCTTCAAGGCGGTGTGATATATAGATTATCGAGACTTGCTGTTTTTTAAGCTCGCTTATTATTTCAAATAATTTAACGACTTCTTTTTCTGTAAGCGTTGCTGTTGGTTCATCCATAATGATAAGTCTTGCATCCAGTGAAAGAGCTTTTGCGATTTCCACCATCTGCCTTTCAGCAACAGACAGGTCCGAGACAAATTTTTTAGGATCAAGGTTTATATCCAGCCTGTCAAGGATCTTTTTTGCCTCTGCGTTCAATTTTCGCCAGTTTATAAAGAGCCTTCCCGGAGTTTTTGGCTCACGTCCGACAAAAATATTTTCTGCTACTGACAGGTCAGGAATGAGGTTGAATTCCTGGTAAATGACTGCTATCTTGTAAACCTGTGCCTGGTGCGTATCAGAAAAGAAGACTTTTTTGCCTTCAAACAGCATTTCACCGCCATCGGGCCTGTACAGACCCCCAAGGATTTTTATGAGAGTGGATTTGCCGGCGCCATTTTCTCCAACAAGCGCATGGACCTCGCCATATTTTACTTCAAAATCAACATCTTTGAGTGCGGTAACGCCAGGGAATATCTTGGTTATACCGGTCATTTTAAGAAGAACATTATCTTCTGATATTTCTGCCATATTAATAGTAAAAACTGTTATTAAGCTTTTTAATAAAACTTGTAAAAACTATTTTTTGCAAAAATCATATATTCAGTCTGCATACATCGAATATATAATTTAATTCACTTGAAGAAAAACGTTTTTTTATTCTTTAATTAAACAATCTTAGAAATTTTTTTATAATTTTTGATAACTGAAATCGCTGACTGAAAATAAAAATTTGTGTAAAAATTAATACTTGAACAAAAATATTATATATAAATAATTTGCATAAATGAAGTTTTTATGAAAATAATTTTATTTTTCCAAAAAGCCTGGCTGCATTAAGCCCGAATATATTTGCCCTGTCACTGTCCGATATTTCTGCATTGAGTATGTTTGAAAGGTAATACCGCAAATCAAGCCATGGCAGGTCCGTGCCGAATAAAAGCTTTTCTGAACCGGCCCTTTTTACATAATCCCTTATAAGGAACGGTTCAAAAATATCTCCTGCAAAATCGACATACAGATTATCATTGTTTATTATAAGGTCTATTACCTTGTAAAGATAATCCCCTCTGCCTCCTGCATGAGCAAGAATTATTTTTAAGCCCGGGTGAGCATTTGCTATTTTTTCAAAAAATAAAGGGTCGGAAAATTTCTGTGATTTGTTTGACACATTGGGGTTCCAGCTGTGGGTCAGGACGACAAGCCCTTCTCTATCTGCAAATTCCCAGAATTTGCTGTATCTTTCATCGTATGGATAACAGGAGTGCCAGGACGGATGAATCTTAACTCCTGCTACTGCTTCATGATTTACATATTCCTTTATAATCTCGAGGCTCTTTTTTTCAAAATTCGGGTTAAAAACCAGGTATGCAAAAAAATTGCCTTTGTATTTTTCCAGGGCATGCATTGTGCACCTGAGCCCGAATTCAACTGAAGAAATTGCGTAGTGGTGCGAAAATATTGCCTTGCTTATGCCGTATTTTTTATATTGCCCGACAATTGCGCTGTCAGGTTCCTGCGGCATATTAAGGCCGCTGAGATACCCCAGGTGCAGATGTGTGTCAATGATTTTAAATTTCTTTAGTCTATTCTGTATTGAGTTTTCTTCTATCATTTTTTCTTTTCCGGTCCTTATAATAAATTGAATTGTTTCTTTTTTTTGTCTGAGACGATTTTCTGTAAATTGATTCCTGTTTTTTTAAAAATATCTATTGTTTAAATACGGCCCCAAGCAGGCTTTTTGAAACAGGCCCTATATTTTAATATTACTAATTATGTTTTTAATGTTTGCCGATGATATATTTGCTTTATCGGCTTCAGACAGTTCTGCTTCAAGTATCCTGTCAACTGACAGGAATGTCTCATAAAACGGAAAACAGGAATCAAATACGAGCCTGCCCGAACCTCCAAACTCAGCAATATTTTCTATCTGCCTGAGTCCAAACAGATTATGGGTATTAAAATAAATATTTGAGCTGTTTCTTATAAGAAGAAAGATATAGCTGTTAAATATAATTTCCTTTGAATTTCCCCCATCGATTATTATCGGCATATCAGGAAAGCTTGATGCCACATGGAGTATTTTCATCCATTCAATGTATTTATCGCCTGTAATATCAAGTTCCTCCAGGTTGATTATGACCGGGAACCTGAACTCGTTGAGAACCTCATATATGTGTTTTACCAGTGTAGCCTCGAACGGGTATTTATGTGACTTTGGAACCAGCCTTACTGCCCTGAATCCCTGCTGGTATCTTTTTTTAAGCTGCCCACTAAAAATCTCTGGCCCCCTGAAGTAATCAAATTCGATAAAAAGCGCACCGTGATAGGATACCGACGGAACAGTGGTTTTTATTTTTTGAAGAAAACCTGCAAGGATATCGTTTCCGGCTTCAGGGGAACAAAAATAGCTGTTGAAGTGGTTAATAAAAGCACCGGTTATATTGTATTTTGCTTTCATGGCAGAGATTGCTTCAAGTGCAGCTGTATCATTTACTGAATATTTATCACTGAGGTTATGTTCCCCCATCCAGAAATTGGTATCAAAAAACGCAATTTTTTCCTGATTCATTATTTATCCTTTTTAATTGATCACAGTATTATCAATAATATCCAGGGCAAGCTGAATTGGAGTAAACTCCAGTCCGTATACCACATAGATCCCAACCACCTGGCCATACTCATTTATAACAGGGCTGCCGCTTTCGCCTCGTTTGGAAGAATCCCCAAGGTTTCTTGCAACACTTAGCCCTTTATCAATGCTGCCAAGCAAAAACTGGTCCTCCGTCTTTTTATCGCTTACTTCAAAGCCCCCGGACATGCCTTCTGCATAAAATACGCCATAATCATCAAGATTGTAAAACTCTGCTTTATAACCAAGCAGGTCCGGATATATCCAGTCCTGGCTGAAATTTGCCTTGAACTTAAATGTGCCTTCCTTGCCGTAATTATCTGCAACACAGTGCCCAGCAGTGATTATATATGTCCTGCCATTATATAAGATTGTAAAAGCAGTAAAAGTATATGCAAGCTCTTCAGGGGCGGTTGAGCCTATATATACATTTGCCAAAAGGTCATTCATATTGTTTAGCAGCTTTTTCAGATTACCCGGCTGCAGCTTGAGCTGTTCCACCTGATCTTCAAGGTTTTTAATGCTTTCATCATCCAGCCTGTCTTTTAGTTTATTTATTTCAGCATTGAGTTTATCAATCTCGGATTTTGCTTTGGCATTATCTTCTTCAATTGTTTTTTTCCCGTTTTGCATATCCTGGATTATTTTTGCCTGTTCATCGTTTTCGCTTGTTGCAGTAATTAATTTCTCACTAAGCGCATCATACTCAGCTTTTTTTACAAAGTAATCATCAACTAATGAACAACCGCTAAAAACTACACAAAGTGCCATTATTGTTATAAGGGTTGCGGTAATTAAAATATAAAAAATAGTGCCTTTAAGCAATCTTTCTG
>Ga0209609_10002303_pt1 | contig 10961 bp, 14 predicted proteins | sample LakKivw325mmetaG_FD_184136 | JGI IMG/M metagenome (GOLD analysis project Ga0209609, IMG submission 184136) | Anoxic lake water microbial communities from Lake Kivu, Rwanda to study Microbial Dark Matter (Phase II) - Lake Kivu water 325m metaG... | ecosystem: Environmental > Aquatic > Freshwater...
CGCCCCAACCGCACGCGTCGTGTGAATAAGCACGTCTCGCTTCGCAGGATCACCGCTAATAGAGATCGGAACTTCACCCACACCAAAAGCATATAGCATGTTGAACTGTCCCGGAGCGAATGACTTTGTCTGAATGCCAGTCTTGGGTTTCAGTTCAAGCGTGAACGTATCGTACGTTTCTTGCTGTATCCGCTTGACACTGTACGCATGTGTGAGCATCGGACTTGCAGTCATAGGTGCTCGGTCCCTCATTCTATGGTGGTGCCTTGTAGACATCTAGAAGCTGCAACCTCGTAGCCTCTAGGCGCTCCACCATGATGCTGGAGAAGCGTCTCAGCAACTCGTAGCCGAGATCATGATCCTCTTCAGATTTCTTGCGGAGACACCTTCCATCCAGTGCAATCGCGCGCGTGAGCTCCACAGCTCGAGCGCCGAATCGCCATCGGTAGGGTGGAATCAGCCATGACCAGCCGAGCACGTCTCCTTCTCCCACTGTTTGGACGCTGATGGGGCCGCGTTCAGGGGTGAGTAATTCTATCGCCACTTTGCCTTGCCGAATCATGTAGAACTGGTTCGCTTCTTCACCCTCGTGGAACAGGATCTGACCGGCGTTGAAGCGCACATTGGACGCACAGCCGACCAGGGTCTTGAGGTGACGCAGCTCAAGCTCTTTCAAAAATGGGTGTTGTGCCAACACAGGTTCAAGCGTTTCCATTCTTTTTCCCTCGCTCATGTGACCAACTTGTGACTTAATTCACTTTCCCGGATTGCATTTGCTTCCTCGGTGATATCAATCGCCACTGGGCACCATGTGATGCACCGCCCGCACCCAACGCACCCCGAGACGCCGAACTGGTCGATCCATGTGGCCAATTTGTGGGTCATCCACTGACGATAGCGGGCCTTGGGCGAGTAGCGGATACTTCCACCGTGAATGTAAGAGAAATCCATCGTGAAACAGACATCCATCCTTCGCCGACGCTCTGCCAGCTGCCCAGAAAGATCAGTGTAGTCTTCCACAGTTGTGCAGAAGCAGGTCGGACATACCATGGTACAGTTCCCGCAAGTGAGACAGCGGGAAGCAGCATCTTCCCATCGTGGATTCTCATAATTGCGATACAGTAACTCCTTGATCTCAGCCGTGTCCAAAGTTCGGCCCATCTGCTTGGAGCACCTCTCCACAGCACCTTCAGCCGCCGCTTTCTCCTCTTCACTTGCTTCTCCGTGTGTGATTTCGCCAAGGACCGACGCGCCGACTTCTGTGCCGGCCTCCGCTAGGAAGTAGTGCCGCTCAGTGCTCACGACCTCCGTTACGGCCAGATCAAATCCAGAAGTCGCTTTGGGTCCAGTCTTCATCGAAGTGCAGAAACATGTGCCACCGGCTTGTACGCAGTTGACAGCAACGACGAAGAGGCTGTCCCGCCGTGACTTGTAGAACTCGTCAACACATTCTCCGGCTGTGAAGATCTTGTCCTGAATGGCTATAGCGTGCAGTTCACAGGATCTGACACCAACGAACGCGAACCTCGGCGCCTCCTCCTTGCTTCTGACCGTTCTGAGACCTATCTCAGCGCTCTTTGCCTGCCACAATCGAACTTCTGGCTCGAGAAGGAACCGCTTCCATGAGTGAGGGCCTAGAACGTAGCCGAAGAGCGCACTGTCGGCACGCTTCTTGAGGTGATATGTACCAGCATTCTGCTCGTCCGTCCACCCCACGGGTAGATCCTTGAGTGAATTCACCTCATCGTACACTATGGCCTGGTCACGGATGGTTGGTCCGATAACGCGATATCCTTTCTTGCCCAGGGCATCGAGAAGCTGCTGAAGATGTTGACGCTCTAGAACTACTTTATCCCCGATGTGCAAGGCCCGTGCCACCGTTTATCTCGTGTTCACCGCTGACAACCGATGACACTAATCTATCTTGCGGGCTCACTGTAACATGCTCAGCAAGTTGTGCATACAGGATAGACTGATATTTACCCGGTTCGAGAACGAGATACGCGAAGAGCCATGCCTCACGCGAATGTGCAGGGAGCCGAACTGTACTACGAGACGCAAGGGCGTGGCGAGCCACTCGTACTTCTACACAACGGTCTGGGATCTACGAAGAGCTTCACAAGGCAGATGCTAGAATTCTCTAAGCGTTTTAGAGTCGTTACTTACGATCGGCGCGGATATGGGCGCTCAGCTCATGCGACCTCTCTCGAAAAGGGGTGGCTCGAAGAAAGCGTCGATGAACTATCGTGTTTCCTTGATGAGATCAAAGTTGACCGAGCACATCTCTGCGGCATATGCGTCGGAGGCGCTATTGCGCTCCTTTTTGCGGTCAAGAATCCTTCGAGGGTTGACCGCATTACGGTAGCGGGGACATGCTGTTTCGGCGAAGCAGAGACCTCATCAAAAGCATTGAAGCTCTATCCACATCCAGATGATCTGCCGCCTGACTGGTTGCGTGAACTTACGGACCATCATGGAGAAACGGGCGGGAAGGACCTGTACCGGGTCTTCTATCAAGCGATAAGAGAAGAGAACGGTTACCCCTTCAAGGAATACGACCTAAGACCGATACTTCCCAAAGTGAAGAGCCCCGTCCTTGTCATCTATGGCGACAGGGACAACCTCTTCAGCCTCGAACAGGCCTTCACGATGCACAAACATCTGCGGAAAGCACGCTTGCACATCATTCCCGGCTGTGGCCACTTGCCAAACGAAGAAAAGCCTGGAGAATTCAACCGAGAAGCCATGGGGTTCTTTCGAGGCCTTCCTGACTAACGGGACGAACCTAGTGCCTCGCGTGAGGCTGCGCTATCGGGCGATTCCGTTTCTATGCCAACGTTCACTTCGATCCCCTTGCGCACGCTCTCCGTGACGATACAGAAATCCTCGAAAACTTCTAGACATCTCTTCGATCTAGGGATGTCCTCCGCTCTGATCGCCGGGTGGAGTTTCACTTTCAAAGATGCAATCCTCCACCTTCCCTTCTCGTTTCTTCGCATCACCGTCTCCACAGACGCTTTCAGATCGCCAACTTCAACCTTCGCCCTGCTGAGACAAAAGAGCAGACTCGAACTCAAACAATTGCCGACAGCCGCAGAAAGCATGCGGGAGGGGTTTGGACCGGCGTTCTTGCCTAGCGGTTCGGCCTCATCGGTGACGAGCTCCGGCATGCCGGGTAAGTCGAATTCCACTTTGAACTGATAGTCTTTGACTCTTTGCAACTTGGTGTTGAAGACTTTCTGCTCAGAAGACAACTAGCTCACACACCCACAGTTGGTGGGCCAAGTCAATGAATCTGGCGGTTTGCAAGGCGCATGAGCGCACAACTGCTGAGCCGTCCAAATGCGGGTGTACGGCATCACAGGCCAATCAGGCGTACTGTAACGCCTCTTAGTGAGGCATTAGTTGTCGATTCCCGGGAGCACAACGTCAGGAGAATATGCGCATTTGACTCCGTACTTCGCGACACAATCTCGGCACTTCCCCTCGTCGCAGAGTTGTGTACTGAGATACTTTTCTCCGCCATCTGGCGCCATAGCAACGACCACTCCTCGAGCGAGAGTCTTTGCCTTCTCCAGAGCCACATGGAGTATCGCTCCGGTGCTCGGTCCGCAAAGAACGGCCTCTTCGAGTGCGAGGAGACGCGCCATGTCCTCGGCAGTCTGAAGGTTCACGTAGTGCCTCTCATCAATCGCCTTGCTTTCGAATATAGTCGGGACATACTGAACTTCCAAGTTCTTGAGCCCCTGGATCGGAGTCTTGCTCTCAGGCTCAACGGCGATCACTTTGACCTCGGAATTGTATTGGCGGAGTTTCTTGGCGACCCCCATGAGCGTTCCTGAAGTGCCGATCCCCCCGACGAAATGTGTGACTCGTCCTTCTGTGTCTTTCCAGATCTCTTCAGCGGTCGTCTCGTAGTGTGCGAGAACGTTGTACTTGTTTTCGAATTGATTCGGCATGAAGTACTTGTCAGGATTCTCTTCCGCAATTTTCTTGGCCAAGTCCTCGGCGCCATTCATTCCTTTGGCGCCGGGAGATAATACGATGCGAGCTCCGTATATCATGAGCATCTTTCTTCGTTCCATAGTCATTGTTTCGGGCATTACGAGGACCAGCTTGTAGCCTTTCACTGCACATGCGATTGCCAATCCTATGCCCGTGTTTCCGCTCGTCGGCTCGATCACAATCTTGTCCCTTGTCAAAGTCCCGTCCGCCTCAGCATGCTCGATCATGTACTTCGCGATGCGGTCTTTCACCGAACCTCCGGGATTGAATTTCTCTAATTTCAGGTACATTTCGACATTAGGGTTCGAATTGATTCGGGAAAGTCTAAGCATCGGAGTGTTTCCCATCAACTGCAGAACGCTATCGACGATCATGAGAGACAACATCCCTTGTTTTCGTACCCCGAATAACTCCCTCGATAATAAATGATGCCATACGGAATATGAAAGGAAAGCTTCCAGATCGATGTGCTCTGAGGGATCTAGCACGGTCGCAAAATGACAAAACGGTCGTAGGATCGCACTACATGTCTGGCTGGCCGCTCACTTGCCAGGTTAGAAATCGAAGTTGAAGCTAGGACATTTCAGTGAACTGAAGCCGCATGCCTCGCTGTTGCTTCCAAGACGTAAAGCCTCTCAAAGAACAAGGATCTTTCGCGCAATATTCTGAAGCTTAGGCCAGAGTGACGCATCATTAGACGCTCCGGATCATTCAGCGAGCTAACCACCAGCATTCCCCGCCCATTCCCGACCAAGTGTTGAGTGAGCTCGTCGAGGAATCTGCTGATCACTTCTGTTCCACGCTTTCCTCCATCTATGGTTCGATCGCCTATGGTGGATGAAGGCAGGTAGGGCGGGTTGAAAACGATAATGTCGAACCGCTCATGGATCTTCGAGAATAAGTCACAAGTGACGAGCTTGATCGATATTCCCATTCTGTCAGTTGTGAGTTCCAGAGCCCTGATCGCTTCAATGTCTATGTCTGATGCGGTTACATCCGCACCTCTTCTGGCACAGTACGCTGCTAGGACTCCAGAACCTGTTCCCATATCGAGAAGGCGCAATCCACGAAGACTCAACTCTGCAAGTGCTTCCAACATAAGGAACGAGTCTTCTCGGGGCTCGTATGTGGTCGTGCCTCCGTTCCTGATTGCTAGGAACTCTGCGACGAAATCCTCGATCCGCAAATCTCCTTGGCTCGGGTCACTTGCTGTCATGGTTCCTTCATGAACTGCACAAATTCCTTGACGGTGCGGGGTTTGAGGACGTAGTTGTGCGCTTTCTCATATGCGATTGTCGAGTGCGGCTTCGCTCCGTAATCGTGTCCTGGGTATACTTCCACATCGTCAGGCAGTTTCATCAACTTGTTGAACAGGCTATCATACATTTGCTCGGAACTTCCTCCGGGCAAGTCAGTTCTTCCACACTCACCTACGAATAGTGCGTCTCCTGTCATGAGTTTGCCATTCACCAACACGCACACATGGTCGGGAGAGTGGCCTGGCGTGTGGATGAGCTTCAGCTCTAGTGAACCTACGTGCAGTGTCCCGCCGTCTTTGATGCTGATATCCTTGCGGCTCCTTGAAGCTTCATGCGCGACTATCTTCGCGCCTGTTGCCCTGGCAAGTTCATCGTTTCCAGACACGTGGTCAGGGTGTTGGTGGGTGTTGATTGCATAGATGATCCGCAGTTTGTTGCTTTTCGCAACATCTAGGATCCTCTCAATGTCCCAAGCGGGATCCACGACAGCCGCAAGCCCCGCCTTTTCGTCCCCGATGAGGTATGCGAAGTTCTGCATCGGTCCCACAGGAATCTGCTCGAATATCAGCGCGCTTCACCTTCAGACGGAGGCCACAGGACGCTCTGCCTCTCAGAAATGGGTTTCGTCTTGAGGCTCTGTGAACTTGTCGGCACACGGCAACGGATGTTAAGGGGCTGCACACGAGCCAATTCATTTCGGGTAATGGATGGCTTTGCGGGTAATAGACAGGTTGCAGCTTGGGTGCTTTGTGCACCAGTTTTGGCATTCTTGAGCTGTCGACTGATCGGCATAGCCGACTCCACATACATCACAAAGGAAAACGGTGTGACCAGACTCCACGATAGAACTGACCAAGTGCGCTCGTTTCTAGATTTTGATCTGATGAATCTAAACTTCTCTACTGTAAGTTTGAGTCTTGCAGGCACACTTGTTTGATGTTAAGACTGACTCCGGCGGTTTCGGCTAACGTTTTGGACCAAGGTTATCCTTCTTGGTACTATCTGAGCCGGCACCTGAAATGAAAATGCGTGCTGTGAGTCGCCGGCTAACACCCGAAAAGCTCTCAGCCGTGAACCGGCAAGTTACCAGCATCCGTATTGACTGTCACGCGGCGAGTTCGCGGAGTTTCCTGAGGTTGGTGACATCTGTCGCACGCTTGTCAATGGGGGTCTCCAGTATCAGCGGCAGCTTCCGAAAAGCGTCATTGTGTAGTATGGCTCTGAATCCCTGTTCGCCAATATGGCCCATGCCAATGTGTTCATGCCGATCGAGGCCAGAGCTCAGCTCTCCTTTCGAGTCATTCGCATGAACGACTTTCAGCGACTCAAGGCCGACTGTCCGCTTGAGCTCGGCCACGGTGCTCTCAACTGATGCCACGTCTCTCAAATCGTATCCTGCATTAAACGCGTGACACGTGTCGAAGCAAACGGCTACACGCGATTTCTCTTTGACGCAGTCTATGATTTCCTGAATGTCCTCAAACGAGGATCCCATGCTGTTCTTCGTCCCAGCTGTGTTCTCAAGCAGCAGCATCGTCTCCCCCTTGGAGACGTTGAAGGCCGTGTCAATTGCTTCAACGAGTCGTTCAAGCCCGATTGCTCTGCCTTTGCCAAGATGGCTTCCAAGGTGCGTCACAAGGTACGGTATCCCGAGCACACTACACCTTTCAAGCTCAACAATCAATGATCTGAGGGACTTCTTGTAGAGCCCTTTCTTTGGACACGAGAGATTCGGGAGATAGGGCATATGCGCGACCGCAGGCGCTATGGCGGATGCCTTCAGCTTATCTCGAAACTGAGTTGCTTCGTCGGGAATGAGTTTCTTGAGTTTCCAGCCGCGCGGGTTACGCGTGAAGATCTGGAACGTGTCACAGTTCCTCTCCCTCGCGCGGTCCACAGCTTGATCGATTGATCCCGCTATTGATACGTGCACTCCACACTTGATCTGACCACTTGGAAGCATTTCAGGAGCACCACTGATTGCGAGATGCACTAGGTGGGTTCAGAATGAGAGAAAAGATGGATAAAAAAAGGGTGTTGTATCTTTCTTCAGCAATCGATCTTCTCAGCTGTTCTAGGCACGCTTCTTCAGCTTAATCTCGATTGTCGAAACATTTCTGGATTGTTCTCCCTCGCTAGCGATTACCTCTGTGCCGATCAGGACATCAGCGATCTCCAGCTTACCCTCGAAGAAGCGTCTCCTGCAGACCTCAACAACATCGACTGCCTTAGAGATGGCTCTTCCTCGAGCCTTCACTGAAATGTCGCCGCCGCCCGTGTTCGCCTGCATCACAATCGCGGTACAATAGGCCATGAGTTCCTTCTTACCGATCAGGACGGTATTCGAAGGTACACCGCTAGGACGACCCGGAGAAGGACCCGCACTGGTTGGTTTTTCTGTCAAGCACTGTTCACCTCCCGAGCACTTGGAATGCTGAACGCAAACCCGAGAGGGCCGCTTGACTCCTTAAAAGAGTTACGTCAACTCTCGTACTAGCGTTCTCACACAAGTGATCAGTGTTCGCGCATTCAGACTTGCTCGACGTTTGCCGAGCGCAACCCAAGTGTAACTCTTGATTGAGCATTTACGAAAAGCCAAATAGCAGGGTAGAACCGCCTTTGGGCTGATGGCCGCCGTAGCGTAGAGGAACAACGTTCCGCGTACCTTGGTAGCGTATAGGGCTGTGGACCCTAAAGGCCGGGTTCAAAACGTCGCTCTTGCGATGTGAAAGTCCCGGCGGCGGCCCTCAACAATTGATCTGACAACCCGCCATCCCTGAATTGACCCCAAGGACGTGAGGCACTACTGATCGAACGCAGTCTGCATTCTTGGAAAAGCGCTAAATCCTCAGCAATTCAATGGCCGGTCAGAATTTGTGGTGATCTGCATGCGTTACGATTACCGGAAAGTGGCTGGGGCGCTGGTGTTCGTTGGTGGATCGCAGTTCGTGTTGGGAATGCTGGTTGCGGAGGCCTTGTACCCGGGGTACGGTATTTCGCAGAACTACATCAGTGATCTGGGAGTTGGACCTTCGGCGATGATATTCAACTCATCAGTCTTCCTGCTTGGCCTTCTGGTTGTTGCTAGCGCATACTTTGTCCACAGCTCCTTCAGAAACCACTTGGTCACGATCTTGCTTGTGCTAGCTGGTGTTGGAGCGATGGGTGTTGGAGCATTCCCAGAGAACTCCCCTGTCATGCATGAGATTGTCTCAGATATTGCCTTCATCTTCGGAGGACTACTTCCTATCGCTGCGTACAGATTGGTGAGAAAACCCTTCAGCTACCTTTCCGTCGTGATGGGCGTGCTCTCGCTATCCGCAATAGTTCTTCTGTCAGCAGAGTACTCGTTCGGGCTTGGCGAGCAATACTATTTGGGTCTAGGTCCAGGCGGCATGGAGAGAATGATCGCGTACCCAATACTGCTGTGGGAGGTAGCGTTCGGCGGCCATCTAATGGCCTCCTCACAATAGCAGATTGACCTCTTCGATCGTCTGTGATGTCTGGCCACGCGCCTGCAAGGCGGGTGGATTTTCTCAGTTGTCAGGTCTCTTCCAAACGATGACCGCGACGGTCCCAATGACTCCGAACAACGCCAAGTATGGCGCGAAGACCGCGAGCTTGTTCACAGGCTCCATGAAGCCGCCGACTGGCCCACTGGGAGCATATGTGGGGTCTATGTCCACGCGGACAAACAGGTTCTTGTCGTATTGATTACCATTAAGCGCTAATGTCTGTAGAGAAGCACCGTCATATGAATGGCCAGTGAACGGACCGTTGTCCTTCATCAAACCTCCACCGCCGTTGGTGCTATCTAGGATGACAAAGAAGTCGCCCGTGAGAACAATCCCGTAGCTAGTAACATCCAAGCCAGAACACTGTGGCCAGCCTGCGGGGCAACCCGTTCCGCTTGGGTCCAAGCCTGGACCGGCTATCGTAATGGGTGAGCCGGTCAGATCGGTTACATGATCCGGTCCAGTTATGTGGATCGTCAAACCCGCACCCAAAGCGGAACTAGATCTTATCCATCGAATATACGTCAGATGTGCGGAGCTAACGCCGCTAGGAAGTGCGAACAATACGCCAGCAAAATTGGACTGGTCCCCGCCGAACGTATCCCAGACCCCGCTATCGTAGGCGAGCGTCACCGTTGCGAACGCGTTCTGCGCGGAAGACAACGCCAACACGACAGCTAGAACGGCAACAGCGATAATCCTCATGAAACGCATAACTAGTCGCACATGACTCGGTACTTGGGTCTATATTAGCCTTTGCAGGAAGACCTCAGTTCCGAGGTCTCTTCCAGAAGACTACCTAGAATGCTGATCACATTTCTGACCGTCTCATCCTCAAGCAACTTCTGATACGTTTCTCCGATGCAGCCTAGTTTGAACGGGTCTGTGAGGAAGTCTACGACGCCCTTCGGCACTTCGAGGGTCAGTTTGACGGCTTCTTTACTCAGGTCTAGCCCCTCCGTGTGCCGCCAGGAGAATATCTCCGGATGCTTCATACACTCGGGCCCTATCACGCGGCCACTGAACTTGATTATTCCCAAGCCGAGTGTAGGATCTACTTTAGCGGCTTTCTGTCGAAGTAGATGCTCTTCCCAGAAGCGGAGATGGGGACACCCATCACGACATTTGATTTGGCAAGATAGCCTAAACGTTTCGCAGCGGTCCCAGCCCGATACATGATTCTGTTGTCGACGTTCAGGTCGCTTGCCGTCTTCACAGCGGAGCCGAGGGCAATCCCTAGATCAAGCGCCTTAAAGACGCAACTTGGGCCCTCGAAGTCGACTCCTCTAACCGCAGCCGTACGACTGAACTCCTCACACGTTGAATATCCGCAAGCGCCGCAGGAGAGACCGAAATTCTTTCTCCCGTTAACGCCCACGAGAAGTAGCGCCTCGGACCGCTTCACGTTGTCGGCGTCGCGTCTGAAGCCGCTGATCTTTCGCTCGTCACCCATCTTCTCCATCTCGGCAGCAATCTTATCCTTCTCTTTCCCGGTGACGAGGACGGTGTCGACATCGTCGACTCCCCCTGATTTTGGAGCAGTACGAGACGAAACCATCATTAGTTCTGCCGCACGCAGGAGACCCTGTTTCTCACCATCTCTACTGGCTACGATGGGCATACGAGTTCCCGCCAATAACGAATGAATGTGGCGATGGGGGTCTTCGTATTGTTATGGTTTTTCATCAAAGGATCTCATTGAATGAAGCCTGTCGTCCCGGGTTTTTGGCACACCAGTTGCGACCCAGACTGTGTCCAGCATACGATGAAACTGTAGTATGTAGTTCCGGAGGGGACCCCCTGGGGGTGGTAGGGGCTCATTTCTAGGTACCATACGTATTCTCACATCCCGAACAGATCGAAGAGCGACTACCCGCCTGCTACCGCCGCCCTTAGAGGGGAACCTTCGGAGGATCCTAGTTTCAGATGATCAGTTGCCTGAATGTGTGTCGCTGGCCAGCAATGATGTTCGCAACCGACAGGTGCTTGACACGTTCTACTGATGATCGAGACGAGCTGGTCTCCGAAAGGTTAAAAGTGCTTTTTCCTCGTATCGAGCGCGTAGGGCCGGTAGTTCAGCCTGGTATGCCCATGGATGGGGCCGAAGAACGTCCGGTTTGCATCCGGAAGGTCGCGGGTCCGAATCCCGCCCGGTCCACCACTTTAGCGGTTACTACAGTGG
>Ga0209609_10002305_pt1 | contig 10960 bp, 7 predicted proteins | sample LakKivw325mmetaG_FD_184136 | JGI IMG/M metagenome (GOLD analysis project Ga0209609, IMG submission 184136) | Anoxic lake water microbial communities from Lake Kivu, Rwanda to study Microbial Dark Matter (Phase II) - Lake Kivu water 325m metaG... | ecosystem: Environmental > Aquatic > Freshwater...
TGATATAATATAATCAGAAAAGTTCTAAAACAATAAGCCTGCATTTACTCCTCCTTTTTGCAGGCTTTTTGCTATTTCGTAAAGACCTTCAGTTTTTTCTTTCTAATCTCAAAACTCTTCAAGACGAGAGATAAAATGGGGTGCGAAAAAGATTCTACTATACAAAATGTTACAAAAGTATAACAGGATGTTAAAAATATGTTGAATAAGTACTGCAAAAGGTTTTAAAAGAGTTTAAAAATGTTTGAAAAAAGTAGAAATATGTTTTAAGAATATTACAAAATGTTAGATTAGTCTTGCAAAAAGGAGATACCAAAAATAAATAGATAAAGTCTTTCTTCGGAAGTCTTGCAGTAGCTCATAGAAGAGCTAATGAAATCATCAACCCTCTTGCTTTAAGGCAGTAGTCTCGTATGCATCGTAACTTATTGTATAGGGCCTCTCTTTATTAAAAAGAAATGATTTTCGAAATAGTGTAACTTGCGAATATCTGCAATTGAAATACCCGAGCTCTCCCCGATTAGTTTTAAAATAACTAAAGTTTTTTCTTCATTTGATTCTTCTGTTTTTTCCTCACATTATCTTGCTTTTTCAAATTTCTAGAGAAGAGGCGGAGCACCCGCTACTTCAAAATCTATGGAAGGTAGTTCAAATATGCAATTTGTTTTGTATTGTCTACATTGTATGTAAATTTGAATACATAAGCAATAGCAGAAAGTGGAATAAGTGGTTCGTTCTCACTTATAAAACTTCTAATCTCGGGATGTTCCGGAACAAGAGGGATTGCAGTACCATTTAGTAGTGCCTTATTCTGCCCAACCCAGTGTTCGTACTTATTTCCTATAAAGATTATGGTTATCTTCTTGCTTATGTTATCAAACTCATAATTTGCACCTATTGCCTTCATTATACTTTCAAGCGGGGTCGAAATATCGTTGAAAGTTGAAACAAATTTCGACTTCCATTCCCCGCTTGCAGAGAATAAAATCTTAACTCCATTTCTTAAGAAGTAATTTGAGTCAAAAGAAATTTCAAGTTTTACTGGATATCTCGTAAGGAAATTTCCTTTAACTTTTGAAGAGACACTATTTACAGAAGAAGCTTCGGCGTCATAACTCACAATACCTTGAAAACTAACTTCCAAACCATTTGGAATATCTTTAGTCAAATTGCAATTTAGAGTTATTGAGATCGCACCAGCTGGTACAACGCTTCCATTCCAATTTATCATTTTATCCTGCACTGATAATTTCCCTTCTGAAGCCTTTAAATCTTCTACGTTGACAAAATCTGGTATCTTTAAGGTAAATTCACTGCCTGAGTTATCTTTCTGATACCCCTTTCCTATATTTTTAATTTCGCAAATTACTTGAAAATCACTCTCTGGAAGAGTAACCTTATCCACCTTGATACTAATAGTTCCTGTTAATTTCGGAGCGGGTTTTGATTTTTGCAAAGGTAAATACGGAATTATAGCAAGTTGCTTACTCTTTACATCGTAACTGCTCAATATCTCTTGTTGAGTCTTACCGGTTAGAACAAATATATCATAGACATTTGGTGAAACACTTGCATTAAACACCTCTGAATTTGCCCCACCCCCTGCCCATTCTGAAGCAGTAACATTTACTGTTCTGAAGTAACCGGGACTATAGCCGTCCTGACTTCCTGAAAGAATTGCAATATATGGTTTATAGGAAGAACTAAGCTCAACATATTTCTTTGGTAAGGTAACGGTAATTAAGTTCTTCTGAGGGTCAACCTGTATACCCAATTCGCCTTGAACAGATTTGCCATCTGGGAAGGCTATGAAGTTTCCGTAGGACCATCCTGCTATTCTTAATGCGACATCCCATTTGTGAGAAGGATCAAGCTGAACCATTGGTCCTTTTTCATTAATTGTCTCTTTTGAGCCCCCGTCTTTGTAATCAAGATAAAATTCTAATATTTGGAAGGAAATGCCATTTGGGCCATTCCAAGGGTTTCCTCCAATACTCCTCATCTTAAACTGCATTATGTAGTTTTCACCGCTATCAAGCATTGTGAAGGAAACAAGGTCAAACAACCTACCTTTATTTTTGAAAATTTCATTAAGAGGATAGGTGTATGTTCCTGGACCGTTATCGTCACCCTCTTCGTCAAGGAGTTCGCCAATTACTTCTCCCTGAATTTTTATCGGAAGCCTCACCTGCATAGGCTTAGAAAGCTTAATAAGGTTTGAATTCTTGTCAAAGGACGCTAAAGTAATGAAGAGAATTCCGGTATCTAGGCCTTTTGTGTCAATAATTACTTTGCTTGAATTACTTGAAGTTACCTTTGGATGAATCTCAAAATCTATGGGAATACCTATGCTTTCAACTTCATAAGGGAATGGAGACATTGTAAAAGAGCTGGGTTTCTTTTGTGATTCAAAAAATGGATTTAAAGTTTTACCATTAAACACGCCAACAATAATATTTTTGGGTGCATTGGAAAAATTAATTAAAATATTTCCGTTTAGGTATTCAATGGTTGCATCTAAACCATCATTCAAAAGTGGTAATCCGAGCGGTTTGTTTTCTTCAAGTGAAACACTCTCAAAAGTGTATGGAAAACCGTCTGGAAAATAATTGCCAAATAAGTAACCAGGTGTATTTTCATCAAGCAACTTATAAATATTTTCCAGGTAAATCTTAAAAAGTCTATCAAAAGATGGATCATTTCCTGAATTCTGGTCTGAGCCATACCACCAGAACCAATCGCTTCCCTCTGCTTTCAATAAATTATCAATAACTTCTTCTTTGGTTTTCTCGTCAAGATCATTCTCTTTCTTATAAAACTCTTCTATCACCTCTTTTAACCACACCCAGGCAACATTCTCCTGGCGTTCGCCAATCCAGGTATCAAGTGTTGGATTTACCCAGCTTGATTCTCCAAACTCTCCCTGAATTTCGATAGCAGGCAAGTTTGAATAGCTATTTATATCACTAATATTTGCATTCTTAAGATTTAAAACTTGAACTTTATGTGGAGTAACAATGTTACCTTTTCCATATTTCTTTATATACATTGAAGGAGTAATCAATCTTATTTTTCCTTTCTTTTGAAGTTCCGAAAGTTTCTTGTAAAGCCCATTCAAAAAGTCATTGCCATCGTTTTCGTAATACTCCCAAGCATTTTCTCCATCAAGAGCAATTGTATAAACAAGGTTCCCATCTTTATTCTCTTTTTGTAAGTTAAGTAATGTATCCTCTACATCTTTTAAGGCTTCATTAACACTTTTTCCAGAATATCTGAAGCTTATCCCATCAGAAAGGTATTTATCTCTAAAGAACGTTGTTACTCCATCCACATTATAAGGAATGTATTTACCGAGTAATTCTTTCTTTATGTCCACTCCAAGCTGGTCAAGGTTATCTGCATCGGATATTGTCCAATTCCAACTATTTTCATTGAAAAGCTTTAAAGTACCATCGTTTATTGCACATTCTGAAGCCCAAGTACCCTTTGGATTAAACCCGAAGACCTCGTTAAACAACTTATTTGCTCTTTCAATTTGTTTTGTAAGTTCACTATTGAATCCAAAATCAACTAATAGTGCAGAAATTGAGTGAGCAAAAGGGGTGGTAACAAGTTCAATCTGACCGTTTTCTGAAAGTTTCTTATACTCATCAAAAATTTTTGAGATGACGTTTAATTGAGCATCAAGTACTTCTTTCTTATCAGATTCAGTGAAGTTCTCGCCATTCATTGCTTTGTTGTAAAGTTTGGAAAGAGAAGAATCATTTTGTACGTAATTAGTGTCAAGCCAGAAGAGGTTAAAGACTGTTTGAAGGTTTAAGTAATCCTGGTTTGTAAGCGAATTTACAATTTTGCTCTTATCAAGGGGAGAGCCATACTTTTTGAATGTATCTTCCCTTTTATTCAAAATACTTTTGTACATTGGAGTTTTCTTAAGGATATGATCCCAATTAATGTCAAAAAATCCACCGGGAATTTGAAGCATTTCAAATTTCTCATCCTCGGTAAGTAAGTCTGCGCTTTTTTCAGAGAGAATAAGGTTTCTATCCTTTGCACCATTTATGTAATCTTTTATCTGGTTTATCAGGCTTCCAGATAGGTCAAAAGTAACTTTTGCATCAGGATACTTTGATACAATTTCTGGCATCCTATAATAGTCTTTTGCTCCATGAAGGCGTACCCAAGGCAATATATATATGTTTGCAACAGGGTCTTTATAGAAAGGCTGGTGGTTATGCCATACGATTATTAAATTCAGAGGTTTTGGTACTACTTTACATCCTGAAAAAAGAGGAAAAATGGTCAAAAAAGAGATTATTAAGATTACTCCCATTCTATGGATTATTCTCATTCTATGAACCATTTCACCCATTTTTAAAAGTCTTTAGGGAAGACATGCTTTACTTCTATTTGCAGTTGCAACTGCAAATATTGCCTTTCTATGAGAATCAAGAGTTCCGATTTCTGCAGTTAGTATACTAAAGCTCCTACTGTTTTTTATAGAAGGGCTTGAACAAGTACCTCTTTTATCCTTTAAGGAGAAGGAATACCCATTTTTATAGAGCAAACCACAATTCTCTTTACAAAACTGCATTTCCTGTCGTTTTATCAAAAATATGAATATTTGAGATGTCAATATACAGAGTCATGCTTTCTCCCATTGCATAATCTCCCCCAGCACTGACCCTTGCAATAGTTGAAGAATCATTAATTTTAAAATGAACGAAAGTCTCCGCCCCCATCAACTCTACAAAATCAATATTTATAACAATTTTTACCACTGTTTTTCTTTGTTCTTCGTTAATATCGGACTCTAAATAAAAATCTTTAGTTCGTATACCCAGTGTTATATCTTCAGATCCTAAATTGGCTTCCTCAATTTTCTTTGCCTGCTTCGGAGTGAGTTTAATCTGAAAATCCTTACTTTTAACATAAAAGTCATTGCCTCTTTTCTCAAGGTGTGCATCTATAAAGTTCATTGGTGGAGTACCAACAAAGCCTGCTACAAAATTGTTTAATGGATGATCGTAAACTTCTTTTGGTTTATCTATTTGTTGTATTACTCCCTTGTTCATAACCACAACTCTATCACCGAGAGTCATTGCTTCAATTTGGTCATGTGTCACATATATTGTAGTAGCGCCAAGTCTTTTGTGTAACTTTATGAGCTCACCACGTGTTTGAACCCTTAGTTTGGCATCAAGATTTGAAAGTGGTTCATCCATGAGAAATACTTCAGGGTTTCGCACTATTGCTCTTGCAAGAGCAGTTCTTTGCCTTTGCCCACCAGAAAGTTCTTTAGGTTTTCTATAGAGAAGGTTTTCAATTCCAAGCATTTCTGCGACTTCCTTAACCTTTTTGTCAATAATATCTTTTGGAGTTTTTCGTATTCTTAAACCAAAAGAAATATTTTGATAGATGCTCATGTGCGGGTATAATGCATAGTTTTGAAACACCATTGCAATATTACGATCCTTTGGTGGAATGTTGTTTACTATCTTATTTCCAATATAGATATTTCCGTTTGTTAGCTCTTCAAGACCTGCAATTAACCTGAGTGTTGTTGTTTTACCACATCCTGAGGGGCCTAAAAGAACAATAAACTCTCCATCATTAACCTGAAGATTAATATCATCCACCGCAACTATATTGCCATACTTCTTTGTAACATTTTTCAGTATTACCTCTGCCATTTGTACCTCTCTTATAAAAATTTACCCTTGTATAAAATATAATCAAAATTGGAAAAAAATGAAAGAGTTATATAGCAGGAACAACTGAAACTTTGGAAGCTATGATCTATTTGCATATGTATCAAACAAGCTATTGAATCTTGCTATAGGATTTAGTTCTTGTCATGGGTAAGAAAACATGCCGTCAAGATATTTCTCGTTTACTCCAATTGAAAAGAGCTATAAAACTGTCTGCGAAGCAGGGCAATAGAGAACTTGCTAATAGAATTATGTAAATTGTATTTAAATAAATTAGCTTAAAAATTTACGAATCGATGAATTATTGATCATTTCGTAGAGAATGATATAAATTGCATGACTCCATGCAAGAGGTGTTGCAGACTCAGTTGGTTCCCCATTTTCGAACACCTGTTCTGGGAGCAAATATGTTTTTGTTGCAAAATTCTCAACTGATTTAAGGTATGTAGTTGCGTCATTTCCTCTAATTGCTTCAAAGATACCTCTTTCGCATGTTAAAATTATCCAGAGTTTACCCTCGGGTTTCTCAGGGTTATCGAAACCATAGATATCTCCATTGTATCTATAGAATGAGGGCCCTTTCGGCGTTTTAACTCTTAAAATATTATCTATTACTTTGAGGCTTTTAATAATTTTTCTGTCAGTTGCAGAGTATAGATTTGTGAATATGAGGTAAAGAAAATCAGTAGAAACCATTTCTTTTGGCGCAAAATTTTTTCCTTTGAGAGTAAGAACTTTTTCGTTTGTATCAGGGTCACCTTTTGATACTCTTGTAAAATATGAATCTGAGAAGAGTCCATGTTTTGTATAAGTGTAAGCTGCTATGAGTTTCTTGAATTCGTCTGCTTTTTGAAAATAGATTTCATATTCACTATTGGTTTCTTTACACATTAGTCCATATAGTTTCAATGAGAGTGATTGTAAACCCATTATATAAGGTGAAAATCCTCCAATTTCTTCCCATCGTTCTTGTTCGGCATAAGGTCCATATTTTACAATGTAATCAGCACTTTTTTTCAGTTCTTTAACAAGGTCGAGTCTTTTGAGTTTGTATGCAAGTATTATAGGAAATGCGACCTGATCCATTTGTGTTGAGTGCCATCTTTCTTCACCTTCAACTGTGGAGTTTTGTTTGAAACTTCCATCCTCTCTTTTAAGATAAGTGATTATATAATCGAGAGAGTCTCGAGCAAAATTTTCATCTCCTGCAAAATACATTGCAAGCGCTGTAAAAAAAAGATCTCTTACCCAGACAAGGTGATACCCATTCTTCTCATTTAGTGAAAATCTACTTCCCCATGGCAACGCGAGGGATGCAACACATGCCCCCTTGTAAAACCTGTCTTCCATTGATTTGATGTTAATGATGCTTCTTATAAAAAGCCTGCTTTTATTTTCGAGGTTTAATTTATTGAGATATTCTTTCCACTGGATTATAAACTTTTCTTCTGTACTTTTAAAATCAAGGGAATTTTTAAATGCATGATTTAGCTCATTAATTGTCTTTCCGAATGCAATTTTAATATGTACGAACCTTGCATGGGAAACATTAATAATCAAGAAATCTCCACAATTTTCGTATCTGAAATTAATGTTTAGTCCAATTTTGATAAAAGCTTTCTTTGTTTTAAGTGTTAAAGAATTTTTGGAAGCTTCTATGACTTCTTCAAAAAAAGGGTAGATCTTGAATGAACCGTTTGAATCCTGCGAAAATATGTATTCAACATTAAGGACACTGTTTTCAGGGTCTAATAAGAAATTCTTTTCTATGGTAAGACTTTTTAGTTTACTTCTTATTCTGTAAAGAGGGGCATAGAAATCTTTCAGATCGGTTTCATAAGGAAGTGTTGACTCATCGATTTTGCCGTCTACGAAGAATCGTAAAGAATGGATGATTATTTTATCTGGTGACGGGAAATAAGTCTCTGTAAGTATACCATTTCCAATAGTAAAGTGAACTGGGGACTTTTCTGAAAGTGTGGAGGAGACCCCGTCTTTAAGACCTGTTTCCCAGTTTTTGAATTTATCCCTTAACGCTTCCAAGTGTAAGGCCTGACACGATATAACGCTGAAGGAGGAACCATACAACAATAACTGGTAGTGAAATGAGTATTGAAAATGCTGCGAAATTAGACCATGGGGTATTCCATTGGCCTTGCATGTTATATAATGTCATTGCAAGTGTGAAGTTTTGTGGTTTATTGAGAAAAGTCCATGCAAGCATCCATTCCATCCATCCATTCATAAATCCGAACAGAAAAGTTACAGCAATTGCAGGCACCGAAAGAGGAAGTATAATTTTTATAAAAGCACTATTCCTATCGCAGCCGTCAACAAGTGCAGCCTCTTCTAAATCTTTTGGCACACTATCAAAGTACCCTTTAAGATTCCAGATTGCAAAAGGTATAGCAGTCGCTGTATAAGCGAAAATGAGTCCGAAAAGTGTATTCCTTATTTTAAGAAGGGTAAGAATTACAAAAAGTGGAGCAAGCGTCGCAGTTGTAGGAAGCATGAATGTCAATAGAAAACCTATCATTCCTACTTGTCTTCCGGGAAATTTAAATCTTGAAAATGCATATGCAGCACTTGCACCTACTCCAACAGAAAGAAGTGCTGTGCCTCCTGCAGCAATAATGCTATTCACTAGAAGTACATAGAAGGGAATAGGCGCACCTGCATATGGATGTGTCAGAACTTCCTTAAATGCTTGTAAAGTAGCATTTTTGGGGATAATTGTTAAAGTCGTTGGTTTTAAAACATTAATTGGATTGAGAGACATCGATATAATCCAGACTACAGGAAAAAGTGCGATAAGAATCCAGAAAATTATATATCCATGTATGTAAATATGTTTAAGTCCTTCTTTAGTTGTTGTCATATGACTGACTCCGTTGCTTTAGTTACTCTATTTGTTAAAAGAGTTATGCCTAAAAGGATGAAGAAGACGATTAAACCAAATGCACTTGCAATTCCGAAAACTCCAGCAGGGTTAACGAGCTTATAAGACTGAGTAACTAGAATCTCTGTTGTTCCAAGTGGTCCGCCTGCACTTACAAGGTATATAACATTGAACTGGTTGAATGTCCATACAATACCAAGCATTATTGCTGGCATCATTACAATTCTTATCAGTGGCCATGTTATCATAAAGAATTGCCCTCTTTCATTTACTCCATCAATTTTTGCTGCTTCATAGAGTTCTGGAGGGATACTTTGCAGTGCTCCAGTGGCTACAACCATCATAAAAGAAAAGCCGAGCCATACATTAGTAATAAGGCATGCATAAAATGCGTAAGAAAGGAATGATAGGAACGAAATTGGCGCATTTGGGTTCGTAAGCCAGGGAATCATGTTTGGAAGACCTATTTTTCCCAGCAGCTGGTTTACTGCTCCAAATTGAGTATCAAACATATTTCTCCAGATTAAAGCGCTTATATATGATGGAACTGCCCATGGTATTATGAGCAAAGCTCTGTAGAATTTTTTAAGTGCAAGTCCTGGGGAATTCAAAGCTACTGCAAGGCTTATACCAATTGTCACATGCAGAACTACATTTGCAAAGGTCCAAAATATGTTAAAAAGCAGGGTCCTTAAGAAATTAAAGTTTTCAAGTGCTACTTGATTTTTAAAGATTTTTATATAATTTGAGAAACCAACGATGGAAGGATGCGGATTTTTAAGATTTACAATAGTGAAGTTAGTGAAAGACATCCATATTTCATAGAATATTGGGAAAGCAGTTACAATTACCATTAAAAGAGCCGCAGGGAGAATATATCTATAAGCGATTTTATTCCTTCTTACTTTTTCCCAAAGTCCTATATCGCCATATTCAACCATTTTATGTTTTCTGAGAAGGAGGGAAAGTTGCCTCCCTTCCCCTCCTATAATTTATTATCCGCCTCTTGCCTGATCTATTCCCTTCTGAATTGAAGTTTGTGTAGCTTGCATTAATTCGGTTGGTGTTCCACCCTTTCCCGCTATTACAGAATCGATTGCTGTTTGCATTGGATTCCATACCTGTCCCATTTCAGTTATAATTGGCATTGACACACCTGTCTTCATTTGTTGCTTGAAACCATCAATAACAGGATCTGCACTTGTATCAACGTCTATATTCGAAGGTATATGTTTTGCTTTCTCAAAGAGCAGTTGTTCGATATCCTTGCTCACAAGAAACTTGATAAAATTCATAGCAGCTGTTTTGTGGTCAGCATCAGAATTTGCATTAAGGAAGAGATCTTTTGTATTTACAAATGGTGCAAACGGTTGACCTGTAGCAGATAAAGCAGGCATTGGAGCAACTCCAACATTCTGAGCACCAAGTGCAGTTACATAATCTCCAACTGCCCATGGGCCATTTATTATAATTCCGGCTTTTCCTTCTTTGAACATTGAATCCGCTTTTCCATAATCGTTAGCAACTATGAGTTTCTTGTCTGCCGCCATGTTTTTAATAAAAGTAAGTGCTGTAGCACTACCTTCTCCCTGTGCAACAATCGAATTGTTACTTGAATCAAAAAGTTTCATGCCCGCTGCAAAGAAATACCCTGCTGTAAAGTAGAAACCTGAATTATATACAAGACCGTAGGTAGTTCCACTTTGAAGTGAATCTGCAAATGTTTTAAGATCATCAGTTGTTGCGGGAAGCTGTGTTACTATAGACTTATTGTATATCATTGCAACGCATTCTGTAGATTCAGGCATTGCCATCATCTTACCACTTATTTTAACCTGATCTACCGCTCCTGTTACATAGTGTGATAGGAATGAACTATCGACATAATCATCTATTGGAGAAATAAGATTTGCAGTTGTAAACGGTCCTATCCAGTCTGCTGGACCCACAAGAATATCAGGGCCACCGCCGCCTGCTGCTTCTGTCTGAAATTTGTTCTGTAGTTGATCGAAAGGAACTTGAAGTTGATTGATTGTTACTTTAGGATGAAGTACATTATATTTCGCAATGGCTTCGTTAAGTACGTCAAGTTCGGATCCGCTCCACGCATGCCAGATGGTGATTGTGATTGCTTGTTCTACTGGTTGTTTCTTGCATCCTGCAAAAACAGACACTGTGAGCAGGATTGCAAGAAAAAGACTCATTACCTTCACTCTCTTGCTCATAACTGCCTCCTTTTAATTAATTAGATTATACTAATGTGCACTTTATAGTCAAGTAATAGAAATTTAAAAAATATTCTTCTGAAGTATCAAGAAAAAATCTTTTGAACCAGTACAAATATAAGTTC